>Ga0180433_10000146_pt1 | contig 119409 bp, 103 predicted proteins | sample SS_ome_8_FD_132980 | JGI IMG/M metagenome (GOLD analysis project Ga0180433, IMG submission 132980) | Hypersaline lake sediment archaeal communities from the Salton Sea, California, USA - SS_1_D_1 metaG | ecosystem: Environmental > Aquatic > Non-marine Saline and Alkaline > Hypersaline >... | reverse complement strand
ACTTAACTTCGCTTCCTGAAAACCTGAGTGTGGGAGGGAGCCTGAACCTCAGCTCATGTACAAGCTTAACAACTCTTCCGGAAAACCTGAGTGTGACAGGGAACCTGGATCTCCGCTGCTGCGAAAGCTTAACTTCCCTACCCGAAAACCTGAGTGTGATAGGGAACCTGGACCTCTACTCCTGCAACAGCTTAACCACCCTACCAGAAAACCTGAGTGTGGGAGGGAACCTGGACCTCTACTCCTGCAACAGCTTAACCACCCTACCAGAAAACCTGAGTGTGGGAGGGAACCTGGACCTCTACTCCTGCAACAGCTTAACTTCCCTACCCGAAAACCTGAGTGTGGGGAGGAGCCTGTGTCTCAGTCGCTGCACAGGCTTAACCACCCTCCCAGAAAACCTGAGAGTTGAGGGAGACCTGAATCTAAACGGCTGCACAGGACTCACTTCATTACCTAGCTGGATCACTTCCCTAGGTACAACAATATACGGACGGGTCCGAGAGATTAATCTTCAAGACACAGGCCTCTCAGATACTGTGATCGATAGTTTGAGCAGTGCAGACGCTCCTGGAATTCGCTTTTATTTCTCGAGAAGAGCAGCAGCTGTAAGAGTGCCTGTACCTTCAGATATAAAAGAGGGATTGCTTTTTTGGGTAAAATGCCTTCCAGAAGGCTGTGAAATAGAAATTCCATCTATTGATATTCCGAGAGAAAGAGATAAAGAGCTTGCATGCCGCTATCTTGCACGCTTGACGAATACTGAAGAGTTCAAGAATCACACGACTCGTTCCATGCTTGCAGAGCGTGTCTTGTCTCTATTTCAGGCCATGTCTCGTGATGAAGAGCTCAAAGAATTCCTGTTGAGGGTGATTGAAACGGGATTAGAAACTTGTGATGATCGAGTGGCTTCTTCTTTCGATCAAATGGAATTGAAGGTTCGTCTTCATCAGGCTGAAGAAAAGGCCAAGAAAGGAATCTCAGAAGAGGAGTTAAGAAATTTAGCAAGAGGTCTTGTGATGCTAAAGAAGGTGGACGCGAAAGCACGAGAGCATATAGCAACTCTGGGTTGGGTAGATGAGATTGAAGTCCATCTCGCTTTTCAAATTGGCCTTCGTGAACGACTGGGTTTGCCTCTTTTGACTCAAAACATGATCTTCCGTCGCTGTGCACGGGTGACAGATGCGCAGATTGGAACAGCTGGAGATGCTATTGAACGCGAAACGTCAAAAGAAGAGATCCAAGAAGAATTAGAAGGTTTGGATGCATGGAAGATCTATCTCCGGAGAAAGGAGATCAAACCTTATGCCAAACTTCCTGAAGCGGAGACAATTCCAGAAGGTGTCAGCTGGGAGTGTCCAATTTCAGCGACTAATTTTATCAACGAGGGTGTGGGTAACCCGGTACTCTTTAGGAAAGTCATTGTCGATTACGACTCCCTTACAAAGGCCTACATTAACACGGGACGAGATCCCTTCACCAACAAATCGATGAATTGGAGTGATGTGGATGTGAGACGTGTTCAACGACCAGAAAGGATCGCTGTCTAAGGGTTAGAGAAGAGTCGTGCAGCTACGGCTTTCGTCAGTGAGAACCTGGTCGAAGTGATTGGAGTCCCGATCTTAGGCTCAGCAAAGTTGTTCAGAACTGACCGGATTTCTAGGCTATTGTCAATGGGGTCGTTGTTTTGTTTGACACAAGCATCCTTTTTTCGAAGGCCGCTTGCTCAGCTCAGCCGCCAGACGGCGGCTGAGCTTCGCGGCCAAGTTTTTTTCGATCAGATTATACGAATTTGTCGGATTATATCTTGACTATTGAAGCTAGAGGCTTGGATCAAAAGCTACAACAAGGAGTATTTACACTCTTCAAATGGTTACCGTCCACCGAATGATGTGGAAATAGAGTACCTGGAAAAAATGGCAGCATAAAAAGTCAGTAGCCGGGTATGGCAAGACTCTATTAGTTTTTCCTTGCTTAACGGGGTGCATTACAACTTTTACATATTGAATCTGATGTGACCGTCTTGGAGACAGCTAATATTTTGATAGAAATTAGCGAACAACACACTGAGTTAGATCTAACTGCAGTTATCTACTGTTTGGAAGAGCTCTCGCGGTATTGCACAAATCCTCAAAAACGTTTAGCAACTCATCTCATCAAACAACTGCATTGAAAAAAAGACATGCACCCAGACAATCTGGACCTCGAGCTAAAAAAGCACGAAAATAGAGCGCCTTCCTATTCCCGAACTAGCTTCTTAAGCTTGATGGATAGAGGGCTTCGGGCTATAATCCTCTCGAAATGTCAGATTATGTGGTTTTAGCTAGAAAGTACCGTCCCTCGACCTTTAAGGAGGTTCTTGGTCAGGATGCGATTGTCCAGACCTTAAAGAACGCTCTGAGGGAGAACCGTTTAGCGCATGGATACTTATTTTCAGGTCCCAAAGGGACCGGAAAGACGACTCTTGCTCGGTTGATGGCGAAGGCGATCAACTGCGAGAACCGCACGGATGATTTTGAGCCATGTAATGCTTGTACCTCATGTAAGGAGATCGCCGCCTCGAACTCACTCGATGTTTTAGAGATTGACGGGGCCTCCAACCGCGGAATTGAAGATATCCGCAAAATCAACGATACCGCCTGCTACAGCGCTTCAAGTGGTCGCTACAAAATCTACATCATTGATGAAGTCCATATGTTGACGAAAGAGGCCTTCAATGCGCTTCTCAAAACGCTGGAAGAACCCCCTCCTAAAGTTGTCTTCTTCTTTGCCACGACCGAACCCCACAAAGTCCTCTCTACCATCTCCAGCCGGTGCCAACGCTTTCAGCTAAAGCGTCAGGACTCGAAAACTCTCTCGAAGAAGCTCAAGAAGATTGCAAAAGACCTGGGTGTCGATGTGGAAGACGCTGCTCTCGAGACGATCGCCTTCTTTGCAGAGGGCTCCTTCCGAGACGCGGAGTCGCTCTTTGACCAAGTCCTCTCTTTCAATGAGGGAACCGTCACAGCTGAAGACATTGAAAAGGTTTTAGGTCTACCTAGCCGCGCTCTTTTTGAGAAGCTCGATCAGGCAAGCCAAAACAGAGAGTTGGCTTATGCTTTTGAGTTAACAGAACAGCTCTTTAACGAAGGGAAAGACTACTCTTATTTCCTCGACAGGATGCTGGATCATTACAGGACACAGCTCATTGAAACACTGAGTGGAAAAAGCTATCCACTCACCGCTTTAGAGCTACAAAAGGTCCTTGAGTGGATTTTAGAAGTGAAAGAATCCCTGAAAAACCACCTTCTTCCCCGCGCTGCGATCGAGTCCCTCCTTCTACGCGTCATCCGGATCAAAGAGGAGGTTTTTCCAGAACAGCTGATCCAACGCCTCACGGCACTCGAGGCTCAGCTACAAACAGGAGTGGTAGCACCCCCTCCTGCACCCCCAAAAAAGCTCCAAATTGAAACACCCCCTCCAAAACCGAAGCCCGTTGCACCCCCTCCTCCAGCACCAAAGCAGGAAGTGAAACCTCCTCCTCCAGTCGAAAAAGCAGCTCCCCCTCCTCCTCCTGCAAAACCAGCGACCCCTCCCCCTACAACTGAGATTCAGGAAGATAAAAAAGATCTCGTGCGTTATGATACTCTCATGCAGTTCGCTGCAGTCGAACTTGAAGGCACTCTAAAAAGGAAAAACTAATGGGTAGTGGATTTCAAAAGAAAAAGAAGCAAGCAAAGCAACTCCAAGAGCAGATGGCCCGCATGCAAGAAGAGATGGCCAATCTCGAAGTGGAGGGAAGTGCTGGCGGTGGTCTTGTGACGGTGACTCTCTCCGGTGATCAAGATCTAAAGAAAATCAAAATCCAACCCGAATGTGTCGATCCTGAAGATGTGGAAGGCCTTGAAGATCTCATCGTCACAGCCCATAAAGACGCCGCCAAAAAGCTGTCTGAAAAGACAAAAGGCAGCCTTCCCGGCGGACTGCCAGGTGGTCTTCCCGGTGGGTTCCCCGGTCTATTTTAATTCAGATTTCGTCCTTTGACGCAGCATCATCTCCACCATGGGAACCTGGGGCTTGGTGTTTTGATAATCGACCGCCTCCACAAGCTGCAAGGTGGTTTCAAAGACATGCTCCCACGAGACATCCTCCCCTAGAAGAGAAGCGTTCGTTTCCATTGAAGCCAACCAGGACTGTGTGAAGATTCCTCCTCCGTTCGGCACCCAGTAGTATGAGTATCCTCCAGGAGCTGAGCCTGCAGCCATAATCAGACCTCTATAATCCAAAAAGAGCTTGCGATACGCTCTTTCTAAGTTTAAAGCTGAGCGAGGAAAGGGTTCAAGGTATTCATAGGGTGCATACGATTCATCCAGATACTCATTGCACGTGTCTGCAATCGAGATCACCAAACGCGCGCGTTTTTTTAATAAGTAGTGAGTGATGTCAAGGTGGTCGACCGATTGCTCGCTATTTGTGAACTGAAAACTCGGCCAAGGGTTATTGTCGCGGTCTTTTGAAGCGGTGCGGAACCCATGTCCAGACCAGTGAAAGAGAATCACATCCTCCTCTCCAACTTCCATACTCGTTAAAGTATCCACAAAAGAGTGAACAGCATCTTCATTCGTGAAGAGGTGAAAAATGGGCTTCAGATCGGTCATATCAGAGATCCGGCGACTCTCCTCAATCAGTGTTGCTAAATTGGTCTCCACAGAGATCCCAATACGGCTCGCCTGAGTATCCATCACAGCAATCAAATGGAGGTTAGCTGAGAACAGAGGAAGGTGAACAAAAAGAAAAAAGAGGAGCGTTCTGATCATGAGGCTTCTAATTGACAATCGAGGAGAGGTTGTTGGTCCTCTTGGGTAAATTCCCTCACCCTCAAGTCCATCTTTTCTAAGATCTCATGCCAGCCGATGACCACGTCACTTCTAACAGCTTCATAGATTTCTTGAGCCAGGCCCCAAGTGAGAAATCCCCCCTGAAATAGATTGCAAAGGGCATAGCCCCCCGGCTTTGATCCAGTTGCGATGATCAGCCCTCTCTGCTCAAGAAAGAGTCTTCGATAATTCGCACGCATTGTAGAGTCTAAATTCCCCTTTCTGGATATCATTCCACAAAGAGAAACCGCTTCAAAATCGTCCTCTAAGACATAGTTATTACAGGCATCACTGATAGAAATGAGAAGCTTGGGTCCGAGTTCTTGAAGAGCCGAGGTCACTTCACTGTGATCGATAGCGACCCTTTCAGGCCCTACCCAGAGATAGGGAAGGTCAGACTCTTCATCCTTCTCTTTTGTGCGCAGTCCATGCCCACTCCAGTAAAAGATCACAACATCATCACCTTGAACCTCTGTATTGATCACAGACTCAAAAGCAGCCCGCACAAGATCATCGCCCTGTACGACCCGTTTCTTTAATTTTAGATCCGTGTAGTGGCAGATTTCATCTGCAAGGCGCTCCATCCGCTGAATGTCCACCCTACCAGAGGTTCCAATAGAGATGTCATTCGTATCTGCAAAGATGATGAGATGGAGGTCCTCAGCAAAAAGACCCTGAGAACATAGGATTAAGGAAAAAATGATTAATAGCTTTCTAAACATCAAAAGTATGTTAACAGACTGACCATTCGAAATCGAATAAATTTAACAAAACCTTAAATTAAAATAGGTTTTAGCATCTTTTAAAAAAATTTAATTAAGCTGGCACTCGATGTATGGCTGTTGTTTATCATCAGTTAAATCCAAAACCCGTTGTTCCACGTTCTCTAGAATCGTCTGCCACTCCGCGGTGATATCAGCTTTCACGGCTTGGTAGACCTCTTGGGCGAGACATTTGGTCAAAAAGCCCCCTTTGAAGATGTTACAGAGTGCATATCCGCCTGGTTTTGATCCTGTAACAAAGATCGTGCCCTTTGACTCTTGAAAGAGCTTGCGGTAGTTGATCTGCATACACTGATCCAAATTGGCGCTTTTCTCCATCTTGTCAACAAGGCTGACAATATCATAATCATCGCTACCCACATAGCCATTGCATGCATCACTGATTGAAATCAGAAGCTGGGGATTGAGCTCTTGAAGAGCACAGGTCACTTCATAGTGATCAATGGCAATGCGTTCTGGCCCAACGATCAGGTAGGGAAAATTCGACTCATCGTCTTTTTCGCTGGTACGCATTCCATGTCCAGACCAATGAAAAAGAATGACGTCTTCCTCAGCAACCGGTGTCTGTATCATCGCTTCAAACGCAGCTCGTCCTAACTCATTGCCCTTGACAATCTGCTTTTTCAAATTGAGGTCTGTATAGTGACAGATCTCTTCAGCTAAGGCCTCCATGCGTTGGATATCAATTTTTGTAGAAGTCCCCACGACGTAATCATTGGTGTCCGCCAAAATAAAGAGATGTAGATCTTGTGCGTGAAGAGAGAGTTGGAAACCAACTAGACAAAAGAAAAGTGAAAGAAATCGTCTATACATAATTTAAGCTCCAAATGAGGGGTACAGTATCCTATATTAACGCATTGTCAGTGAGTGAAACTCACTGGGCATGGTTTTAAGCAGTTCATCATCCAGAAGTGTTTTAATGTCATCCGCACAGGAGAGAGCGAGCGCTTCTTTAGCAAGCTGACGGCTACGCTCGTGTGAGACATGTCGAATGGCTTTCTTGATGAGAGGTAAATTTCTAAGAGAGACAGAGAGTGCATCCACCCCCAGCCCGATGAGAAGTGGTGTGAAGCGAGGATCGCCAGCGGCCTCTCCACAAAGGGAGACCGTAGCCCCCCCTTCTTTCGCTCTCTGAACAGTCAGATCCAGGCTACGGATCAAAGCTGGCTGCATCGGTGTGTAGAGTTTATTCACCTTGTTGTTGCTTCGATCCACTGCGAGCAGGTACTGGAGAAGGTCGTTCGTTCCGATGGCTAAGAAGTCGCACTCTTTAGCGATCAGGTCAGCGGTAATGACTGCAGAAGGGACCTCAATCATGCACCCAAGGGGGAGGTCTTTCCGGTCTTTCTTTTTAGGGAAGACCTCTTTTTGTACCTCTTTGATCAGCTCCTTCACTTCAAGAAGTTCACAGAGGTCCGAAATCATAGGAAACATCAGACTCACTGGCCCCAGAGTGCTTGCGCGGTAGATCGCGCGTAGCTGCGCTTTGAAGATCTCTTTTTCCTGAAGAAGAAAGCGGATCGCTCGGCAACCAAGAAAAGGATTTGAACTCTCTTCGATTTGCTGCTGGCAGATAAACTTATCCCCACCAATATCGAAAGTGCGGATGGTTAAAGGTAGCCCCTTCATTTTTTTAATAATATTGCAATAGATCTCGTACTGCTCTTCTTCAGAAGGAAAACACTGTTTTGTGAGATAGATAAACTCTGAGCGGTAGAGACCCACGCCGGCCCCTCCAAAACGGTGGAGCTGGTCAATTTCACTCACCATCTCCACATTGCCGAGAAGGGTGACACTCTTCCCATCTTTCGTCACGGGTTTTTCCTGACAACCCTCTTCGAGTTTGGAGAAGAGCGCCTTTTGCTGTGCCTGCAACATGCGAAAGGTATCGACTGTTTTACGTTTGGGAAAGAGAGTGATCTTCCCCCCTCTTCCATCGACCACAACGATCGTTCCACTTGCCTCTTTCAAGTGATCCGGACTCACGCCTGCGATATAGGGAATCCCCTTCGCTTTGGCGACGATGGCAGCATGAGAGGTGACTCCCCCTTCATCTGAAATGAGGGCTAACGTTTTTTTCGGGTCGGCTTCAGCAGCATCAGATGCGGTGATCTCATGTGAATAGACGACGCTTCCCTCTGAAAGCGTTGCCACACTTTTTTTCCCACCTGCAGTGAGGTAGCTCAAAACACGCCGAGCGATATCGATTAAATCGCGTCCCCTTTCCCGAAAAAAGGGATCTCGCATCTGTTCAAAACGCTCGACATAACAGTTCACACACTGCGAAAAGAGGTATTCAATGTTCTTTTTTTCGGTGCGAACCTGTTCTCGAACTTCGTCGGTCATTAGCGGATCGTCTAAAACTTGAATTTGAGTATCGAGAATCGCTGCCGCCTCAACGAGCCCCTCTTTTTCGAAAGACTTTTTTAAACGGAGAAGGTCTTTCTTCGAGCTTTGGATCGCGTGATCAAACCGTTCAATCTCAGCTTTGACCTCTTTTTGTTTGATCGCATACTCTTCGACAACCTCTTCCTCATGAGCAAAGTAGACAAGCTTGCCTATCGAAATCCCATAACTGATCGGAATCCCTTGAAGCGTCTTTTCTTTGACTCCCGTTTTCAAAGATACTCCTCCCCGAACTGATTGTCGAAAGCGTCTACAAGTTTACTCATCGTCTCTTCAGCATCCTCTCCATCAACAGTAATGGTGATCGATGCATTACGCCTTGCAGCAAGCATCATGATACTCAGAATACTTTTGGCATTGATCGTATCGCGTTTATGAGTAAAGAAAACATCGCTTTTACTCGTGAGAAGCAGCTTCACAATCGCTGTTGAGGGTCGAGTGTGAAGGCCTTGAGAGTTTTTGACTTTCACTTTTTGCACAAGTCTGGGCATGGCATCTACCTTGAAGTCATTTCTAAAAGTTTTTTCCTAAATTCTTTTGCAGAATTGTATCCCATATCCTTCAAACGGTGATTCAGGGCGATCGTTTCAAGTAGAAGCACGACGTCCCGTCCAGGTTTCACAGGAAGAATTAAGTGGGGAATATCGGTACCGAGGATCTCACAGAATTTATCATCTGTGCCGACCCGGTCGTAAAAGTGTCCCTCATCCCAGTTCTCTAACTGGACGACGACATCGAGGGTTTTGTTATTTCGGATACAGACCGCTCCATACAGGTGAGCCACATTGATAATTCCAATTCCTCGGATCTCCATGTGGTGCTTCGTGATTTCTGGGCCATACCCTTCGAGTTGCCCATTCTCACGTTTCTTAACCTTGACGACGTCATCGGTGATCAGACGGTGGCCACGCTCGATAAGACCAAGGGCAGCTTCACTCTTCCCAACAGAAGAGTCCCCTTGAATCAGAAGACCCACCCCAAACACCTCAACAAGCGTTCCATGGATCGTCACCTCAGGAGCAAACTCCCCGTTCAGAAGGAGCGTCAAATGGCTGAGGAGGTTCATCGTCTTCATCGATGTGCGAAAAAGAGCAATCCCTCGCTCCTCACAGAGGTCTAGCAACTCAGGAGGAACTCGGAGGCGCCTGGCGACAATCACGGCGGGCGTCTCACTTTTTAGAAGGATATCTGAGAGGCGAGCCACACGCTCTTTCTTTTCGAGGTCGCGTAGGTAGTTCATCTCTACGCGGCCAAAAACCAGGATCCGTTTCGGCGTGTGATTTTTAAGATAGCCCGTCAGGCTTAAGCCAGGACGGTGTGCCTCAGGAGCGCGTAAACGCTTCCTCATCCCCCGTACACCTGCGACGAGGGCGAGACCTAACTTCTGCCCATGCTCATCAAATAAATTTTGTACTGTATACATTTACCCACATTTATGCCCTAAGGTCCTACTTTCCAACAACCCAACTTTAAAGGAATTTTATATAGTCCTTATCCAGCCTTAACCCTACCTGAATATGATTAAGGCTATGATTAGAACAGAGTATGGAAATTATCTCTTAGATCGAGCGGCCTGTGGAGGTGGGGTCAAAATCTGCCTTTTCACAGTGACAACCCGCTCTTACACGCTTTTCGTTGAGCGTACGATGACGATCCGGGAAGTCAAAGAGATGGTAAGAGAGCTGTTTTACGAGTGCTTGAGTCAACCCGATGGAGAGATTCACCTCTACACTGGGTCTCAAAACTGCCCTCTCTCAGAGCTGCAGGACAGCTGGTGTGTAGAAGAGTGCTTCAATATCGAAAAAGATGAAGTCACCAACTACACATTCATGAATATTACATCACCTCAGCCGCTATCTTCGCGAGCTCCGACCGCTCCGTCTTATCTAAAAAGATCTGCGAAAAGAGCTTCTGGCCTTGAAACTTGTCGACGGTAAAGGTCAGCCCATTGGAGTCCTTGTCAAGATAGGGGTTGTCAATCTGTGTGGGATCTCCCGCCAGGATCACTTTTGTGCCATCCCCTGCCCGTGAAATGATCGTCTTCACCTCGTGAGGGGTGAGATTCTGTGCTTCGTCAATGATGAAGAACATCTTTGGAAGCGAGCGGCCGCGGATGTAGGTGACAGCCTCCATCTCTATCTTATCGCTATCGAGCACCCAGTCCAGGGTATCTGTATTCCCCTGCCCTGTCGTGTTGCAGACATACTCTAAGTTGTCATAGATCGGCTGCATCCAGCTCATGAGCTTCTCTTCCTTTGTGCCAGGCAGATAGCCGATGTCGCGGCCGAGAGGGACAATGGGCCTAGAAATCAAGACTCTGCTGTAAACCCCCTCATCAAAAACTTTGCGGAGAGCGCAAGCGAGAGAGAGAAGGGTCTTTCCGGTTCCAGCTGGCCCTAGCAGGGTGACGAGCTTAATGTCGTCTCGAAGCAGAGAATCCATAGCACACCGCTGCTCGACGTTCCTTGGCTGGATCCCCCATGTGGCGTCAAAATTCAGTAGAGGCTCCACAGCCTTTTTTTCTGCACTGTACCTCCCCACTGCCGAAGAGTGTTCTGGGCTTGTGAGAACGAGGTACTCGTTGTTGGTACACTCATCACCATTAAAGGGAATTGATCCATCTTTATAAAAGAGATCGATATCATGCTTCGGAAGCTCGACACGGCGTACTCCCTTAAAGAGGTTATTGTAAGAAACCTTCAGGTTTTCATAATCCTGGGATGTCAAGCCAATGGTTTCAGCCTTGACCCGAGCGCCAATATCTTTAGAGACAAAGATGACTTTTTTCCCTTTTCTCTGGAGATAGAGGGCCGCCATGAGGATTTTATTGTCATTGATGGAGATATCGAAAGCTCCATTGACCGATTTGTCGATCTCCATCTGGATGGTGATCTCTGAGCCATTATCAAGGTGAAGTCCTTGGTGATAGTCACCCTGGCCTCTCTTCCGAAGAAGGACCAGCTGCCGCCCCACCTCACGAGCGTTCTTCCCCAATTCGCTGGGCAAGCGCTTCATGTTATCAAGCTCTTCTAAAACTGTGAGGGGGATGACGACCGTGCTGTCGGGGAAACGGCCAAGGGCCTCAGGATCGTGAAGTAGAACGTTCGTATCTAGAACGAAAGTTTTTCTCATGACAGGCCTCCTTACGTAGTAGTATTATGACTCTGGACGCAGTCTACGTATCAATAATTATTTGAGAAAGCCAAAAAATTCAGCACTCAGGTAATGAGAGTGCTAATTTCATTGACAGGAATCAAATCTGAGGTCTATCATAGGGGTATGAAGAAAGAGATCGATGAAAAAAAACTCGTGATTCCACCGTATGTTTCTACTTTGTGGAAGCATGTGAAGGCCCTTTTTCTTAAAGAAGATCATCTGGTTGTCGAGCTGAATGATGGCGAACAGGTCCAAATTCCTGGCCTCAACGAAGCAGATTTAGAGGAGATCTTCTCTTATCACAGTGCTTACCTCGCTAAGGATGAAGAAGTTTCAGAAACTGAACCCAGTTCATCGGGCTTTAGCTTCGATATGGGCAGTGGGAAAGACTCTCCATTCGACTTCTCTATGAACGCCATGGAAGGACTCTCGGGATCCATGAAACACAACCCGAGTCAATCTAACCTCCCCGAACTTCCCCCGGAGCTTCTGGACAAAGTGGCCCATATTGCCAAACTCCTTGCCCCCGAAGAAGTTGAGATTGTCGATCCTCCTGTTGAAGGCTGCAACTGCGTCTACTGCCAAGTCAGCCGAGCAATCTCAAAGCCTTCAGTCCCAGAGACTCAGGAAGAGATCGAGGTGACTGAAGAAGACTTGAGATTTTCAGAGTGGGAAATCCAAGAAATGGAAGATAAGCTCTTTGAGGTCACAAACAAGCTCGATAAAAATGAAAAGTACCGCGTCTTTCTTGGCGATCCCATTGGCTGCACCTGTGGTCGACCCAACTGCGAACACATCATCGCAGTCCTTAAGAGTTAACCCTTTCGAAAAAAGCTGAAGAACCACTAAAATGGTTGGGAAAATTAAGGAAATACTCATGAATGGGTTTTTTCGGAAATTTTTCAGGATTTTTTCGGCAAAACGAAACAAGACTTTGACGTGAAAAGCGCCAGAAATTTTCCAAACGACTTTTAATTCGTGTTTCCAAAAGGAGTTATCGCCCATGAAAGGTTCATTTTACCAGTCCATTTTGATTCCTATTCTCTGCTTGTCCCCCTTGATGGTGACGGCTGAAGAAAGTCCAGAGACAACTGCCGAGGCGGCGGCCCCCGCTCCGCATTTCAAGCCCTTTACGGGTCGAATCACTGGAGAAAAGGTACGCCTCCGTATCCGCCCCCAACTTGACGCGCACGTCGTGAAAGAACTCAGTGCTGGAGACCTTTTTGTCATCACTGGTGAAACTGAAGACTTCTACTCAGTCCATGTACCCAAAAATGTCCGCTTCTATGTCTACCGAAAGTATCTGATCGATGACACTGTCGATGGCAACCGAGTGAACCTCCGCATGGGCCCGTCTGTTGAGTCAGCCATCGTTGATCAGCTCCATTACGGAGACAAGGTCGTTGGTCAAGTCGCAGAGAAAAATTCAAAATGGATGGAGATCGAACCCCCTGACTTCATCTACTTCTACGTCGCTAAAGACTACATCGACAATGTGGGTGGCCCTGAACTGCTATTAAGACTTGAAAAGACGAAAGAGCGCCTAACAACACAGTTAAGTGAAGCTCAAGAGTCCATTGCAACAGAGCTCGAGAAGCCTTTTGACCTCATCCAAGTGAACCACGCACTTGAAGTTTTAGAAGAGATTGCCGCTTACGAAAGAGATTTTCCTAAAGAAGCAACTCTTGCAAAGAACCTCTCTCATGAGACTCGTCAAAGCTACATGCAAAAGAAGATTCACTATCTCGAAGAGATGCAGAATGAATCACCTGAAGAGCTACAAAGACGGAATGAAGAGCTGCGCTCAGCTCTTGCCTTCCAAGAGCAAAAAGTGAAAGAGTTGGTCAACCAAGTGAACCAATCTCCGACCCCCACTCAACTTGCTCCTCAGTCCGATGAGCTGACAGCAGAAATGCTTGCATGGGAGCCCATCGAAGGACATCTATTCAGAAGCTGGTCCGTCGGCCAAGATCCGCACGTGACTATCGAAGATTTTTACGTCGATCAACTCTCCGAGTCTCAAGAGATCGCTGGTGTGGTTCAACCCTACAACCACAACCTCTCCACACGACCAGGAGACTACCTCCTCTTCAGTGAAGAGACGGGAACTCCGATCGCGTATCTCTATAGCACTCGTGTGAACATCAAAGATCTCCTTGGACAGAAAAAGCAGCTCCGCGTGGTAGAGAGAACCAACCACAACTTCGCGTTCCCTGCCTTTTACGTCCTCTCTGTTGAAGATTAATGGAACTGCACGAGTGGGCCAAGCGCCTCCTTTCTGCTGAAACAATGGGAGAAAAGCTCCTCCAACCGGAGGAGCTGACCGACCACTCCCCCGGCCCAAAAACCCTTTGGAAAACACCTTCGCGTCCCCCTGGAATGCACTTTCAAAAACGTGGACGAAAGGAAAAACTCCCTCCCCTTCAAGAACTGACAGATCCCGATAAAAGAGCTGCTTGCCTCCATCGCTTCTGCGGCCATGAATTACTCGCCGTTGAAATCATGGCTTACGTCCTTCTCGCTTTCCCAGAAGCCCCTCCTCTTTTCCGGAAAGCCTTGGCACATCAACTCAAGGAGGAGCAAGAGCATGTCCAACTCTACATGGATGAGATGCAACGCCTTGGACTGCAGTTTGGTGAGCTCCCACTTTACACCCACTTTTGGGTCCACACGCCTTATATCCGCTCACCTCTGCACTTTGTCTCCCTCATGAATCTAACTTTTGAGATGGCCAACCTGGACTTTGCACCCATTTACGGGCGCGCCTTTGAAAAGGCGGGTGATGATTCAGCCACTCAGCTCATGGCCCGCATCCTCAAAGATGAAATCGGACACGTCCGCCTTGGGCTCCATTGGCTAAAAAAATTCAAATCTAAAGAACTCAGTGAATGGGATGCTTGGAAGGAAACTCTTGAAACCACCCTTCTAATTCCTAAGCGCGCGAAAGGTTTTTACGTCCATGAAGAGCCTCGCCGTAAAGCCGGCGTTCCAGAAGAGTGGATCCAACAGCTTCAGTCTCTCTAGGAGAGTCTACCTTCTAGGATGCTCCAGTCAACTCAAACACATCCTTAGATTCAACGTACATTTGCAGGTAAACTCTGTGCCTATACAAATTCGCCCTCTTTGCTCGCAGAGCCGCTAGCTCTACGTACACCCTCTCTCTGACTGCTCTGAGTGACTTTAGTTCCCCTTCAAAAATGGACTCATTATTCTCCAACTGGCATAGCGCCAGTTTCACTATATTTTTCCCATCCAAAGCAGAAACTAAAATCCTTCTTACAACGGCCCCCCCAGCAGTCTCAATGATCCTTTCACAACCTCTAAGTCCCCGTTCTTTTGCCAAATAACGGACCTCAGCATCAAGTATTTGAACACAAAGTTTCTTCACTTTAAAAAGGTCTCTCATCTGCTCAATCATTAATGCCACCTGATCAAGTAAACGCCGGACCATCTTAATTTGATGTCCTATCCTTTTCAATTTTCGCTCTTTTGCTTGAATTTGAAGAGTGAGTCGTTCCTCCTCTTGAACTGCATCTTCAAGAGAAGCAGCGGAGGGATATGCCGTCATCCTCTTCGCCCCGGGGACCATATACTCAAATAATGTTCTGCGATTGTGTTCAGAAAGGTGAGGAAACAGGCCAGCAAAAAGATGGCGTAGCCTCCTCCTCTGAGGTGGACTAGAGCATCCCGTTTGCGATCTGCAAAGAGGAATAGTCGTAGGTTTTGGACTAGCTCCTGGTTCCATGGAAAGACCTTTGCAAAGTATCAAAACAAATGAATTTCTGACTAACTATACCAAAAACAATTTATATAGTAACAAATTTAACCACTTTATTTCCTTTTATACGATTACACCTTCAACACCCCCCCATAGAGTTGGCGTGACAGAAGAGTGGATAAATAATCTTCAATCCCCTTAGCCTACATAGTTAATGAACAAACGACTTTTCTTTGGATTTAAGGCGCTCTCTCCACTCCTTCACTCTTTTCCCGAGGGAAGAACTCTTGACCCAGCCTCCCGCCACCTCACCCTCGCCTTTCTTGGCAATGTCGACTCCGAGCCTTTAGAAACAAACCTCGAGTCTCACCCACCCTTTCCCTTCCAGGTCGGGCTGACGGGTTTTGCCTCTCACCTCCTCTTTCTCCCTCCAAAATCTCCACGTGTCGTCGCCTGGCACATCGAATGCTACCAGCAGGCCAAACTCCTCCACTTCCACGAACAACTCCGCTTTTGGATCAATCAACAGGGCTATTCTTTAGAAAATCGCCCCCTCCTTCCCCATGTCACGATTGCGAGAAAACCCTTCAATAAAGCGGAGTGGAAACGCGCGTTTTCAAAGATCCCTCTCTACTTTGACACCTTCACTCTTTATGAAAGCAAACCTGAGTTACGCTACGTTCCCGTTTACGAAAAAAAACTCCTTCTTCCCTTCGAAGAAATCGAACACACCGCCGACCGTGCCTTTCTCATTCGAGGCGAAGAACCGAAAGTGCTTTTCTATAACGCTCTGACCGCTCTCAGCTGCTCGCACCCGGAACTGCTGGATGTCGAGCTCCCCTCACGTCCGTGCGATGACTTAAAGGAAATCATCCAACAGCTCAACACACTCATCAGCCACGCCGATGAGAATGTGGGAGTGGATCTCAAAGCAGTCAGTTACCACTCCAGCTTGAGAGAGAAAACAGGGTATTTCGAATGGGAGATGATTGTCGATGTTTGATCTTGTCCAAAAAGAAGAGGCGCTCTTTGAACTCCCGAAACGGGGATCGATGCTCACGAGTGGTCTTGTGGTCGCCACCGAAGAACTGCTCCGACAGCAGATGGACGAACCTTTGAAGCAGCTCAAAAATGTCACTCACCTTCCTGGAATTGTCGGACAAGCCGTCGCCATGCCAGACATGCATTGGGGGTATGGGTTTCCGATCGGTGGGGTCGCTGCTACGGACCTTGAAACCGGAGTCATCAGCCCGGGTGGTGTCGGTTACGATATCAACTGCGGGGTACGTCTCGCCGTCGTCCCCATCCCTTTTTCTCGTCTGTCAGAGAAGCAAAAAGAGGCACTTCTGAAGCGTGTCTACGAGACCGTTCCCTCTGGTGTCGGGCATGGGCAAAAAAACCAACAACCCCTTAGCGATGCCGATTATCGCAAGATTGTCGAACAAGGAGCCCGCTTTTCCCTCGAAGCTGGCTATGGACTGGAAGAGGACCTCCTTCACAGCGAAAGCCACGGTTGTATTGAAGGCGGCTCTCTCGATGCTGTTTCAAAACGCGCCCAGTCGAGAGGAAAAGCCCAGCTAGGAACGATTGGATCAGGCAACCACTTCGCCGAAATCGGCGCTATCGAAGAGATCTTCGATTCAACGATCACCGACGCTTGGGGGATCGCACCGGGAACGACTTATGTCCTCATCCATTCTGGATCAAGAGGGTTTGGTCATCAAATTTGTCAAGACACCCTTGACGACTTTATGAAGAAGGGATTCGAAAAAAATCTCCCCGACCCACAACTTGTCGCGGCTCCCCTCAAGAGTCCTGAAGGAGAACGCTATTTTCAATCCATGGCTGCAGCAGCCAACTTTGCTTTCAATAACCGCCAGCGCATCCTGCACGCCGTCCGTGAAGCCTTCGTCAAAGAGCTTGGCATCCGCCCGGAAGAACTCAAACAGATTTATGACGTTTGTCATAACATTGCGAAAAAAGAGACGCATTTTGGTCAGCAAGTCTGCGTCCACCGCAAAGGAGCCACACGCGCTTTCGGCAAAGGTCACCCCGAGCTGTCAGAGGTGTATCAACACACTGGGCAGCCGGTGCTCGTCCCGGGCGACATGGGACGTGCAAGTTACCTCCTCGTGGGTCTTGGTCGCCCGGAAACTTTTGCCTCCTGCTGCCACGGCGCTGGCCGTGCACGCAGCCGCATCAAATCAAAAAAGCACTGGAAAGGGCGTGACCCCTTAGACTACATGGAGCGCCAAAACGTCAAGGTCCTTGCCAACTCCATGCGCACCATCGTCGAAGAGATGCCCGATGCCTATAAAGATGTCGATCTGGTCGTCGATGCAGCAGAAAAAGCCCGCCTTGCCTCCCGTGTCGCCCGCCTGAAGCCCCACCTCGTCGTAAAGGGTTGAAATCGTTGCCACGAAATCGGCAGGCAGCTAACCTGCGGTTATGGAGAAGCAGTGGGCAGTAGGTGTCGACCTTGGCGGCACGAAAATCGAAGCGGCGGCCATCTCGGAAGAGGGAGAGGTCCTTGAAAAAGCACGCACCCCTACAAATGTAGAAGGCGGTGCGGAGGCGATCGTCCAACAAATCTCCGATCTATCGAAGGAGCTGATGGACAAGGTCGATGGACGTCCGATCGGTCTTGGAGTCGGAGTCGCGGGACAGATCGACCCTAAATCTGGAACCGTTCTTTCCGCTCCAAATCTCCACTGGGATCACTTCCCCTTCAAAGAAAAACTGGAAGAGAGCTTGAGTCTTTTAACCAAGATCACCAATGACGTCAAAGCCGCAGCACTCGGCGAGGCACTCTTTGGTGCAGCCAAAGGAGCAGATACGGTCGTCTGTGTCTTTATTGGAACGGGTATTGGTGGAGGCATCGTCGAAAAGGGGCACCTTATCGATGGAGCTTCGAATGTCGCTGGTGAAGTGGGGCACATGCGCATCCGTGAAAGCGGCATCCCCTGCAGCTGCGGGCATCTCGGTTGCTGGGAAAGCTATGGAGGCGGCTGGGCAATTGCGGCTCATGCACAGGAGGCGCTCACACTCAAAAAAGAGAGTCTCATGCTCCATTTGGCGGATGGCGTGGTGGAACGGGTCACCGCCCGTGAGGTGATCGAAGCTTTCCGCCAAAATGATGCTCTTGCCAGTGAAGTCATCCGGATGGCTGAGCGCTCCTATATCGACGGCTTCATCAACCTCACCCACACCCTCAACCCAGACCTTTTCGTGATCGGCGGGGGCATTGCTGATGCCCTACCTGAGCTCGTTTCCATCATTGAGCAGGGAGTCAAAGAGAAGGTTCTCCCAGCGGCAAAAGCAAATCTTTCTTTTAAAAAGACCGCTCTAACCAAAGACAGCGGCGTTGTAGGTGCCGCCTCACTGCTTTTTTCGAAGTAGCCGTATCTTATTGAATTTTTTTGACTTATAGTGTATAATATTACCTATGAACTTTATCGGAATCCTATATGCACTCATGGCATGCGCCTGCTGGGCCACCAGTTTCGTCGTCCCCCTCTTCATTCCAGACTTCAATCCTGTGGAGGTCGCGGTGGGCCGGTACTTCGCTTATGGCCTCTTCAGCATTCCCTTCTTCGTCCCTTTTCTTTTTAAGGGAATGGTTCCAAAGTCTCCTAAAGTTTGGGGATTTGTCTTCCTCTTTGCCCTCACCGGAAACTTCCTTTACTACCTCCTCGTTGTACTCGGGATCCGTTCTATCGGAGCTTCGCTCGTCACGATCCTTTACGCGAGCAATCCTCTGATCGTCAGTCTTTGGGGGAATATGAAAGAGAAGACCTACCCAGTCAAACTCCTAATCGCACCAGCTTTGATGGTCCTTGCTGGAATCACGATCCTCCACCTACAAGACTTCGAGGTGGACGCCGCCCTCACCTGGCAAAATAAACTCACCGGAATTGTCGCCACCTTCTCAGCCGTCACGATGTGGGCCTGGTATTCTGTCTTTAGTGCAAGATTTGTGAAGCGAGAAAATCTTTCAGTTCCCCTTTTCAACTCCCTTGTCGGGATCGTTTGTCTTCTCATTACCTTCTTCGTAGGATCCTTTCTTCACCTCTCAGGCATCTCGGAAATGAGTTTTCTCACAGGAGAGCTACACTCAGAAGTGATGACAGCCTTTTTAGTCGGAATGGCGATCCTCGGCCTCGTGACTGCGATGGCTGGGACTTTCTTCTGGCAACACGCACTCAAGCTCATTCCCACCTCGATTGTGGGTCAGCTCATCGTCTGCGAGCCGCTATTCGGACTGCTCTTTAGCTTCCTCGTCATCGGACGCTTCCCTACACTCTTAGAGCATACCGGAGCGTCGGTGGTGGTGTTTGCAGTCCTTTACTTTATCCGAAGTGTCCGCAACTACCAACAACAGCAGCAAGAGCTACTGACCTGATTCGATTAACTTAGAGACTCTCGGTTGTTCTTCGACCGGCTCAGGCACACGCAATTCTTCAACGTCAGATTCTGTTTTTTCGCTGAGTTTCCGTGCCGTCACGAGCACACGGCTTTCGAGTGAACCGATCGTTTGGTTGTACGCCGTCACAGCAGAAGAGAGCTCTTTGCGGATTTGTGAGAAGTTTTTCAAGAACAACTGGAGCCGTCCATGGAGTTCTTTTCCGAGCGAAGCAATTTCAAGTGCATTCTTTGCCATCGTCTCCTGCCTCCACCCATAAGCAACGGAGCGGAGTAGAGAAATGAGAGTGGTCGGTGTCGCGATGATCACACGCTGAGAGGCTCCATACTCTATGAGCGAAGGATCCGACTCTAAAGCCGCTGAAAAGAAGGACTCTCCAGGTAAAAAGAGCACAACAAACTCAGGAGCGTTGGGAAACTGCTCCCAGTACGCCTTTGCGGAAAGCTGGATGATATGAGTCTTGAGCTGACGGGCATGGTCTTTCAGTTTGAGCGCTTTCTCTTCGTCGCTCTCTGCCTCAATCGCATCGAGATAAGATTGGAGAGGAGTCTTTGCATCGACCACAATTTCCTTCCCAGCGGGAAGTTTGACAATCAAGTCGGGGCGGATACGGGTAGAGTCGGTCGTTTCACTGCTTTGCTCCACAAAGTCGCACATCTGCACCATGCCAGCCAGCTCAACCACGCGTTTGAGTTGCATCTCTCCCCAGCGACCACGCACCGTCGGTTTACGTAGCGCCTTCACCAAACTCTGTGTCTCATTCTGAAGGCGATTCTGTGTATAGAGAAGCCCTTTGACCTGCTCGCTGAAGGTGGCCTTGGCCGTCATCAGCTGCTCTTTCAACTCGCGATGGGTTTGATGGGATTTGTCGATCGACTCTTTAATGGGCTTGAGAAGCTCATCAATGGCTGTCTTCTTCTGATGGATATCCTGCCTCGCACTCTCCTGCAGCTTGTCAAATTTCAGCGCTGCCAGTTCTAAAAAGGATTTGCTATTCTTCTCAAGAGCCTCCATAGAAAGCGCTTGAAAACTCTGTTTCAACTCCCTCCTGGAGCGCTCCCCCTCTTCCATCGCAGCCTCAAGCTGCTGGATTTTTGCCTCTTTCTCCACCCCCTCTTTCCAGAGAAGCTGAATTTTACGCTCACGGAAGAAAATCCAGCCGAGCAACGAGAGAATCACTAAACTAAAAAGAAGAAACAGGATCATGAAAACCACCTCAAAGGACCTATCATAAAGAAGAAAGTGACTTAAGAACAACGCTCTGCTGCAGATTTTCCGCCTGAGAACCTCCTCCCAAGTGCGAAGCCTCCCTCTAAATTATATCTTTGAGAATTATAAACTTAAGCCTTACCTTATGTGAAAAATAGTAATAATTATATTTTTTTGTTGGTGTGAAATATCCAAATCTGTGATAGAGTGAGATATGGTTAGAATTTCACACGGCGACACACTTTGTAAAGAAAACTTCCCCATCAACTATTCAGATCCACTAGACATTGATTTAAGTGGAAGAAGACTTGATCAGCTCCCAAAAGAACTTGAGTCATTAGCGGACAAAGTCCGCACTCTTGTTTTATCTGGTAATTGTTTCGTCCGATTGCCTTACGGGTTACAGACTCATTTTCCATCTCTAGAAACTTTAGATCTTCATGGAAACCCTCTCAATGAGATCCCCAATTTATCAACACTAACAAAGCTAAGAGTGTTGGTCATTGATACCGACAGGTTATCTTTCGTCCGAGATTGGCTTGACCAATCTTCCATTACCAGGCTTCATCTGGTTGGTAGAGAGCTCGCTAGCTTGCCTGATTGGTTTTTAACTACATGCAGTCACATTGAGTGTTTTAACAACGGAACTCCTCTAGAACACGACTTCTATTAACCGGTGATTTTTCTTAAGAGAGTGGTAGGGTTGGCTCCCATCCTGTAGGGATGCGGGCTGAATCCCAGACACTGCTCTCCTCGGGTGTTGAGTCCGGTACAACAGGTGTATTCTCCTTACTATCTGATGGATCAAACAGCTTAACCCTAACTCGAGCTTCAGCTCTTCTTTTTAGGACTCTTTGCTCTCCCAGAGGACTAGAAGAGGGCCTCTTCTTATTCGTGTCTGATCTCACTTTTTCAGGATGAGCTATTTTCCAAAGTTAGACAACCAACCTAACAGAAGGAGGCCTGCGAGCCTCTTGTAAATTCATCGCAACATCCAAAAGTTGATGGAGAATCACCAACTGATCTACATCCAATTCACCTTCAAACAATTCAATCGCCCTCGCAAAAACTTCACGTTTTTTCTCTAAAGGAGCAAAAACACGAATAACTGGTTGCTTGCCGATGAATCGCAGGTCGTCGTAGATGGCACGTTGAGGATGCCGTGATCCTAACTCAATAAGCAGATCTTTAGAGAAGGGTCCCTTGATGGTTTTAGACCTAATTTCTGCAAATAGACTTCTTACCTCAGCCGCTTTTCCATACTTCCGTCCCAATAAGAGGAGCAAGTTAATCAAACCATCTTTCTCTATCATCCTTCCAAAGGCATACATGTCACTCCTCGCACTAAGAGTGCCTCGACGCTGACGTTGGTTAATGAGAGAGCATTCAGCAGAGCCAAATATTGAAGGATCCCAATAAACAGCAGTTCCCGCAAGAGGGACATTGCCTTGAACTGCTTTTTCAATGAGGCCAAAATCGGTCAACACTCCAGTTGGAGAGGATCGATCTTCGAACTTCATATAGAGAACATTCGCCCCCTTTAGATCCCGTAAGACATGACCTTTTTGATGGAATGCGTACATTCCTTTTGCAGCCCCAAGCAACATAGAGGCTAAATCTCTACAAGGGGTATTAGTTGCGTTATAATCATACTCGCGAAAACTGCCTTCATAAAGGCGATGCACACTGTGCGATACACCGTTTGCACGAAAGTGGCGTATTGGAAAGTCAACAAGATGCACGTTCTCGCTCATGATTCTGCGGATCAGCTTGACCTCAGGAGAGTACGTTAAATCTGTCCTACGACAGATTTTCACCGCCTGAAATTCTATCGGCTGACCCGGAGTCAGGTAAGCTGCTTTATAAACGTCACTGAACCCCCCCTGACCAATTTTTTGCACGCAAACATACATAGAGGACGGGTCGACAATGACGCGATAGGGAAAACTTCCATTTGGATCAATACTATCCCAAGTCTCACCCTCGAGCTTTTGCTGAAGTGCGATAACACGGTTGAAGACCGCCGAGATTACTTTGTCTGTGACAGAACGCTCTAGGGCTAGCGTTTTGAAGAGAGGAAAAATCTCGTCTGGAAAAGATGTGGCTGTAGAAGAAATGTTCATAACCTTCACCAGATTTTAAAAACTACCTTCTATTATAACAAAAAACTTAACAAAATTCAATAAATATTGTTTAAAATTTTTATTTTACAAGAAAAGGGCCAAATTAGGGCTAAATGAGAGCTATTTTTTATAGAACGGAGACTTTTTTAAGTATCTTAACACAAATATCTTATATCAATATAGAGAAACCAGCGCCTTTACAATCCTAACCAATGCTTATTTTTTAAAAATGAATCTCAAGAGATGGAGATTTTTAGATTTTTTTCTCTAAAATTCAAGGTGAATTGAGGTTATGCTGGCCTGACCTCAAGATCTTCACTAGAAGTGCCTCTAGTCCGCTTTTAAATATCTCAGAATTCAGGCATACTTCCCTGCATTATGAAAGATGAAAAGTCACTAAAACGGTTGAAATGGGTAGGCTGGCTGGCTCCCCTCCTTTTGTTGGCCCTGCTAGCTCCCTTTTGCGAACAGATCGACATTGGAATCTCCTCCTTTTTTTACGACACAGAGACAGCGACCTTTTCCCGCCACGGCTTCTACCAATGGTTTTATGACTACGGCCAGCTTCCCGCTTGGGTCGCTGCCGGGCTAGCCCTCTTTTGGTGGTGCTATTCTTACTACACAGAGAAGTCTAAGGAGCTCAGGCCCTATCTCATGCTCCTCATTCTTGTTTTTGCCATCGGCCCTGGCCTCCTGGTCAATGGAGTGATGAAGCCCCTTTGGGGACGCCCCCGTCCCCGCCACATCACCCAACTAGGTGGACCCGTCCAGTTCGAGACGTTCTATTCCCCAAAGCTCAACGTCTTCACCCGAGATCTGTTTAAATCGATGCCGAGTGGTCACGCCTCCATGGGCTTCTATTTTCTTTCTGTCGCGTGGGTAGGACTCCGTCTTAAAAGAAAGGAGCTACTTTTCTTTGGACTCTCGATGACTCTCTTTTTTGGTTTTTTCCTTGGACTCACGCGGATTGCGCAGGGAGGCCATTTTTTCACTGATGTGTTGATTGCAGCGCTTGTCTGCTGGTGGAGCGTCCTCTTCCTCGATACGGTGCTGATTGAAAGAAGGATCCGAGCCGTTGCTCACTCCTAAACAAAAAAACCTCCTCGACTTCATCGAGGAATACAGCAATGAAAAGGGCTACGCCCCCTCTTTCCGAGAAATGGCCGCCCACTTTGGACTTTCAGTCTCGACGGTCTCGTCCCATGTACATGCTCTAAGAAAGAAAGAGCAGCTTCAACTCAAAAAGCAAACCTCACGCTCTCTTAAGCTCAAGAAAGAGGATGACAAGCACCCACCTCTTCCGATTGAAGGAGTGATTAGAGCCCCCTTTAAAGGGGTTGTTCCACTTGCTGAATGCGTCTCCACCGACCGAGCTCTCTATGATAAGGAGGTACTCTGTTACCGTATTGAAGGAGCGATGTTTGAAGAGGAAGGAATCTACTCAGGAGACCTCCTATTCCTCCAAAAGGATAAAAAGCCGAAAGAGGGAGATAGCTGCCTCATCCACATCCCTGCCACAGGGGATCTCTTCGTCAAAATTCTGCACTGGGAAGATGAGACTCTTCTACTCAAAAGTTGTGGAACAGGGGTCGATACACTCAAGATACCAAAAGAACACGCCGAAATTTTAGGCGTCGTCAAAAGTCTCCTCAGACTCTTCGATTGAGACCATCTCAAAATTCTCCAGCTTCTGGATACGCCTTCCACTGACCCATCGAAGGATAGACAAGAACAGTGATGTGGTGACATATCCCCAAGATAGAACAAAGTACACAAGCGGAAAATGGTGGATGATCCCGTAAAAAAAGAGAACGGCAACGATCACCACCGCAAAGACTACCTGAAAGTTGCGTACACGGTACTGTAGGTTTTTTAAGCTCGCAAAGCGAAAGTGGCTGATCATGAGATAACCAAGAAAAATGAGAGCTAAAGCGGTTGTCCAAAGCGATCCCATCTCTGAAAGAGAGATCAATCCAAAATTCTCTGTTGAGTGGATCATCAGATTGAGTGAAACCGCGGCAGATGCTGCAGCAGGAATGGGAAGGCCGATGAAGTTTGTCTTGGAGGTGAAAACCTCCTCTCCTGACGTGACGTTGTAGCGGACGAGGCGCATGACACCCGAGACGGAATAGATCAAGGCTGCCGCCATGATCACAAAAGAGCCAAAGGTTCCAGGAACAAAAGAGAGGCTTTTAAGAATGATCACAGAGGGGGCAACACCGAAGGTCACGGCGTCAGACATCGAGTCAAAAAAGCCACCGAACTCACTCGTTGCGTTGATCGCCCTAGCCACCGCTCCATCGAGAAGGTCAAAAAGAGCGGCCAACAGCAAGATTCCCGAGGTTGCGATGAGAAGCTTCTCATCGACACCACCAACAAAGGTCATGTTGAGACGAAAGATGACATAGAGACCACAGGTCAGGCTTAAAGCCGTGAGAAGATTGGGTAAAAGATGGATCCGTTTCATGAATCCTTAGTATAGCATTAACGCCGATTTTTTGGAGTGTCTGCACTCGCTGCAGCCGCGAGATTTTTATAGAGCGTCTCTTTTTTCAAACGGAAGGTGCGAAAGATTTCTTTAACGTTCTGCTCAACCTCATTTTCTGGAGGACGCATGCTGGTGAGTAGGTCGTTAAAAAACCCCTTATCAAAGCCGACATAAAAGTTTTTTTCATTCACCAACAACGCTTCTAAACAGAGGCGAGATGTCTGACTCGCGGGGTAGCGCGCGCAGATCTCACGGATTTTTTTGTCTCTCTCTAAACTAAGAGCAGCTGCGAGCTCATCTCCCTTCTCTTGGTTGATTTGATGCTCAATGACATTCTGGAGAACAAGCATGTCCTTAAGCGCATACTCCCTGAGAAGCTGATTCACTTGGAACGCAACGGGATCTGTGACTAGGTCACATGCACCCACCTCAATCAGCGCGTAGGCATTCACCGCATCACGGTGCTCCATCGCCATCTGCTGAAACTCAATAATACGCCGCACCCGCTCAGCAATCGAGAGGTCAGGTTGTTTCTCGATGGCCAGCTCGAGCATATGGATCTCTTCGTCAGTGAGCTGGTTAATCTCCTTGAGGCCACGCGACTGAACCTGCATCACCTGACTAATTTGAGAGGCATAAAGTTGATGCTTTTGCTCTCGTTCCATCAAAAATTCTTTAAAAATCCCCTCTTTCATCCAGAGAGAATAGAGGTAATGGTTCTCGGTGTAGAAGGCCTCATACTCCCCCTTCTTCCAGTTAGAGAGGACCTCATCAGGTCCCACTCCAAAAAGGGAGGTCGACACGAGAAGAAAGAGTAAAGAGTAAAAACGCATCATAATTACCCACTCTACCTCACTCGACAATTGTTATTAAGCACAATTATCGGGTACACTGTGACCTTATGGAAAAAGAGACACAATTCAAGAATTTAGGCTACACCACCACAAAATCCCTCCCCCTCGACGAGATCCACTGCCATCTAAGCGAATTGACCCACGACCAGACCGGAGCGCGCATCCTCCATATCGATGCCCCTTCAAAAGAGAACGTCTTCTCCATCCTCTTTCCCACCCGCCCAACAAGCTCCAATGGAATTGCCCATATTTTGGAGCATACCGTCCTGTGCGGGTCCAAGAAGTTTCCGGTGAAAGATCCCTTCTTCAATATGATTCGAAGAAGCCTCAACACGTTTATGAATGCGATGACCGGCAGCGACTTCACCTGCTACCCTGCTGCCTCACTCGCTCCAAAAGACTTCTACAACCTGCTCGACGTCTACATTGACGCGGTCTTTTCCCCTCTTCTCAATGAGCTCAGCTTCCACCAAGAGGGATGGAGACACGAGTTTGAAGAGGGAAAGCTCAAATACAAAGGGATTGTCTTCAATGAAATGAAAGGCGCTCTCTCGAACCCGACCACCCGCCTATATGAAGCCCTTCACGAGAAACTCTTTCCGACGCTCACCTACGGTGTGAACTCTGGAGGCGACCCCAAAAACATCCCCGAACTCACCTACTCCGAATTTAAAACTTTTTGGGAAGAGTCTTACCATCCCAGCAGAGCGATCTTCTACTTCTATGGAGACATCCCTCTTGAACAGCACTTAAGCTACCTCAACGAACGGCTTCTCAATGAAGTAAAGAAAAAAGATCCACTTCCCCCGATTCCTAGAGAGAAGCGTTACGACACCCCGCAGTCTGTGGTCAAAGATTACCCCTTAAGTGAAGCAGAAATCGACGAGGAGAAGGGGCTCTTTGCTCTCAGCTGGCTCACAGTCCACCTTCAACAACAAAAAGAGGTTCTGGCCCTCACGCTGATCGATGAAATTTTGATGGACAACGATGCAAGCCCTCTCAAACGCCGGCTTCTCGAGTCTGGACTCTGCAAAGTAGCCGGAACGTATGTCGACACCGACGTCACAGAAGTCCCTTTCTACCTCATTTGCCAAGGGGTCAAACCTGAAAACAAAGATAAGCTCGAAGCATTCATTCTCGATGCATTGAAAGAAATTGCCGAAGAGGGACTCGACAAAGGTCAGATCGATAGCGCACTCCATCAATTGGAACTGAACCGCCGAGAAATTGCAAAAGCAGGCTCATACCCTTACGGCCTTGTTCTCTTCTTCCGTTCTGCGCTCCTCTCGCTGCATGGTGGAAAAGCGGAATATGGCCTTCTCACTGAGCAGCTTTTTGACGAGCTGCGCACCGAGCTCGATAAAAATCCTCGCTACCTCGAAGACCTCCTTGTCGAACTTCTGATCCGTAACTCCCACCGTGTCTCTGTGATGTTAAAACCCTCCCCCGCCCTCCAATCCCAAGAGGAACAGGATGAACAAACCGCTCTTCAGAAGATGGAGAGTGCTTTAAGCAAAGACCAGCGCAGGGAGATCCAGAAGAAAGCCGAAGAGCTCGCAGAGTTTCAAAAAGATGAAGAGAACCAAGACCTCTCTGTGCTCCCTCTGATCAAAACAGATGAAATACCGAAAGAGATCCCTCGCTACCCCCTTCATGAAAAACAACTGGGCGAAGCACCACTTTACCATCGAGAAATTGCCACCAACGGTCTCATTTATAGTAGCATCATCTATGACCTACCTACACTCGATGCAGAGCAGATTCCTTACATCTCCCTGTTAAGAATTTTGCTTCCCGAGCTGGGGAGCGGAGGGCGCAGCTTCCAGGAAACTCTCGAAGACATCCAAAAAGAGACGGGAGGCATCTACGCCCACCTCTCGATGAACGCACGGGTCGAGGATTTCCATCAGTTCACACCAAGCATGCATATCTCTGGAAAAGCTCTCACCCGGAAACGTGGAAAGTTCCTCGAGCTCCTCAAAGAGAGTTGCCAGTCGGTTGACTTCAGCGACCTTCCTAGAATCCGTGAAGTCTGCGACCAAGTGCTCACATCGCTCGAAGCCTCACTCTCCAAGAGCGCCATGAAATACGCGATTGGGATGGCAACCGCACCCTTTTCAAAGAGCACCGCTCTCTCCCAACAATGGTTTGGTCTTCCCTTCCTTCTCTGGCTAAAGAGTGACAAAGTCCAAGCAGAGATCAAGAGCGGAAAGATCCGTGAGATTCTTGAAGAGCTCTATCAACAGATCTTTGTGACTTCTTCTCCGCGTGACTACCTCGTTACCAGTAACGAAGCCGACTTTCAGCTTTTAGAGAAAGAGCAGTTCTTTGGACTGAGCGAGCTACAAAATGGCACCCCTAAACCTCTCTACCAGCCACTTTCGTTTGAGACAGCAAAGACTAATAGCGCTTACACCTTCACCTCTCAAGTGAGCTACTCTGTCCTTGCCCTTCCCTCACCCACCTTTACAGACCCTGCTACAGCTCCCCTCTTCTTGACCCAGCAGATCCTCGATAACCAAACACTTCACCCTCTCATTCGTGAGAAGGGAGGCGCGTATGGAAGCAACGCCAACCATGATCCCCAGTCGGGTTATTTCACGATGACGAGCTTCCGAGATCCCAACATCGCTGCAACATATGAAGCGTTTGAAACCGCACTGGACCGTGTTTCAAGTGGTGACTTTACGAACGAGATTCTTGACGATGCAAAACGCGAAGTCGTTCAAGGCCTCGACTCTCCTCTGACTCCTGAATCTGAGGGGATGACGGCATACCACTGGAAACGCTCTGGAAAGACCGATGAACTGCGCCAAGAATTTCGCTCACACATTCTATCCTGTGACAGAGATGAGGTTGCAAGAGTGACGAAAGAACAACTCCAAGATCGACTCTCCGAAGGGAAGCGCATCACTTTTTCTGGACGCCCCTTAGTGGAGTCAGAAAATACGAAGCTGAAAACCCCTTTTGAAGTGATCGACATTAAGTAGTGTTTACACCTCTCATTTTTCTGGTTCTTTTAACCCTGCTCATCGAAGGAGCCCCCTTGGGAGAGGGTCCTCTGCCCTCTTTTTATTGGGTGATCCAGTGGCTTAGCATCTACGTCATTTTTCTCTTTTATGTCGTCAAACGCAATCAGTTCATCAAAAAGAGAACGGATGAGTTTAAACTCACTCTCTCACAAGTCGATCTTTGCATCTTCTTTGCGTGCAGCTTATTCATTCACTACGGCGCCTTCTTTTTACAAGATATCACGCCGACGACTCTCCGCGCGCTCATTGTCTACCCCCTCTATTTTCTCGGCCTTGGGATCGTGAAATATAACCTGAGCAGCCTACAAGCCATGAAGCGCCTCCTCTTTTTTCTCTCCCCTTACACCCTCTTCTTCTTTCTGATCTCAGTCAGCTATGATGTCGCAGCCTATCTGTTACCCGACGAGTCATGGTTAGAGTGGGTTCCCCTTCTTCTGCTTGCTGTTGTGGCGACGCTCTCTTTTCCCCTTGTTGCAAAACTCTTTTGGCAGCTGAAGAAAATTGAAGACCCTCAGATCCAGGCCCGTTTTGATACCCTTGCGAAAAGGGCAGGCTTGACGACACTCGAGACCTACACCTGGCCCGTCCTCTCCCATCACACCACTGCCGCCACCATCGGGCTGACACCCAAACGAGCCCTCTTTCTCTTCACCGAACCCCTCCTCAAACTCATGAATGTCGATGAACTCGAAGCCATCTTAGCGCATGAGATCGGCCACCTCAAAAAAAGGCACCTTCCCCTGATGGCCCTCATCCTTCTCACTGCAGCCTTTTGCATCTCCCTTCTCGCCTCTCTCTTCCCTCTTTCGAACTTCCTCCAAGTCCTTCTCTTTGCCGCCTCGTACGCCCTCTTCTTCCGCTTCGGCTTCGGCTTCCTTCTCCGCCTCTTTGAACGTCAAGCTGACCTCTATGTCCTGCGCCTCGGCGTCCCTGGAGAAGCCCTCATCTCCGCACTAGATAGTGTCGCAAAGCGTGGGGGCAACACCCACAGGAAGAAAAGCTGGACCCACTACAGCATCCAAGAACGGATCGATTTCCTCAAAAAAGCGATCCAAAACCCCCAAGAGATCGACCGCATCGATCAAAAAGTCAAATCGGCCTTAACCCTCTATTTCCTCATAAGCATAATAGCTTTAGCCTGGATACTTTATAAAATCTTGTAAAAATGCGATAAAATGCTCGTCAAATTCGAGAAATCTCGCTAGAAGGAAAGGGTCCAGCACCCTTTTCGAGAGAGAGATCTGTCGAAGGTGGCGAAGGCATTTTGTGACAGTTTTGCGAGTGTTGATGAACGATCCAGGCTTGGAGGAATGATATGGCTAATACTGAGGTAACCACCCTTTGGAAAGAGATTGAAAGGCAGGCGACGGAGGACTATCTCACCTTCCTACGCTTCCCTAGCATCAGCAGCAGCCTCGAACACATCGAGCAGGTGAAAGAGTGCTGTCAATGGCTAGCAGAGTGGATGCGTGAGCGTGGTATCGAGGTGGATATCTGGGAAACCACAGGCCACCCTGCGATCTTTGGAGAGTTGAAATGCGACGACCCCGAGGCTCCAACCCTTCTCCTCTATGGCCACTATGACGTCCAGCCTGTTGAACCAGAAAGCGACTGGACAGGAAAACCCTTCGAACCAACGATCAGTGACGACGGTGTCGTGACCGCGCGTGGAGCTCAGGATAACAAAGGCCAATGCTTCTACACTCTCCTTGCAGTCACCTCCCTTCTCAAAAAGCACGGAAAAGCTCCCATCCACATCAAATTTCTCATCGAAGGTGAAGAGGAGATCGGCAGCCCTAGCTTAGTGGAGTGGCTGGAGAAAAAGAAAGAGGCCATCCAAGCCGATTATGTCGCTGTGGTGGATGTCGAAATGAAAGACCGAGAGTCTCCTGCCATCACGCTCAGTGCGCGTGGGATCATCACCATGGAAGTCGAAGCGAAAGGAACGGCAACGGACCTGCACTCGGGAAGCCATGGAGGCCTTGCCTACAACCCCATTTTCGCCCTCTCTCATCTACTTGCAGATCTCAAAGACCCCGAATCGGGCCGTGTCACCGTTCCAGGTTTTTACGACAACATTGCAGAACTCAGTGAAGAGGAGCGCTCTCAAGTCGACCTCGAGTTTGACGAAGAAGCCTACGAATCGACCTTCAAACAAAAGCCGACGGGAGGTGAGGTCGCTCACCCGCCTGCTGAACGCGTGGGACTGCGCCCGACACTCGAAATCAACGGCTTTAAAGGAGGCTATACTGGTCCTGGCTTTAAAACCGTCATTCCCGCAAAAGCCAATGCCTGGCTCTCTTGCCGTCTCGTTCCAAACCAAAATCCTGAGGAGGTTGGCAACAAAGTCAAACAGTTCCTGCTGGACCATGCTCCCGAAGGAATCGACCTTTCGGTCCGCGTCCTCCCGGGTGTCGGAGAAGCAGTCAGGGTCCTTCCCGACTCGCCGATCGTCCATGCCTTTAAAAAAGCGATCCTAAAAACCTTTGGAAAAGAACCCGCACTCATGCTTGAGGGAGGCTCCATTCCTATCGCCGCCCAACTGGCTAAAGCCGCAGGTGCAGCACCGATCTTTTTTGGTGTAGGACTCCACGATGACCAGATCCACGCTGCCGATGAGCACTTTGATATGGAGCGTTTTGAAAAAGGTTTTACCACCATTATCCACCTGATTGAAACACTCGCTGAAAAATAAGAAAATCTCATAAAATAGCTCTTAAAAAAGGAGTTCTTATGAAGAAGTTTTTTCTATTTTTCGCTCTGGTTTTTATCACTCCTCTCGCTGCACAGCCAGCCGACTTTACGAGTGTCGCTAAAAAAGCGATCCCCGCCGTTGTCTCTGTGAAAGTCGAAATGAAAAGACCTGAAACGCCGCAGAATCTTTTTCGCTCTCCTTTTGGCAATCAGGAAAATGATCCTTTTGGAGAAGAGTTCTGGGGACGCTTCTTCAACATCCCACGCAATCAAAGACATCAAGAACCCACACCCTCCTTCGGTCAAGGATCTGGTTTCATCGTCACAGAAGATGGATACATCCTCACCAACAATCACATTGTCGAGAAGGCCGATAAAGTCCTCGTAAAACTGAAGTCAGGTAAAGAGTATACCGCTAGAGTCATCGGTACCGATCCCAACACCGATGTCGCCGTCATCAAAATCGATGCGAAAAACCTTCCCCACCTCCCGCTTGGTGACTCCTCGAAGCTCGAAGTCGGACAGTGGGTCGCAGCCATTGGAAATCCCCTTGGCCTACAAGCCACCCTCACCGTCGGCGTTGTCGGTGCGATCGACCGCAATAACCTCGGTCTCACTCAAGTCGAAGATTTTATCCAAACCGATGCAGCCATCAACCGAGGAAACTCAGGTGGTCCCCTTCTCAACATGGACGGCGAAGCCGTTGGAATCAACACCGCCATCGCGACCCATACCGGGGGTTACATGGGCATTGGATTTGCCATCCCGATCAACCTCGCCGCTCAGGTCATGGAGCAGCTGATCCAAACCGGCTCCTTTACCCGCGGCTACCTCGGTGTTGTGATGCAACAGATGGATCCCGACCTCGCCGATGCCTTCGGCCTAGAAGAGTCGAAAGGCGCCCTCATCTCTGAAGTTGCCAAAGACTCTCCAGCAGAGAAGGCTGGCCTGAAGCGCGGCGATATCATCCTAAAATTCAACGACCGACCAGTCGATAACATCTCTGTCGTGCGCAATGCCGTCGCGATGATGAAACCCGACGATGAAATCCATCTTGAAGTGAAGCGTGGCAACGAGATTCTCCACCTCAAAGTGCGTGTCGGAACCCACCCCCTCTCATCACAAGCGACAAGCACCGCTTCTGCTGAGCGGCTCGGCCTCAAAGTCACCGAGCTCACCCCTGAAATTGCGCAGAACTTCAACTATATCGATGAAAAGGGCGTCGTGGTCTCTGACGTCGAGGCGGGCTCCGTTGCCCAAATGGCTGGTATCAAAAAAGGAAGCCTTATCCTCTCTGTCAATCAGCAAGAGGTCACCACTCCGCAAAGCTTTTACTCTGCTGTGGAGCAAACGCCCACGGGAAAACCGGTCCTTCTTTTGATTAAACAAGGACCCATCACCCAGTACCTTTCTTTAAAGATCCATTAGATAAAAAAATGCACCGCCCACGGATGTGGGCGGGACACTTTACCGACGAGTACGCTCCGCAGCTAGCTTGTTAAGTGATTGTCGGTTCATGTCAGCCAGATCTGCCATGGCTTGGAGATCTCTTAAACAAGCTGCCTCTTTCAGCCATTTCAAAGATCTTTCCCTGAGTTGTTCAGCCTTACTTTCGTCTCGGGTCTCGTAAGCCTCAATCGCGTAAAGATATGCTAAGCGCCTGCATTTGACTCGCTCTCGCTCTCGATAAGTTTCAGAACTCTCGCGATCGGCTTCTGAAAGATCTCCATCTTCTAACTTCAGGTTTAATACAAAGAGAGTTCCTGAGGCTACAGTAGACTCTAGACGACTTTCTTCCATTTTCCACTCAGGCGAACTCAGTCCCCGCCCACATCTACCTGCTGTAATTAGATAATCCGCTTCAAGATTTCCACCTTGAGCAGCCTTTAAGAGTGATTGATACGCTCGGCCATGTTCTGTTTTGGAATCTTCCCCTTGTTTTAACAGAGGCCACAAATAATAAAAGTCATGACTCGATGCTGCTTCCAGCATCTCTTCTCCTTTTTTATCGAGAATCCCTTTATTTCTGATGTCCATAAATTCACATGCTGCCTTTGCTTCTGGATGACCCAAAGCTGCCGGGCGTTCTAGAATGTGATACGCATATTCCAACTTCCCTCTGTAGAAGTACTCCATTCCTTCATGTACGACTGTATCCACTTCAAAACCATATGTTTCCTCAAATTGATCATATCGGGATTGCAGAGAAGCATCTGTAACTTCTGAGACATCGTCACTATCTGTAGAATAAAAACGTCTTGTGCATAGAACTACTCTCTGCAAGTCAGTTCTCTGAACAGTTCCAACAAAAGGCGTGCGCTCGGACAAATGGAATACAGCTCTTCCCCCTAGGGAGCCAGCAGGCCCTCCTTCCAGACCCACAGGAAGTCGGTATTGACACCCTTGTGCTCTTATGTTCGCAGCTCGAATCCCTCTAAAAAACATGGCGCTCCCTCCTCGATTTGTTTCAATATATGTTAACTACCCTTTTTGACGGAGGTTTAATGGCGTCTCTACCCCACTCAAAACTCCGCATTAATCTATGAAACGCTCTCCCATTGACGGGTCATTTTTGCCAGTTCAGAAATGTCGTCGGGATCTTGGAAAGAGGCCGCTTCTTCATACCAGTAGAGAGATTGTTTCCTCAACTCAGCAGCTTTACTCTCGTCATCCGTCGCTAAGGCTTCCCGCCTGTAAAGACGTGCTAAGCTGCGCATTGCACCGATGTGAAGAGCTCGTGCAGCACGTTCATAAAGCAATACTGCACGGTCACGGTCAGCTTTCATAGGATCTCCTTTCTCGCACATCACACCTAGATTAAATTGTGCATCGGAAAGGTTGAGATCTGCTGCTCTTTCAAGATACTCGGCGGCTTTCCTCCTATCGACCTGTACACCCTCTCCTTGAACATATTTTGCGGCAAGTCGGTACATAGCAAGAGAATTATCCTCGTCAGCTGCTTCGTTAAGCAATTGAAGGGCACGTTTTTTATCCTTTTCGACGCCTTCTCCTCTTTCTAACAAGATTGCCAGATTAAATTTTGCACGTGAGGAACCCTTTCTCGCGGCCCTTTCAAAATAATATACCGCTCGTTTCATGTCTCTTGGGACGTCTTTACCCTCGGCTAAAAGCAGGGCTCTATTGAAGTCCGCAAAGCTAGAAGACTCTTCACCGGTATCCGCTTGAAACATCAATTTTGCGGCTGCTTTCTTATCAACAGGTACTCCCTCACCTTTGAGCTTCATGAATCCCAGGATATTCTGAGCGTCTGGATGCCCCTGATCAGCAGCTAACTTCACATGTCTAGCAGCAGCCTGCTTAAAACCCATCTGATAAAACTCTTCCGCTTCTTTTACTAGAGTCTCAGGTGAAATGAGTTTTGAATTTTCGAAAATATCAAAATGCGGCTGTTTAGAGTCATCAATAGGCTTAGAGTTTCCTTCTCTTTCTGTAGAAAAAAAACGCATTCTCTGGAATGTGGTTGTCTGTAAATTCACGCGTCGAACAGTTTCAGCAGCTAGAGAACGACCGGACAAATGGAATACAGGTCTTCCGCCAAAAGAGCCAACGTGACGACTCCCCTCACTGACAGGAGCACGGTATAGACTACCTACGCCTCTTAAATTCGCAACTCGAACCCCTCTAAAAAACATGATACACTCCCCTAAAATCATTCCTTGTTTGAGTAAGGCTACAATTCTACGCCATTTTTCTCAACTTCTCCTCTTTTTTTCCGCCCACTTGGACGTATCCTGCATATTAAAACTTCTAGATGCAGCTTTATGAAACGACCTCAAAGCTGATCTTGTGATGCAACCAAGGAGTGTGTAATGGAACTACCTACTCAATATAAAGCAACCGATGAGTTTACCAAAGTGGTATGAAAAATCGACATCACTGTAGGTTGGCATAGAGGCGGGAAGTTTGTGCGAGAAATTCGAACAAGACTTCTTTAGTTCTAATGAGAGGCCTTCTCAAGGAGTTCAGCAGCTTTGGTATGCCCCTGAAGGGCAGCTTTCTTGAAGAGCTGAACAGCCTTGGCCTTGTCTTGAGTCACTCCATCCCCTCTAAGATACATCCCTCCTAAGTTGAATTGAGCATTGATCTGCCCTTGAAAAGCAGCCTGTTCGAAGAGCTTTGCAGCTTCCGCTTTGTCTTGAGTCATCCCTTCACCTCGTAGATACATCACCGCTAAATTGAATTGAGCATCGGCATGCCCCTGGCGGACAGCGTGATCCAATAGCTTAGCAGCTTTGGCTTTGTTCTGGGTCACCCCGTCGCCATGGAGATACATCAACCCTAAATCGTATTGAGCTTCAGCAAACCCTTGAAGGGCAGCCTGCTCAAAGAGCTTAGCAGCTCGGGTCTTGTCTTGGGTCACTCCTTCGCCTTCGTAGTAAAACCACCCTAATTCACATTGAGCCTGGGCATCCCCGCGAAGAGCAGCCTGCTCATAGAGCTGAACAGCCTTCTCCTTGTCTTGGGTGACCTCATCGCCTCTAAAGTACATCAGCCCTAAGCTGTATTCTGCCCGAGCGACCCCCTGAAGTGCAGCCTTCTCTAAGAGTTCAACAGCCTTCTTTTTATCTTGGGCCACCCCGACACCTTTATGGTACATCACCCCTAAATTGTATTGAGCATCGGCAAACCCCTGAAGGGCAGCCTGCTCGTAGAGCTCAGCAGCCTTCTTGTTGTCTTGGGTCACCCCATCGCCATGTAAATAGATCCCGGCTAAGATGCATTGAGCACGTGCATATCCCTGGAAGGCAGCCTGCTCGTAAAGCTCAGTAGCCTTGGTTTTATCTTGAGTCACTCCTTCACCTCTGTAAAACATCACGCCTAAAATGCATTGAGCAGGTGCATGTCCCTTATGGGCTGCTTTCTCAAAGAGTGCAGCAGCTTTCGACTTATCTTGGGTCACACCATCGCCTGCAAGATACATCTCCCCTAAGTGGTATTGAGCCTTGTCAAACCCTTGATGGGCAGCCATCGTCATGAGCTCAGCAGCTTTCACCTTGTCCTGGGCCACCCCATCGCCTTTTACGTACATCTGCCCTAGAATGAATTGAGCCCGTGCAGACCCCTGAAGAGCAGCCTGCTCGAAGAGCTCTGCAGCTCGGCTCTTGTCCTGCGTCACTCCTTCGCCTTCGTAGTATAACACCCCTAAGTTGAATTGAGCCCGGTCAAAACCCTGAAGGGCAGCCTGCTCGTAGAGCTTAGCAGCCTTGACCGCATCTCCGCTCAACCCATCGCCTCTATCGTACATCACCCCTAAATTGTATTGAGCCTGGGCATCTCCCTGAAGAGCTGCCTGCTCGAAAAGTACAGCAGCCTTGGCCTTGTCTTGCGTCACTCCATCGCCTCTATCGTACATCACCCCTAAATTGTATTGAGCCTGCACATGTCCCTGAAGGGCTGCTTGCTCGTAGAGCTTAGCAGCCTTGGCCCAGTCTTTAGTCACCCCGTCGCCATCTAAATACATCCTTGCTAAGTAGTCTTGAGCATCGGCTTCCCCTTGAAGGGATGCCTGCTCGAGGAGCACAACAGCCTTCGACTTGTCTTGCGTCACGCCATCTCCATGGAAATACATCACCCCTAAGATGCATCGAGAGCCTGCATCCCCCTGAGGGGCTGCCTGCTTAAAAAGTTCAGCAGCCTTGGATTTATTTTGCGTCACCCCATCGCCATTCAAGTACATCAACCCTAAGTTGTATTGTGCTTGGACAATACCCTGAAGGGCAGCCAGCTCGTAGAGCTCAGCAGCTCGGGTCTTGTCTTGAGTGACTCCATCCCCTTGTAAATACTTCCCCGCTAAGTACTCTTGAGCATTGGGATGTCCTTGAAGAGCGGCCTTCTCAACGAGCTCAATCGCCTTGGCTTTATCTTGAGTGACCTCATTCCCTAAAAAGTACAATCTCCCTAATTTGAACTGAGCTTCGGGATTCCCCTGGTTTGCATCTAACGTCAGTGAATATACCGCCTCATCTTCTTCTCCGACTTGGCGCTTCTCTTTCGCTCCACTGTCTATTGCCCCATCATGCATTTTTGGATGTTCAGAGCCCTCCTCTATCCTTGTGGCAAAAAAGCGCCTTGAGCACAGACCCGTTGGATACAAATCAACGCGCCACACACTTTCAACAAGAAGCGAACGCTCGGACGATTGGAAAACACCTCTTCCTCCGAGAGATCCAACGCGGCGACATCCCATACCCAAAGGAGTGCGGCATTGACCACCCACCCCCAATACACTTAACGCTCGAGTTCCTCTAAAAAACATGATTCTCCCCCCACAAAGGATTCATTGACTGAAGTCAGGCTACAAGTCTAGATTATTTTTCTCAACATTGCCTCTTTTTTTTCAGCCCAATAGCACGTATCGTGCATGTTAAAACTTCTAGTTGCAGATCTATGAAACGACTTCAAAGCTGATCTTAAGATACAAACAAGAGACGATAAACTTGCTAAGAATCTGCGAAACGTGGACGTCATTGTAGCTTGGCATAGAGTCCAAAAGTTTGTGAGGGAAACTCTCACAAGAGATCTTTACTTCCAATTGGTAGCCTTTTCAAGAAGTTCAGCAGCTTCAGCATCCCCTTGAAGGGCTGCTTTCTTAAAAAGCTTAATCGCCTCTGCTTTGTCTTGAGTGACCCCATCTCCTTCGTAGTACATGACCCCTAATCTCCACTGAGCTTCGATAAGGCCCTTGCTCGCAGCCTGCTCTAGAAGCTTAGCAGCCATTTTCTTGTCTTCGTCCACTCCTTCTCCGCTGAGGTACATCATCCCTAAGTTGAGGTTAGCTTGAGTAAAACCCAGAAGGGCAGCCTTTTTGTACAGCTTAGCAGCATTAGCCTTGTTTTGCGTCACCCCTTCACCACGGAAAAACATCACCCCTAAGTTGTAGTGAGCTTCAGGATGTTCCTGAAGGACAGCCTTCGCGAGAAGCATGGCAGCCTTGCTCTTGTCTTGAGCCACCCCATCGCCTTCAAAGTACATCACCCCTAATCTAGATTGAGCCTGGGCAACTCCCTGAAGGGCAGCTTGTTCGTAGAACTTTACAGCCTCCTGCATGTCTTGGATGACTCCATCGCCTTTTTCGTACATTCGACCTAAGCTGTATTGAGCGATTTTATTTCCCTGAAGGGCAACCGTCTTGAAAAGCTCAGCTGCCTTGGCCTTATCTTGCATCACACCTTCGCCTTTAAAATACATCACCGCTAAGTTAAACTGAGCCGGTTCATACCGCTGAAGAGCAGCCTGTTCGAAGTACTCAGCAGCCCTAACTACGTCTTGCGCCACCCCATCGCCATGTAAAAACTGAAGACCTAAGTTAAATTGAGTTTCGGCGTCAACTTGGTTTGGATCTTTACTCAGAAGATCAACATCTTCTTCTCCCACCCGACGCTTCTCTGGCCCTTTATTGACAAATGCCTCTTCACTCATTTTGGAATGTTCAGAGCCCTCCTCTATCCTTGTAGCAAAAAAACGCCTTGAGTACAGGCCCGTTCGATGCATATCAACGCACCACATCCTTTCAACAGGAAGAGGACGCCGGGAAGACTGGAACACACGCCTTCCTTCAAGAGATCCAACGCGGCGACATCCCATACCCAAAGGAGCACGGCATTGACCACCCATTCCTGATGCACTCAACACTCGAGTTCCTCTAAAAAACATGATTCTCTCCCGGTAAATGATTCTTTGTTTGCAGTTAGGCTACAAGTCTATACCATTTTTCTCAACTTCTCCTCTTTTTTCCCGCCCGAATGCACGCATCTTGACTAATACGAATTGTGGAAGCGGGTTATTGAAACCACTCCGGAACTGTGCCTCCACCCTTCATCAATCCGAGTTTGTATTGAGCATCCGCATCCCCCTGAAGGGCAGCCTGCTTGAAGAACTTAGCAGCCTTGGCCATGTCTTGGGTCACTCCGTCGCCATGGAAATACATCTCCCCTAAGTTGAATTGAGCCTTGGCTACCCCCTGAAGAGCAGCCTCCTTGTAGAGCTCAGCAGCCTTAGCCTTGTCTTGAGTCACTCCATAGCCTTCATAGTACATGACCCCTAAGTTGCATTGAGCCAGAGCCACTCCCTGAAGAGCAGCTTGCTCGAAGCACTCAACAGCCTTGCTATTGTTCTGAGTCACCCCATCACCTTTAAGGTACATTAACCCTAAGTTGAATTGAGCCTGAGCATGCCTCTGAAAGGTTGCCTGCTCGAAACACCCCGCAGCCTTACTCTTGTCTTGAGCCACCCCATCACCTCGGTAGTACATGACCCCTAATTTATATTGAGCATCCGCATCCCCCTGAAGGGCAGCCTGCTCGAAGAACTCAGCAGCCTTGCTCTTGTTTTGGGTCACCCCATCACCACTATCGTACATCAACCCTAAGTTGTATTGAGACTGTGCAACACCTTGAAGGGCAGCCTGCTCGAAGAACTCAGCAGCCTTGACCTTGTCTTGGACCACCCCATCGCCTCCGTAGTACATGGCCCCTAAGTTGCATTGAGCACTTGCATGTCCCTGAAAGGCAGCCTGCTCGTAAAGCTCAGCAGCCTTGGCCTTGTCTTGGATCACTCCTTTGCCTTTTTAGTACATGACCCCTAAGTTGAGTTGAGCTAGGGCAACTCCCTTAAGAGCAGCCTGCTCGTAGAGTTCAATAGCCTTGCGTTTGTCTTGGAACACCCCATCGCCTTCTAAATACATCAATCCTAAGTTGTACTGAGCCTCGGCAACTCCCTGTAGGGCAGCCTGTTCGTAGAACTCAGCAGCCTTAGCCTTGTCTTGGATCACTCCTTCGCCTTTGTAGTACATGGCCCCTAAGTTGAGTTGAGCTCTGGCAACTCCCTGAAGAGCAGCCTCCTCGAAGAACTCAGCAGCCTTAACCTTGTCTTGGGTCACCCCATCACCTCTAACGTACATCAATCCTAAGTTGTATTGTGCCTGGTCATCCCCCTGAAGGGCAGCCTGTTCGTAGAGCTCAGCAGCCTTGACCTTGTCTTGGGTCACCCCATCGCCTCTATCGTACATCAGTCCTAGATTGTTTTGAGCCTGGGCAACTCCCTGAAGAGCAGCCTCCTCGAAGAACTCAGCAGCCTTGGCCATGTCTTGGGTCAACTCATCACCTCTAAGGTACATCAAACCTAATTGGCACTGAGCCCGGGCAGCCCCCTGAAGGGCAGCTTCCTTGAAGAGCTTTGCGGCCTTGGCTTTGTCTTGTGTCACCCCATCGCCGAGCAAACACATCCTTCCTAAGTAGTCTTGAGCATCAGCATGCCCTTGGAGTGCAGCCTGCTCGAAAAGCTCAGCAGCTTTTACCTTGTCTTGGATTACCCCATCACCATGGAAATACATCACCCCTAAGATGCATTGAGAATCTGCATCTCCCTGCTTTGCATCTAAGCTCAGAAGATAAACCTCCTCATCTTCTTCTCCAATTTGACGCTTCTCTTCCTCTCTATTGTCTATTGCCACATCACTCATTTTTGTATGTTCAGATCTATCCTCTATTCTTGTGGCAATAAAGCGCCTTGAGTACAGACCCGATCTATGCAAATCAACTCGCCAAACACTATCGCTAAAAAGAGAACGCTCGGACAAATGGAAGACACGTCTTCCCCCAATAGATCCAAAGTGACGACTTCCCATACTCACAGGAGTGCGGTTATGACTACTTATCCTTATTCCACCCAAACATCGAATCCCTCTAAAAAACATGATCCTCTCTCCTCAAAATGATACTTTGGTTGGAGTAAGGCTACAAATCCACACCATTTTTCTCAACTTCTCCTCCTTTTTTCGGCCTGATGGCACGCATCCTGCTTATTGCAAATTATAGAAGCGGTTTAATGAAACCCCTTCGAAACTGTTGTTGTGATGCAACCAAGAGGTGTGTAATGGAACCACTTACACAATATAAATCAGCCGATGAATTTGCCAAAGCGCTAGGAAAAATGGACGTCACTGTAGGTTGGCTTGGAGGGCGGAAATTTGTCACAGAAAGCGGAATTGAGTATAAGATGGATGACCTAGTTCGCCGTCTTGATGCCTTCTCCAAAGAGTCTCCAACACCAGGGCTCAAAAAGGCTTTTCAGAATGTCCAGGTCCTGGATGCGAAAAGCCGGTACAAGAGCTGGTGGAACCCCTTCTCACGGATCCGTCAAGCTCTTGGAGGCCTTGTTTCAAATCGCCAGCAAACGCTAGATACAATCTCGGAGATGGTAGACAAAATCCAAATATCAGAGAAGAAATTGCCCACCAACCGCATCGAAAAAAACCTCCAGCTTGCCAAAACACAGATGAAAAATGAAGAGGCCAAAGGCTTTTCAGCTATCAAGGAGGCCACTTCCAAAGTATCGAGCGCGCATGAAGTCCAAGTAGGAGAGCACCGTGCAGGCTTTGCTGAAACCAAAGGATCCCGCTTTAACATGCAAGACACCCATCTTCTTCAAGAGATCAAGTTCAGAGGCACCCCCATCCAGCTCTTTGGAGTCTTCGATGGATTCGGTGGAAGTGAAACTTCTCAATTTGTAAAGGATCGCCTTCCATCGCTTCTTAAGGAGAATCTGGAGATTTATTGTAAGGAGAGCCTTTCTGATGAGACTGTTTTTATGGCTTTGAAAGATGTCTTTGAAAGACTCCATCGAGAGTCTCCCACCACTCCATCAGGAACAGAGGCCTGTGTCGCTATCAAAATCGGCGACCGACTCTATCTAGCGAACGTCGGAGACAGCCGTGCTCTTCTTGCTCACGGAGCTAAGGCCACTCAACTAACTGAAGATGCCCGGCTCGATATCGATCGTTACCAGAAGAAAGTGGAGGGAACTATTCAACCATTCCGTTCAGACGGTCCCCAATTTGTTGGGCGAAAGCTCCCCTACGCCAGAGCTATCGGGTACAAAGAGAAGGGAGTGTATGTTCCTCCAAGGCCTAAAATCACAGCCGTGGATGTTCCAAAAGGATCTCATCTTGTCCTAGGAACGAAAGGACTTTTCGATGTAGCGAGCACAAGGGAAGTTGCTGATGCTGTTGAAAACACCGCCTCGAGCTCAACCTCAGAGATCGCTCAAGATCTCGTAGTAGGAGCTTTAGAAAATGGCGCAGAGGACAACGTGACCGCCCTTGTCGTAGAATTCTAGAAAGTTAATAAATTATTAATTATCTCTTTATAATTCTATACTAAAATTATCCTTTAAACAAAAGGATATAAGCCATGCAATTAGGCAAAGTTAACCCGAATACTTTAGAAATTAACCCCGAATCTCGCTCAGCCCCCACCAAAACGAAAGAGTCAAGCTTGGCGAAGCGGATCTTCAAAGAAGCCGTCGCTACTGCTGGTGGGCTTGCTACAGGAGTGCTTGGGTTCAGTGCCACACTCATCACAGCTCTCGGAGCTGAAGCCGCAGCCGTTGTCGCTGGCGTAGGGCTTCTTTCTCTCTTTATTGGTGGAGTATTCGGTGTTACACTTTTGGGACCAGTGGGAATCCTCATGGCGCCCCTCTTGGGAGTCCCCTTCGTTCTATACTTAGCAGGTTCCTCCATAACTGGAACAACTCTTCTAGCCGTTGGCGTTGCAGGAGGTTTAGCCGCCGCAGTCCCCTCTGCAATCGTCTCCATCCTTGCCTTTTTTGGGGGCAGGCACGTTGCTCATAAAATGATGAACACCTTCAGCCGGCAGGAAACCTCTCATCATCCTCCCACCCCTGATAATCGAAGTGCCACCACTCCGAAGGAAGTAGAATAAAGCCGTGAGCCAGCATCGCTTTTTGTAAAAGGGTGCGGTTATCAATCGCTTTTTGGGAGAGGCCGGTAGTCGCATCGGCTGCCGCTTCAGGAATAAAGGCGTCAAAGGCGGTGGGCATCTCGAGCTCCTTGCCTTTTGTATCGACAAGCGTCAAGTCCACAGCCGTCCCTCTTGTATGGCGTCCTTTATTGACCGCAGGGTTAGAGATGTAGCGCTCATCTTGAACCGCATCCCACATCTCCTGCTGGACAGACATCGGACGGTAGCCATCCCAAATTTTGAGAAAGAGGTTTTGTGGGCGAAGAGACCGTGCGACACGCACGAGGGCTTCAGCGGGTTCCTTGTGAAGAAGGGCTCTTGTGTCGGTGTAGAGCACACGCTTCATAAAGTTGTTTGTGGTGGTGTAGGGAAGATCGATCACCCACTCCACATCCAATTCCGTTAAATCAACAAGGTTCATGACCTGTATCCTTCAAATTCTGGTCTTGCAAGGAGTGCAGGGAGATCTCCACCCGCTTTCTCAACGACCGTCAACCAATTCTTCACACTCTCCCACTCTTTCAGCTCAGCATAGATAGAGCAGAGCCGCTCCGCAATTCCTGCGTCTGGTTCCACCTTGTACAGCTTAAGCGCCAACTCCTTTGCCTCTTCCCAACGTCTCTCTTGAAAAAGCAACTCAAGAAGAAGCCGCCTTGATGGAGGCGAAATTTTTTCTTTGATCGGTTCAAGCATCTGAAGCGCCTCTGTATCGTTCCCCTCTAATGCATGGATACGCCCGAGTGTTTCGGTTGCAGAAGTGGCGATGATCCCTTCTGAACTCTTCTCCAAGATCTCTGCTAAAGCTGCTTTTGCTTCTTGAAGATCCCCTTGTTCAAAAAGCTCTCTTGCCTGTTTGAACTCCTCTTGTAACTCTCGGTTGCGGTCATCGGGATGGATCTCTTTCAAATCATAAATAAAACGTCCACTTTCAAACGCAAACAGCGCGAAAATCGCTCCGATGATCCACTCGCCAATCGCAAAGGCCAGCAGTGAAAAGAGGCCTGCGAGAGTAACGCTGAGGTAGAAGGCCATTTTCAACCCTCGGAGTCCAAACCAGCGTTCTAAAATCAGAGAAGCAAGCTTTCCTCCGTCGAGGGGGTGGATCGGCAGAAGGTTAAAGATCGACCAAAAGAGGTTAATGTAGGCTGTCACAGCAAGCGCATAGGCAAGAAGACTTTTCTGGTTCACATAGCTGAACAGGAACGCCGCCGTGGCAAAAAGAGCGAGTCCGAAAAGAGGTCCTGCAGCGACAATCACACATTCACGAGAGGTGCTTAAGGGAGGGCCATGGTGGCGCGTCAGACCTCCAAATCCGACAAGCTCGACCGCTACTTCATGTTTGTAAGAAAGAGCGGCGAGGGCGTGACCCAGCTCATGAACAAGAATAGAGATCGTGATGATCACTCCCCAAAGGAGTGTGAGTGGAAGACTATGAGTACTGATCCAACCGATCAAAAGGGCGACAAGGAAGAAGACGGGGTGGATACGGATCGGAATTTTTGAGTAAATGGCTATCATGATTTCAAGACTGTTTGGACTGCCTCGCCCATTTTGGCAGGAGTCATCGCAACCTCTACACCGGCTGCTCTAAGCGCCTCAATCTTATCACTTGCCGCCCCTTTTCCGCCCGAAATAATGGCGCCCGCATGTCCCATCCGGCGCCCCTTAGGAGCCGTCTGCCCTGCAATAAAAGCGGCAACAGGGGTTTTCATCTCTCTTTGAATGTATTCGGCGGCCTGCTCTTCAGCTTCTCCTCCAATCTCTCCAATGAGAAGCACCGCTTCTGTCTCAGGATCCTTTTCAAAATACTCCAGCATATCGACAAAGTGGGTTCCGTTGAGAGGGTCTCCTCCGATACCCACACAAAGACTTTGTCCCAGACCCAGCTCAGTGGTCTGCCAAACGGCTTCATACGTCAGCGTCCCAGAGCGACTCACCACGCCTACACGTCCCTTGGTATGGATGTAGCCAGGCATGATTCCAATTTTGCAGGCATCCGGCACGATGATCCCTGGACAGTTCGGTCCAATCAAACGGCTAGAGCTCCCTTTCATCACCTGGCTCACTTCAAGCATGTCTTTCACTGGTATCCCTTCCGTGATGCAAACGATCAGGGAAATCCCCGCTTCTTCGGCTTCCAAAATCGCCTCTTTTGCAAAGGGAGCGGGAACAAAAATCATGGAGGCATCCGCACCTGTCGCTTCGCGTGCTTCACGCACTGTATCAAAGACAGGAAGTTGGATGACCTCTTCCCCTCCTTTTCCAGGTGTCACGCCACCCACCATCTGCGTTCCATAGGCTAAACATTGCTCTGTATGAAAGAGCCCTGCTTTACCTGTGATTCCTTGCGTGATGACTTTGGTATTCTTATCAATCATGTGATCGCTTCCGAGATTTTTTCTGCTGCTTCACTGAGGCTTTTGGCTACAGCAAATGGTAAGTTTGATTCTTTGAGAAGTTGACGGCCCACGTCGACGTTGGTTCCCTCTAAACGGATGACCATGGGGACATGGAGGTCGATCTCTTTCGTTGCTTGGATGATCCCTTTGGCAATTGTTTCGCAGTTCATGATTCCGCCGAAGATGTTCACTAAGACACCGCGGACATTAGGATCACTCAGAATGATCTTAAATCCTTCCGTCACCTTTTCCACATCCGCACTCCCTCCAACATCGAGGAAGTTTGCAGGCTCACCACCGGAGTGTTTGATCATATCCATCGTGGCCATGGCCAGTCCTGCACCGTTGACCATGCAACCGATATTTCCCTCCATCGCCACATAGGCGAGATCTGCTTTGCGGGCTCTCACCTCAGACTCCAACTCTTGAGTGGGATCGTAGCAGTCGGCTAAGTCGACCTGCCTAAAAAGAGCGTTGGCATCAATCGTCATTTTCGCATCGAGCGCAATCAACTTTTCATCTTTCGTCAGAACAAGAGGATTGATCTCCAAAAGGGAGGCGTCTGATTCGGCAAACGCTTTCGCGACTGCACGGATGAGCTTTGGAGCTTCACTCCCCCGAGCAAAGGAGAGACCGAGTGTCTTACAGACTTCAATGACGTGGTAGCCACGCACAGTGCCATCCATCTGAATCGGAACTTTCACGATTTTTTCGGGGCTCTTTTCGGCAATCTCTTCAATTTCCATTCCCCCTTCTGAGGAGGCAATCAGCATCATCGTGGCACTTGCCCGGTCGAGAACGGCGGCAAAGTAAAATTCCTTCTCAATCTCGACCCCCTTTGTCACCAGCAGCTGGTGGGCCACCATAAACCCTCCCGCTGTCTGGTGTGTCGAGACTTTCATGCCATGCAGCTTTTCAAGGGCTTCTCTGAGCTCTTCTTTGTTCTGGCAAAGCTTTACCCCTCCAGCCTTTCCTCTTCCCCCAGCGTGCACCTGTACTTTCACCACAGCCGGATAGAACTCCCATTTCTCAAGAAAAGCAGGGATCTCCTCTTTTGAGGAAATCACCTCTTGATGGGTGATGGGTACGCCGTAGCGTTTCAACCACTCTTTTGCCTGATACTCATGGAGATGCATACTCTTTTCCCATTGAAAATTAGATCCTCTTCGTGAATACTATCTATAACAAAAGGGGGATTTGTGGTCCTGAACTTTCTGAAAGCCAGTTACAAAAAGGTCAAGACGGCCCTCACTAAGACGCGCGACCGTCTCAGTAACAAACTGCGGGCTCTTCTAGGCAAGAAACTCGACGCCGACACTCTCGACGAACTCGAGCAGATCTTCTATGAAGCAGACCTAGGGGTGAAAATCTCTTATGAGCTGACAGAAGAGGTCCAAAAAGCCTACCGCCAAAATCCTAACCTCACTCCAGACGAACTCCTCTCTCTCATCCGTGATAAGATGGTCGAGGAGCTCAAGCAAGTCCCACCGACCCTAGGTACCAATCCCGAACCTGGTGAACCAAAGGTCATCCTAATCGTCGGTGTCAATGGAAACGGCAAGACAACCTCAGTCGCAAAACTCGCTAAACGCTTTCAAACCGAAGGCAAAAAAGTCTTGCTTGCAGCAACCGACACCTTCCGCGCTGCCGGGATGGAACAACTTGAAGTGTGGGCAGACCGTCTCGGAGTCGACCTCGTTAAAGGATCTCATAAAAGCGATCCCGCCGCCGTCGCTTTCGACGCGATCACCGCCGCTAAAGCGCGTGGACAAGAGGTGGTTTTCATCGATACAGCGGGTCGCCTCCATACCAAAAAGCCCCTGATGCAAGAGCTGGAAAAAATCCGTAAGAGCTGTAACAAGGTCCTCCCCGGAGCCCCTCACGAGGTGTGGCTGGTGGTCGATGCCACGACAGGACAAAATGCCCTCGACCAGGCGAAAATCTTCCACGAATACACCCCCCTCACGGGCCTCATCCTCACCAAAATTGACGGCTCTGCCAGAGGAGGCATGGTCTACCAGATCGCCAAAGAGATCCAGACTCCGATCCAATACATTGGAGTGGGAGAAGGCGAGGACGACCTCCTCCCTTTCGATGCTCAGTCCTACACCTCAGCGCTCTTTGATTAGAGTGGATAATCCCATTACACCCTAATTAGCATTCCCATTTAATGTCAATAATTATAGTTTTAATTTACTATTGACACATCTAATTATTAAAATTATAATTATAGATGGAAGAGTTTTGTAGGCTTATTGAAGGTGATCGCCCTGCCAATCCAAGCCGATTTGGTGTTGAGTGAGGTGTTAGGACGGGGGGTCAACAGAATGGCCTCGAAAGTGGGTAACCTAGGTAAGGCTAGCCGACTGCTTAAGCACCACTTTGACCGCCTCTTGCCTCAATAGAACGGACAGTGTGCGGATCGCCTTCAATTTTTTACCACGTTTTCCCACGGTCGCGAGACCGCGGTTTTATAGAGTATAAACTGTATAAGAATCGAAACAGCGGAGGTCTACCATGTATTCGTATCTCATTGGAGCCATGGTATTCCTTTCTCTCGCGGCGGCCCCTGCCCTCTTTGCAGCACCTGAGGTGCCGATGCCAAAGAGCCAGGGTGATGAAGTGGCCCTATCAGTCCGTGTCTATCCCGGTGGTCACTGGAGAGGTCGACACCATTACCATTATCGTTACCATCGACCTCACTACTACTACGGGCCTAGATACCACTATTATCATACCCCATACCAACAACCGTACAATTATCAGTACTATTATTGGTATCGGTAGTCGCTACGCCTATGGAAAGGAAAAGCCTCCTTTCGGAGGCTTTTTTTTTACCCGGAATTAGTACATGTGGAGTAGGTGAAGGACTTCGAAGCTCACTTCGATGAGAACGAAGAGTGCCATCAGAACCAGCACGGGCTTTCCACCTCGGACAAGCGAGTGGTCTTCAAACCCAAGATGGTAGCGTCCTGCCCAAGTCATACAGATAGGAAGGAGTCCCAGTAGAAGTGCTGTTCCAAAGCCACCAGCAAGCTGCAAAGCTTCGATGAAGATCCCTGGGTAGAGGGCACCCACGATCAAAACAGGCACGAAAATGAGAAGACAGAGGAAAAGCCGTCCTAGTCGAGTCTTTTCCACATTCAGTCCATCTGCAAGAAAGTCACGTAAACCCAGTGTCACCCCTAAGAAGGAGGTGACGAGAGCAAAGAAAGAGAAAAACTCGCTGATCACAAAAACGGCCTGGTTTTGGATCGAATCTTTGAGTGGCATGACAGCCGTGTCTCCCGTTTCAAGAGAAGCAAGGAGCCCCTCTTTTGGGATGATCCCTAAGATCAGCCAGTGCCAAACGATGTAGGTCAAAAGAGCCGCCCCGCTGCCCCAAAGAATCGCCGCACGTGTTTTTTTTACATCCCGATCGAGGTACCGTGTGAGCGTCGGGACCGTTCCTTGAAAACCAAACGCAGCAAACGCCACAGGGAGTGCCTTGAGTGAGAGTAACCAGTTTCCCTCCATCAGATTTTCAAAGCGCACATAGGGAGCGCCCACATAGACAAATCCGAGATAAGAGAGGATCAAGCCAGCCATCATGAAGACGTTCACACGTCCAACAAGCCATGCTCCGGCCCAGATGAGTGGACCAAAAAGTAAAAGAAAGACGATCGATCCTGACCAGGTGGGAAAAAGGGCTTGAAAAAACTCTCCGGTCAATTTCCCACAAATCACGGTGTAGGCCAACGTCAGTGTGAAAAACATAAAGAGGTAGAGGATCCAAGAAAAAATCTGCCCAGGCAAACCAAGCGTCGCCTTAGCCATAGAGATAATATTGGTGTCTCCCTCCATCCAGAGGCAAATCTCTAAGAAGAGTAAACCTGTGGCGGCCATAAACAACCAACACGCCACAAAAAGAAAAACAGAGGGGATGAATCCCCCACTGCTGGTCAGGACGGGCATAGCAAGCATCCCGCCTCCAATCGTGGTCCCTGCAATCAAGAGGGCACCTTTGACAACTTTAGGAACAGAAATCATTTAAAAATCGTACTCGTCGTGATCATCGTTACGTTTCACATTTTCCATGAGAACAATCAATGCCTGAGCTCCATCGGCTTTTTCAAAAGGACCATAGAGAAGTTGAGGATCCACTTCGATCTTCCCAGCGAGATCATCGATCATGACACGTGTTACATTGTTTTTTTGAAGCTCTTCTGCCAGGCAGTCTCCAAAACCCCCAGCAAAGTCTCCCCAAACCCAGCTTTTTCCGCGGATATTTTTGACCTTCGTTTTGAGAAGATCATCTCCAAAAACAGCGAGAATAAACTTAAGAGGATGAAGAGGCTTAATCCGATCTCCAGCAGCAGTCAGCTCCGACTTGTAGAACAGAAGAGAGGCTGTCGGCACATCCGCAAGTGTCGTCACTAAATAGTGAATATCTTTGAGCTCTTGAGTATTGGCATCTCTCCAATAATCTCTATCATACTCTTGAGCAGGCGCAAAATCGACATAGCAGACTGGCGCTTCCACGTTCTCAACGAGCACATCGATGACAGCAGCTCCATCTCCCATCGCAAGGACTTCAACAAACTTTTCGTATTCGATATGGACGACTTCGACAAAGTCTAAAATCATCTCTTCATCGATATTTCCAACTTCTGCTTCCTCCATCAGAAATTCTCCGATTCCAGAAGCAAAGTCAGGCCATACCCACCTCTTTTCCTGGATCAGTCTGATCTGCATTTTCAGCTCTTCGTCTCCAAAAATCTCACGGAGAAGCTTTAAGGGGTGCAGTGTTCGGATCGTTTTTCCAGCTGCCTCTAAATCTTCCATATAAAAGATAAGAGAGACCTCAGGCACCTCAGCAAGTGTGTTGACGAGGAAATGGAGCCCATCTAGCTCTTCGACGGTCGGTTCTCTCCAGTAATCTCTTTCTGGCAGCTCTAGATTCGAGGCGTCTGGCTCAGCGAAACAAAGGAAGGGAAGTAGTAGAAAAATCCATATCTTGTGCATGACCTTCTCCGATTAAGTTTTCTGGGCTTTGCATCTTACACTCTTTTAGGGTTTGACTCAAGGCAAGGCAAACCTCTAAAATGGAATGTTTATGCTGAAGAACCTAACTTAGACAGAAGATGAACACCGGCAAAACTCACACAAAACGATGTACGTCGCCTCCGGCAGTGCTTCCACTTGAAAGAGAACCTAGATCCTTTGCTTATAGAAGGGTTTGGCGTGCGTGGGGTTCTTTAGTCCTCCTACTTTTGATGCTTTTCACGATTCCCCTCGAAGGCGTCAAAAGCCCCCTACCCGACTGCATGAACTTCTCTATCGGTCCGACAGTCTACCACCTTTTGCGTGAGCGTCATGGCGGTGCTGTGCAGAAAGGATTGATGGCAGGAATGACTGGAGTTCTCGAAAGGAGAAAAGCCAATAGCATTTACATCGCTGCTGAAGGGTATTTTGCAAAAGGCGTCCTCTACGGACATACCTCTTCTGATCTTGAGCTGAACTCCCGTATGATCGAGGCGCAAGTGGAAGGAAGGGCTGGCTATACCATGTGCCGCGAGTTTTGTAAGCAACTTATGGTCACCCCCTACCTCGGCTACGGCTACTTTGAGTGTACCAACCGGCTGATTGCTCCATCCCCCACCTTAATCACTTACCATGACAAGTATGAGTACCTTGCAGCAGGTCTTCTCCATCGCTACCACTTCTGTCCCGAACTCTCGATCGGTTTGGATTTTAAGGGACGCTTCAGCTTCGTGGGTCGCTCCCATGTCCAAGATCCACGTTTCAACAATCCCACTCTCACAATGGGAGACGTGATGCAGTATGAAATCCTCATTCCCGTACGCTACGACGGATGTTACTGTGGATGGAAATGGAACTGGCAGCTAGAGCCCTTTTATCTCTTCCGGGTCTACCACCAAAAAGACAACTTTCCCTTCGACTTCATCAAAACCCGCTTCCACCTTTGGGGCCTGAAAGCAGAGTTCGGGATTGGGTTCTAACCACTCTGTAATTACTCAACGGTGACTGACTTGGCAAGATTGCGGGGCTGATCGATGTCTTCGCCTCTCTCGAGTGCAACATAGTAAGCGAAAAGCTGCGCTGCAACAGACATTGGGATGACAGCAAGCTCATCAATCGTTTTTGGGATGGTGATCAGTTCTTCGGCAATGTCCGAGATCTCTTTCGCTCCCTCTTCAGCAATCGCAATCACCGGCCCTGAGCGCGCCTTCACCTCCATAAGGTTACTGAGCATCTTTTCGTAGGTGAACTTATCGCCCATGAAAGCAACCGTCGGACAGTCGGGACTGATGAGCGCGATCGGACCATGCTTCATCTCTCCTGCAGGATAACCATTGGCATTGATATAGGAGATCTCTTTGAGCTTAAGCGCTCCTTCGAGAGCGGTGGGGAACATATAGCGGCGTCCCAGGAAGAAGAAGTTTTCATACTTCGCATACTTCTTCGCAATCTCATGGATTTGCTCATTGAGTTTGAGGACTTGTTCAATTTGGTGAGGCAGCTCAAGAAGGTGTGTGATGAGGTGCTGCCCCTCCTCTCGAGACATGTGTCTCATCCGTGCCATCAAGAGGGTAAAGAGCGTGAGAATGGTCACTTGGCTGGTGAAGGCCTTCGTTGAACAGACGCCGATCTCCACACCAGCACGCTGATAGAGAGTACAGTCCGCTTCACGCGCAATGGAAGACTCGTAGGTGTTACAAATTGCCATCACCCGTGCCCCTTTTGCTTTTAACTCACGGAGGGCAGCAAGTGTATCGGCCGTTTCTCCCGATTGGCTGATGGCGATAGCAAGGGTTCCCTCTGGCACAATGGGGTTTTTGTAGCGGAACTCTGAGGAGATCTCTACCTGTGTCGGAATATGGGCGATCTCTTCGAGTAAATATTGTCCGATGAAACCGGCATGGTAGGAGGTTCCGCACGCGATGATCATGATCCGGCTCACACCAATCAAGTCGGAAAGGTCGAAACTGAGTGTATCGAACTGTGCGGTACCGTATTCCTCTAGAATACGACCCGCCATCGCAGAGCGAACCGCTTGAGGCTGCTCAAAAATCTCTTTCAATGTGTAGTGCTGAAAGTCTCCACGAGAGGCTTCTTCCGGCTTGAAAGTGATCTCTTGCAACTCTTTTGTGATCGGGACTAGGGAGAAGTCAAAGAACTCATAACCTCCATCGCGAACAGCAACTATATCGCAGTCATTGAGGTAGGCGACTTTGTTCACCTGTCCGCCAAATGCAAGGACGTCGGAAGCGATGAACATCTCCTCTTCACCCACTCCCACAGCTAGTGGAGCGTGGTTGGCAGCACCGACAATCAAGTTCGGATGGTCTTTGTGTATGACCGCAATCGAGAAGGCCCCTTTTAACATGGGGAGCGTCTCTCCGATTGCTTTAAGAAGGTCACCCTTGTAGTGATCAGAAATCAGGTGGGCAATCACTTCCGTATCGGTGTCTGTGACAAAGCTAAAACCTTTTTTCTCCAAATGGTTGCGCAGCTCAGTGTGGTTTTCGATAATTCCATTGTGAACAATGGCTAGAGTCGATTCTGTGTTGAAATGAGGGTGGGCATTGACTTCAGTCGGACGGCCATGGGTCGCCCAACGCGTGTGAGCGATCGCCATATCGAGATGGAGGCCCTTTTTTTCAAGAGCACTCTCCATTTCGGAAATCTTTCCTGCCTGTTTGATAAACTCAAGTCCTGTCCCATTCAGACCGGCGATTCCTGAAGAGTCGTAACCGCGGTACTCGAGCCTTTTGAGTCCCTTGAGGACGATTTCGACTGCGTTCTTTTTTCCGATATAACCAAAAATTCCGCACATATTCTTTTTCTCAAGCCCCTATCTCTTCACGGATGACATCTGCAATCGCGCTCACTGAAGTGTCGACCAATTTTTTATCTTTTCCCTCCACCATCACTCGGCAGATGTTTTCTGTTCCTGAGTAGCGGACCAGGACGCGCCCTTGCTGGTTGAGTTTTTTCTCCACGTCATGAATGACATTTTGGACAAGATCCAACTCTTTGAGTTCTTTTTTCTCTTTAACAGGAACATTGACGAGCTCTTGGGGATACTTTTCGATTTCTTTAGCCAATTCAGAAAGAGGCAAATCGCGCTCCGTCATGATCGCGAGGACCTGTAGGGCCGCAATGAGCGCATCCCCGGTGGTGTTGTGTTCAAGACAGATGATATGACCACTCTGCTCACCGCCAAGGATCGACCCTGTCTTCAACATCTCTTGGATCACATAGCGGTCACCCACTTTAGAGAGAGTCGTTTCAATTCCAGCTTCTCGCATCGATTCCAAAAATCCAAAGTTGCTCATCACGGTCGCGACAACGCGGTTGTTTTTTAACTGTCCTTTGCGAGCGAGATCCTTCGCCAAAATACCAAGAATCTGATCTCCATCGACCAGCTGGGCATTTTCATCGACAAGGATCACCCGGTCGCCATCCCCATCCAGAGCGATTCCTACATGGGCGTGATGGTCAATGACAGCTTTTTGGACTTGCTCGGGATGGAGTGAGCCGCAATCGAGGTTGATATTGAGACCGTTCGGCTGGTTGCCGTAGGTGTGCACCTCGGCATCAAGCTCAGAAAAAATGAGAGGGGCCACCTTGTAGGCAGCTCCGTTGGCACAATCAAGAGCGATGCGCAGGCCTTGTAGTGAGCGGAGTTTGGGGAAGGTCGCTTTGACAAACTCAATATAGCGCCCATCTGCATCGCGGACTTTGGCATTCCGTCCGATCTGGTTTGAATTCGGAAGGGCATCTGTAAAATCTCCTTTTTCAACGAGATCTTCCATCGTCTTTTCGAGCTCGTCAGGAAGCTTAAAGCCTTCAGCGGAGAAAAATTTGATTCCGTTATCTTCAAAGGAGTTGTGCGAAGCAGAGATGACGATTCCTGCATCTGCTCGGTAAGCGCGGGTAATGAACGCCACCCCAGGAGTGGGGAAAGGCCCCAGCATGAGAGTGTTCACGCCCATCGAGCAAAGGCCCGAGATCAACGCATTTTCAAACATATAGCACGAGAGGCGGGTGTCTTTGCCGATCACCACCCGGTGGCTTCCATTTTCACGGAAGATCTTCCCTGCTGCACGTCCGAGAGCCAGAGCGATTTCAACGGTCATGGGGAGCTGGTTGGCGCGGCCCCTCACTCCATCGGTTCCAAATATTTTTTGCCTTTTCGTTTTCGTCGGTTTCTTTTCTGTCATGGATCCAGTTGGAATAGATATTTTACTGATAGTTCCAAATTAACTGATTTTGAGGGACTTTTCAAGAGAATTTGGGAACACTTGATGTTTTCAATCCATTCAATTTAATACTTCGCTATTTCAAGTCTGAAGTGTATTACCCTGCTTCTTGATAGATTGGAACTCAGGATGTCTGGCATCTCTCCTCGTTCACGAAGATGATTACCAAATCAGCGAGTCTGCTTTAAAATTTGACTATGCTTAAGAGTGTATTATCCATCACAACACATAAAAATGTCTTTTTTGCCTTCTCTGGTATTTCGTTTGTTAAATCCAACTCACGGATTCGACTCTCTCGTATACAATCAGCAAGAGCCTTTAGGCTTTGTTACCTCAGAGCACCCCTTGGATGCAAACCCTGAATCGAGGGACTAAGGCGAACAGCCTTCTGAACCTTTTTCACTTCAAGAGCTCCGAAATTAAGTCCCTGGATTCCGACTCTCAGTCCTTTTGGGAGGTGACTGAATCAGACGAAGTAGGGTAGGGTTGCCCCGCCATCGAATGTTGTATGGGGTTCATGGAGTTTTCCTTTATGAGTTAGGAATTCTAAAAAATCAAATTACCTTGCCAATAGTATTTTATGAATGAATTTTACTATCTTATTAAAGATTTTTGAGAATTAAGATTTGAATAGGATTAATTTATCTATCATTATTAAAAACCTCCACTAAAGTAGACTTCGCTTATGGATGTATTGGTCCTCAAAGCATGTAAAAGTGTCATTTTTGCCTTCTCTGGCATATACTTTGTTAAATCCAACACACGGATACGACTCTCTCGTATACAACCAGCAACAGCCTCTAGGCATTCTGGCGTCGGATCACCCTTTAGACGCAAATACCTAATAGAGGGACTAAGGCGAATACCCTCCTGAACCTGTTTTAATTTAATAGCTTCGGATCTAAGTACCAGGGTTCCGACTCTCAGTCCTTTTGGGAGGGCTTTTAGTTTTTTCCAATCACAAATGTCCAGCCTCCCTCCGACACTCAGACCTTCTGGGAGGGCTTTTATTTTTATGAGATTCCGAGGGATGCTCAGGTTCCCTCCAATACTCAAGCCTTCTGGCAGGGCCGTTAGTCCTGTGCAACCTTTGAGGTCTAAGTTCCCTCCAACTCTCAGACCTGCTGGGAGGGCTTTTAGGCCTTCGCAAACCCAGAGGTCCAGGTTCTTTCCGACACTCAGACCTTCTGGTAAATCTGTTAGACCTTTGCAACCTTCGAGCTTCAGGTCCCCTCCAACTCTCAGACCTGCTGGGAGGGCTTTTAGGCCTGTGCAAACAAAGAGGTACAGACGTCCTTCGACACTCAGGCCTTCAGGCAGGGATATTAAGCCTGAACATCGACGGAGCTCTAAGTTCCCTTCGACTCTCAAGCCTTTTGGGAGGGTGACTGAATTTAGGTTTCCTACCTCAACGTTTCCTGTGACTACAATGTTTTGACTTGGATAAGGTCCACCTTTTTCTAACAATCTTTCAAACTCTTCTGCTGGAAGAGTGACTGAATCAAGTGAAGTAGGATAGCGTTGCGCCGCCATCGAAGGTTGTATGGGGTTCATGGAGTTTCCTTTTTTGATTTAGATTTTACAAAATTTATATATCTAAGAAGATGATAAAATAAATCAAATTTAATGTTTATGCAAAGAATTTTAAAACTTGAATCAATTTAAATCATTTACTAGAAAAAAAGGGAGACAAGCACATCGCCCAGATGGACCGGGACTCAAGATGTAAGGTGTCTCTCCTCCTTCACAAAGATGGTTACACCGTCGTCAGCTAGATCGCTTTAAAAATTGACCGTGCTTAAGGATGTATTGGTCCTCACAGCGCGTCAGAGTTTCTTTTTTGCCGTCTCTGACATTCGGTTTAATGCATCCACCTCACGGAGGTGACGACTAAGATCTCCGAAATGAAGTTTCAGGACTCCAACACTCAGGCCTTCTGGGAGGGTGACTGAATTTAGGTCTCCTACCTCAACTTTTCCTGTTACTACGATGTTTTGACTTGGATAAGATCTACCTTCTTCTAACAGTCTTTGAAATGCTGTTACTCGAAGAGTGACTGAATCAGATGAAGTGATCCCTCAACCAGATCACAATTCAACAGACAAAGATGAAAAAGCACTTAAGCGCCCTCGATCTTGGGTCTAGTCGTCACTTATTCACTCTAGATCTTTAAGTATGTCCTTCACTAGCTCGTTCAGGGTCAAATACGAATCTAGTTTCTAACCATCATATTTGAGAATTTAGAGCTGAGCGTAAAGAACTTAACCACTCTTGTTAGAAGCACTTATCTCCTTGACAGATTCCACTCAGGTCAGGTACATTTTCATCCTACAAATAACTGAGATTGCACTTGAAACCACGCGTTTTAACACGAGATGAACACGGCATTACTCATGAGATGATCGACGCTGACGCCCTGCGTGTCGTCGAGAGACTCAAGGAAGCTGGCTACACAGCTTACCTCGTAGGAGGCTCGGTTCGAGACCTTCTAACTGGTTCAAAACCAAAAGATTACGATATATCCACCTCAGCTCTTCCCGACGAAATCAAAGAGGTCTTCCGCCGAAGCTGCCTGCTTATAGGGCGCCGCTTCCGTCTGGCGCACATCCGCGTCGGCCGGAAAATCTTCGAAGTTTCGACCTTCCGTGCTGGAAACAATGAAGAAGAGGAGCTCATCGTCCGGGACAACATCTGGGGCTCTCCTGAAGAAGATGCAACACGACGCGACTTCTCGATCAATGGTCTCTTCTATGACCCTGAAGAAGAGTGTGTGATCGACTATGTCGGCGGCTGGGAAGATCTCCAAACCCGGACCATCCACTCGATCGGCACCCCTGAGGCTCGCTTCCGTCAAGACCCGGTAAGGATGATCCGCCTTCTCAAATTCCGTGCCCGCTTTGGCTTTGCTATGGCCGATGATTGCTTGAATGCTTTGGAAACCTGCAAAGAAGAGATCGTAAAAAGCGCCCCTGCCCGCGTCCTCGAGGAGCTTTTGCGTATGCTCGAGTCTGGAGCAAGCCACGACTTTTTTAAATTGATGCTCGAACACGAGCTTCTCAATTACATCATCCCTGAATTGGCAGAGTCGATGCAGTCGGAAGTCGGAGAAGAGATCTTTGCATACCTCAAACTCATCGACGAAATCCACTCCCGCAATGAGCGTGTTCAGCTCCGTCGTGCTGTTCTTGCTGCAGCCCTCCTCTTTCCTCTCGTGAACCGTGAGCTGGAAGCGTATATGAACACGAAAGAGAAGGTCCCCCACTTAGGTGAAGTGACACTCATTTGCTGGAACGTGGTGCGCGAGGTGTTCTCGAACTCTTTTACCCACTTCCCCAAAAAACTCAGCTCCAATACGGTCTACATCCTCACCACGCAGTACAGAATGACTCCTCTTTCTGGAAAGAAAAGCAAACGACTCCGCTTCTTAAGTGACCACGACTTCCCCCATGCATTGCATTTTTTACAGATGCGTGCCCTCCTCGATCCACAGCTGCGCGACACCTATTTCGACTTCGATGAGCTTCACAAGAAGGCAAAGAAAAACGGCGTTCCCCAACCAAGGAGACGCCCTTCAAGAGGGAGACGATCCGGCCGCCCGAGAAGAGCCCGCCCCCCTACTTCATGACCCCTGAAATCCTTGACCACCCAGAACACTCGCTTACCTGGGCTTTTCTATCACACCAGGAAAAGCGCGGCACGCTTCTTTATTTCTCCGCCTCGGGGATGGAGAGTCTTTCTCTCGATCCTCTCTGCCAGCCGGCACAGTTTGCCTTTGAAGCAGGCCTCAACGTCCTCTCCTGCAACCTCCCTTTCCACCCTGATGGGGCAGACAAAATACAAGCCATTGCCTTCTGGAGAGAGGCGTTTGAAAAGGGAGAGGATTTTCTCACCCCCTTCCTCGGCCAGGTCAAAGATGATCTCGAAATCCTCCATGCTGAGGGTGTGATCGACCACAATCAGCTCCTCCCTGCAGGTCTTTCCAGAGGAGCCGTACCAGCTCTCCATCTACTCAGCCTGGACGCGCGGTTCAAGGCGGGATTGCTTTTTGCCCCTCTCACCGACTTCCACCACTCGACCTCTTTTAAGGATGGTGCAGCCCCTCTGTACGACTCGCTTTCGCCCTTCACTCTCATCCCCTCCCTCGTGAAAAAGAAGATCCGTATTTACATGGGCAACCACGACTTGATGGTCGACACCGACTCCTGCTATAATTTCGTCCGCCGCCTCGTTCAGAAGAATGCAGATAAAGGGGTGCGCTCTCCCCCTGTGGAATTGATCCTGAGCCCTTCCATTGGGCGTTTAGGACACGGAACCGATAAACAACAATTTTTAGAGGGAGCCCGTTGGGCTGCCAAACAACTGAAGGAAGAGGAATGACTGTCGAGTACAGCGTAGTGATCCCGCTTAAAAATGAGGAGGAAAACGTCCTCCCCCTGATCAACGAGATCGAACCAGTGATGAACCGTGTTGCAAAAAACTGGGAGCTCATCGCCGTCGATGATGGATCGACAGACCAGACGCTTAAAGTTCTAGAAACCCTTCAACAGGAGAAGCCCTATCTACAAATCCTCTCCTTCGATCGCAACTATGGACAATCCAGCGCCTTCGATGCAGGATTTAAAAGCGCTCGTGGAGAGTTTGTCATCACGCTCGACGGCGATCAACAGAATGATCCTAATGATATTCCTCACTTGATTGAAGCGATGGATGGACACGATATGATCGTCGGCAACCGCGTTAACCGCAAAGATCCTTGGAGTAAAAAGTTCTCTTCTCTTTTTGCGAATAGCCTCCGCCGCGCTGTCGTTAAAGATGGTGTAAGCGATACCGGCTGCTCACTCAAAATCTACCGCAAAAGCTCTCTTCAAAAGATCCCCCTCTTTAACGGGATGCACCGCTTCCTCCCGGCTCTTTTTCTGATTAACGGCTTTACAGTGACCGAGCAGCCAGTCAACCATCGAGAGAGAACCCGAGGGAAAAGTAAATACAACCTCTTCAACCGCTCGCTCAACACCCTCTGGGATCTGTTTGCCGTTGCATGGATGCGAAGCCGAACTCTGAAATATCAAGTGAAAAACAAGGACTAACGAATGGACCTCCTCAGAGACACCCTCTACCCCCTCGGATTTATCGCGAACATCCTCTTCGCATCACGCTTCACTATCCAATGGTTTGTCAGTGAATACAAAAAAGAGAGCGTTGTTGGAGCGAACTTTTGGGTCATTTCTCTCATGGGAAATATCATGATGGCCTTCCACACCTTCATTCAGCTGCAGTTAAACATCTGCCTCATCCAGACCTTCAACGCGGTCATCTCCTGGAGAAATTTGGATCTCAGGAAACCGGAAGAGGAGCAGTTTTCCCTCAAAAGTGTCCTGATCTTCATTGCCTGCTCTCTTCTTTTTGTCTTCGGACTCTTTGTTCTACAAGGGTGGTTGACAGGTAACTACGTCTTCTTCCGTTCACCGAGCTACTTTACTAAAGGAACAAGCACTCCTCTTTCTGCTGTTTGGCACATCTTCGGCACCATCGGCTTCGCTCTTTTTGCAAGCCGCTTCTGGGTACAGTGGTGGCAATCAGAAATGGCTCACGCGAGTGTTGTCAAAAGCTCTTTTTGGTGGTTGAGTATTGCGGGTGCCATCATGGCTTGCATTTACTTTTTCATGCTGAACGATCTCGTGAACTTCATTGGACCCGCACTCGGACTCCTACCCTACATCCGCAACCTTGTCCTTTTGAAGAAAAAGCAAGTTGCAGTCGAAATGGAGACGCATGAAACCAAATAAGAAACTCTTCTTCTTTGCTGGTGAAGCGAGCGGCGACCGCATCGGCGCACAGCTCCTCTCCCAACTAAAAGAGTATGAGAAGGCTGGTGTGGGTGGCCCGCTCATGAGAAAGGAGGCGTTCACTTGCTGGCATCCCATGGAAGAGTTTCAAATGATGGGGTTTGCTCAGGTGATTAAAGGGCTTTTCAAGCTCCGCCGTCAGTTTAAAGCCATCAAGAAAGAGATCCTCGAGTTTCAGCCAGACGCCTGTATCTTGATCGACTATCCCGGCTTCAATCTCCGTCTCGCTAAGCTGCTTCGCAAAGCTGGATACAAAGGAAAAATCATCCAGTACGTCTCTCCTACCGTTTGGGTTTGGGGCAAGGGGCGCATCAAGACATTAGAGAAGTACTTTGACCATCTCCTTACCATCCTCCCCTTTGAAAAAGAGCTCTTCTCTCACACCTCTTTACCTGTCACCTATGTCGGACACCCCACAGGGGAAGCCATCTCTAAGACTCCCCGTGATCATGCCCGTGAAGAGAACCTTCTCGCTCTCTTTCCCGGCTCTCGTTTTGTTGAAATTGAGCGGAACTACGCTCTACAACTCGAACTGGCAAAACGTTTGAAGGAAGAATTCAAAGAGGTGCGGATCGCCATCTCTTGCCAAAACCCAGACTACCGCTCTCACCTCATCGAAAAAGCACGAGGAGTGTTTAAAGAATCGGAGTTTGAAATCATCCCTGCAGAGAAGAGCTATTCTCTCATGCAGCGTGCCAATGCGAGCATTGCAAAATCAGGCACCGTGACGCTGGAACTCGGCCTCTACCAAGTTCCTTCAGTCGTTGTCTATGAGCTCGATCTTTTCAACCGGCTCTTTGCACAGTACCTGCTCCGCCTCAAGATCCCCCTCGTCTCCATGACAAATATCCTTCTCAACAAAGAGGTCTTCCCCGAATTTGTGACAAAACCTCACACACCGGAAGGCATCTATGAGAGCCTGCGTGTTTTGTGGCCCAATACAGAAAAAAGGCGCGCGCTTCAAAACGACTTAGAAGAGCTACAAAAAATGGTGGGGCAAGACGCGAGTCAACGAGCAGGCGAACTCGTTCAGTCTTTAATTGAATCCCAAGCTTCATGATAGAGGCGGACATTCTCCCCTAAATCCCAGATTGGCTCCAACTTCTCCCAAACAGACTCGGGTGGGAAAACTCCTGGATTCTCACGAAATTTTTCAGGAAGATGGTCGTAGGCCAGACGATTGGGGATGAGCTGGTAGGTGCGCTGCATCAGAGAAGCAGCAACCTCGGGCTGAAAGAGAAAGTTCAAGAAATGGTAGGCAAGCTCCGGATTGGGTGCTTGTTTCGGAATCGCAAACATATCGTAGGCAACGACGGATCCCTCTTCAGGAATCTGAAAGGAGACCAAAGGGTTCTCCTCCACGACCTGTAGGATGTCACTACTCGAGCCCTGGACGACTAAAAACTCACCTGTCGCAATCCCATTCTTGTACTGCTCGTTTTCAAACTTGGCGATATTCTTCTTCCATTCAAGAACTAGGCGAGTGGCTTTTTCGATCTCTTCTTTAGAGGTGGTATTGACACTATACCCCAGCGTGATGAGAGCACACCCAATCACTTCGCGGTAATCGTTTAAAAGAGTCATCCGCTTACGGAGGTTTGGACGTTGAAAAATCTCCCAACTATTCTGAAAGTCTGGAATCTTCTCCAACCTTAATCCCAACCCTGTATACGAAATGGAAAAAGGCACAGAGTATTTAAGGATTTCAGGACTGAGCGGCGTGAGGACACTTTGATCGAGGTCTTTTAAATAGGGAAGCTTCTCCTGATCAATTTCTTGAAGAAGCCCCTGCTGCGCCATGATTCCAACATAGTTCTGCGTAGGGATAATGAGGTCATACCCGCCCCCTCCTGAGCGCAATTTTGCATACATCGTCTCATTCGAATCGTAAGTATCAACACGCACCCGGCACTGATACTTCTGCTCAAAACGGCGGATCGTCTGCTGATCGATCATCTCTGCCCAGCCAAAAAGATGCAGCTCTGGTGTTGAGCTATCACAGCCTGTTAACAGGAGGAAAACAGAGAGAAGAAGGAACTTTCTCATACCACGCTCTCCTTCGTCAGACTTTGGGTGAAAAAGGCGAGAAAGAAGGTGATCAAGATCAAGATCGTTGAGAGTGCATTTACCTCAGGGGTCGCGCCAAATTTGATCATTCCATAGATATGAATGGGAAGCGTCGAAGAGCCTGGCCCTACGACAAAGGAAGTAATGATGTAATCATCGATCGAGATCGTGAAGGCAAGGAGTGCTCCAGAAAGAATGGCTGGCATCAGCATGGGAATCACGATCTTAAAGGCCACTTGCGTTAAAGAAGCACCCACATCCTGGGCCGCTTCAATCACGTCGATGTTAAAATGTTCAAGACGAGCTAAAACCACCAGAGCGACATAGGCAATACAAAAGGTCGTGTGCGTGATAATGATCGTTGTCAGCCCAAGCGGCACAAACAGTGTCATAAAGAGGAGAAGCATACTCATTCCCATTAAAACCTCAGGAAGGATGAGCGTCGAATAGGTCAGGAGAAAGGAGATCTTTTGCAAATAGCTTTTGAAACGAAAGATTGCGTAGGCAACCATCGACCCTAAAACTGTCGAAATGACCGTCGCCGTCACCCCCACGATGAGCGTATTCTGGACGGCGTGCCAAATTTCACGGTCTTGAAAAAGGCGCACGTACCATCTTAACGAAAATCCTTCCCACTCCCCTCCAAAACGAGAGGCATTGAAGGACGAGATGATCAAAATGAGGATCGGAATGTAGAGAAACAAGAGGACTGCGATCGAGACGAAACCAGAAAAACGCGGACGCCGCATCAGTGACCTCCCTTAACAGTGTGGGTCTGGCCTTGCCGTTTCTGCACCAACGACTGAAAGACGAGAGGTAGAAAGACGCCTAGAAAAAGGACTCCAGAAAGAGCAGCAGCAGCTGGAATGTTGCGATCCACAAAGGTCTTCTGGACAATTTTATTTCCTAACATCTCTGTATCCGGACCCCCGATCATATCAGGAATCACATAGGCACCGAGTGTGGGGATCAAAACCAAAAGAACGGCGCCAAAAAGACCATTTTTGATGGAGGGAAGGAAGACTTTAAAGAAGGCTTTCAGCCTCGTCATTCCTAAGTCCATAGCAGCTTCAAATACCTGCTCATCAAATTTTTGGGCAGCAGCAAAAATAGGGAGAATGGCAAATGGAATATACACATAAACCATGACCAAAATGACTGCCCAAGGATGGTAGAGAAAGACGGTCTCTTCAGAAACGAGATGGAGGTAGACAAGCAACTGCTTCAACATGCCTTCCGGGTGAAGCAGCGATTTCCAAGCATAGATACGGACGATAAAGCTACTCCAGAATGGAAGAACGACAAGCATCAAGAGCAGCTGCTGCACTTTCGGACGCTGCCTAGCAATGTAGAAACCCATCGGAACCGCTAAAATCAAACAAATCAATGTTGCTGTCAAAGAAAGATAAAGCGTTCTGTAAATCAAGATCAGGGTAGACCTGGTAAAAAGCGCACGGATGGTTTCAAGCGTCCACCCCTCACCGATCCCACCATAGAGTTCTGTCGGTTTGAACGCGTAGAGGAGAACAATGGCAGTGGGAACGACAAAAAAGAGAGTCAGCCAGAAAAGTGGTGGGAGGGTAAGACCCCACTCCAGTGAGCGTGGACCGGGCTTACTCACTCTCCTCCTCCTCTGTCGGATTGTCCGCCTCTCCGATCTCTTCTGAGGGCAGTTCCGTTAACATCGTATCGACTTCGCTGTACCGCTCCAGCATGTATCCATCATCCGCATGCCACCAGATATAGACCTCTTCACCCCACTCAATCGGCTTGCCATCTAAAAGGAAGCGGCTATTGGGTTGGAGAACGGCAAAACGGAACTCGTTCACACGAACCCAATATTTCGTATGGTCGCCTTTGTACACGTAGTCTTCAACTTCACCGTGCAGCAAGTTGATTTTCGTGGATGAGACGGGCTTCTCTCTTGCAATGTGGATTTTTTCTGGACGGATACTCAAGTGAACGAGCTCTCCAATCTTCAACTTTTTGTCGTTAAAACACTGCACCTGCTGGTCCACTAGTTCTAGTTGCAAAGAGGAGTAGTCCCCAGAGATCTTTTCAATCACTTTTCCATCGATAAAGTTGGTATCCCCGATAAAGGCCGCAACAAAACTACTCTTTGGAGCTTCATAGAGCTCAATCGGGGTTCCTAACTGCTCGAGCTTCGCTGCGTGCATGACAGCAATACGGTCTGAAACTGCCATCGCCTCGCTTTGGTCATGCGTCACAAAGAGGAAGATAATCCCAAATTCATCATGGATGAGATCGATCTCCATCAGCATCTTTTGACGCAGTTTGAGATCGAGGGCTGAAAGGGGTTCGTCAAGAAGCAGAACCGCAGGTTGGTTCACAAGAGCACGAGCAATGGCCACCCGCTGCTTTTGCCCACCTGAAAGCTGAGTGGGGTACTTTTGAGCGTGGTCTTCCATTTGGATCAGCTCCATGACCTTTTCCACTTCCCGTTTGATGAAGCTACTTTTATGCTTCTTGACCTTGAGTCCAAAGGCGATATTCTCCCAGACAGTGAGGTGAGGAAAGAGAGCATAATTCTGGAAGACGGTGTTCACAGAGCGCTGGTTGGGAGGAAGGTCGGTGATATCCTGACCGTTCAGCAGAACGCGCCCAGCGTCAGGCGCCTCAAAACCCGCTGCAATACGCAGAAGGGTCGTTTTTCCACACCCTGAGGAGCCCAAAAGAGAGAAAAACTCGCCATCTTCGATCTTCAAAGAGACGTTATCCACAGCGACGACATCGCCGTACGTTTTTGTGACATTTTGAAACTCTAGCATAGAAGCTTCAGGTCTCCTCTTTCTCTCGAGTTTTGCTTCTTTTTTCTGCTGAAGCTCGGTCAGAAGCTTCTGGCTAAGAATACCCTAATTTTGAGCTGAAGGCAACCTTATTGAAAGTTTAACCCCCTCTTAATCCACTCTTTAAGCCCATCTGTTAAAATAAAACTTACTTAGGAGAAATGATGGCAAGAACAACAGAAATAAGACCTACAGCCTTTACGGGCCCGACTTATACCTCGAAAGAGAACCCGTCTACCTCTACGACTCGAGAAGCGAGCCTTTTTCAGCGTGTTATGCGACAAAAAGACCGTTTCAAAACCGCTGTCTGGACACCGATCAACGAGGGCCTAAAACCTGTCAAAAGCGCCCTCAACCTCACCCAAGCCGTGGGAAGCCAATTTGAGCGCTACAAGCCTGTTGAGCCTGCTGTCAAAAGTGGAATCAAAGCGCTCAGACTCACCACCAACGTCTCCTTCCTCTTCACGATCGATTCGATCGCACGCGGGCTGATTAGTGGCGTCGGCCTTCTCCTTAGCGGAGATTTTGAAGGAGTGGCCTTTACTGCGACAGAGCTTGGAATCGACTTGTTAGACGCCTTTGATTCAGCCACAACGATCATCAAGCAGTTTGTCACCGTCAAACCCGACTGGTTGATTGCCCCCCTTTTCTCATATGGTCTTCAGTTAGGTCTGATGATGATTTCAGTGAGTTTGGTCATGAAAATTGTGAAAAAGATGCAAGCTGACCGTCTCCGCGGAGAACTCCATCAGCTGATCAAGAGTCAGATGAAAGGAGAACTCACTCCAGAGGAATTCACCGAAAAAGTCCATGCTTTCTTAAGTGACCGCGTGGGTCTCACGAAAGAAGAGATAGCCCAAGCAGAGAAGAGCGCCCAGAGGTCAAAGCCTAAAAATGACGATGAAGCGCGTGAAATCCTCCAAAAGAAGCTCGCTAGGCTCAAAAAGCATAAGATGAGAAAAATGATCCGTCGCTCGTCCCCTGAGATCCAAAAAGCTCTCGAAGATCTCCTACCGATCGTCGAGGGAGCGAGTCGAGGCAAACGCCTCAACCAGAACGAGGTCAACGAATTACTCCGTATCTTGGGAGATGTGGAAAACTCATTAAACGTCAAAAACCGCTATACCAACCTCTCCATCTCACAGAGTATCATCAGCTTGATTGGAACAGCCCTCTTCCTAGCTCCTGTCCCCCTCGCCGTCCCCTTCGCCATCCTCATGGTCTCGAGTGGGTTCAAGTACTGGCTCTATCGTCATCAGAATGACTATAAGGTTCCTCTCTCAGATCCCCATTTCCACTCTCAAGAGGAGCGACTCCAGAGAGAGCTTCTAGAAAGGTTACATCCCGCACCTTGACAAGATCCTTGAGTCTAAAGAAAATGAGTTTTTCCTATGACTCATACAATAAGGCTCCTATCTCTACTCGCGATTTTAACGATTTTGGCCTCCTGTAACCTGCGCCATGCTGCTCAGCCTTGGGCCTATGCCGCCCCCTACACTTGCTGTTCATGGGAAGGTGAAGAAAAAGAAGTTCCCCGTTGCCTTCTCACCCAAGATCCCCCCTGCTGCGAAGAAGAGGCCTGTGAAGAAATCCCCGAGACGCTGGATCTCTGTGAAGTCCTCGACATCGCTCTGAAAAAGAACCCCAAAACCCGCTCCTCATGGGCAAAAGCACGCATCGCCGCTGCTTGGTGGGGAATGAGTCAGCGCAACTTCTACCCTCAGATTGACTTCAACGCCTTCTGGGTCACCCTCCGTGAATCCGACTTCTTCGGCATGGACAAAGCGATGGTCAATAAGTTCCGTGAATTCAGCCCATGGGTCAGCCTCAACTACCTCATCCTCGATTTCGGAACGACGGTCTACCGCAGCCAAGTCTTCTGCCAGCAGCTGATGAGCGCCAACTGGGCACACAACCGAGAGATCCAAACGGTCATCCAAACCGTGTCTAGCGACTACTACGACTACATCACTCAAGGAGAAAAGGTCCACGCTGCAAAAGCGAACTTAGAAGATGCGACAACGGTGCTAAAGGCAACAGAAGCAAAAAGAAAGGCAGGAGTTGTCTCCATCACCGATGAGCTGATTGCTAAAACCCAGGTGAGCCAGGAAAAGGTCCGCCTTCTCAGCGACGAACAAGCTGAAGCTGACATCAAAGCGAAACTCCTTGCCGATATGGGAGTTCCAGCCAACGAGTGTGTCCAGTTTGAAACGATCGTCGATATCTGCGAGAGCGATTCCTTGAGATGCTCCCTCGACAACTACCTTTGCCTCGCCTACCTCTCCCGCCCCGACCTCCAGGGCCGCTATTCCGAACTCCTCTCCGCCGATTCCTTTGTCAAAGCGGCGAGAAGCGATCAACTACCCAAGCTCAGCTTCCAAGGAACCTACGGAAAGAAGTTCTTTGATGACTGGGTCTGCACGAACGGAGAAGATTACACCGCACAGATCAACCTCACTTTTCCCCTCTTCGCTGGCTATTACTATGAAAACAAAATCCGCCAAGCTGAAGCAGACCGTGAACTGGCCAAGTCAAAGCTCACCGAGATGGAACTGGGAATGGTGCAGCAGGTGGTCACCAGCTACCAAGACCTCCAGTACGCGCGCGAGCAGCTCGAGGTCAACCGTACCTATGTCGATCTCGCCAACCAAACCTTCGCCGCCACCCTTGCGAACTACAAAAACGGTACTGTTGACATCACGACACTCATGAAATCCCTTACCAACCTCTCTAACGCCCGTTTTTCTCTTGCGAATGCAAAGAAACTTTGGTTTGATGCAGTCACAAACCTCACCTATGCCACTGGAACCCTCAACGCAGATTGTAGGAACACGCTATGAATAAGCCCTCTCTCTTCCTTCTCCTTTCCCTCCTCTGTACCTCCTGTTCGAGCAACAGTTCGACAGAAGACCCAGGAGCTCCAGTAGAGCTCTCTAAAGCTGAGGTGAAAACGGTCCCCTATGTCATCCGCACGATTGGAAACACGGAAGCCTACCAGAGTGTGGATATCCGCCCCCAGGTCTCAGGAGAGCTGACTCACGCCTACTTCACAGATGGTCAAAGAGTCAACAAAGACGACCTTCTCTTCTCCATCGACTCCCGTCCCTACGCCGCACAGCTCGAACAGGCCGAAGGAAAGTTTGTGCAAGCCAATAGCTCCCTCTCTTACAACAACGACCGCGTCGAGCGCTTCAAACCTCTCGTCCCTGAAGAGTACGTGAGTGAGCTCGACTACAAGCAGTACGTCTCCTCTGTCGAAGGTTCAAAAGGAGAGGTCCTCGAATCCAAAGGGGCTATCGATCAAGCAAAAGTCAACCTCGCCTACTGCAAAATCCAAGCGCCGATCTCAGGTCGCTGCGGACGACGCCTCAAAGACCCAGGCAACATCGTCTCCCCGAAAGATCCCCAACCCCTTCTCACGATCAACCAGATCTCCCCTCTCTACGCCTACTTCACTGTTCCCGAACAGGATTTCCCCCTCCTCCAAAAGGCTCAAAAAAACAGAGACCTGGATGTCGACATCGAAGTCGTCGGTGAAAAACTCAAAGCGACCGGAAAACTCGATTTCCTCGATAACCAAGTCGACCGCAACACAGGAACTCTTCTCGTCCGCGCCCTGATTCCGAACAAAGAAGAGACCCTCTGGCCTGGGCAGTTCATCCATGTCGTCATCCACGTCTACGAGATAGATGACGCGGTCGTCATCCCGACGAAAGCCGTGAAAATGGACACCAAAGGTCCCTATGTGTTCGTCACAACGGCCGGACAAACCGTGGAAAAAAGAGAAGTTACCTTAGGCCAACAATTTGACCAAGAACAGGTCATCCTTCAAGGAGTCCTCCCTGGAGACACGGTGGTGACCAAAGGACAGCTCGGACTCCGCCCCGGTATGAAATACTATGAGGCCAAGCAATGAACCTCTCTGAGCCCTTCATCAAACGTCCCATCATGACCACCCTCGTCATGTTTGGGATCTTCCTCTTTGGTGCCATCGCCTACCGGAATCTTCCGATCAGCGACCTTCCCTCCATCGAGTTTCCCACCATCACTGTCTCCGCCATTAATCCAGGCATGAACGCCGAAACCATGGCCTCCAACGTCGCGACTCCCCTTGAACAACAGATGATGGCCATTGATGGTCTGGAAAATATCATCTCCTCATCCCAGGCCGGAGCTACCCGCATCACAGCAATATTCTCCCTCGACAAGAGCCTCGATGCTGCCTCAACCGATGTCGCCGCAGCGATCAACCGTGCGCAGGGCAACCTCCCCCCTCACCTTCCTCAACCTCCGCAGTATCAAAAAACCAACCCGGCGGACGCTCCTATCATTTACATCGCCGTCAGCTCAGAGACGATGACGCTTCCCGATCTTTACGACTATGCGAATAACGCCATCGCTCAACGCCTCTCGATGATTGAGGGAGTCTCACAAGTCCAAACCTATGGTAGCCCCCGTGCTCTCCGTGTCAAAGTCAATCCCGACCGGCTGGCAGCGATGAATATTGGCCTGAACGAAGTGGCCCACGCCGTGGATAGCGCAACTCAGTCCCTCCCAGCTGGAACCGTGTTTAACAGCAATAAGTCATATACCCTCAATCCCGCAGGGCAAGTGACCACCGCAGAAGCCTTTGATAAAGTGATCGTCGCAGAAAGAAATGGGCGCCCTGTCTACATCGGTGATATCGGCCACGCCGTCGAAAGCACGAAAGATGAGTACTACTATTTCCGGTATTGGAACCGTGAAAAGGGTGCCAAGCCCTCTGTAGTTGTCGCCATCACCAAACAGTCGGGTGCCAACACGGTGCAGCTCTGTGACGAGATCGAAGCCCTCCTTCCTGAAATGTCTAAGGAGCTGCCTGCAGCCATGGAGCTCGATGTCGTCTATAGCTCCTCCGTTCCCATCAAGGAGTCAATCTGGGATGTCAAATTCACTCTAGCGATTGCTTTTGCGCTCGTCATCCTCGTCATCTTCCTCTTTCTCGGAAAAATGGCTTCGACAGTGATTCCCTCAGTCGCGATCCCCCTCTCCGTTGTCGGCACTTTCGGACTGATGTATGTCAATGGCTACTCTATCGATATCCTCTCGATGCTCGGCCTCATCCTCGTTGTCGGCTTCCTTGTCGACGATGCGATTGTCGTCTTAGAGAACATCGTCCGTCACCTCGAAATGGGCAAGACTCCCTTCCAGGCGGCCCTCGACGGATCGAAGCAAATCAGCACCACCGTTCTGTCGATGACGCTAGCCCTCAGTGCGGTCTTTGTGCCGATCATCTTTATGCCTGGAATCATGGGACGCCTCTTCCACGAGTTCGGGATGGTGGTTGTCATCGCCGTTCTCTTCTCAGGGTTCGTTTCTCTCAGCCTCACTCCCATGCTCTGCTCTAAATTCTTGAAAGAGCAAAAAGAGCCCTCTTGGGTAGAGAGGATGGCGACAAAACTCATGACAAAACTGACCAACTTCTACATGCCCCTTCTCCACACAGTTCTAAGACGCCCTCTCATTCCAATTGGAGTCGCTGTAGGAACATTCCTTCTCGCACTCCTCATGATCCAAACGGTTCCAAAAGATTTTCTCCCCGCTGGAGATACGGGAGCTATGGAAGGGATCACCCTCACCCCTCAAGATGTCAGCTTGCACGAAATGGCTCGCCTCCAAGACTCGGTTGCCAACGCCATTAAAAAGCACCCAGCGGTTAAAAACATCATCTCCGTCGCCAACCTCCCAGAATATGTCGCTTCCAACCAGGGCGTGATCTTCGTAACTCTGGTCGAACCGTGGAAACGAAAAGGCATCGCACAGGTCAACCAAGAACTCGAAGAGATGGTGAAAAATACGATGGACATCCAAACGTTCATCCACCCCGTCCCACAGATCAATTTGAACGCAGCAACAAGCGTCCAGCGTTCCGATTACACCTACACCCTCTCTACCATCAATAATCCACCAGAGCTCTACGAAAGCGCGCAAAAGCTCACCGCTGCCCTCCATCAACTCCCCGACCTAAGAGGGGTGAGCACCGACATCGAAATCGACACCCCCCAGCTGGATATCGCGATGCTCCGCGACGAGGCGAGCACCTACGGCGTCACAGTCAAAGATATTGAAATGGCCCTCGCCATCGGTTACAGCGGTGGACGTGTCACGACCTATTACACTCCGATCAACACCTACAACGTCATCGTTCAGATGGAGGACAACTACCGACTGAACCCCGAAGCTCTCGAAAAGATCTGGCTTCGCTCTACCACCTCGAAGGACCTCGTTCCTCTAAAAAATGTCGCGAGCTGGAAACGCTCAACCGGCCCCCTCCAGGTGAACCACCACAACCAGTTCACCTCCGCCTCGATTTATTTCAATCTAAGCCCCGGCTATGCCCTCAGCAGCGCCATCAGTAAAATCGACCAGCTCACGAACGAAACCGTTCCCTCCACCCTACTGCGACAGTTTCAGGGAACGGCAAGCCTCTTCCAGGGCAGCACACAAACCATGACTCTCCTCCTCATCCTGGGAATCATTGCGATCTACATCCTCCTCGGCTCCCTCTATGAAAGCTTTATCCACCCCTTCACCATCCTTTCGACCCTTCCTGGCGCCCTCTTCGGTGGCCTCCTCATGCTCTTCCTCTTCCGCGAGGCACTCTCGATCTACTCCTATGTGGGTCTCATCGTCCTCATCGGAATTGTCATGAAGAACGGCATCATGCTGGTTGAGTTTGCAAACGAACAGGTCTCACAAGGCAAGACAGCCTACGATGCGATCGTCGAAGCCGCCAGAGAGCGTTTCCGTCCGATCCTGATGACGACCGTCGCCGCCAGTATGGGTGCAGTTCCCATCGCACTCGGCATGGGTGCCGACGCCGCTTCCCGCCGCCCCCTCGGTCTTGTCATCCTAGGCGGTCTCTTCTTCGCACAGCTCATCACCTACTTCTTCACCCCTGTCGTCTACCTCACTCTCGAGAAGTTCCAAGAACGCTTCAAAAAGTCATAGGATCAACCAATAGCGTGTGCTTTTGCGCTGACCTGTTTTAGTCAAAGCGCCAAGCTCAACAAGCTGCGATAAGTCACGAGTTGCCGTAGCACGTGATGTTTTTGTGATAGAAATATAATTTTCCGCACTGAGCCCTCCGGCAAACCCCTGAGGCCCCTCTTTAAAGAGACGAAGCAGGACCTTTTCCTGGCGTGCATTCATCTGGCCATGCAGACGGCTCATTACTTTCGACTTTTGGATAAGAAAAAGAATCTGCTGGAGTGATTCTCGCTGGGCCTCTACGATCACTTCGGAAAAAAACTGAATCCAGTGTCTTGCATCAAGGCTGCGGTTACATGTCCCAAGTGCCTGATAATATTCTTTTCTCCTCCGACGGAGGACTTGCGATAGAGCAAGAAGCATAGGCCGCCCAAGCTCATGAGAGAGAGACTTCTCTACAAGAGCCCTCCCAATGCGTCCATTCCCATCCTCAAAAGGGTGGATACTTTCAAAGTAGAGATGGACGAGTGCTGCATTGATGAGTACAGATCCTTCACCTCTTCGGTCATTAAACCACTCAATGAATTGGCTCATCTCATCTTCGACGCGCTCTGAGGGTGGTGCTTCAAAATAGACCGTCTGTCTCTCGTAGCGGCTAGAAACGATTTGCATCGGTTTGCTATGGGAACGATACACCCCTACCTCATTCACTCCCCTTTCCCCTTGCAGAAGCAGATAGTTCCACTCAAAGAGCATCTCATGAGACAGTGGCTGATCATATGTATCATACAATTTCCAAATGAGATCACCCATTCCTTGCTCTTTGAGTGGGAGCCGACGACGGCCTTCAGAGTGTCCAAAATGCCGCTGGATCGAAACCTGCAAGCTGTTTCGTTCTAAAACCTCTCCCTCAATCTCAGCACTTTTCTCCCCTTCAGTCGAAAGAACCTCTACAATATACTCCTTCTTTTCTCGGTCACTCAGACACCTCAATACAGCGATAGCCCCTCCAGCCCCCTGCAAAAATTCTTTTTCGAGTGCTGCAACCGCATGGGCATCAAAAATAAACTGAGGCCACTCTTTGAGCTGTCAATTCCACTTCATGAGTTATAAACCCTCTCTTTATAACTCATATTTAAGCATATTTATGAGTTATAAATTCTGAGGAGCTAAAAAAAAGAGTCTGATCTCCTTTATGAATAGCTCTCTTTTCTGTATAAATGACCCATGACTCATGCTGAACAGTACCTAGTGATCTGGTCTTTTTTTCCTAAGGTCTTGGGACTGATCTACCTGTTTGTTTTCTTTCCCTTCACACGGCAGATGATGGGGCTTTTTGGGAGTGAGGGGATCCTACCCATGGGACGCTTCATGAACTGGATGGAGAAGGTTTTTGAAAAAAAGCCTCTCCGGAAACTCTGGAGAATGCCCACTCTCTTTTGGTGGGTGCGCGGTGATCGAGAGTTGACCCTTTTTCCTTGGGTCGGCTGTTTTTTTGCCGTTCTACTCCTTTTCGGAGTGTGGCCCTTGATCGTGCTTCCAATCTTGATGTTTCTTCATCTTTCCTTGATCAACTCAGGACAGGATTTCTTGAGTTTTGGCTGGGAACTTTTTTTGATGGAGATCGCTATCAACTGCTGGGTCTGGTTTCTAAGTCCGACTCCTCTCATTTGGATCAGCCTCAATCTACTGCTGTTCCGTTTCCACTTCGAGGCAGGGATCAGCAAGCTGATTAGCCGCGATGTCAACTGGCGGGCGATGAGAGGACTTTGTTATCACTATGAATCCCAGCCTCTACCCAATACTCTTGCCTATTTTGCACATAAAGCACCCCTCTGGTTTCAGAAGTTTTCTTGCGCTTTCATGCTTTTTATAGAGATCGTCATCCCCTTCCTCATCTTTCTGCCGGGTCCTTTCCGGATCATCGCATTCGCACTTCTAGTAGGACTTCAGGTCGTGATTTGGCTCACCGGCAACTTTTCCTATCTCAACCATATGACAGTGCTCTTTTGTTTAATCCTTCTTCCTGACACGCTTTTTGGCGTGACCGCGAAAAGTGAGCCCTTTTTCCTAGCAACCTTCGTCAGTTGGGTGCTCGGAAGCGTTCTTTTGGGGCTACAAGTGATGCGGCTGAGCACCCGGATCTTTCCTTTAGGTCGTTTCTCAAAACTCTTTTACTGGATTGCCCCCTTCCACTTCGTGAATCGCTACGGGATCTTTGCTGTGATGACCACCGAACGTATAGAGATCGTGGTCGAGGGCAGCAACGATCAGGTAGAATGGAAGGAGTACCTCTTCAAGCACAAGCCTTCAGAACTTACTAGGCGACCGAGGCGCATATCTCCCTACCAACCCCGTCTCGATTGGCAGGCATGGTTCCTTCCCTTTACAAGCTACGCCGATGAGCCGTGGATCCAGTCTCTTGTACACTGTCTCCTTAGAGGTTCCGAGCCCGTTCAGAAACTTTTTCGTTCTGTGCCCTTTAAAGACTCTCCTCCCAAGTACATTCGTTTAAAAGCTTATCTCTATAAGTACACCTCAAACCGAAAACGGAAAGAGACCGGTTGCTGGTGGGAAAGGGTGGAGGTAGGAAACTACAGCCCCACCCTATCTTTGGAGGAAAAATGAAGCCCTATCAGTGGATCATCTTTCTCCTCTTTAGCCCTGCTTACGGTGATCTACAGGAATACAACCAGGAAGGACGCCTCACCATTAAAATTGAAGGTGAGCGAAAGACCACCTATGAGTATGACTACCTAGGCCGTCTCACCAAAACAAAGTATTGGATCAACGAAGAAGAACATCTTGCTGAAATCCAGCTCTACGATGACTTGGAGCGCACCATCGAATTCCATAAAGAAGATCAAATGGGCACCCTACTCTACTGGAAAAAACTCACTCACGACGCAGCTGGAAATATCATCCGAGAAGAGTTAGAGAGATCTGCAGGCCGAAGTGTCATCTTAAAAGCATACGACTCCCAAGGAAGACTCACCAAAGAAACAAACGAAATGGGCCAAACGACCACGATTTCCTACGACAGTGAAAAGATCACGATCCATCCAAATGGATTACGCTGGATTGAAACGCTAGATGGATCAGGTCGGACCATTCACAAAAAACAGCTCGATCCAGAAGATCAACTTCTCAAAGAGGAGTTCTTCTCCTACGATAAAGATGGAAACCTCTTTGAGAAAAAAGAGCCTGTTTTCAGAGACGGCGTTCTTCTCCATACTGTCGTGACGCGGTGGACACACAACCGCAACCACCAGGTTGAGTTAGTTCAGGAGGCCTATGGAACACCTCTCCAGAGAGACACCCGCTACTCCTACAACTCCTCAGGCAAGCTCATAAAAATTGAAAAGGCCGATGGAACTCTTTTACACTTCCGCTACAATGCTTTAGGCATGTTGATCACCCTCCTCTCAGAGGGACACCCGAACCCCATCCACTACAAGTGGTTTTACGACCGCCACCACAATGTCATCCAAATTAAAAACTGTCTCACAAAAGCTGCCACGAACCGCATCTACAACCGCTACCACGAAGTGGTGAAAGAGGTCTTTGAAACAGGCGCCGAGATCTCCTACGAGTACGACACTCTAGGAAGGTTGGTTTGTGTCACTTATCCAGGGGATCATCAGATCATTTACGAGTATGACAGTCTCTATTTACGCCGTGTCTATTTCAATGACTCTTGTGTTCGTGAATATCTCGATTATGACCTCAGCGGAGAGCTGATCCAGTCGGAACTTGCCAACTTGGCAGGAACCGAAAGAATCACTAGAGATCTCCAAGGTAAGATTTTAAGGATCCAAACTCCCTACTGGTCTCAGGATTCGATCAAGTACACAGAGCTAGGAAAACTCCTTTCTTGCACACTCCATGATAAAATAGGAACATGCGAAAAACGCTACTGTTACAATTTTTTAGGACAACTCCTTTCTGAGGAGGGATCTTCCACCCATTTCTATAACTACGATTCCTCAGGAAACCGGTTTCAGAAAAATGCAAACGTCCACTACCACAACCAGCTCTGTCAAAACGACTCCTTTCTCTATGATTCCGTCGGCAATCTCATCCATTTTTATGCTGATGAAGAGATCAAGATTGAATATGATGCGTTGGATCGTCCCATCACTCTTTGTACCCCAGTGCAAACCCTCTTCTTCACCTACGATGCTTTTGGAAGATGTCTCACCACGACCCTCTATTCCCCTGTTGAAAATTGGACAAAAAGCTATTTCTATCTAGGAGATCAAGAAGTGGGCTGCTTTAAACAAAATCAGCTGGAAGAGCTCCGTGTCTTAGGACATCAAAACCAGGCAGTTCTTCATTTGAGAAGGGGTTCTGAAATCACAACCCCAATCCACGACGCAGAGGGAAACGTCGTCACCGAACTCGCTCAAGGTTGGTGGTCCACATCTGTTGTCGGGTGCACTCGTTATACTGCCTTTGGTGAGATGACGGACCTATTAGAAAACCCAGTATGGGGCTACAAAGCGATGCGTCACGACGAGTCCATTCCGCTAATCTACAACGCGAAAGGCTTTTATATTCCCTCACTTGCACTTTCCCCAAACAGCAAGGCAAAATATCCCTTGTGATGAGCTCCAAGAGATTCGTAGACCCGGCGTGCAGCAACGTTGTCTTCTCCTGTAAAAATAATTAGCTTGCGTAAACCCAGCTTGTGCTTCGCATCGTGGAAAATCTGTTTCATCATTTTTTTGGCGATTCCAGAGCGCCGAAAGGCAGGTTTGGTGTAAACACCACCCACCTGACCAAGATCTCCAGCTTTTGCATTTAAATCAGCGGTTGCAACCCACTCTCCATCGACTTTCATCCCCCAAAGAATTTGATCGCGGACTTTATCCTGAAAGATGCGCCGCCAATGATCTTCTTGATGACCATCTGGAAGATTTAGTTCGTCAATATATTCCTGGCGGAGTGCTCTCCATTCGACAAAGTCAGACTCCGAATAGAGCTCAACCTCAGGAATTGCTTCAGTCTCGATCTCTTTTAAAGCGACTATGTAAAGAATATCCTTCTCTGTAAATGTCTCTTTAGCAATTAGTTTTTCTGCTTTGAGAAACTCCCAAAGAGCAGACCCACGTTCCCACTCTCCAACAACCCCTCTAACCGGAACACTTTCTTCAAAACAAGCTGCTAAAACTTCATCAAAACAGGACTCCTCAAGCTGGAATAGGAGATTCCCTGATCGAGCCAAGCAAATCACCCCAATAACGCCTTCCTCATTGCGGAGGAGTTTAAAGTTTCCAGAGTAGTTCACCTCTGTCATCCTGAAACCATAATTCTCTAAATTCCCCAAAAGGAAGAGAGAGGTGTCTTCATACCGGTGCAAGAACTCGCGGACTTCAACCACGTTTGGAGTGTCCACAGGCTCAACATGAATCATGGAAGGGTGGCTCCAGCAAGCTCTTCGACCTTATCTAGGGTGACTTGATATTCCTTAAGTGGACGGTCGTCGAGTTTTTCGATATTGGGAAGGATATATGCCTCAGCACCTGCACGCCACTTGATCACTTTAAAGTAGTGCGTCGGAACAGCAACGTTTTGCTCACCAATGACCTGATAGCTTACCTGTTTTTTCCCCTCTTCATCCTCCTCAGGAAGGAAAAGGGGGCCTGAAATCACTTCAACTCGCTCATGTTCCTTCGCAAGACGGCGTGTATGCCCTTCGAGCTTTCTCCAGGTTTGACGGTTCAAGCCAGCGGTTTGTGGGGAGATGTTGGAGAGGAGAAAACTCTGCTCTAATTTCTTGGCAGAGCACTTGCAATCACCAGCGGGAACCATATGCCCTCTGTCATAACCTGAGCCTTTATAGTCTCCAAGAGTGGATCGAACGACCTCCGGAAGCTCTTCATCTTCTTTAAAATCGTAATCTTTACGGTCGAGCTTCCCATCGACCTCCTCTGCAAGAAGGTCTTCATACACCCAAGCGGGCTGCTTGAGACGGCCGTCATAACCCACGCTGAAGCGCTCCCTTTCTAGAAGAAAGTGGCTCGTTGGAAGGCCTATTACCCCTGCATAGTTTTTTTGAGGGATCTCCTCTTCAGGAAGAGCAGTAAAGAGTGCAGAGGCGAAGAGGACACCTACAAAGAAGCCTCCACTCCATCCTTTCCACTGTTTCGACGAGCGTGCCACAGTTTAAGGAGTCAAGTTGTAGCTACCCTGGGGAGGGTTACCAGCTAAATTGATCGTATCGACCACCACATCGTCAATGAGAACGTTGACGGTCACTGTGGGCGGTGTGGTAAAGGTTCCAGGCACTTCGAAGTCATAGGTGCCAGTCACAGGATCAGGAATCGCAGGACCTAAAGAGCTGCCCATACTCGGTAGAGCTAGATTGTAAAACTGAGCGTTGGGGAGCTCCACCGTCAAAGTAAACACACCGAGGCTCTCATTGACTCCCTCGAAGCGTAAGTTGCGGGTGGAGTCGACACGGCTTCCAGAAGAGTTTGAAGTCGCAAGCGCCACACCTCCACCAGCTGCGACTGCAGCAACGGCAACGGGAGCCGCATAACTCCAAAGGGTCGCATAGCGAGACCGTCGGACAGAAGGATACACATAACAGCATTCTTCTTCGCAACACTCCTCTCCTTCTTCATATTGGTAAGCAGGTGGAGCGGGAGCCTCTTCAAAAGCATACTCAGGCGCTTCATCATAGTCCGCTACCTCTTCAACCTCCTTTTTCACCCATTGAGTGGGAGCCGGCTTCCGGGTCCAGGTATCGGCAGAAATTTGAAATGGAAGGATCAAGAGTAGGGCTAGTGAGAGAATTTGTTGGAACATGTGAAACTCCTAATGATGATGTAAGGAGGAGGATACTTTAGAATGATTTCTATAGTCAAGAACCTTGCATTTTTTCAATTCTTAAGGCAAAATGATCGGTCACATGAAGAAGTTAATCCTCCCCCTTCTACTTTTGTTCTCAAGCACTGCTCCCCTCTTTGGCGACTGTCAGGCTCAGGTTTGTGGTCCCAGCCCAGAGAATTTCTACGCAGGAATTTTCGCAGGAGTCAACATCCAAGACTTTCAGTTCAAAGAGCTCGATCTTTCTGCTTCAGAAACAGTGGGATTTGTGACAGGAGCGGTGGCGGGTTTCTACTGGAACGTGCTCCGCCTTGAAGGTGAGGCCTCGTACCGCAGCAACAACTACAGCCATTTAGATTTGCTCGATGAGAAAGTCAATGGAAAGAAAGAGACCCTTGCCCTCATGGTCAACGGCTATGTCGATCTCCTCTGCTGGTTTGACTGTTTTCACCCCTACGCGGGTATCGGATATGGGTACTTCAGCTCCCACTCGGAGGTACGCTCGGACGTGACTAAAGACCTCAGAATCGCTGCCCTCAACGAGTGCTCTCCTGCCTTTCAATTAATTGCTGGTTTTGGACGCCGCATCCGCGACTTTGCTGAGATCGATATCGAATACCGATACTTTCACGCAACACGTATCACGAATGAAGGCCATTCGGTCGTTCTTGGACTCAAGACACTTTTCTAAAATTGTTCTTCTTCGGTAGAACCCTCAAGAGCCGTGGTGGAGCTATTCCCACCCGTGAAGATCTGCTGGAGCGCATCATAGTACCCTGCTCCAACAAAACGTTGGTGTTTCACTGCGGTGAAACCCTCTTTTTTTGCCATCTCCAGTTCGTGGTCCTGAAATCGGCTATAGGCAAGCATCCCTTCTCGGCTGTACTCTTTAGCAAGTTCAAACATGCTTGCATTTAGTGTGTGGAAACCGGCTAGCGTGACAAACTGGTATTTGTACCCCATTTTTGCCAGCTCCTCTTGGAAATGGCTGATCTCCTTCTCATCCAGCTGAGCACGCCAGTTAAACGACGGAGAGCAGTTGTAAGCCAGCCACTTACCCGGAAATTTCGCATGGACTCCTTCAGCAAACTCGCGCGCTTCGTCCAGGTTAGGAGTCGGAGTCTCGCACCAAAGCAGGTCAGCGTAAGGAGCATACTGGATGGCGCGGTCTACGGCGTACTGCACTCCCCCTTTGAGATAATAGTATCCTTCAGGAGAGCGCTCCCCGGTCAGGTGGGGGTGATCGATCGTGTGATAGTCTGAACGGATGAGAGAAGCTGTTTGAGCATCGGTCCGAGCGACAATCAAAGTTGGAATTCCCATCACATCACAGGCAAAACGGGCAGCGATCAATTTTTCTAAAAAGATATGAGCCGGCTCCAGCACTTTTCCGCCCATGTGTCCACACTTCTTCAAAGACGAAAGCTGGTCCTCTAAGTGGAAGGCTGCGGCTCCTGCCTCGATCATCTGTTTGCACAGCTCAAACGTATTCAAAGGACCACCAAAACCTGCCTCTGCATCGGCAATGATCGGCACCAGCCAGTCGGTTGCCTGCTCATTTTCCAGGTGTTCAATCTGATCTGCACGGCGCAGGGCATTGTTGATCCGCTGTACAAGGTGAGGAACACTCGGGTAGGGATAAAGACTTTGATCAGGATAGGTATGAAAAGCATCGTTCATATCAGCCGCAACCTGCCAGCCACTGACATAGATCGCTTTTAAACCGGCTTGGACCTGCTGAACGGCTTGACCACCCGTCATTGCACCAAGAGAACGGATCAACGTCTCACTCTCTAACTGCTTCCAAAACTTCTCCGCCCCAATACGAGCCAGAGGGTAATCGATTGGAACCGAACCACGAAGACGGATCACCTCTTCAGCACTGTATGGGCGCTCCACCCCCATCCAGCGAGGATGGTTTTTCCACTCTTCTTCGAGCTTTTGGACATCCTTTTTACTGTACATGCTCGTACGCCTTTGTCGTGATAAACTCAGAGAACGTTTTCGAAAAGAGGATCTCATCCACCAATTTTGCTGCCTGATCCAGCTCCTGGTCATTCGGGTAACGCTTAGAGAGCTTCGCGAGCTCTTCCTCAAAACAGCTTCTGACAAACTCTTCTGTAAAGGCTTTCCTTTGAATCCACTGCCACACTTGGGAGCGGCTGATCTCTGCAGTAGCGGCGTCTTCCATTAAGTTGTAAAGCGCCACTGCCCCTCGACCTTTTAACCAGTGAGTGAGGTACTCGATTGCTACAGACAGGTTGTGTCTAAGTCCCTCTTCTGTCGGCTCACCTTCAATGTCTCGAAAAGAAAGGAGTTCTGCTGCTGTTGCAGGTTGTCCAAACACTTTTTTCTGGTCTCTATTTCCTGCAAATTTTTCATCAAAGACTTCCTTCGCCAAAGAAACAAGATCTGGGTGAGCGACCCATGTTCCATCAAATCCCTCTTCCGCCTCCAGCACCTTATCTTCCCGCACCTTTCTCAGAGCCCGCTCCGTCACCTCGGCATCCTTTCGGTTGGGAATAAAAGCGGCCATCCCACCCATCGCATGGGCGCCTCTTTTGTGGCAGGCGTGCACCAAATGTGTGGCGTAAGCGCGCATAAAGGGTGTTGTCATCGTCAACTCGCTCCGGTCAGGAAAGACCCACCCCTCTTGATCTTGAAATCGCTTGATGATGCTAAAGAGGTAGTCCCAGCGCCCTGCATTCAGCCCTGTAATCGAATCGCGCAGTTCATATAAAATCTCTTCCATCTCAAAAGCGGCTGGAATGGTTTCAATTAACACTGTACAACGGATAGATCCTTTGGGAAGTCCTAAAAATTCCTCTGTAAAATGGAACACTTCACTCCATAAATGTGCCTCTTCAGCGGACTCCAACTTGGGAAGGTAGAGATAGGGACCCGAACCCTTCTCCAATAGGGTTGCAGCACAATTCGCCACAAAAATCGCAAAGTCGAATAGTGCACCTGTGACGGGTTGCCCCTTCACAGTGAGATGTTTTTCATCAAGATGCCATCCACGTGGGCGGACGACCAATGTCGCATGAGGCGTCTTGAGACGGTACTCTTTTCCTTCGGGTGTGATCAGTTCCAGGTTGCCCTCCACGGCATCCTTGAGATTGAGCTGCCCTTCAACCAGATTGTTCCATGTCGGGGTATTCGCATCTTCAAAATCGGCCATGAAGACATCTGCTCCAGAGTTCAGCGCATTGATCACCATTTTTCGATCTGTTGGACCGGTGATCTCTACACGCCTAAGCTCTAGATCTGGAGGAGGAGGAGCAACTTGCCAAGAAGAATCACGCCGGATACCGGCTAAACGGGGAAGGAATTTTAGCTTCTCCCCCCGGTTCAGCGCTTCTTGTCTTAACTCTCTTTTTTTGAGTAGTTTAAGTCTAGTTTCACCGAAACGTGCTTCCAAGGCCTCCAGAAGCGCTAACGCCTCTCTGTGAAGAACTCTCTTCTCCTGGGAGTTTAACTCTCTAAAGGGCTCCATACCCCTTCAATAGCACATCGTCCTCTGCCTTACAAATAGAATTTTCTAGAACGGATTAATATAAATTAAAAAATAGTTTATAATAATTATGTAATGTTAGTGATGTTTTTAGTAATATGGAACCAAGTAATATAGACCCTACCGTTTCTCAGCACTTGAGAACCTATGCCCACGTTCAGCCAGGCGACAAACTCGGTGAAACTAGAAAAACGCAGATGATGGAGGTTTTTCACCGTAGCGCTGGACAGGGTGTTTCGCGTGCCCTTTATGGATCTCTAACTCACCACACCAAAGTAGAAGACCTCGCCAAAACCATGAAGGTCGACATCTCTAGAGCAAAAACCAATTTTGAAGAGAAACGCGCTAGTTTGCATGGCTACTCCAGGGCTGAACTCTCCCAACTCCTTAAAACCACGCAAAAAGATATCGGTACGCTTGGAGCAGCCAGACAGGGAATGAACCAGTTAGCCATCACCTACTACACAGAAGGGAAGCCCGATGAAGCGGACCAAATACGTCTCCAATCAGAATCGGTTCGAACTGAAGCGCTCCCCACCGCCCGAAAATTGCGAAAAGAGACGGCAGAGAAACTCTGCGATGTAGCTTGCACTGAACTGCGTGAGCTTGCAGCAGAATTGAATGAGTCCTCTTCGTTAGATTTTGCACACCTCTCGCGATTTGAAAGCCTTCTCTCAGAGTTTGAGTTAGTTCAACGCACCCACCCTCTTGAGACAGCGCCCATGATGGAGGCGATCCAAACCTATAGAGACGCACTAGATCCAAAACTCACTCAGCTAGAAGGAAGACTGTCAGAAAAATTAGAGGGTGTCAGGAGTTCACTTGACAGTTTAACGGACCTCGGTGATCTAGAAAGAGCAGGCGAAGATGTTTCCCGCATACAAACAGAAGTTCAAGCTCTAGCGACGCAGCTGAGTCGCACATCTAAACAAGCAAACAATCTCGATCGCAGTGCGACGACATCTCAAATTCTCAGCAAAAGAGGTCAAGCGTTCCGCTCCCGAACAAACGACCTCTTCCGCTCGCTTCAGAGCGCGATTTTGACAAAGAAAAGAGCTCTCTTTTCTGCAAAAGAAAGAGGAAGTCTAGAAGTACGTCCATCCAGAAGCTCGAAACTCGTGAAGTGGTTTGTCGCAAAAGATCAAGTATGGAAGCAGCAGAAGTACAGCGTCCATCTTCAAGAACAAAAAAGAAATCTCGAAACTTCTTTAGGTGCTTCTTTAGATCACACTGCTGCGAGACTCTACAGCAAGCCAACGAAAACTCCTGTGGATGAGTCCGCCCTCGCCTACATCGCGGAGATCTCAAAGGAAGGAGTCGATCCCCGAACCCAATACTACAATTCTCTGAAACTGCTTCGAGCTGGCCTAGAAGCCATGGACCCGCACAAACCGATCGAAGAGGGTTCTGCGGAGGATTTTTTAATCCGCGCAGCGGGCGTACGCTACCGTGAAAACCAACTGTTTACCTTTAGCGAATCGGTCGTTGACCTGTGGAAAGAAACCGGTAAGGAAGCGAGAGGTGTGGCTGGAGAAGATGAGGCATTTATTACAGATAGCGACTTTGCGCAAATTGAGGCTGCAAAAGAACTGATTGGTGCAGAGCGCATCGCTGTCGAAAAGGGAAAAGCGCGCGGAACTTTCAATGTAGGTTTTGATCCCAATATGCAATCGAATGTTCCGTATGTGCTTGCAGATGTCGCGATGCTGGATCGGAGCGGGCAACCGGTCACCAGACGCTTTCTGCGTATGGGAACACCCACCATCGAAGGGTTTAGAAGCCCTGCACGTATCACCCCAGAGTTCAAAGCCTATTTAATGGATTGTAAAAGAAAAGGTGAAAGGCACTTATACATCAGTTTACAAAGTGGAATCCCCAAAACAATTGGAGATGAGACAGGACGAACGAAGGCCATCCTGGACCTTCAAAAGACGTTCCCAGATCACTTCCAAGCGGTTGTCCTTTCCCAAAATAGCGAGTTTTACAAAAACCCAGGTCCTGAAGGGGAAGTGCGCGCCTCAGATTTTCAAAGAGCTTTTTACAACCAACTCATTGGTCCACTTCACGAAACGGGGAACTCTTTCCCTGAACAGTGGATGGGTGACCCCGCTTTTCTTCGTGAGTTAAGGGATCTCATGGGTGTTGTCCATGAAACGCTTTATGAAGGCAAGGAACACCTCACACTGGATGAACGACGTGACTTTGTAGAAACCTACTATGCACTCCTCGTCCCCCACCTCGCCAACCGCGCAGATGCTAACCAAGTCAATATCACTTGTAAGGATGGAATCGACCGTGCCATGAAGACCAATGCTCTTTTCCTAAAATCAGCACAGGTGATGCAAGGAGATGGAACAGATGCCCGCTCCCGACAGATGCTACAAAAGATGACCCACTTCCCTGCAATTTCAGTAAAAAAACAACCCATCATTCATAGCCGGCGGGACCGTCTCATGACCGCTCTAGCCCGCCTCAACAACCCCCGCGTTCAAGAACGTCTCCGCACGCACGCACAAACCTATAATGATGGAATCAACCCCAAAGCCTCTCACGGCATCTTCGTCGAAGAAAGGCCTGATCAGCAACTCGTCGCTTAAGAGAAAGTCCGGTAGGTATCCCTCCGATTTTAATCTAAACTATTAAGCACGTACTCACTCTATCTGATTAGAATTGACTCACTTTTAGAGCTACGTAAGGCCCGTGGAATTTTAAATCGCTATTGGTTTGATTGAGTCCTGTTAAGAAGTTTGGAAAAACAAGATCAATCGCGCGGAAGTAGTCTGTAAAAAGATACCCAATTTCTAGATCTAGCAAGACATCACCGCATAAACAAAAGGTATAACGCGCTCCCGCTTTTACATCTACTACAGGAACTAGGACCTGTCTCGGATCGGCTCGAAGTGTGTTTGAAGAAGAGTCAACCGTTCCTTGATTTTGTTGGTCGACAGATGCTCTAATCTTCCCAACTAACAAAGCTAAGTCTACATTTCCAACAAGGCTCCAATTTCTCCAGATGCAATAGTGGGGCTCAACGCCAAAAAGAGGACCTACGCCCCAGTAAGTACTGATCAGTTTGTTTGTGATCGTTTCAAAATTGGTGTCGGGAACACCCCCCTCGTAGTTTTTATGCTGGGTGCGCTCTAATCTCATCCATCGCAGTCCCATATAGGGAGTGAGATAACAAAGCTCTCTACCTGCCGACAAGTCGATCTGGTTTAAGTTGTAGTCCACCATTGATCGAGCGCTACTGTATACAACGGAGGTGTTTCCACTAGCACTGATCGTGCTGAGACTCTGATTTTGACCTGCAACGATCGAGGAGGCATCACTCGAGTTGAGATGAGAGTATCCAGCGCGGAAATCCACTCCATTGCAAGCAAGATAGCCCAGTTGGTAGGTCCCCCACCAAGTGTGTGAAGGGTCCACTGAAATGGTTTGATCAGGTTGGCCGCCTGTATTGAGAACTGCATAGTCAAGATCTCCTTCATTCGGACAGGGTTGCACCCAAGAGTCCTGAACACGACCATAAAAACCCCCACTTTCACAACAGATCTCATTGCAAGGACAAACGGAACGAGGAGATCCACACCCTGGCAAAAGAGAAACAGTGAGAAGCGGCCCTCCTAAGCCCACACTGCTCGACTGAGAAACGGGAAATGTTTGAGGGTTGTTCACATATCCTTCAAAAGGCTCAACACGGTTCACAACGTTAAAAAAGTAGTCTGTCTCCCATCCAAGAGAAACTTCCAAAAGAGAGTCACAAACAGGACGGGTATAGGCTACAGCAAGATTTGAATTGATGACGGGTGCGACACGCTTGAAACAATCGCTCGCACGAAAACTTTGAGTGATCTGTCTTTCAGAAACTGAATCGATTTTTGAGTCAATGTGACCAAAAAGCACTCCTACACCTAATTGCCCTGTCAAGCTGAAATTGCAACCTAGGGGAACACGGAAACCGGTTCCTGCGTAGGGTCCCAAACCCCAAAAGCGGCTCTCGAGTTCTCCCATTAAACTTGAAGGAAAAGGATTGAGTCTAAGGTCCGTAAACTGAACGTCTAAATCTCTTCTGAAATGAAGTAGGCGGACGCCACCAAAAGGAGACCACTCAATGCATGAACCTGAACCGTATTCTTCCCCCACCGTCAAGTCTAGCATATGAAGGCGTTGACACTCAGAAGCAAAAGCGGTGGTAAAATTCCCTCCAAGGAAGTTTTGAGTAAATTGGTTGATGGGAAGGTCACCTAAGAAGTTTTGATCAGAAGAGCCAAAATAAAAGTAAGTGAGGTTAAGATTTCTGAAGGTGCATGGAAACTGGTACCCCAGATTGGCTCGGACACCGCTTTGGTAACTAGGTGTTAAATCCAGAACATGAGCGTTCAAATTCGCAGGGGCATCGGTCAGGGTCAGATGGGTACCATATTGGAAGTCACTGTCACTCACCATCGGCTGAAGATAGAGCCAACTGATCCCCCCATAAACTTCACCTGCATCCAGATAAGTAAGAGAGAAACACCCTACTATGACAACAAAAATATAGTTCATAGCCACATCCTATAAATTTTTTTTGATGCCCACTTTACACAATCTTAATTTAAATTTGCTATACTCTTGAACATGATATCCACCATTGCAACAGCTTCTTCTTCAGGTACACCAGCTCCGAGCCAAACCCCCTTCATGTTCGTCATTGACGAATTGAAGAAAGCGGATCGAAAGAGCTTGGATTGTCTCGATCCCTTTGTCAAAGCTGTTTGCGCAGCAGCTCCGGAGACCACCGATGAAGCGATTCTTAAATTTTGCCTGCAGGTCGAGCGGTCGCTGGCTACCCCCCTAAGCGGTGCTGCAAACCAGATTATCCAAGAAATTCAAAAGATCAAGGACGTAGAGGAGGATATCTGGGCGCATGTTTTCATCCTTGCGCAGCTTGCGCGCCACGCTTCGAAGCACGATCCCGAGGTAGAACGCGATCTTCGAGAGGCTATTCTCTCGTATGCCAAGAAAGCTAAGTACAATTTTCCAGATGCAGCGGCAGACGCTCTAAATCTTGCAGCGTCACTTCCAAAAAGAGATTGACAACCAACCCATCCATCCATAAGTTCAGGGCTGAAGGTAGATGATATTAAGGTTGTCCTGTGACTCATTCAAAGCTCCATATTTTACCACTGTGCGCGCTCCTACTCCTCAGCGCATGCGAAACTCCTCCAGAACCCCCTAAGGTCGTAACGGTTAAAGCCCAAAAACTCGAGCGAGTCGTGGCCTCTGATCGCCATATTTTCCCTGGTCAGACGCGGGCTGTCGACCGTGTGACCCTCGCCTTCAGGGTGAGTGGTCCCTTAGTCGAGAGGCCCGTTTTTGTGGGAGACCGGGTCAAGCAAGGGCAGATCATCGCCCGGATTGATCCCCGTGACTTTGAAGTCCGCCTTGCGAATAAGGAAGCGCAAGTCGATAAGATCGAAGCTCAGCTTCGGTTTGCCAAAAGCGATTATGAGCGGGTGATCCGTATCCAAGAGAAAGATCCTGGAGCGATCAGTGAGCGTCTCGTCGACGAGAAGCGAGAGTTCTGGATGGAGCAGCAGGCTGCTTTAAAAGTTGCTGAAGCTGAAAAAGATGCGGCTCAAGATGAACTGAGCTACACCTACCTCGAATCCCCTTTTGATGGCATCGTCGTTGCCACCTATGTTGAAAACCATGAGTACGTCAAAGCGAACCAGCCCGTCATCCGGATCCTGAATAACAACCAGGCGGAGATGATGATTGATGTTCCTGAGGCTCAACTACGTAATATCACAGCCAAAAGCCAATTCAACGTCCGCCTTGACCTCTATCCAACTGTGAAAATCAGCGGAACATTGAAAGAGATTGGAACCGAGCCAAATAGAGCCACGCGGACCTACCCAGTCACCCTCTTACTCAAGCCGAGCAAGCCCATTGATATTTTCTCAGGGATGACGGGCGATGCCGCCCTCCGCGTCAAATATAAAGGGCTCACGACTCCCGTCTTCAAGCTCCCCGTCACGAGTCTCTTCTCTCAAGATGGAGAAGATAAAATCTGGGTGATCGACTCTGAAACCTCCACACTCGTCGCGAAAAAAGTCGAGGTGGTCAAGATGACACAAGCCGCCACCTACGTCACCGGAGACATTCAACCAGGTGAGATGGCTGTCTCTGCAGGTGCACAGTTTCTCAAGCCAGGTCAAAAAGTCCACATTTGGGAAGCGACACCATGAAGTCTGTCGTTGAGTTTTTCCTCAAATACAAGACACTGAACTACTTTATCTGCGCCCTCATGCTTTTTGGCGGAATCATGAGCTTTTTCACGCTCGGCCGCCTTGAAGATCCGACCTATACCGTCAAAGATGCTCAAATCATCACACGTTATCCAGGTGCCAGTGCTGAGGAGGTCGAGCTCGAGGTCACAGACCGGATTGAGAAGTCTTTACAAGAGATGTTGGAGCTGAAAGAGGTGAAATCGATCTCCAAACCAGGAGAATCGATCATCACGGTCAAAATCCAACCCAAGTATTGGTCCAAAGCGCTCCCACAGATCTGGGACATCATGCGCAAGAAGGTCAATAACGTCATCCCCGATCTCCCCCCAGGAGTGGAAAAGCCGCTGATCTATGACGATTTTGGACAGGTCTACGGGTTCCTCCTCGCTTTGACTGGGGAAGACTACAGCTACTCTGAACTCGAAGATTTTGCAGATATCATCAAAAAAGAGCTCAGCATCATTCCTAATGTGACCCGTGTCGATCTGTGGGGGGTTCAACCCCGTGTGGTCTATCTTGACTTCTCTGAAAAGCAGATTGCAGCGCTCGAGCTCACAGCTGAAACGATCCTCAATACCCTGAAAGCACAAAATATCGTCGTGGACTCAGGACATGTGGATACCGAGGGAAATCGTTTCCGCCTCATGACAGCAGGAGAGTTTAAGTCTCCTGAAGAGATTGGAGAACTGATCATCCGTCCCAAAGCACAGGATGTGATCGATATCATCGCAGGCGATCAACGCTCTGAAGAGACGGCAGCTTCTCTCCTGAAAAAGGCCAACAACCAATTTATCAAAATCAAAGACGTCGCGACCGTACGGACGGGTTATCTCGATCCGCCTAAGACCCTCATGCGCTTTGATGGCCAGCGTGCCATCGGCATTCAAATTGCGGGCTCAGAAGAATCCAACATCGTCGAGGTGGGAAACGCTCTCTCAATCGCTGTGGATCACATTGTTGAAAAGCTTCCCGCCGGCGTTTTTCTACATAAAATTGCCTGGCAGTCGGACGTCGTGGACGCTGCTGTCAACGGTTTTGTAGTGAGCCTCGTGGAAGCCATTCTCATCGTTCTTGTGGTCTTGATGATTCCTTCTGGGATTCGTATGGGAGCGATCATTGGAGTCGACCTCCTTTTAACGATCCTTGCCACCTTCATCTTCATGGCAATGCTTCAGATACCGTTCCAAAGGATGTCGCTTGGAGCACTCATCATCGCTCTCGGGATGATGGTCGACAACTCTATCGTTGTCTCCGATGGAATCGCTGTCCGCATCCGTCAAGGAATGCACCCCATTAAAGCCGCCGTTGAATCCGCAGCCAACCCTGCCTATCCTCTATTTGCAGCAACACTTGTCGCTGTAATGGCCTTCTTCCCGATCTACCTCTCCCCAGAAAGCACCGGTGAATACTGCCAAACTCTTTTTCTTGTAGTCGCTGCTTCTCTATTGATCAGCTGGTTCGTAGCTCTTTGTATCACTCCCCTCCACTGCATCGATTTTCTCAATGCAAAAAAAGAAGAGAACACCAAAAGCGGTGGAGAGTTCGACACTCCTTTCTACCAAAAATTCCGCAGACTCCTCGTCTACCTCATCGACAACTCTAAGCTCACGCTGATGGTCATCGCAGGTGTCTTTGTCTTCAGCATCTTCTGCTTTGGGTTTGTCAAACAGATGTTCTTTCCTGACTCCACACGGCCTCAATTGATGGTTGACTTCTGGATGGAAAATAGTACACGGATCGAGAACGTCTCCGCAGACACGAAGAGAATCGAAGAGAAATTCTTTACGGACGATACCGTTGAAAGCATCTCTACCTTTATCGGCGCAGGTCCTCCACGCTTTTACCTTCCTGTTGAACCTGAAAAGCCCTATCCTAACTATGCGCAGCTGATCATCAACTTTGATTCCTACGCAAGTATCGATCCCTTTATCGATAAATTCCAAAGTTGGACCAGCCAAGAGTTTCCCGATGCCATGATCCGCTACCGTAAATTCGGAGTCGGTCCAGGAAATGCATGGAAGTTTGAGCTTCGCATCAGCGGGCCTGGTGAAGCAGACCTAAAGACCCTTAGAGAGCTTGCAGACAAGGTCAAATCGATTGCAGAAGCCAGCCCCTACGGTCGAGATATGCGCCTCGACGTGATGAACCCTGTGATCAACTTTGATGTCGAATATGACCAAAAGCGCGGCCGCCTCTCTTCTCTCACTCGTCCAGATGTCGCTGATGCACTCAAGCGGCGTTTTGATGGAAGAGCCGTCGGACTTTACCGTCAGGGACGCCACCTTTATCCGATCACCGTTCGGAATATCGATGAGGAGCGCAACAACATGCTCACTCAATATCCCAATATCCAGGTCCGCCCCGAGCTCTCGACAAAGAGCATTCCACTGGGGCAGGTGATCGATGGAGTCGGCCTCGAATGGGATGAAGCAATGATCAACCGATGGAACCGACGACGCTCCATCACGGTTCAAGGTGATGCAGCAAGAGGGGTCACCTTTCCTACGCTAAAAGCCAGTATCGAAAAAGAGATCGCCAAAGTTCCTCTCCCTCCTGGCTATCAAATTTTCTGGGCAGGGGAACAGGAGAGCTCTTCCGATGCAAAAAAATCGCTCATCCCTGGAATCATTCCGGCTGTGGTCCTCATCCTGCTCATGATCGTCTCCGTCTTCAACTCCCTCCGACCTGTCCTCCTGATCATCCTCACGCTCCCCCTCGCGATCATTGGAGTGACTTTCGGCCTTCTGATCTTCAACGTTCCGTTTGGATTCCTGGCTCTACTCGGAGTGATGAGTCTCGGTGGAATGATGAACAAGAACATTGTGGTCCTACTAGACGCATGTAACGACTTCATTGCAGATGGGAAGGACCCTTACCATGCCATCATTGATGCAACCATCACCCGTGTCCGTCCGGTCGCTTTAGCAGCCATGACCACCGTCCTCGGTGTGATCCCCCTCCTCCAAGATGTCTTCTGGGTCTCCATGGCTGTGAGCATCATGGCTGGTCTTTCTGTCGGAACGTTTATCACTCTCTTGGCTGTACCAGTCCTCTACTCCGTCATCTACCAGGTCAAAAAGGAGAAGCCCGATGCGTAAAGTGACTCCTCTTCTCCTCCTCTGCTTGTTGACAAGTTGTTTCAAAGTAGGCCCCCAATTTAGAAACCCTCCTGCACCAGCGCAGGCGGATTGGATGGAAGAGTGTGATGAGCGTGTGGAGGTCGCTGATCTCGATCTCCAGACCTGGTGGGAGCTCTTTGAAGACCCCATCCTCAATGAGCTGATCGCTTGGGGTCTCTCTGAGAACCTCCCTCTTAAAGAGGCCGGGATGCGCATTCTAGAAGCCCGTTCTATTTTAGGAATTGCAGTCGGAGATTTCTTTCCCCAGACACAGGACATGGAAGGATCTGCATTCCATCAAAGCATTAGCTCTAACGCTCCCAACACCCGTTTCTCCGACCGCTTTTACTGGGATTACAACCTTGGAATGAATGTTGCCTGGGAACTCGATTTTTGGGGAAAATTCCGCCGTTTGATCGAATCTTCGAAGCAAGTGCTCTTTGCGACGGCTGCCGACTATGAACAAGTACGCATCCTTCTCATCGCTGACATCGCTTCGACCTATATGGGAATCCGGACGCTTCAAGAGCGGATTGACATCATCAAAAGCAACATCAAAGTCCAAGAGCGCGCTCTTGAAATCGCACAAGTTCGCTGGGAAGTGGGAGCCGTTACCGAGCTGGACGTTCAACAAGCAAAGGCCTTTTTAGAAAATACACGGACAAATCTTCCCCTCCTCCAAAGTGAACTCCGTGCAGCACACAACGCGCTGGCTGTGCTCCTCGGTGCGACTCCAGAGTGTTTATCTCCTTGCTTCTATGGCGAGGGCGTGGTCCCTGAGACCAGCGAGAATGTGATGGTGACAGTGCCTTGTGAGCTTCTGAAAAACCGTCCCGACGTGCGTGCGAGCCTCTACCGCCTAGCTGCACAGTCTGAGTTGATCGGTGTTGCCGAGGCGGACCTCCTCCCGCACATTTCGATTTCAGGTTTTGTGGGCTTCCAGTCAAGCGGAAACAACATCTTCATTGCCTCCGGATCGGGAGGAACCCTCCTCAGCCCTTCTAGCTTTTCAGCAACCTATGGGCCCTCGTTTAGCTGGCCCATTTTTAACTACGGAAGACTCACCTACCGCGTCCGTGCTGAATACGCACGCTTTTACGAGTTCCTCTTCAGCTACCAGAACCTCTCCCTCAATGCCTACCGTGAAGTGGAAGACTCGATCTATGCCTACCTGAAAAACAAAGAGGCTCTCGAATCTCTTGGCTCGGGTGTCGAAGCAGCACTCCGATCAACCGCCCTCGCAACAGCACAGTATGTCGACGGTTTTGCAGATTACACGCGGGTCCTTAACTCGCAACAAGAACAGCTTTTACAACAAGAACGCTATGTCATCACGAAAGGTGACTCCGCACAAAGTTTAATCTCTCTCTACCGGTCTCTCGGTGGAGGGTGGCAACCCTAAGGAATGTATGATGATCCCCCAAATTCTTTCTCTTTTTCTTCTTAGCACCTCTTTCAACTCTACCGCAGCGCTGGAGTCTTCCACTCCCAGAGCGGTCTCTCCTTTTTTCTCCCAGCATAATGAGATTCAAACGAATGAACTGAAGAGGATGATGGAAACCAACAAGGACCTCATCCTTGTCGACGCACGCAAGAGAAAGAATGACGATGGCTACCGCATCGGAAACGCCCGCCTGGTACCTCCTGATGCTCCTCCTACCCATATCCGCGCGGCTCTTCCCTCAAAAAGCTCAACGATCGTCGTCTACTGCGCGAGCGCCAAATGTCCCGCGAGTGTTAACCTCGCTCGCCGCCTCATCAGCATGGGCTATGAAGATGTGCATGTTTACAAAGCAGGCATCAAAGGCTGGGTCAACGCCGGCAACAAAATGAATAAGATTTAAACTCCTTTGATGACAAAGCCCTCGAAGGTGAGCTTTTTTGAGGAGGCGACATCACGGAGGGTGGAGGTGATATAGTCGCTCGGAAGGGAGCTGACCTGACAGCGGAGGGCAGCATATTCTGGGAGATAAAGGACAGTGATGGAAGTACCGATATCAGTGAACTTGTAGGTGACTCTCTCATGCGCTTCGTTAAGTTGAGAAAGAAGCGTCGCTGCAAACTGAGAAGTGGTAATATCCACACGCGCAGTAGAGGGCCATGAAGTTCGACGTGTTGTGTGCATCTAACCTTCCTTAAACTTTAGCCCTCTTTCGGTCGACCTCCGTGAGGTGGCGCTTGCGAAGACGGGTGTTTTCAGGCGTAATTTCAACGAGCTCATCATTTTCAATGAAATCGATCGATTGTTCAAGTGTCATTTTTCGAGCAGGAGTCACAAAGATCGCTTCATCTGCTCCGCTAGAACGGAAGTTCGTGAGCTGCTTGGAACGTGTGCTGTTCACAACAAGGTCGTTATCACGCGCATGCTCGCCGACAATCATTCCCTCATAAACCTCTTCTCCAGGAGAGACAAAGAGCACTCCGCGCTCTTGAATCTGTCCAACAGCGTAGGCAGTGACTGCGCCCTTATTAATTGAAATCAAGGCTCCCTTATCTCGCTGAGGAATCTCTCCCTTATGAGGCAGGTATTGATCAAACACTGATGTCATCACCCCAAGTCCTCGGGTCGCTGTCAAAAACTCATCGCGGTAGCCCATCAGTCCACGGGTGGGGATCAAAAATTCCATCTCCGAGAGCCCCTGCTCGTTGTTGTTGAGATGCTGCATCTCGCCTTTTCTTTTCGAAAGAGCTTCAATGACGGTTCCTGAATACTCTTCAGGGACTTCGATGTAGACCTTTTCAAAAGGCTCGTGCTTCACACCGTCGATCTCTTTAAAGATCACCTGAGGCTTTGAAACGGTCATCTCAAACCCTTCTCGGCGCATCGCCTCTAAAAGGACCGCTAGATGGAGTTCACCTCGTCCGGAAACCTTCATCACTTCTGGAGTCGGCTCTTCAATCTGAAGAGAGATATTGGAGCGCTTTTCTTTCAGGAGGCGCTCACGGATCTTATTGAAGGTGACATGCTTCCCCTCTTTACCTGCAAAGGGACTATTGTTCACAGTAATATCAATCGAGAGCGTCGGCTCATCGATCGCGATAGAGGGAAGCTTCTCAGGACTTTCTGGATCACAAATGGTATCTCCAAGTAGGACATCGTTCACACCTGAAATCACAACGATATCACCTGCAAACGCCTCGTCCAGCTCCACACGCTTTAATCCACTGTATCCTTCCACACGAGTCACCGTGTAAGAGCTCTCTTGATCACCTGATCGGCGGAGGACTTTTTGTCCTTTTTTGACACTTCCACCGAGAATCCGTCCTGTAAACTGCCTTCCTAAGTAATCATCATAGCCAATGGTCATCGCTTGGATAAAGAAGGGAACTTCAGGGTTATCAACAGGTGCGGGAACCTCTTCTTCAATCATGTCAAAGAGAGGCGCGAGATCTTCAGAAGTCTCCCCGATCTCTCTCATCGCATAGCCCTGGATTGCCGAAGCGTAGCAGTGTTTAAAGTCGAGCTGCTGGTCGTTTGCCCCCAGCTCCACAAAGAGATCGAAAGTCTTATTGAGCGCTTCATCAGGATCCGCATGAGGACGGTCGATCTTGTTCACAACCACAATCGGAGAGAGCCCCATCTTGAGCGCCTTTGAGAGGACAAAGCGGGTTTGAGGCATCGGTCCATCCTGAGCATCAATTAAGAGAAGGACGGAGTTCACCATTCCAAGAACGCGTTCAACCTCTCCTGAGAAGTCGGCATGGCCAGGAGTATCAATGATATTAATGGTGAGATCTCCTCGCTCAATCGTCGTGTGCTTGGCGAAGATGGTGATCCCTCGCTCTTTTTCCTGATCATAGGAGTCCATGACACGCTCTGGGACCGCTTCGTTCGAACGGAAAACCTCAGCTTGTCTGAGTAGAGCATCGAGTAGCGTCGTCTTCCCATGGTCAATGTGGGCGATGATCGCAATATTACGTATTTTGTGGTTCTTTTTCATAATTAACGAATATTATACACCCATTTTTGATAGATTTCTAGATAATAATGAACCGGAGATGTTAAAGTAGTCCCATGGGAAATCTACCTATGATCACATTCTAAGTAGGTCTGTTCGGAGCCAATCTCGCTCAACCGAATAGACCATCCCTTCCAAGCGCTGGGAAGCCTATGGAATAATTTTTTTATTCCAATATTTTTTTTGATACACTCATTTTTATTTTTTGAGGTTTTTATGCAACGTCATCTAGAACGTTATATTTATGTTGTGATCCTCTTCATAGGATTTGTTGACTATCTAGGAATCGGTCTCGTTTATCCGATCCTGGCGGCGCTTTTGTTTGATTCGGGATCTCCCTTTTTAGAGGCTTCTGCTTCCGCTTCGACGAGAGGGGTGCTGTTCGGTGTCCTGGTCGCTTTAGCGCCCCTGGGACAGTTTATTTTCGCCCCCCTACTCGGGACCTTTTCAGACCGCTATGGTCGTAAACCGGCCCTATTTTTAGGGATGGGAACGGGGTTTGTGGGCTACTTACTCGCTTTGGTGAGCCTTTACACCCATTCACTCTCGCTCCTGTTTATCTATCGCATCTGTGTCGGTGTTTCCGAAGGAACCTCTGCGGTCGCATCCGCAACGGTGGTCGACATCAGCACTGAAGAGAACAAGGCGGGACGTTTTTCTCTTTTGAATTCCTGTTTTGGTATCGGATTCACCGTAGGACCTTTTCTAGGAGGGTTCCTCGCCAGCCTCTATGGTTTTTATGCGCCGTTTATTGCCGCAGGGAGCATGTGTTTGATCAACCTCGTCTTGCTGAGCACTAAATTTCCTGAAACGCGTCAACCCAATCAAAAGAAAGAGGAGAGGGGCAGTCCCCTTTCGGCTATCTTACAGGTGACAAAAGTCTTTACGATGCGAGAGTTTAGCTGGCTCTTTACCGGAGGGTTTTGCCTGTCGTTTGGATGGAGCCTTTTTGGAGAGTTCTCCCCTCTTTTTTTGAGAGAGCGCTTCCAAGCATCCATCCATGAGATTGGAAACTTTTACGCCTGGTGTGGAGGCTGGTACGCCTTCTTTGCTTTTGTGGCATCTACCGCTTTTGTCCAGCAATTTAAGCCAGAGAACTACTCCACTTTCTTTATGGGACTCGGAGGACTCGTTCTCCTCACGGTGTCACAGTGCACCTATATCGAAGCTGTTTGGGCGAGTATCGTCTTGATGATGGCGCTTCTGGCTTCGCTTTATCCGGTCATTGCTGCACACATTTCGAACCGTGCGAGTGACGACCGGCAAGGAGAGGTGATGGGGGTCTACCAGTCGATTCAATCGCTGGCAATGGCCACAAGTCCTCTCGCCTTTGGATCGGTGATTGGGATGTACCCCTCAGGAGCTGCATGGATTGGAGCGTGCTTCTTTATTGTGGGAAGCCTCGCTCTCTTTCAAGAGCGAGCTCAGGGACAGAAAGTCCTTAATTAGTCATCGCTGTCAAGGTGCGACGCTTTCCTTTGAAGGGGTCGCGCCCATGCATCGCAAGGATGTTGTCCATGACCATCACATCTCCTTTCTGCCACGGGAAGGAGATGGTGTTTTTATCTAGGACATCCATGATGTGGTAGACTTCCTCGCGAGGAATTTGATCTCCATCCGCGTAGTTGACCTCTTGAATCAGCGTATCTTTTCTGCAGTAGAAGAGTTTCATGGCGATATAACGCCACAATCCGACAAACCGCGGGTTGGTGTCAAAGTTTTGGATCTGGTTGAACCAAACCTCTTCTCCTGTTTCAGGGTGAACAATCGTTCCTGGACGTGTTTGGCTAATCGCGATCCAATCTTTCGCAAGCCACTCATAGTCGATCCCCTGATCTTTACAGCGCCGTTCTGCTTCTTCCTTGTCATCGGTTTCGAGCACATCAATCCAAGTCTTGTGCCCTTTTTGGATCTTGTTGATCAAATCCATCAACCAGTTTTTGTAGTAGTAGCGTGCAGTGTAACGGATCTTCTTCGTGTTCAGTTTCTTCCTCAACTCTGGATCCACATCTTTAAGCACTTTTCTTGCATCCGCAATGATCGTTGCTCCTCCCTCTGCAGCAGGGATTTCACTGTGGAAATAGATATGTCTAGGATAATTCGGAAAGTAACTGAGTTCGTTGTGCAGAGGAATCTTAATTCCTGCCGGAGCATCCGTGGATGTATAGACATGGCCCTTCACTTTGGTTCGAGGACTTCCACCACCAATGTAGTTCACGAACGGTCCATAGTTGAGCTCACGGATAAAAGCGTGGAACTGCTCCGTTCCTTCAATTGGAAACCCACGGAAGAGAAGCGCCCCATATTTCAAGAGGCTCTTGCGGATCTCTTCCGCATTGACTTTCAAAAGCTCAAACGTCTCTTCCACAGTGAGGTTTTTCTTTGTCGGTTCAAAAACGAGTGGATACTCTTCTTTATTCAAGTATGAAGTGGTCATTCCTTTCATGTCGGGGCTCCTAAAGGTAAAGTGATTTTTGTAAAAAATTAGCAATTTCACTCTTAATTTGCACGAAAATCGGGAGGACTCATTCTTAATGAATTGATACAGAATGATTTAGTTGGATGTTTCAGAGAATTAAAAAACGGATTAGAATGTGGCCAAAGGAGACACTGGGATGACCTATTCACATTGCATGAAAGCGCTCGAGGGCGACCTACACCACTATAGTTTAATGGAGCTAGAGAAGAGTCTTGGAAAGGACCTCTCCACGCTTCCTGTTTCGATCCGCATTATGCTCGAATCGCTCCTCCGGAACGAAGATGGCAAAAAGATCCAAGCAAAAGATATCGAAGGCCTCGCCAACTGGAATGCAAAAAAACCGAGTGAATCGGAAGTTCCCTTCATCGTCTCCCGTGTGATCCTCCAAGATTTTACAGGCGTTCCCCTCCTTGTCGACTTAGCTGCGATGCGCAGCGCCGTGGAAGCAGCAGGAAAAGACGCGAGTTTGATCGAACCCATTGTTCCCGTCGATCTCGTTGTCGACCACTCTGTTCAAGTCGACAAATCAGGAACCGACGACGCCTTCATGACCAACCTCAAGGTCGAGTTTGAACGGAACAAAGAGCGCTACTCCTTTCTGAAATGGGGCCAACAGGCCTTTAAAACGTTTAAAGTCGTGCCTCCTGGTATCGGTATCGTCCACCAGGTCAACCTGGAGCACATTGCCTCTGTCGTTGCAGAACGAGAAGTGGATGGAAAGCGCATCCTCCTCCCTGATACCCTGGTTGGCACCGACTCTCATACCACCATGATCAACGGCCTGGGTGTGGTTGGCTGGGGTGTGGGAGGGATTGAAGCAGAGGCAGCAATGCTCGGCCAGCCTGTCTTCATCCAAACTCCTGAAGTGATTGGGGTCCACCTCTCTGGTAAACTCAAAGAAGGTGTCACCGCGACCGACTTGACGCTTCGAGTGACGGAGCTCCTCCGTGAATTCAACGTCGTCGGAAAATTTGTAGAATTCCACGGCGAAGGAGCCGCAAACCTCACCGTCGCGGACCGCGCCACCATCGGCAACATGGCACCTGAATATGGAGCCACCATCGGATTCTTCCCTGTCGATGAAAAAACGCTCGACTACCTCCGGATGACCGGCAGAAGTGAAGAACAGATCCACCTCATCGAAACCTATCTCAAAGCGCAAGGACTCTTTGGAATTCCAAAAAAAGGAGAGGTGACCTACACGAAGCTCGTCGAGCTCGACCTCACATCGATTGCCCCCTCTGTTTCAGGACCCAAGCGCCCCCAAGACCGCATCGACCTGGATGCGCTGAAACGCGAATTCAATGACCTCATCGAAGCTCCAGTCGAAAAGGGCGGCTATGCTCAAGATAGAGCGACCATCGACAACAAAATTTGCGTCCAAGAGACCGGATCATTTTCCCTCAACCGCCCCCACGAGATGGGAGGAACCCCCACCTTAGATGAACCAGATCAAGAGGAAGCAGTGAGCTGGAGTGAAGCAGAAATGGTCACGAACCGTCCCTTCATCCAAAAACCAGAAACACCCACCACAGGCTATCCTACAGACAATCTCGTCTGTGACGTTGTTCTGAGTCACGGCTCCGTCGTGATCGCCGCCATCACCTCATGCACAAACACCTCCAACCCCTACGTGATGGTGGGAGCGGGACTCGTCGCTAAAAAAGCTATCGAGCGGGGACTCCGCGTCAATCCAAAAGTGAAAACTTCTCTGGCTCCTGGATCGCGTGTGGTGACCGACTATCTAGAAAAAACAGGCCTCCAAAAATACCTCAATGCCCTCGGATTTAACCTCGTCGCCTATGGCTGCACCACCTGCATCGGAAACAGCGGACCTCTTGACGAAGCCGTCGAAGATGCCATTCGCGATCACGATCTTGTCGCAGCGAGTGTCCTCAGTGGAAACCGCAACTTTGAAGCGCGGATCCACGGCTCGATCAAAGCCAATTTCTTGATGTCTCCACCTCTAGTTGTGGCCTTTGCCTTAGCAGGAAGAGTCAACATCGATATGGAAAAAGAGCCTCTTGGATTCGACCGCAACGGACAACCCGTTTTCCTGAAAGAGATCTGGCCCACAACAGAAGAGATTGCGAGCACAGTGACTGAAGGCCTCCAACCCGACATGTTTTTAGACCGCTATTCGAATGTGCTTGAGGATAACCCTGTTTGGAAAGAGATCAACTCTGAAGTCGGTGTCAGCTACAACTGGGATCCCAAAAGCACCTACATCCAATGCCCTCCCTATTTCGAAGATTTCACCCTCGACCGTCCCGAAAGAAAAAGCCTGGACAACATGCGTGCCCTGGCCCTCTTTGGAGACTCTGTCACCACCGACCACATCTCTCCCGCCGGGGCGTTTAAAAAAGAGACTCCTGCAGGTCAATATCTCGAATCGAAAGGGGTCGAAGAACTCGACTTCAACAGCTATGGCAGCCGCCGCGGCAACCACAATGTCATGATGCGTGGAACCTTTGCCAACGTCCGTATCCGCAACCTCCTCGCCGACGGAAAAGAGGGAGGGTGGACCAAGTTGATGCCTGAAGGCAAACTGATGCCTCTCTTCGATGCAGCGGAAGCCTACGCGAAGTCGAAAACACCGCTCATCGTCTTTGCTGGAAAAGATTATGGGATGGGTAGCTCGCGTGACTGGGCCGCGAAAGGAACCGCTCTTCTTGGGGTCCGTGCGGTCGTTGTGAAAAGCTTTGAGCGGATCCACCGCAGCAACCTCATCGGCATGGGAGTCCTCCCCCTCCAGTTTGAAGAGGGCACAGACCTCCACACCTTAGGCCTCGAGGGCGACGAACTTTTCACTCTCAAGGGCCTCGATGGGCCCCTCAAGCCAAAACAAAAGGTCACTCTGGAGATCGAAAAAGAGGGCAAAACACGCGAGTGCACCCTCATCCTCCGTCTTGATACCCCCATCGAGGTCGACTACTACCTCGAAGGAGGCATTCTCCCCTACGTCCTCCGTCAGCTCCTCTAACCTGGATATTTCATGAAAGCTTGTGAAAATGGGACAAAATGCTCGGACAATTCGACAGAAGTCATTCGAAGGGAAGGGTCTCGCACCCTTTCCAAGAAGGAATTCTGTTGAAGGGAACGACAAGCATTTTGCGACAGTTTTACGAGTGTTCATGAAATATCCAGGCTAAAGGCGTTTTTTAAGCCTCGTTGGCATGGGCCTTGCTTATTCCTATAGCGTCTACGATAAACAAGGAGGCGTAGGATGGCTGTAAAAGGTGTAAAAGCGTTTTTCCAAAACTGGATAGGTCAAGGACAGACTCCTAAGGCAGAAGCAACGAGCGGAACATTAGGCGGTAAAAAGATCAAACATGTCACAGAAAGCACCACAACACTTCGTCCTGAAGGCCCTGCCAGATCTGCTGGAGTCGATCTCAAGGGAAAGAAATTCTCCGCCATTGTAGGTGGTGGAATGCCCTTTCACAAGCTTCGTCAGCTTGCTGAGAAAGCACGGGCAAAAGCCCCCGCGAAACCCAAAGTGGGAAGCCTCGGAGCTCGATTCAATGTCAAACCAAGTGGGAAAGGCCCGAGTGGGCTCGCTTCCAAAATTTTCTCTGGAGGCGCGGCAAAAAAAGCAGGTTCTCTTGCGGGTCGTGTCCAACATAAGGGAGCAGAAATAAAACCCCTAACCACACTATTTCAAGGAGCGACCTCACGGACAGTCCTTGGGGCCCCTCAAGAAACGGCAGATGCTGCAGCAATGCAGTATGAAAACCCTAAACTTTTTAATGCACTAGATAAGCACGCAAAATCTCAAGGCATCCAAGGCAAAAAAAAGGTAGAACGCGTGTCCAAGCTCTTACAACGAGAGAATGTTCCTATCACATCAAGCGTGAATGACTTTGTCAAATCGAGTTCAGATGGCATGATTGTCTTACCTCAGGGGATCATCGTGAACGCCAAGACGTGGGAGACCCACTCCTTTGATCGAGAAGGAAGGATCTCAAAACCTAAACCCGTGGTCACGGAAGAGGACATTCATGAGGCCTTTGGAAATGAACTGGCAGGACTTCAAGAAGAATTCCACTCAGACATATCCAAACTGGACACACTCGAGCCAGGGCAAGCTCTCATGGTCAGAAGCGCATCGCCTGACCTCTTCACTGTGTATGTCAGAAAAGAGGAGGGGGTTCAAAAACATACCGTCACCATCGATACAAAAGACAAGCTGCTCGTCACGGATCAAAATTACACATTCGCCAGTAGTGCCTACTTCATTCAACATATGATGGATCATTGGGGAGTGAAGGAGATTGTCTAACTCATTGAAATAAACACCTCCGAGAGTTACAGTGCTGCTTTCGGAGGTTTTTTTATGAGTTATAGTGGACTCGAAGTCATTGAATGGATTCAACAGTTTCGCACCCCTCTCTTAGACCAATTTTTTCTCTTTTGTGCATGGTTTGACACGGGTACTTTTTACCGGTCTCTCGTGGCTCTGACCTGGTATGTGATCAGCTGGAGGTTAGGGCTCCGCCTTCTTTATCTACTGACTTTGAGTGAATGGAGCAACGCCTGGTGTAAGGCCCTCTTCCAACTCCCCCGTCCTTGTCAAGTGCAGTCTAACCTAGGGGTAATGTGTTTACAAACGCATGGCTTTCCTAGTGGAGCTGCACAAAGCAGCATTCTCATTCCCGCCTTTTTCATCCACCACTTCCGAAAGGGATGGGTCGCGGCTCTCACAATTCTCTTTGGACTCCTCCTCTCCTTCTCCCGCCTCTATCTCGGTCTCCATTTTCTAGGAGATATCATCGGGGGATGGGCGGTCGGTTTAATTCTGTTTGGTCTCTACTATCTTTTTGAAAAACGGATTGAAAACTGGATCGGTGGACACGCGTCTGTATTTTCATTTATAGCGGCTGTCGGAATTCCACTCTGTCTACTTCCCTTCGCAGCAAAGGATTCGGTCATCTACGGTCTGTTTCTCATAGTCGGAGTGGGAATCGGAATCCACATCAACGACTTTCTGAGAATCCACCCGGTCGACCCGAAAGGATTTTGGCAACGCACGATCCGTGCGGCTGTGACACTCATCGCAATGTGGCTTTTCGGCATCCTCTTCCATGAACCCTTCAGACACACGGACACCTACCTTCTCACTCTTGCTCCAACTTTGTTTGGAATCGGCTTCACCACCCTGCTCAGCGGCCTCTTCAAGCTCATCCGCTGCTGAGACCCATCCCCCTCCAAGCGCACGGATCAGTTGGATCGTCGAAGTGTAGCGCGTACCCAACACCTTGACCTGCTCACGTTGGGTATCGAGAAGCGTCCTCTGGGCATCGACCACATTCAAGTAGTTATCTAGCCCCTGTAAATAGCGTTCCGTCGATAGAGAAAAAGTGGTATCGGCGGCGACCACCCCCTCTCGTAGGATGCGGCTTTGGTTTTTCTGACGTTCGATGGTAATAAGAGCATCTTCCACTTCACGGAAAGCATTTAATACTCCTTCCTCGTATTGATAGTAGGCGTCCCAAAACTGAGCCTTAGAAACCTGTAGTTCAGCGCAGCGGTACCCTCCATCGAAGATGTTTTGGACAGAGTCAACCACAATATCTAAGAGCCTTGACTGCCAGTTGAAAAGATCACTGAACATGGGGCTCGCCACACCCAAATAAGAGCCGATATTGAGCGATGGAAAGAAGGAGGCATAAGTGATCCCAATCTGGTAATAGAGGCTTGCCATGGTTCTCTCTAGCTCTCTGACATCCGGACGCCTCATCATCACTTGGCAAGGGAGAAGGGCAGGAACTTTAGGAGGCGGAGACACAATAGCGATCGGCTCTAGGGTAAAGCACGAGGGCAGCTGCCCAGAAAGAACAGCCAGTTGATTCTCCACAATCGCTCTTCTTTGGCGGTTTTCTTGAAGCTGTGATTCGACCGTCGCCAACTCGGTTTCTGCACGGCTCACATCTTCATACGTGCTAAGCCCTGCATTGTAACGTGCTTCTAAAATATCCACAGACGTCTCTCGGATTTCGATGGCGTCTTCCAATACCTCCTCTTCACTCCGGAGTGCCCGATAGATGAAGTAGGCCTCGGCAATATCTGCTTCAAGAGTCAACAGTGCCGCGCAGTAAGCCTCTTCTTGAGCTTGAGCATTCGCCACTGCACTGTAAACCCCATTCTTAAACTTTTGCCATAGATCAAACTCATAAGAAACTAAAAAGGGGGCTTGGTACTCCACCACGTTGGCCCGGAAAGTCACCTCATCACGAACGGGATTTGCAAACTGGCGACTCTGAGAAAAAATCCGGTAGTTTGGAGTGAAGTCGACACTGGGATAGAAAAAAGAGCGCTCCCGACAGACAAGTGCACGAGCGGCTGACACTCTCTCCAATGCACTTCCAAGAGTGGGGCTATTTTCATGAGCCGTTGCAATGAGCTGATTCAGCTGTTCATCTTCAAAAATCTCCCACCAAACAAAGTCCAACCCCTTGCCTTCACTCGTGGGCCCTTTCCACTCTTCAGAGGTGACCATCCCTGGAGACTCATAGGGACGGAGGATCTGACATGAACTCAAGCAAATCATCAGTAGGAGCAACAAAAGGCGCATCACTGTCTCCTTTTGGAAACATTGATAAATGCCCTTTCGAAAATTTCTGGTCTTTTTGGTTCAAAACTTTGTTTCACTTCTCGTTTAACTTGAAAAAGTTTACATCGAAGTTGCAACATCGTTTTGATCAAAAAATTCTCAAAAATTTCCAGAAAATCCATGAATCATTGTCTCCCTATAAACACATCAACCTGTTGTCCCACATAGACTTTGAAATCTTTGATCTCTTCGATCGTGTAGATGACCTGAAGCACCCGCGTGTCGACACGCTCATCACTGGCTCCTGTCAAAGATTTTTTCGGGATGACCATTGGCTCTAAGCGAAGGAATTTCAGCGGGATTTTCAGTTCACTGTTGTTTTTTGGATAGGCAACAGCAGGTTCATCTGGGCTAAAACGTGAAGCGTTTTGTTCATCGATATCCACTCGCACTTGAAGCGTGCTCACATCTCCAAGCACCATGGGAGGGTCGTCTGCCTCCACAGAAGCATACTCTCCGATACGGATGTTACTTTGTAAAATCACACCATCTTTAGGAGCACGGACAGTGCGACGACGGATGAGTTTCTCTGTCTCAGCCACTTCAGCTTTGGCTGCTTTGAGTTCCGCCTGAGCGACGTAGACGTCGTTCTCACGAGTCCCGAGCTCCTCTTTACTTACAGCTCGGGGGTCCTGGACAGACTGTAAACGTGCAAGTTGGTCTTCTACACGCTTGAGACTTGCCTCTTTGACATCCACGTTCGCATTTAGGAGCTCCAGCTTTGCTCTCAGTTCCCGGTCATCCAGTTTGAAAAGCGGAGCTCCTCTTTTGACCTCTTGACCCACTTGAACAAAGACACCAATCACTAGGCCCGATTCAGGCGCGGTGATGTGGATGTTTTTATCAGCAGACTCAATAATTCCTGAGGCAGCGATGGAGGTGCTATAGGGATTCACAGCAGGCATTTTGACAGGTTGGGGTTCTGGATCGGGTTGGTTCAGATACTGAATCAATCCCAAAGTCAAAGCCACACCAGCAAGGGCCAAATAGAAGGAGAGTTTTTTAAAAATCATCATGAGTCGTTACCATTAGTTAATACACCGGTGATTTTCCCATCATCCATCTTGACTATCCGATCCGCAAAGGGAAGGATCCGGTTATCATGGGTCACCACAATGATCGTTCTATTTTTATCTTTCGCTAAACTCGATAGCAGCTCCATCACATGCCCTCCCGTCTCGGCATCCAAGTTGGAAGTGGGCTCATCACAGATCACGACTTCAGGATGGTGCACGATCGCCCGCGCAATCGCCACACGCTGCTGTTGCCCTCCTGAAAGCTGTCTTGGTGTTGAATGTTCTCGTCCCTCAAGTCCCACTTGGGCGAGGGCCACTTTCGAGTGTTTAAGTGCTGTTTTCCACGATTCCCCATTCAACAAAAGCGGCACACAGACATTCTCATCTGAGCGTAGTGCTTTGATGAGGTGAAACTGCTGAAAAATGAAGCCGACATGGGCTCGACGGAAGTCCGTCACCTCTTCTTCACTCATCTTCCCGAGATGATGCTCCAGAAGGGTCACGTCCCCTTCATCAAAGTGAAGCGTGCCCGCAATCACACTGAGGAGCGTTGTCTTTCCGGAGCCCGAAGGTCCCATGATCATCAGAAGTTCACCAGCTTGAGCGGTCAAGTTGACACCCGCAAGAGCATGGACCGCCTGTTTCCCCTCACCGTAAGTTTTCTTCACCCCTTTCATTTCCAAGACCGTTTTAGACACGGAACACCTCCGCAGCTTCCAAACGGTTCACTTTTCGGATCGCGATCGTGGCAGAGATCATGCAGATGATCAAAATGGAAATCAGCGTGAAGATCGGGATCACATAGGGCATATAGAAGGGAACAGCGCCTGTCGAAACGGCAACCACTCCGAAAAGAGAAGCGAGCCCCAGTCCCACTCCATATCCTATGAGGCCCACCACCATCGCTTGTAATACGAGCATCCTTCGAAGCAGTTTCGCACCTGCACCCATTGCTTTTAGAGCTCCCAAATTGCCTAAATTATCCAGGATAAAAGCGTAAAAAGTCTGCCCTGCAACAGCGACACCGACGATAAATCCGAGGGCGATCGTCGTTCCATAGGCGATCGGTATTCCGGTGTTGTCAATGTACCATTTGATGGTTTTCCAGAAAAAATCGTGATTGGCCAGAGCCTTCAGCCCTGTATCAATCCGGATCTGATCAGCCACCTTCTCAGGAGAATAACCCGGTTGCGTCTGTACGAGTATGAACGAGAGGTTTTTTCTCACTTTAGGTGCGACCTCTAAAGCTCGTTCGTAGGTCGTATAGATCAGAGGATTTCCAAAAAAGGAGCGCGCGGCGTCCACAATTCCCACAATCTTCACTCGATGATCGTTGATCTCAAAAGAGTCTCCGAGCTTCAGCGGGTTGGGATTGCCTTTGTTCAGTCGGTCAAGACCCACTTTGTCAATAAGAACCGCATTCGATTGATGCAGCTTCTTGAGCTCCCCCTCCATCATTTTTGGAGGCGCCCCAATGAGTGTGTGGTTGTCGAGACCGATCAGTTGAATCGACTTAAATTTACCATCGTAGAGACGCGCTTGCTGGATGGAAAAATAATAGGGTACCGCCCATGCCACCCCTTCTACTGAACGAACTCGAGCGAGGTCGGTGTCAAGGAGAGGCTTCGCTTCGTTGACCTGCTCTACATTCGGATCCATCACCCAGACAGGAACGTCCGTATTGCGCAGAGTCGCCGTCGTCCAAAGCATCAGCCCACAGAAGACAGACGCCTGCTGAGTCATGAGTAGTGCGCAAAAGGAGAGGGCGCTTGCTAACATAAAGTACTTCGCGCGGTCTCCAAAAAGCATCTTGAGTGCAATTCGGTACATGGTTTCCCCACTATACTCATCCTCTGCTCGCCTGTCGATGAAGATTTGTCTTGATCCCCTTCAGGAATCTTTCTAGTATTCGAAAAAAGACTCCTTATCATTAAACCCTCCCACTATTACTGACTTAAGTACATTAACCTTAGAATGTTGCAATGCCTATTGTCTATGCCATTCTCTCTGGGATTTTGTATGGAACCCTCGGTTTCTTTGGAACGAGGCTGGAAGAGAGGGGCTTGCATATCTCCGAGTTTCTAGCACTGCGCTTCACGATCGCCAGCTTGCTCGTCGCTGCGCTTATGATCGTTCGACGTATCCCCTTCAATTTCAACCGTGATGCGATGAAGCTCATGGCCATCTCCGCCCTCTTCTATGCCACCTCAACAGAGCTCTACTTTATCGCCTGCCACTCTCTTGGAACGGGGGTCTCCATGGTCCTGTTTTTCTGTTACCCTGTCACTGTGATCCTCTTGATGTGGGGAATCGACCGTCTCTCTCCCTCCCTTTCCACGACCCTTGCCCTCTCATCCATGCTGATCGGCCTACCCTTCTTAGTCGACCTGTCGGAGTTCAATGCCAGCTTTGTCGGCCTAGTGATCGGCGTTGCAGCTGCAGCTCTCTATGGCACCTATTTTTACCTCTCAAAGCGCTATGTTAAAAAGCTTTCGATCCTCCCCTCCGTCTTCTGGGTCTGCACAGGAAGCAGCTTATCGAGCTTCCTCACGCTCTTTAGCGAGGAGGTCTTCACATGGGAGATGACTTCCGGTGTCGTCGTGGATGCGTTTCTACTCGCTTTAGTTTCTACCGTGCTTCCGCTTCTCTTTGTTTTTAAGGCCTTTGAGAAGCTCGAGTCCTCCCAAGCCTCCCTCCTCTCTGTCTGTGAGCCCGTGGTCACTCTCTTACTCGGATTTGCCTTTCTCGGCGAAAAAATCAGCTGGATCCAAGGGATGGGAGTCCTCCTCGTCCTAATGAGTGTGGCCCTCATCCGCTACCAAAAAAAAGAAACTATTCAAAATCAACAACTTGAATAATCCCTGTCCCTTTTTCAAAAGACCTGTTATGCTGCTGCCCGTTAGTCCAATGAAGGGAATTTTTTACGCCACACTTTCGGGTATTCTATTAGGTACAGCAGGCATCTACGGAGTGTATATGCTCAACGTAGGCCTAACCATCCCTGAATTCCTCTTCTTGCGTTTCTTTTTCGTTCTCTTGATGACAAGAGGCATTACCTGGAAATTGAAGCAACCCCTTCGTTTGAAGAAAGAAGGAATGCAACTTGCGCTCATTGCGGCCCTCCTTTACGGAACCTCCGCAACACTCTACTACGTCGCAGCTGGGTACCTAGGCACTGGACTCTCCATGGTCCTCTTCTTCTGCTACCCTGTTCAGGTGATCTTCCTCATCTGGGCTCTGCACGAAGAAGCTCCGTCTCTGACGACTCTAGCCTCCCTTCTTGTAATGATCGTAGGCCTCTTTTTCCTCATTGACCCGACAGAGTGGATCAGCAGCTCCTATGGAGCCGCACTAGCACTCCTAGCTGCCCTACTTTTTGGAACCTATTTTTATTTCCTCGAGCGCTATACTTCGACCCTCTCTGTATGGGAGAGCACCTACTGGGTGTGCCTAGGAAACTCCGCTTTTTACCTCAGTTGCACCCTCCTACAAGAGGAGATCACTCTCTCTCTGAACCCGACGACGTTCGCCGTGGTGCTCCTCTTTGCCTTCTTCTCGACACTCCTTCCCTCACTCCTCCTTCTAAAATCTTTTGAAACCATCAGCTCGACCGAAGCTTCCGTACTTTCTCTATTTGACCCCCTTGTGACCGTCTTCCTGGGATGGCTGTTCCTTAATGAAACCTTCACCCCTCTACAGATCACAGGGACCGTGCTCATTTTAGCGAGCCTCACCTTCTTCCACAGACAAAAAATCCCTCTTGCTCCGAAGACAATTTCCAATTAGAGTACAAAAGATCTATGGATGGCTTTCTATACGCAATACTTTCAGGAACCCTTTTTGGAACGTTAGGCTATTTTGGCGTCCGACTCCAAGAGTTAGGATTTGGGGTCGCAGAGTTTCTCTGCCTCCGTTTCTTTTTAGCAGCGATGATCTGCGCCGGGGTTTCCGCTTACCTTAGAAAATCCCTGCGTCCTACAAAAGCCTCACTCTCTCTCTTTGTGATTGCAGCCTTTTTCTACGCCATACCGACAGCCCTCTACTTTATTGCAGCAAATGTAATGGGAACGGGTCTGACGATGGTCCTTTTCTTCTGCTACCCCATTGCAATTGTTCTGATTACATGGCTTGTAGAGAAAAAGAAACCGACGTTCCTCACCCTACTCTCGATCGGCACCGTGATGATGGGACTTTTGATGCTGTTAGACCATCAAGACTTTCACGGTAGCCTACTTGGAATTCTGATTGGAGTTTTTGCCTCCACGCTTTTTGGCATCTACCTCTACACCTCTAAACATTTCACTGAAAAACTCTCGATCTGGCCTTGCACATTTTGGGTCTGCTTTGGGAACTTTTTTTCCTTTTTTATCGTTCTTCTTCTAACAGACAAGGAGACCATCCACTGGAATAGTCAGGTCACAATGAATCTCTCAGGGATCACCCTCTTTGGAACGATCCTTCCGATCTTTCTTCTTTTTAAATCACTGGAAAAAATCCGTGCAGAGAAAGTGGCACTCCTCACCGTTTTTGAACCTATGACTTCCATCTTCATCGGATGCATGGCACTCGGTGAGAGTATCTCCTACTTACAAGCTGGAGGCGTCTTCATCATCCTAGCAAGTGTTGCTTTGATTCAACAAGATAAAGAAACTAAGATTACGCCCAACTCTTTATAAAAGTTTTGCTTTTCTAAAGACCGTCAACTGTGCACGCGTGGATGAGGCACGGATCTCAGGGTCGGAGTAATAATCAGTGAGGGCGCGCTGCGCTTGCACATATCCCTCATCGCCTTTGAACCCTTGCTCTTCCATCACTCGGAGGTGGAGAGGAAGGATCAGATTGAGAAGCGTCATCCGTTTTTGAATCATCGGAGCCTCATGAGAAAGTAGAGACATTTCCTTCTCTATAAGCTCAAGAAAGTCCTCATCCAACATCTCTTTTGTGATTTCCTTCACAAGGGAGCGCGCTCGAGTGAGTGAGATCTCTTTGACCTCTTCAAGTCCAAAAGCTTTCTCGAAAAGAAAAACCCACTTCTCCTTGTTGAGATCTTCGAGTTCTTTTTCCTCTGCAGCGGCTTCCATCCAGAGTTCATTGAAATAGCTAAGGCCTTCCTGGTTCCCTTCAAAACCCGCTTCTTCGATCACTTCGAGCTGAATTGGTAAAATCATAGCCACAAACTGCTGCCACTTTTCAACAAGTGATCCTTGGCTTTCTGCAATTTTCTTGAGAAGGGGCTCTTCATTGCGGAGTCTTTCCACAATCGATTTTTGAATCTGAAATAGTTCGCTTGTTGATATCTCTTCCATAAAATCCCTAGTTGATGATGACGTGTATTAGAAGGTCCGCGACAAAGTGCGCGAGTACGGCCGCCCAAAAATTCCTCGACCAGTAGAGCCATCCAAAAACGACTCCAGCCACTCCATTGAGAAACAAGATACGCCCCACCTCGTACCCAGAGGAGGCCCCAAGTCGAAAGGCAGCAGGTAGATGACCAAGACCAAAAAATAAGGCGACGAGAAAAGTGACAATCCACAGAACAAACTTTCGGTGCCTCGGCTCAAATCTCACTAACTTACAGATCAGCAAATAAAGAAGACTGAAGAAAAAGAGACGCAGAAGGACCTCTTCATTGATGGCTCCAAAAAGAGAGGCCAAAAGGCCGACCCACATCGAGGGTCTGACAACTTCTAACTGTGTACCTGTAAAGAAGATCCCTTCCAGGATAGAGATTCCCACGCCCACAGCAGCTCCCCCGATAAGGCCGGGAAACAGCACACTCTTCACAACATCTTCCACATGGAAGGGCTGTAGATCCGTCCGTGGAACGATCACATAACTGAGTCCTACCACAATTCCGTAGATGAATGCCCCTTGCAAGGCTGTGAAGAGAACTAGCTGCCAAAGAGTCAGCTCAGGTCCGACGATACCAGGGGCATAGATATAGGGTAACACAGATAGAGAACCTAAGATACAGAGTCCCCAAATCCAAAGGTAGGTTTTCTTCACGAGTCTCCTCCAGTGCTAAAATCGCTAGTTAGTCTATCACGAAGAGAGGGAAGAGATCAAGGGAGGGAGGCAGTGGTCTGCATCTGACTAAGGCGAAGACAAGGCTGCAAAACTTTACGACTTGCGGGCTCATCTAGAACAAAAGTAGCACTATTTAGACTCTCATCAACATACTCAAGCAATGACATCTCAGCTAATTCAACGACCACCGTAAAGTGGAAGAGAAGCTGGATCAAAAGGCTACGAGACTCACACTGAACATGGAGTCGACGCTCCTGATCCGAGGAATCGCGTCCTAGAATCATCGAAATAGGCACCTCCTCCTCTTGTCGGAAGAGACTCCAGCAATTGTAGAGATCCGCTTGCTCATGCCAGTGGTAATTCACTGTGGAGGGCAACGAGGAAATGGTGTAATTCACCCCAACATCTCGATAGCGCTTCATATCTTTACGAAGGAGCATCTTTGGCGTGAAACCCTTGGTGTCGAAGCGCGCCTCTTTGAGGCTTTCATAAAGAGCGATTGGGGATTCTACCCATTGAGCGAGCTCCTCAACAACGCGTACATCAAGATGTGTGGTGGTATGAGGGTCTTCCAATCCCCTCGTATCTAAGAGTATCGGAGCAAGTAGAAGCGTAGCCCAGTAAGAGCTCATCTGATCTCTTGACTCTTCCAACCATCTCTTCGCAATCAGCGTTGATGCCGATCCAACTGTCATAAGTTCTTTTTCCCGACAGGCTGGATAGGAGATACCTGCGTCTGAGTGGTGATCTACAATTGTCAAGACTCGATCCGACAGGTGTTCTTGCTGGATGGAGAGGAGGTTGTGATCGACGAGGTGAAGAAAGAGCTTTCCCTCTTCTGCCCAACGATCTAGCGGAACTTCATCAATAAAGAAAAGCGTGCTGAGGTCGACATCTAGCATTTCAAAGAGTAGGATTGCATCGCGCCTCATCTGAAGATCTTGTCGAGGAATGTTGATCACAGCGAAGAAAGACTCTCCGTCTCGACCGTTCATCGAAAGAACATAAGCCCTTGCCATTGAAGAAACGATGGAGTCAAGGTCGGCCGCCTCGTTCCCGATTACTACATGGATCTCACGTGCTTGCTCAATAGATGAAGTGACCGCACTGAGTCCGCTCGCTAAAACGACAAGTGAGAAAAAAATCGCTCTAATCACACAAAGAGCATACAAACCGAAGGCTTAAATTTCAACAAGATTATTGATAAAAAAAGGGCCGATGCAGTTTGCACCAGCCCGAGTAAAACTCATTCGTTATGCATCACTTAGAATCCAGCCGATAAACGGACATAGACTCCATCAATTCCAGAGTTATTGGTGTTTCGATCGTAGTTGATCTCTCCAGACAGGTCCTGTAGTTGCATAAAGTCAGCTAGGTTGATCAGATGATGTAATTCATATCCAAAAGAAAAAATAAGATCTGAACAGTAGAATGTTTCAATTCCATACTGAAAACCGACTGCTAAATTAAGAACACTAATCGTTCTCCAAGAGTTATCACGAAGACTTGCAAGATTTGTGAAGGTTTGGCCTCCATCATCCGTATTATCATAGAAATACCTTCTTTCTACACTTCCCAAAAGAAAATCATAAGAAAAGTTTCCGTAAAAGCTTAAACAACTCCTTAAAAAATAGGACCCCTCAATGCCAATATTAACTCCATAACTACCCATTTCAATCGTTTGACGAAGCGTATCAAATTTGTTTGACACTTCATTGATATCAACTGATGTAGAGTAAAGAGTATCAAAACTTTCTTTAAGAAAAAGAGTTTTAAATCCTCCAAAAACGCGCATATCGATGCATGTCACAGGGCAAAAATGGTGTCCAGCAAGAAAAGCCAACTCATTCAACTCAAAGTTCCATGCTCCTTTAGCAAACTCAATTATTCCTTGGCTCAGTGATGTTAAATCTCCAATTAGCCGTGTTCCTGCTAAAAATCCAGCGTCGTTGGTAATTGAGTTATCATTGTTCGCTTGGTAGTACGTATACCTGGCTTCAAATTCTCCACAGCCACAATCCTTTGAAAAGCCTAAGCGAAAACCGCCGTCGTACCGAGGCGAGACCGAATAAACCTGACCAATGGCATTTGTCGTATCATAGTTCAACGCATAGTCTAGATCAGAGCGTCTCACTCTCCAGTAGAGCGCATCTCCGTAAACAGTCACCCCATCAAAGAAGGAACAAGCCTCCATATCACAGAGATCACATTCTAAACAGGGCTCTAAGCAGGGGTCGCAGTTCGGCCCGACAATCGCAGCAAGAGGTGAGAGCGAAAAGCTCATTACAGCTGCAAATAACAGTTTCCAGTTCTTCATTTTAAATCCTCCATTTCAAAAATAGGGTCAGTTAGGCGCAGAATAGCTTATCAAGTAAATCTTGTAAAACTCGACGTTGATCTTTTAGAAAAGCTTGATAAAATGAAACGTAAACCACTGGAAATAAGAAAAAAAAGAACTCATTCCTTTTCGTATCCGTAGAGTCCCAGTTCTTTGATGATCAAAGCAACTGGGAAGGAAACGAGATGCTCGAAAGGTTTGCCTTCTGCAATCGCTTTGCGGACAGCCGTCGAAGAGTCCCCACTCGACTGGATGAAAGAGACAATTTCTCGATCTCCAATGCCCCCTTTAAGATAAGAGAGATCGACCTCTCCTCGTAGAGCGACGACAAAGCTTTCGGCACAGAGTGCAGTCAACGCTCCAACGGTATCATCATAGTGCTTCTCCTCGAGTGGAATCCCTCTCATAAAGACCTTCTGGTACTTCTCCCGCTTTTCAGGATCGTCGCTCATGAGCTCCTGAGTCACGACATCTGAGCCAATGATCCCCACAACGACACGCTCCCCCCACCTGTCTTGAAGCTCTTTCGGAGTCCAGTCTGTCCAGAGCACCTCAGGATGGTTGTGGTAGACACTTGCGATCATCTGTTTCCGAATCGGCCAGTCCGTGCGGTTTTTGAACGAATCTCCTCCTGGAACAGGATAGATCAGCACAACGTCAACATGCCCCTCTTTCAGTGCTGCCTCGATGACATGTTCATGACCCAGGTGAATCGGGTCAAAAGATCCGATATAGTAACCGACACGCTTCCCATCGAGTTCAGAGAGATCATACGAGTCGTCAAGAAGGACCGCTTCAACAGAACTCATCATTAAAAGACTGAATAGCCACTTCCACATTCTCTACCTCCCTTGTCTCAAACGTTCAATCCGTTTCCGGTTCATCCCCTGATCAGAATATCCCACTCTTGAGGCAGAGCGAAGAGAGATGATCCCCTCTTTTCTATCGACTAAAAACTCTAAGTCATCGTTAAAACGCCAGACGGGTGTCGTCACCACCACATGCAGGTAATCGGGTGTTTGCGTCACAACTTCCGCTTGATAGTGGTTTTTTAGAAAGGCAGCGATCTCGTCTAAATCATTTTCGGATGTGTAGGAAAGCGGATCAATTTGGTGGATGGCCTTTGTCGCCTCGCTGCTGACGCAGTTAGGCGTCCAAGGACAGGGCTGCAGGCGCCCCTCCAAAAGACCCACTGTCTTTGGGATCCGCTGATTTTGAAACCACATGACCAAGATGCTTAAAACAATGAGAAAAAAGATCCATTTCATACTCGCATTTTACTGGATTTTGTCTATCATGTGAACATGAAAGCAATTCTTCTGAAAGAAACTCACCCGGATATCCAAACGGCGATTGAATGCCTAGAGGTCGTCGAAAAACCGGTGCCGGAACCGGGTCCTGGTCAAGTCCTCATCCGTGTGGAAGCGGCCCCCTGCAATCCCTCTGACCTCCTCTTCCTTCAAGGAAAGTATGGAGTCCGAAAGAGCCTCCCCGCAGTCCCCGGCTGGGAAGGAGCGGGAACCGTCGTCGCCACAGGAGGAGGTCCCTTTGCATGGTGGCTGAAAGGAAAACGGGTTGCCTTTGCCGGCCAAAGTGACAGCGATGGCAGCTGGGCTGAATACACCGTCGCCGATGCCAAAGCCTGTATCGTTCTCGACCGTCATGTCGACATCCAACAGGGCGCGACCCTGATCATCAATCCCCTCACCGCAATCGGAATGATTGAGCAGGCTGTCTCAGAAGGACACCACGCTCTGATTCAAAACGCTGCTTGCAGTCAAGTCGGTCGTATGATGCAAGCCCTTGCAAAAGAAAAACGCCTCCCCCTCATCAACATCGTCCGTCGCGAGGAGCAGAAAAAAGAGCTCCTCTCCTCTGGAGAAAAGTGGGTGCTCAACTCGAGTGAAGAAGCGTTCGATCACCAACTTCTAAAAATGGCCGAAGAGCTAGAAGCCACTCTACTTTTTGATGCTGTAGGCGGTGATCAAACAGGCGAAACCCTCAGTCTCCTACCGAACGGCTCGAAGGCCCTCGTCTATGGAGCCCTCTCCGAAAAACCCTGCGGAAAAATCAGCCCCTTAAGCCTCATCTTCGAGAAGAAGAGCGTCGAAGGTTTTTGGCTCACCAGCTGGATAGAAAAAAATTCCACCTGGCATCTCGTTCGGTCGACCCGCCACATCCAGAAGCTCATGACAACCCGGAATTTCCAGACGAAAATTCGGGCTAACGTCTCCTTCGAAAAGTGGAAATCAGCCCTTCTCGATTACCAGAGTGAAATGACCTTAGGTAAGGTTATTCTCACAAATAAATAATTAGTTATGTTATTATTCTACTTAGGGGTCAGTAAAAATTCATTTTTTACAGGAGGTGGAATATGAAAAAGTGCCTTTTTCTAGCAGGAATCACCCTCATGCTGGTTCCTTTCACACCCATTTCAGCCATTCCCACATCAGAAGAGGTGTCGATTTTAGGTTCCGAAAGACGACAGGAGCGTAGAGACGACCGCCAAGAGCGTAGGGACGTTCGGCAAGAGGAGCGCCGGGATGATCGGCGCGGATATTAAGCTCAAATTTTCACGAACAAAAGAGCACAACCCAATCGAAATCTAAGTTGTGCTCTTCACTTTTGCTTTGCCTGTCGGGATACCTAGTTCTGACGTTGCCCCTTCGGTCGATCCATTAGGACATAGAGGTTTCGGTTAATAATACCTCCCCAATAGGGGAGGCTTTTCTTTCGAGCTGGCTAGCCAGCTCGCGCGGCGTTTGACCTCCCGGGCTACTGTGAGGTCGCTCACAATTATAGTGATCTCTCCATTTTCGATGATTCTTTTGGCTCCTTTCAAACTTGTGAACTAATTTTCGTTCAGGCATTCATCTCTAATCTTTACATTGAAGCTCTCTATGTTTCCATTTTGTTGAGGTTTTCCTGAATCGATGTATTCCTAGTTAACCTTCTTTTCTGTTTGCCATTCAATGACCTTATTTGATGTAAATTCGGTTCCGTTATCACTGAGAATTCTCTCTCACTTTCCTCTTTGTTCGATGATCTCATCGAGAGTTGATATCACCGACTTTCCATTCAGGGACGTGTCGACTACGATCTTTAAGCTCTCTTTCGCGAACACATCAATAACTGTGAGAAGCCTCAGCTTCCTCCCACTTGCGAGGCTGTCATGCATGAAATCTAATGCCCAGCACTGATTCACCCCTGTAATCAGCCTCTCTATCTTCCTGGCTCACGTAGCCCTTTTTCTCCTGGCTCTTTTTAACACTCTTAACCCTAGTTTTTTGTAAATTCGATACACCTTCTTGTGGTTGATCTTTCGTCCTGCTCTTTTACAAACATCCTCGAGCATGCCTTCTTCTCTTGTGGGGCTACCACTTTCGTGATAAGGCATCTTTTAGAGCTACTACGTCTAGTGACAAATCAGCTACCAGCTTTTTAAGCTGTTGATTTTCTTTCTCAAGAGCTCTGAGTTTCCTGGCTTCATGAACGGTCATATCTCCGTATTTTGCTTTCCAGTTGTAGTAGGTAGGGTGAGATATTCCGTTCTTGCGACACACTTCCCCTACCTTGAGGCCTGCTTTTGCCTCTTCGAGAACTCGGATGATTTGTTCTTCAGTAAATCTTTTTTTCATGGTCGTACTCCTTAGCTTGTAAGCTTATACGAACCTCTAAATCTTTTTGGATCATTTTTCGGGGAGCAGGTCAGACCGTGCCCGCCTTTGCAAAGTGCCTAGACATGAAAGGAGATCCCTACCTTGAGCTGCTTAAATTCAACGAATGGAAGAAGAAAGAACTAAAAAGGGAGGTGCTCAAGCCTTGCCTAAACAAGACCTAGCCCTCCCACGGTTTGGCATGCTCGGGAAAGGACTCGAACCTTCACGCCATTGCTGGCAAGGGATTTTAAATCCCCAGCGTCTACCATTCCGCCACCCGAGCGGTTGAGAGTAGGAGGATAAAAGATCAGAGGGTTGACGTCAATGGGCTCTTAAACAGGAACGAGCTCTCCAAAAAATTCTCCACTTAAAACGAAATAATCCTCATAACCAAGCCCGTGGACACCTGGCTCTAAATCTTTTCAACTCAAGATATTTTCTTTTCAACCATGTGGGAATAGAATTTAGATTAGAGCAGCCCTGAAGCATTACTAATCCCCCCACACTCAGGTTTTCTGGAAGCGAAGTTAAGCTTTTGCATCCTTCGAGGTTCAGGTCTTCTTCCACACTCATGTTTTCTGGAAGCGAAGTTAAGCTTGTGCAGTCTTTGAGAATCAAAAACTCTAATTTACAAAGATTTTCGGGAAGTGAGGTTAAGCTTGTGCAGCCGCTGAGATCGAGGCCCCTTCCCACACTCAGGT
>Ga0180433_10000145_pt1 | contig 119504 bp, 108 predicted proteins | sample SS_ome_8_FD_132980 | JGI IMG/M metagenome (GOLD analysis project Ga0180433, IMG submission 132980) | Hypersaline lake sediment archaeal communities from the Salton Sea, California, USA - SS_1_D_1 metaG | ecosystem: Environmental > Aquatic > Non-marine Saline and Alkaline > Hypersaline >... | reverse complement strand
TCTGTAATTTAATTACAGTTAGCTGAATTCATTCACATTGAGCCCTCTACAATAAAAGTAGGGGGCTCTTTCTTTTGGTAAGGTTACGGTTACGGAACGCGCTGCGCGTATGGGGGATGGGTTACGGTTGTCGGAGGGATTTTTGCTTGAATTTAGTCCAGGCGATAGATAATTTATAAAGCTGCTTTGCGGATTTGTCGTACAGGTCTATTAGGTCAGAGCAGTTGATTTGGTAAAGATCTCGGCACTGGGAAAGAGAAACGATAAGTTCATTGCATTCTGCCATAGCATCATCCAAGTATTTCTGAAACCCCATCTTTTGGTGCTTTTTAGCGTAACCTTCGGCAATTAGCCTGGGGACCGCCTTACATGATCTGCTTATTTGATCTCTTAGGTCAAATTTCTCGGAATTTGGCAGTTTATTCAATACTTCTCGAAATATTATCCCTGTAGCCTTATAAGTGTTTTGATAAACATCCAATCCTTGAAAGCTCCCAACTGTGTTATCTTTCATTGTTTTCCGACCTCCTAAACCGTTCCCCTATACGCGCCGCGCGCCCGTAACCGACTTACGAAACCTATGGATAACTAAGCAATTTCCCTGCCAGAATTCAACGAAGTGCACTGTCTAACTTTACGATGCGTGTAGTAAACCCACTACACCCCCCGCTTATCTTCTGTTATAATTACCGGGTTATAATGAGAAATACATTCCTGATAATTTTGTCCATCATATACTTTGCTTCGGCTGCTGACGCCTTCGTGTTATCCAGTGCGGACACCCTGGGCCGGGAAAAAGTGGCTATATCAGGGATTTACTCGGTCAACCGGATAACTTCCGTTGTCTCGGACGTTATCACGGCCGATCTGACGCTCAACGCCTACGGCTTCATATTCAATTACGGCGTTCTGGAGGACCTTGATCTGCTCCTTGGGATAGGAAACATCAGGTACGGGGTGACTCCCGACATCGGCAGCACGCTCAAGCTTGAGGGCGGCACGCTTACGGGCATTGGATTGAAATACGCGATCTTGAAAGAAAACGGGGAAATTCCGGTGTCGCTTGCCGTTCTCTTACAGCACACGGCCTTCCCGGCCAATCTTGTTGAGTTCGGCGAAAAAGACAGCGGCTGGAATAACGACACATACATGAAGCTGATATTCAGCAAACAGATACACGCCTTTATTCCCTTCCTTGCGGTAGGAGTTGACTCGAGGATCCTGAGGATCGGAGGGGACAGGTCGGAGAACTCGATATTCCAGATAGACCTCGGATACGGGACCGCGGTTTCCGAGAATTTGTTCCTGGGGGTTGAGCTCAACTGGTCCGAGCCGTGGCACGACAGGGTGATGGATGAGGTCTTCGCGGACAAGACCCGCTCCGAAGCGATAGGCGTCAGCTTCGGCATAGAATACATATACTGATGCGTTCATATCAATTTCATTTTGCGCTGTTGCTTCTTGTCCTGTTCTGTTCCTGCGCTTCAGCTGAGGAATCTCCGGGCAAGCTCCTCAATTTCGCGAGGGGCTTATATGATTCCGGAGAATATTACGGCTCAATGCTCGAATGCAGACGCCTCATAAGCTATTATCCTTCATCCAAATTGACCGGAGAGGCCATTTATTTGATGGGAGAGAGCTTTCTGGGGGCCGGGAATTATAAGGATGCGGCCCTTGCTTTCGAGCGCCATTACAGCGAGCATCGCGGTTCCTTGACCAAGGTTGCCGAGAGCTATTACAGGGCCGGCAGGTTCGGATCCGGCATCGCTAAACTGAAGGATTACGCGTCCGAAACCGACGCCGCTGACTATCTGATAGGCTGGGGATATCTGGGGAAGCACCTGTTTAATGAATCGAGCATCGTATTTCATTATCTGAGCACCCGCGAGGGTGAATTCAAGGAAGCTTCGGCATCTCTCTCAAAGGATTCACTTCTCGGATTAAGGCTCCCGTCAAAGTCCCCGTGGGTCTCGGGAATTCTTTCCGCGGTCCTTCCCGGCCTCGGCCAGGTTTATTCCGAGAGGGCGTATGACGGAATGATATCTTTCTTCTTCAACGCTGTTTTCCTCTATCTTGCGGTCGAGAATAACAGGATCGGGAATTACGGCATGGGAGCCTTCTTTTCGGTCATTGAGCTCGGATGGTACACGGGGAACATCTACAGCGCGGTCGGGGCGGCTCATAAGTACAATAAAAATCAGGCTGAAGATTTCGTAAGGGGCCTTCAGGTGAAATATGGGTTCGAGTTTTAAGATCGCGTTATTCATCCTTCTCGCTTTCGCCTGCGCCGCGTCAGCTTCGGATTTCTCGGACCTGATGAGGCGGGCGGATATTTCCGCAGGAAATAAAGATTTCAAGGAAGCTTATAAGCTCTACGCTCGGGCTGTCGAGATCTCCCCGGAATCGGCAAGGGCTCATAACGGGCTGGGATACGCGAATTACGAGCTCGGTCTTCACGAAACGGCTGAAGCTGAGTACACGAAGGCCCTTGAGCTCGACCCCGATTTCGCGGTCGCCTACAACAACCTGGGAATAATTCACTATCACAGGCAGGAATACGAATCCGCTGCGGAACACTACAAAAAGGCCATCGAGCTGAGGCCGAATTACGCCAAGGCGATGGTCAATCTGGCCGCCGCGTACATTAAAATGGGCAATTATCTGGGCGGCTACATGGAGTACCTCAGGGCTCTCAGGACCGATGACAGCTATGTTGAGGAAAGGAAAAAGAGCGAAAAAGCGAAAAGGGAAATAGGGGAGCTGCAGGACAAGTATTCGAACGGGGAAATAGAATAATGAAATGGATAATCATTTTGCTGATTGCCGGCTCAATTTTAAGTATAGGGTATGGTGTAATGGGTATGGAGGAAGAAGAAATTGAGACGTCGGTGCCGAAGATCGTCGCGCTTCAGGCCATTCGCGTATATCAGGATCTCATTTCTCCCGCTATGAGGGAGGACAAGTGCAATTTCACTCCTTCATGTTCGCGATATTCCGTTGAGTCGATAAGGAAATTCGGCCCTGTGAAGGGTATCGTGATGACTTTTGACAGGGTTTCGCGCTGCCACAGATGGGCCTGGGGGTATGATTACGAGAGGCGCTCCGGGAAACTCTACGACCCTCCGGAAAACAACGATTTCTGGTGATTCAATAATTTTGCTTGCATTGACGCTTGCCGGTGTTATAATACTGGCAGCACGAAAGGGGTGAAACAGAAAAATGACTAAGAGGGCGATTGGAATGCTTTTGGTCATTGCTTTCAGCGTTACGTTTATTGCATCAATAGCGTACGCGGGAGCGATTGTGCCTAAGGAACCCCCGCCTCCGCCTCCAGAGGAGGAAGAGGTAGCGCCACCACCGCCACCGCCTCCGCCACCACCGGAACCTGAGGAGGAAGTGGAAGAGGAGCAGCCGGGCTGCTTCCTGTGGCCGTTCTAGGCAGCGTCGATTGAAGAATTGTTCGTTTGATTATAAACGATAAGTCAGAAGCGCCTCTTATTTCTGATTGAAGTCGATAAGGGGCGCTTGTCTTTTTTTTCAAAAATCCCCTTGACAAGAATATCTATTATGCGTATAATCGCGTGCTGTTAGCACTCTTCAGAAGCGAGTGCTAATTAAAATTTTTCGGAGGTGAGTCTGTTGGCAAAGAAATTAGTTCCCATTGGAGACAGGATAGTGGTGAAGCCGGAGCCTGAGGAGGAAAAGACGAAGAGCGGGATCGTTCTTCCGGATACAGCCAAGGAGAAGCCGCAGGAGGGGACAGTGATCGCGGCCGGGCCCGGAAGAGTTCTCGACAACGGTCAGAGGGCGCCTATGGAAGTCAAGGTGGGGAACAAGGTCATCTATTCTAAGTACGGAGGGACCGAGGTTAAGATAGAGGGCGAGGAGTACATCATTCTCAACGAGAGAGATGTCCTGGCAATCAGGTCGTAAATTAAAGGAGGAAGGGTAAAATGGCAGCGAAGAATTTCAAGTTTCATGACGAAGCGTGGAGATCCCTTGAGAGGGGGCTGGACAAGGTAGCGGCGGCGGTTAAGGTGACGCTGGGGCCGAGGGGCAGAAATGTCGTTCTGGAGAAAAAGTGGGGCTCTCCCACCATCACGAACGACGGCGTAACTATCGCGAAGGAGATCGATCTTGAGGATCCGCATGAGAACATGGGAGCTCAGCTCCTGAAGGAGGTCGCCAGCAAGACCAACGACATAGCCGGAGACGGCACGACCACGGCGACCGTTCTCGGGCAGGTTATTTTCAGGGAGGGGCTTAAGAACGTGGTCTCGGGGGCCAATCCAATGTCCATTAAGCGCGGCATCGCTATGGCCGTTGAAGCGGTTGTCAAGGAGCTTAAGAAGAACGCCAAGCAGGTGGAGAGCAAGGAGTCAATCGCCAACGTCGCCACCATATCAGCCAACAATGACAAGGAGATAGGAAGCCTTATCGCGGAAGTTATGGAGCAGGTGGGCAAGGACGGGGTCATAACGGTTGAAGAGGCAAAGGGCATTGAGACCACCCACGAGGTTGTTGAGGGAATGCAGTTCGACAAGGGATACGCTTCTCCCTACATGGTGACCGACCGGGAAAAGATGGAGTGCGTTCTCGAAGACGCCTTCATCCTCATTACTGACAAAAAGATTAGCGCGATAAAGGATCTTCTTCCCACCCTGGAGAAGGTGGTTCAGGCTTCGAAGCCGCTTCTCATCATAGCTGACGAGATAGAGGGCGAAGCTCTGGCTACGATAGTCGTCAACAAGCTTCGCGGCACGCTCAACTGCGTTGCCGTTAAGGCTCCGGGCTTCGGCGACAGGAGAAAGTCCATGCTTGAGGACATTGCCATTCTTACCGGCGGAGAGGTGATCTCCGAGGACAAGGGGGCCACTCTTGAAAAGGTGGAGGACTCAAGCTTCGGAAAGTCAAAGAAGATCATAATCACAAAGGAAACCACCACGATAATTGAGGGGGAAGGGAAGAAAGAAGCCATCAAGGCAAGGGTCTCGGAGATCAAGAAGGAGATAGAAACTTCCGATTCTTCCTACGACAAGGAAAAGCTGCAGGAGCGTCTCGCAAAACTTTCCGGGGGTGTCGCGGTCATCAAGGCCGGCGCCGCCACGGAGACGGAGCTCAAGGAAAAGAAGCACAGGATCGAAGATGCCCTGGCTGCTACTAGGGCGGCGGTTGAAGAGGGAATAATCGCCGGAGGAGGCTCCAGCCTTATCCACGTGATCCCGGCCCTTGAGAAGCTCGAAGCCAAGACGCAGGGCGACGAGAAGATCGGCATGTCAATTGTCAGGCGTTCGCTTGAGGAGCCGCTCAAGCAGATTGCGTTCAACGCCGGCGAGGAAGGGACTGTCGTTGTCAGCAACGTTAAGGGGAAGAAAGCGGGGGAGGGCTTCGACGCCCAGAACCTTACCTACACCAACATGTTCGAGGCGGGAATAGTTGACCCCTTAAAGGTCACGCGCTCCGCGCTTCAGAACGCCGCGAGCATCGCGTCAATGCTGCTCACCACAGACGCTCTAGTGGCTGAGATTCCCGAGAAGGAGGAGAAAACTCCGATGCCGGGCGCAGGCGGCATGGGCGGCATGGGGATGATGTAAGGCAGGATATCAGATAATCAGGGTATCAGATAATCAGGTAGGGACAATCTTTACGGTTGTCCCTACTTTTATTTGGGGAGTTTTCCCTGCATTATTGCGTTAAAGAGCTTGCGGGTTGACGGGTTAAATGAATTAATCCGATCCTGATCGCCCTGCATGGCTTCCCTTGCGGCCACGCCGAGCTTCTTGCCGAGCTCCACGCCGAACTGATCGAAACTGTTAATGTCCCAGATGAACCCTTTCGTCGTCGCCCTGTGCTCTGTCCAGGCAAGCAGGAGCCCCGCGGTGAAGGGGGTAAGCTCCTGCAGGAGGAGCGAGCTTGAAGGCCTGTTCCCGCTGAAATTCCTCGCAGGGTCATCAGAATCCTTCCCGAACGCCAGGGCATCGGGCTGAGCCAGGAAATTTGTCATCAGCTCGCGATGGTGATCGGTCAGCGGATCGGACGGCCTGACGAATCCGACGAAGTCGCAAGGAACGATCTCCGTTCCCTGATGAATGAGCTGATAGAAAGAGTGCTGGCCGTTCGTTCCGGGTTCGCCGAAAACAACCTCTCCCGTTTTGAATTTCACTTCCTTCCCGCTTCTGTCGACGCTCTTCCCGTTGCTCTCCATCTCAACCTGCTGGGTGTGCTGTGCGAGCTTGCTCAAAAGCTGGCTGTAGGGTAGAAGGGCTCTGGTGCTCAGCCCGAGCACATTGATATTAAAGATGTCGAGGAGCGCGCTCATCACGGGAATGTTCCTCTCAAGGGGCTCATTCAGGTAATGTTCGTCCATCCAGCGGGCGCCCTCGAGAATGCGCTTGAAGTTATCAAAGCCTAGGTATAAGGAGAGCGCGAGCCCCCCCACGGCCGATGTCGCGCTGAACCGTCCGCCCACCCAGTCCCAGAAGACGAACATGTTTTCCGGATCGATCCCGAAGGCCTTAACTTTTTCGCCCGCGGTCGAGACGGCCACGAAATGCTCACTTATGATCTTTTCTTTATCCCCCGAAAGGCTATCGAGCAGCCACTTCCTGGCCGTTTCGGCGTTCTTCATGGTTTCCGCCGTCGTGAAGGTCTTTGAAACTATGACAAAAAGCGTTTCCTCCGGCTTTAGCCCGGCCGTTTTGAAGGTGAGATCAGCGCCGTCAACGTTCGCGACAAAGATCAGGTTCATTTCTTCCTTAGCGAACGGCCTGCAGGCCTCGGCAAGGTACTTGGGGCCGAGGTAGGAGCCGCCTATGCCGATCGAAACGATGTTCTTGATCTTTTTCTCAGAGTGAATTTTCTTTGAAAAAGCGGATATTTTATCAAGCACATCGTGAATTTCCTTCGATATGTCGGCGCCTCCGACGACTGCTTTCTTCCCTTTCGGGACCCTGAGCGCCCAGTGAGCGGCGGAGCGGTTCTCGGTATTGTTGATCTTCTCTCCAGCGAACATGGCTCTGATCTTTTTTCTGAGAGCAGCCTTATCCGCGAGAGCCAGAAGGGCCTTCATGATGTCATCAGTTATGAGCTGGCGCGAGAAGTCGCAGAAGACGTGCTCGGCGGCAATAGAATACTTTTTTGCCCTCCCGGGATCTCTTTTGAATTCCGCTTTGAGGTTAGCGGGCTTAAGCGATAAAAGCTTCTTGAGATGCGAATTATTCATGAAAACAGTATATCACAGACCCTGTCCCTTTCAAGAAAAACACTTGCATATTTCAAGCCAATATGCTATATTTTCAGGTCTGCAGCTGAAACAATTGTACGAGTTGAGAGAGTGGGACTTTTGCCCACTCTTTTGCGTTTTAACTTTGAAATCATATTCGGAGGTAAAAATGAAGATCGACGGCTTCGAGAAAATGCTCGAGCAGATTCATAAGGAAAGGGGAATTCCAAAAGAGGCCCTGATAGACGCTATTCAGGCCGCCATTCTCTCCGCGTGCAAGAAGAGGTTCAACGATCTGGAAAACATCGAAGCCAAGCTTGAGCCCTCCGGGCAGGCCAAGGTGTTCATGAACAAGGTGGCGGTGTCCCGCGTCAAGGACAGGGACAGGGAGATCAACCTTAAGGAGGCCAGGAAGATCAAGCCAAAGGCCAAGGCCGGAGATGAGATCAAGGTGGACATTACTCCGTCGGATTTCGGCCGCCTTGCCGCGCAGACCGCCAAGCAGGTGGTCATTCAAAGGATCAGGGAGGCTGAAAAACAGAGCGCTTTTGACGAATTCAACGCCAAGTCGGGCGAAATAATCAACGGCACCGTGCAGAGAAGAGAGCGCGGCGGTTATCTCGTCAACCTGGGGCGCGTTGAGACCCTTCTGGCGTCAAGCGAGCAGATACCAGGAGAGATCTACAGGCCGAGGGACCATATTAAGCTTTATGTCGTTGAGACAAGAAAAACGCCAAAAGGCCCGATGGTCGTGGTTTCCAGGACGCATCCGGGACTGGTCAAGAAGCTCTTCGAGCTCGAGGTGCCCGAGATATCTCAGAATGTCCTTGAGATAAAGGCTATAGCAAGAGAGGCCGGCAGGCGTTCGAAGATAGCTGTTCTCTCTAACGACAGCAACGTCAGCGCGGTGGGGACCTGCGTCGGGCACATGGGCACAAGGATACAGAACATAGTAAAAGAGCTCGGCAGCGAGAGGGTCGACATAATTGAGTGGAACGACGATCCTAAAGTCTTCATAGCCAACTCTCTTTCGCCGGCCAAGGTCGGCGGAGTGAAGCTTAATGAAGAGGATCACATCGCCACCGTATTTGTTCCCGAAAAGCAGCTCTCCCTTGCCATCGGCAAGGAGGGGCAGAACGTGAGGCTCGCGGCCAAGCTCACCGGATGGAAGATAGACATCATAAGCGAGGAAGAGGCGGAAAAGGGAAAGGGGAAGGATAAGGAGAAGGATAAGAACAAGGAAGATGGGGGAGAGAAGACGATTAAGGTCCATGAGGTCGCCAAGGAGCTCGGGATACCGAGCAAGGAAGTGATAGCAAAGCTTAACGACATGGGAGTGGAGGCCAAGGCGGCCACGAGCAACGTTCCTGCCGATGCCAAGAAAAAGCTTGAAGAGGAGCTTAATTGATATTCACTGATGAAGACAAGCGGAAGATAATTGACGGCGCCGGAGCCCCGGGGTTCAAGGTTGAGTCTCTGCCGGAGAATTACAACAACATCCTGTCGTTCCTGAAGAAGAATCTTGACGGCGCCAATGACAAGGAGGACGTGTTCGATTTCTCCATAGACGCCATAAATCGCATGGGTTTTGAGTTTTCCTTCATAGCGATGTTCAGGGAAGACAGAAGGTACTCCTCGGCCGTGAGAATCCGCGTTGATTCGGAGCTCGTCAGCAAGGTGGAGGATTTCGCGCAGAAGATGATGCCGGACATGACGGTAATGAGGTACAGGATCCCGATCTACGAAGAGGGCAGGATATACAGGAGGTTTCTTCTTGAGTCAAAGAAGCCCCTTGTGACAACAAGCGTCGGGTTCTCGGGCAGCCCCGATGTTGTCTCGGAAGACATCTCTGAAATGTACGACAACCTTTTGCCCAAAGACAGCCCTATAGGAATTCTCATGCCCGCGCTCAAGAGAATAGTTCCCTACAAATATGCCATGTCGGCTCATATTTTCATAAATGAGGCGGCGGTTGGCAACATCGGCATAGCCAGCGCAAGGGAGATGAAGGAGGAGGATCTCAACATGCTTCTCCTCATAGCCTGCTCAATAGCCGGTGCGCTTGAGAAGGTTGGCTTCGGGAAAAATTACGCTTAAAATGCTGGGAGATAAAAATGGCTAAGAAAAAGAAGAAGGCTCCTGCCAGGAAGAAATCGGCCCCTAAAAAGCCCGTAAAAAAGAAAGCGGTCAAAAAATCAAAGCCGGTAACGGCCAAGGCCAAGGTGGAAAAGCCGGCAGTTCATCACGAGGTAAAGGCAGCTCCTCCCGAGGCTCCTGCTTCTCAGCCTCCTTCCCCTCCCAAGCCCGAGAGGAAGAAAATACTCATTGAGTCTCCTGAGGTCCTCGTAAAGGACCTTGCCGACAAGATGGGGCTGAAGGCGGGGGATCTCATAAAGGCTCTCATGATGAAGGGCACTGTTGCGACAATAAACCAGAAGGTGCCCATACCGGTAATAAAAGCCGTGGCCCCCGATTTCGATTACGATGTTGATGTGAACATCAAGAAAAGCGAGGAAAAGTCTTTAAAATCCTCCTCCACGCACGATTCCGCCAACCTTCTTCCCAGAAGCCCGGTAGTGACAATAATGGGCCATGTTGACCACGGCAAGACCAAGCTTCTTGACGCCGTGCGGAAAACCAATGTGGTGGACAAAGAGGCCGGAGGCATCACCCAGCACATCGGAGCCTATCAGGTTGAGGTCAAGGGGCGCAAGATAACTTTTCTTGACACTCCGGGGCACGAGGCCTTCACTGCCCTGAGAGCCAGGGGCGCCGGGGTGACCGACATAGCGGTACTCGTGGTTGCCGCAGACGACGGCGTTATGCCGCAGACAATAGAGGCCATCGATCATGCGAGAGCGGCCGGAGTTCCGATAATTGTCGCGATCAATAAAATTGACAAGCCTGATGCCAATCCGGACAAGGTCAAAAAGCAGCTGGCCGAACGCGATCTTTCCCCGGAGGACTGGGGCGGAAGCACGGTCACCGTTCCTATCTCGGCCAAGGAAGGTAAAGGCATTGATGAGCTTCTCGAAATGATAATGCTCGTCGCGGACATGCAGGAGCTCAAGGCCGATCCTTCGATTCCCGCTCACGGAGTTGTAATTGAGGCCAAGCTCGACAAGCGCAGGGGCCCCGTGGCGACAGTTCTGGTGAACGGGGGCACTCTTCGCGTCGGAGACCCGATTGCAATAGGGGGGACTTCGGGCAAGGTGCGCGCGATCGTGAACGACAAGGGCGCCAGCATAAAGGAAGCCGGCCCGGCGGTCCCCGCGGAGCTTCTTGGTTGTTCTGAAGTTCCTAAGTCCGGAGATTTCTTCCAGGTGACGAAAACCGACAAGGATGCCAGGGAAATCGCTGCCAGGAACGTGAGCGATATGGGGCACGCCGAAAGGATATCCCTTGAGTCGTTCTCCAAGCACGTGAAGCAGGGGGAGAGAAAGGACCTGAACCTCATCCTGAAGGCTGACGTTCAGGGATCATTGGAGGCGCTTGGCAAGTCGCTTGCCGGCCTCTCGGTGCACAACATACACGTCAAGATCATTCACGCCGCGATCGGAAGCATAAACGAATCTGACATAATGCTTGCCGAGGCTTCCGGCGCCATTATCATCGGCTTCAATGTCGCCGTTGGCCCCGAAGCGACGCGGCTCGCGGAGACTGAAGGAGTGGACGTCAAGCTCTATAAGATAATTTACAACGTCGTGGATGACGTAAAGATGGCCCTGGAGGGCCTGCTTGAGCCGGAGTATGAGGAAGTGATAACCGGCACGGCCGAGGTCAGGCAGCTTTTCAAATTCTCAAAAGTCGGAGTGATAGCCGGCTGTCAGGTGCTTACCGGCAAGCTTGTCAGAGGCTCCAAGATGCGGATCAAGCGCGATGAAGAGGTTGTCCATGAAGGCAGGCTGGAGTCGCTCAAGCGATTCAAGGAGGACGTGAAAGAGGTTGATAAAGGATATGAGTGCGGAGTAGCCCTGATGAAATTCGAGAATTTCAGGGTCGGCGACGCGATCGAGGTGTTCGAGATGAGACCCAAGCCCAGGAAAAAGGCAAAGGCGTAAAATGTCCAGGGCAGACAGGGTAGGCGAACTTCTCAGGGACGAGATAAGCGGAATCCTAAGAAAAAAGATTAATGACCCCAGGATAGGCTTTGTTTCAATAACGCGCGTTGACGTGACCGATGATCTCAAGCATGCCAGAGTATATGTTTCAATATTCGAGGATGAGGAAAAGAAGAAGACTACAATGAAGGGGCTTGAGAGCGCGAAGAGATTCATCATGAACATGATAGCTCCTTCTCTGGACCTCAAATTCCTTCCCGAAATCACTTTCAAGCAGGATAATTCAATCGAGAACGCCAGCAGGGTGTTTGAGATCATGCACCGCATAAAGGAAAAGGGAAGAGAAAAATGACTCACAGGGCCGTACTTCAAAAGATCAAAAAAGCACTCTCTTCAGCAAAGACGGCCCTTGTTTTGTGCCACGTCGACCCCGACGCAGATACGATTGGATCCATGATAGCCGTTTCCCTGATCCTGAGGAGATTGAAGATAAAGGCGCAGATGGTGTCGCATGACAGGATCCCGCAAACCTACGATTTTCTGCCCATGATCTCAAAGATCGCCCATGAAATTCCGGACGCGACCAGGTATGATGTCGTGATAACCGTTGACGCGGCGGATATAAGGCGCGTGGGCGAGAACTTTAACGCCCGAGGGAAAGCCGGCTTGCTGATAAACATCGATCACCATCCTGACAACACTAGGTTCGGCGATATTAATTTTGTAGCGAAAGTCTCTTCAGCGGCGGAGCTTGTTTATGACCTCTGCAACTATCTGAAAGTTCCCATATCAAAAGACATTGCCGTGTGTCTCTACACGGCAATAATAACCGATACCGGGAATTTCAAGTACGAAAACACCACGGGCTCAACCTTCAAGATCGCATCAGACCTGCTCAGGGCGGGGGTTTCTCCCAGCAGGATAGCCGGAAGGATATACGACACAAAATCCCTTTCCTCTCTCAAGGTCCTGGCTGCGGCGCTCCAGCGAACCGGTGTTTCTGATGACGGAAGGGTCATCTGGACTTCCGTCACGGACGAAATGGTGGACAGGGCATCAGCCCGGGGTGAGGAGCTAACGGGCATCGTTGACCACCTGAGGTCCGTTAAGGGCACCGAAGTCGCGCTCCTCTTCAGAGAGCACAAAGGGAAGATCAAGGTCAATCTCAGGTCAAAAGAAAAGGTCAATGTTCAGAAGATCGCGGCGGAGCTCGGCGGAGGAGGCCACATCAGGGCCGCGGGCGTTTCGCTTGACGGTTCTCTCGATGATGTGAGGGACAAGGTTCTCGCGGTTGTCCGCAGCCACATGCGCTGAAGTGGTAGACGGCATTATTGTAATCGACAAGCCTCAGGGTTGGACCTCTTTTGACGTCGTTAAGAAGCTTCGCGGCATTACAAAAACCAGAAAGGTGGGGCACTCCGGAACGCTGGATCCTATGGCCACCGGTGTTCTGCCGCTCTTTTTCGGGGCCGCCACAAAACAGGTCTCCCGCTTCATGAGAGGCAAAAAGGGATACGCGGCCGAGATGACGCTCGGCGTTGTGACCGATTCCCAGGACGCTGACGGGAAGGTCTTACGGCAAAACGCAGTTGCCCGCGATATAACCCCGAATGAGATCTCCGCTGTTTTTTCCGCCTTCACGGGGCCTATCGAGCAGGTGCCTCCAATGGTTTCTGCCGTGAAGATAAACGGCGAAAGACTTTATAAGCTGGCAAGAAAGGGCATTGAGGTCAAGAGGAAGCCCCGGAAAGTCGTCATCCATGAGCTTAACCTTACAGGCATTGAGGGTTCCAGGATCAGGTTCTTCTGTCTTTGTTCAAAGGGAACCTACGTTCGGACCCTTGCTTCGGACATCGGCGACAGGCTCGGCTTCGGCGCTCACCTTTCAAGCCTCAGAAGGACGATGTCGGAGCCCTTCACCGAAAAGCACGCGCGCTCGATCGGACAGGTTGAGGAGGCAATGAAGTCCGGGGATATCTCTTCTCTTGTCCTAAATCCTGATGATTTTATTGTTGAGAGCTGTTAAAATCGTTTCATCATTATGGGAAATAAGGAAGCTAAGAAACAGATAGAGAACCTCCGACGGGCCATCAGGCATCATGACCATCTCTATTATGTCCTTGATAAGCCGGAAATCCCCGATTCGGAATACGACAAGCTGTACCGGAAGCTTCTGGAATTGGAGAAAGCGCATCCTGATCTTAAATCTCCCGATTCTCCGACGCAGCGCGTGGGCGCGCCTCCTCTCAAGGAATTCAGGTCCGTTGCCCATAAAGTCAGGCTGATGAGCCTTGACAACGCGATGAACTCCGAAGAGCTCGAAGATTTCGACCGCCGCGTCAGGGAAGGGCTCGGAGAAGACAGGATCGATTACGTTGCCGAACTGAAGATCGACGGCCTCGCTGTCTCGCTTGTCTATAAGAAAGGCGTTCTCGTTCGTGGAGCCACAAGAGGGGACGGAACGAACGGGGAAGATATCACCCAGAACCTGAAGACAGTGCGGTCGGTGCCGCTGAAGCTGGACGAAGAGATCGATATTGAAGTGCGCGGCGAAGTGTACCTTCCTTACGATGATTTCTTGAAGCTGAACCAGGACCGGGAGGAGAAGGGAGAGCCCAGGTTCGCGAATCCCCGGAACGCGGCCGCGGGATCGGTCAGGCAGCTTGATCCGAACATCTCGGCATTAAGGCCTCTGGACATTTTCTGTTATTTCGGACTTGTGGACGGCAGGGAATTGAAGACCCACAGCGAGACCCTTGAATACATGAAGAAGCTGGGGTTCAAGGTAAACCCGAACATCAGGCTCTGCCGCGGCATAAGGGATGTTGTCAGGTATATCGAGGGCTGGGAAATTAAGCGCGGAAAGCTCAATTACGAGATCGACGGCATCGTGGTAAAGGTCAACGATACCGCGGCATGGAGGAAGCTGGGCGCCACAAGCCACGCGCCCAGATGGGCCATAGCCTTCAAGTATCCTCCCATTCAGGCGGGTTCCGTCATTGAGGACATACAGGTCCAGGTGGGGCGGACGGGAGCCATAACTCCCGTGGCGTACCTCAAGCCGGTTCATCTGGCCGGAGTTGTCGTTAAACGGGCGACGCTGCACAATGAGGACGAGATAAAGAGAAAGGGGATAAGGATCGGCGATCACGTGGTGGTCCAGAGGGCTGGCGATGTTATTCCCGAGATCGTCAAGGTCATTAAGGAGAAGAGGTCCGGCGGGGAAAAAGAATTCCGCATGCCGAAGAAGTGCCCCGTCTGCGGCTCAGAAATTGTGCGCCCGGAAGGCGAAGCGGTCGCAAGGTGCACGAACGCCGCGTGTCCCGCCCAGGTCAAGGCCAGGATCCGCTTATTCACCATGAAGCAGGCAATGGACATGGAGGGGGTGGGGGAGGCAATTATTGATCAGATGGTCGAAAAAGGACTCATAAAGGATTTCGCGGATCTCTATTCTCTTGGGAAAGAGGACGTGATGAAGCTCGAGCGAATGGCGGGCAAGTCGGCGCAGAACGTGATCGACGCGATCCAGGGCAGCAGGGACAGGCCGTTTGAGCGGGTTATTTTCGCCCTGGGGATCCGCAATGTGGGAGGGCACACTTCCTCCATTCTTGCAAACCGTTATCCTGACATAGGAAAGCTGGCCTCCGCGACTAAGGAAGATCTCGTGAAGATCCGGGAGATAGGCCCCATTGTTGCCGAATCTATAGAGGATTTCTTCAGGGAAAAACATAATCAGAAGATAATAGAAAAGCTCAAAAAGGCGGGGGTCAGAATGGAATCGAAGGCATCCAAAGGCCCTCAGCCGCTTAAGGGGATGACTTTTGTCTTCACGGGAGGGCTCCAGTCATTGTCCAGGCCTGAAGCGGAGGATCTTGTCCGATCGCTCGGCGGCATGATATCCTCGTCTGTTTCAAAGAACGTAGACCGCGTCGTTGTCGGAAAGGACCCGGGATCAAAGTTTGACAAGGCGAAAAAACTCGGTATCATTACAATTACCGAAAGTGAATTTTTGAAGCAGGTAAAAAAATGATAAGAAAAGCAAAGGTTTCGGACGCGAAGAAAATACAGGAGCTGATCAATCACTTTGCATCGACCAACGTGATGCTTCCCAGGTCGCTTAACGAGATCTACGACAATCTGCGCGATTTTTATGTGGTCGATAGAGGCGGCGAGGTGGTGGGATGCGTTGCCAATCACATTGCCTGGGAGGACCTTGCGGAGGTCAAGTCACTGGCAGTTAGAAGCGATTCTCAAAAGAAGAACTACGGCAGGGCCCTGGTGGAAAAATGCCTTAAGGAAGCGCGGGAGCTCGGCATAAGAAGGCTATTCGCACTGACTCTTATTCCGGATTTCTTCAAGAAGCTGGGCTTTAAGACCATCAGCAAGAAAAAACTTCCTCAGAAGGTCTGGGGCGAGTGCATAAACTGCATCAAGTTCACGGAGTGCGACGAGATCGCCGTCGCGATTGACCTATCCGAAGAAAACCTTCGCGATGTCAAATAGGTCCTTGTCCACCGTCTTCAGCTTGGCCACGGCTTTTTCAAGCGGCACCGCGACTATCCTGTTCCCTTCAAGGCTGACCATGTTCCCGAATTTCTTTTCATGCACCAGATCTATTGCTTTGACGCCGAACCTTGTTCCCAGCACCCGGTCGAACGCGGTGGGGGAGCCGCCCCTCTGAACGTGTCCCAGGACCACGTTCCTGGTCTCAAAGCCGGTCTTTTTCTCAATGACTTTCGACAGCTGGTCTCCTATGCCTCCGAGCTTGACGTGGCCGAAGGCGTCAAGGCTCTTGTCCTGCGTCACGAAATCCTTGGTGTCTTTGGGCTGAGCGCCTTCGGCTACAACCACAATCGAAAAATTCTTGCCCCTCTCATGCCTCTTCTTGAGGTTATTGCATACCTCTTCGATGTCAAATTTTTCCTCCGGAATCAGTATGATGTCGGCTCCTCCCGCAATTCCTCCATGGACGGCTATCCAGCCCGCGTGGCGGCCCATTACCTCGACTACTATGACCCTGTCGTGCGATTCGGCCGTGGTGTGAAGCCTGTCTATCGCGTCCATTACGATGTTGACAGCTGAATCGAATCCGAACGTGTAGTCCGTCGCTGAAAGGTCGTTGTCTATGGTCTTGGGAACTCCGACGACGTTGAGTCCTTTCTTGACGAGCTTGTTGGCCACCCCAAGGGTGTCTTCTCCGCCCACCGCGATAAGGGCGTCAAGCTTGAGCTTCTTGAACTGCTCTTTGGCCTTGTCGTATCCTCCGTCAATCTTGTCCGGATTTGTCCTGGACGTGCCGAGGATTGTTCCTCCTCTGTGTAGGATCCCTGAGACTGATCTTAGATCCAGAGGCATTGTGACGGCTTCAAGAAGGCCCTTCCAGCCGTGCCTCAGGCCTATCATTTCATCCCCGTAAACGCTTATTCCCTTCCTGACCGCTCCCCTTATAACCGGATTCAGCCCTGGACAGTCTCCGCCGCCTGTTAGAATTCCTACTTTCATGCCCGTTTACCCCTTTCTGTTAGAAAATCAGCTTGACGTTGAAAATCCCCTCGTTGCCGTAGGTGACTTCGAGGTTGTCTATGATCCTTAACCCGATCTCCGCTCCGGCCGGTATGCCGGTCACTATGTTCAGCCTGAGGGCCAGGCGGTCATAGAACACCTTGCTCAGCGCGAAACCGAGCTCAGGAATGACATAGCTCACTCTCATGCCGGTTTCCGTCCTTCCCTGGACCTGTCCGACTCCTATCACCCATGACGCGTTGAGTGCGGCACCGTCCTTCTCGTTAATGAACTGGCTGCGCACGTGAACGTCTGCCAGCTGATCGATGTATGTCGGCGAAATTGCCGCAAACGGAACAAAAATTCCCGCGAGAAGCGCGGAGAACGAATCATCAAAATAAGGATCATCAAGGTATGTCTGTCCCCAGTATCCTATTCCAATTCCCACCTGATCGTCGACGCCGTAATCCAGCTCTATTGACTGCCAGGTGTAGTCCGTCTCGAAGTCCTGCTTTGTGTCGTCATTAGTGACCGTCACGACGCCTTTGCCCGTGAAGCCGGACAGCTCGAACCTGCCCTCAACTACGTCCCCGTCCGGAATGGAGGCAAGCGAAACAGAGTTGACCAGAAGCCCTGAGATAGCAAACACCATGATAATTTTTCTCACTGCCATCACCTCACAATGAAATTTTGATGCCGATCATGCCGAGGGGGGAGAGGGACAGGGCGAACTCAAGATTCTCGTTCAAAACAAACGCGCCCTCGATCCCAGTTTGGAGCCCCGGCTTGAAGTTGTCTTCAAGTCCCGTAGGCGGTCCAATAACCACGTTGAATCTGCCGATAATGCCTGGTGTCTTTTCAAGAGCGCTGCTCATGCAGAATCCGGCAAGCGGATAAGTCTCGGATACTATCTCAAAATCATTGTCTTTCTTGTAGCCTTTTGGCTTTGTGTATCCGCCGACGCCGGCTACCAGAGCGAAATTAAAATTATACGCCTTGCTCGGATGAAGGATCTGATAGCTTATGTAGCCCTCATAGAATTCCGCGTGCTTGCCCGGTTCAATATAATTCCAGGTCGTGTCCTTGGAATTGTTGGCTTCAACCACGTAGCTTCCGCCAACGACGAGATCATCCGCTATTCCGCGGCTGAGATTGATGGAAGTGTTGGGGACAGTGCCCGGCAGGTTGCCGACGGAGAAATCCGTCTTTCCCGCTTTCGCGTCCGCGTCAAGAATGAGAGCGGAAGCAGGAACAGAGCAAAAGGCGATAAGCGCGGTTATGATCAGGATCCTGCTCATACTATGCCTTTCCCGCGGAGCCGAGAACCTCCTCGTTCTTGCGCTTTATGAGCTCGATCAGCTCCTGTCTTGCGGGGCCCAGGTATTTTCTGGGATCGAACTCTTTTGGTTTTTCGGAGAACACTTTTCTGATCACGGCGGTGACGACCAGCCTGCCGTCGGTGTCGATATTGATCTTGCAGACCGCCGATTTTGCCGCTTTTCTGAGCTGGTCCTCCGGGACCCCCGCGGCTCCTTCAAGGGCCCCGCCGTACTTGTTCACCATGTCGACGTACTTGGGGAGGACTGAGGATGCTCCGTGAAGCACTATGGGGAATCCCGGTATGCGCTTCTCTATTTCATCAAGGATGTCGAACCTGAGAGGGGGGACTTTCTCTCCGGGCTTAAGCTTGAACTTGTAGGCGCCGTGAGAGGTTCCGATCGATATCGCCAGGCTGTCCACCTTTGTCTTGCCAACGAAATCCTCGACCTCCTCGGGCTTTGTGTAATTGGATTTTTCCGCGACCACATGCTCTTCAATGCCCGCGAGAACTCCGAGCTCTCCTTCCACAACAACATCCCTGGGATGAGCGTATTCGACCACTTTTCTGGTCATTGCGATATTTTCGTCGTAGGGCAGGTGAGAGCCGTCAATCATGACCGATGAGAATCCGGAGTCGATGCAGGACTTGGCCAGCTCAAAGCTGTCTCCGTGGTCAAGGTGAAGGACTATAGGTATATTGCTCTTCAAATCCTTTCTGACCATTTTGACCGCTCCCATCGCCATGTAGCGCAAAAGCGTTTCGTTGGCGTACTGCCTGGCGCCCTTTGATACCTGCAGAATTACCGGCGAACTGGTCTCGGCGCAGCCGGTCACGACGGCCTGAAGCTGCTCCATGTTGTTGAAGTTGTAAGCGGGAATGGCGTATCCTCCCTTTACCGCCTTCTTGAACAGCTCTCGAGTGTTAACCAGACCCAGTTCCTCGTACAGTTTCTTTGCCATTTTCATTTCCCCTTTCTATTCCTTTGAATAATCCACGAGCTTCGCGAAGGAATCTGCCTTGAGGCTGGCCCCTCCGACAAGTCCGCCGTCTATGTTCAGCTGCTCCATAAGGTCAGAGACGTTCTCGGGCTTTACGCTCCCGCCGTAAAGTATCCTGACCTTGTCCGCTGCGTCACTGCCGAACATCCCGGAGAGGGTCTTTCTGGCAAATATGTGAACTTCTTCGGCCTGATCGGGAGTAGCCGTCTTTCCTGTCCCGATGGCCCAGATGGGTTCATACGCTGTCACAATCTTGACCATCTGCTCCTTTGAGACGTTCTTGAGTCCCTCCCTCAGCTGCTTTTCCACGACAGTGAAGGTTTGCCCCTTTTCCCTCTGTTTCAGGCTCTCTCCGATGCAGACAATAGGAGTTAAATTGTGCTTCAGAGCGGCAAATATCTTCCTGTTCACGGTATCATCGGTTTCCCCGAAGAACTGGCGCCTCTCGGAGTGGCCGATTATCACGTACTCGCATCCCGCGTCTACCAGCATTGCGGGGGAGATCTCCCCGGTGAACGCTCCTTTTTCTTCCCAGTACACGTCCTGCGCGGAAAGCCTGATATTTGAGCCTTTGATCGCTTTTCCCACGGCTTCGAGGGCGGTAAAAACAGGGGCAACTACTATTTCGCGGTTGGTTATGTCTTTAACAAGGGGCTTCAGTTCGGCGACCATTTCCACGGCTTCCTTGATCGTCTTGTTCATCTTCCAGTTCCCGGCCATTATCGGTTTTCTCATTAAACCAGCTCTCCTCCGTCAATGTAAAACAGGGGGAATTATAGCATATGAACATCTTTTATGAAAGGTGGTATAATGCGGGCATGCGAAGGACCAAGATAGTCTGCACAATAGGCCCCGCCTCGCAGTCCAGGAGCGTCTTGAGGAAGCTCATTAAGGCTGGAATGAACGTTGCCAGGCTAAACATGTCGCACGGAAACCACGCGAGCCACAGAAAGGTCATCAGGACAGTAAGGCAGCTGGAAAAAGAGACGGGCATTCCCGTTGCGATCCTCGCGGACCTGCAGGGGCCCAGGCTCAGGACAGGGAAGCTGAAAAACAAGATCGTAATTCTCAAGCGCGGCGATATTCTGACCATCACTCCTGATGCCGTTCCCGGCACACGCGACCTGATATCCACAGATTACAAGCGGCTTCACAGGGACGTGAAAAAAGGCAGCAGGATACTCATTGACAACGGATTCATTGAGCTTAAAGTGCTTAAAACTTCAGGCAGAAAAGTCATCTGCGAGGTTGTTGAGGGAGGCTTCCTGGGAGAGAACAAGGGAATGAATCTTCCCGGCGTCAAACTCTCCACCCCTACAATAACTTCCAAGGACAAAAAAGACCTGAGGTTCGCGGTGAGGGAGAAGGTGGATTTCATAGGCGTGTCCTTCGTCAGGTCCGCTTCCGACGTCCTTCTCGTAAAGAAAGCGGGCGTTCCCGCGATTGCCAAGATAGAAAAGCCCGAGGCGGTTGAAAGAATTGACGAGATCATTGATGCCAGCGACGGAATTATGGTCGCGCGGGGCGATCTTGGCGTTGAGATGTCAACCGAATCGGTTCCCGTCATTCAGAAGGACATTATCAGCAGATGCAACAGGAAAGGCAGGGTAGTGATAACCGCCACGCAGATGCTTGAGTCCATGGTCAGCAGGCAGAGACCCACAAGGGCCGAGGCTTCTGATGTCGCCAACGCCGTGTTCGACGGTACAGACGCGCTCATGCTGTCCGAAGAGGTCGCCATCGGCAAATTCCCGGTAAGGGCCGTTTCGGTGATGAGCAGGATCGCGGGGGAGGCCGAGAGAAAGATCATTTCCGAGAAGAACATGGTCGAGATACTCGCCCTAAAGGGGGTCAATGTCGCCTCGGCTGTCGGGCATGCCGCAGCGTCGCTTGCCGAGGACCTGAACGCTAGGGCCATAGCGGTATTTACAGCATCGGGCTCCACCGCGCTCCTGATATCCAAATACCGGCCTGACGCGCCCATCTACACATTCACCTCGTCGCTTGATGTTGCCAGAAAGACGTGCCTCTTCTGGGGAACAAGACCTGTAATGGTCGCGAACTTCAGCTCAACAGACCAGATGTTCGCCTGCGCCGAAAAGACCCTGAAAAAGATGAAGGCTGCAAGAAAAGGCGATGTGATACTGACCATTGCCGGCGTTCCGCTGAAGAAGCCGGGCATCACTAACCTGGTGAAGATCCAGAATATCGGCGAATAGGCATCGTCGGGGAAACCCTTGACTTTGCGCGGGCGGTTGTGTATAATTGCTCGTTTCGAGTTTTTTCGCTATTTCTAGAAGGAGGGAATCTATGGATAAGATGAAAAGCTGTTTCGTGCTCGTCCTGTGCTTCGTTTTCTTCGCCTCAGTCTCAGCCACCGCCGGTGTAAGGGCCGTCAAGATCCCCGCTCCGTATTCCTGGAGCTACGAAGGTCCCGAGGGCTACCTTTATTATGACTGGGGTCTCACCGTTGATGACAGCGGATTTCTGACGATCGGCATGGAGCCGAGAGCCGAGGGCGACGTTTCGGCTTCGGAGCCGATGCCGGAAGGGTTCTACTGGGGAGGCGCGCTGGAGGTTGAGGATCCCGAGTTCGACGGCTTTGCGAACATTTTCTTTGAATTTGAGAGCAACGAGGGCGAGGTCTGGCTTTACGCCCTTGCTTCAAAGGACTGGCTCTTCGGTGAGTCAGCCGGTCTTAGCGCGGCAGAAGCCGGAGAAAAGATCAAGGCGAACGCCGTCGTGATGGACGGCTTAAACAGCGGAGACATGGTGCCTGTTGACGAAGAATATATTGGCGATCCCAAGGGGTGCAATGTAATCAACTTGATGGCAGTGCTTGCCCCCTCCGGTGAAGGGCCGGGCCCTGTCCTGGACGCGATGGACGTTGAGCCCCAGACAGAGCCGGTCCTCAAGTACATTCATGTCATGTACAACACCAGGTCCGGGATCACGCCCAGCAAGTCCTACAACGTTCCCAATCCTTTCTCTCCGGGAAGCGGCGGGACAAACATCGTTTACGAAGTTGGAGAGGCTGGGTCGGACATCCATATCAAGATATTCACTCCGTCGGGAAGACTGGTGTGGGAAAAGAGAATGCTTAACGTCCCTGCCGGCAACATGAGCACCGCGTGGGAGGGAGTTTCAAACCTCGGAGAGGAAGTCGCGAGCGGAGTTTATGTCTGCATGATAATCATACAGAAGCCATCCGGAAGCCAGACGGTAAAGACCTGCAAGATCGTAGTGAGATAAAAGGAGCCATAAGATGAGAAAACTATCAGCACTGGTATTCTGCGTTCTAATTGTTTCATCCGCGGCGTTCGCTGACAATCTTGTCATAGATGATCCCGGGAATATCGGGGTCGGGGGCAGGCCCATGGGAATGGGCAAGGCCTTTGTCGGCATAGCCAATGACACAAGCGCGATCTTCATGAACCCCGCAGGCCTTGCAGCGGTCGACAAGCCTCAGTTCATCAGCATGTACGGCACAATGCTGGGCGGAGAGTCGGTCTACAATCTCCTGGGCGGCTCCTATTCGTTCGGTGAGGCCGGAACAGTAGGCCTCGGAATTGTGAACAATTCCATCGGGGATATCGCCCTGGTCGACACCAGCGGCGACACGGACATCATATCTTACAGCAGGGGGATTTTCTTCCTGTCCTACGGAAGGAACCTCGACATGGTCATGGAGGATCTCGAGGCCGGAGCTAACCTGAAATATTATTACGCGGGTTATTCGGACGGCGGCGGTTCCGGTTCCGGAGTTGACCTGGACGTAGGAGCCAGAAAGAAGGTTCTTCCCTGGATGAGGCTGGGCGCCGCGTTCAGGAATTTTCTTTCAACGGGCGCTGGCGGCAAGTTCACTACGGACGGACGCGAGGAAGCCATCCCCGGCGTATTCACCGTCGGACTGGGCAGCAAGCTCATCGGAAGGCAGGCTCCGTGGACGATCGACCAGCAGGTGCTTTATCTCGCGACCGACGTGGATTTCGCCCTGGAAGAGAGGATCCCGGCGCTGGCCCACGTGGGAGTTGAGTGGTGGCCGGTCAGGTTCTTCGCGCTTCGCACAGGCGTGAACCATGAGATCGAAGGCAAGTCTCCCATGGGCTTCATGACCGCCGGAGCGGGTTTCCGCTGGGAGGGCTTTGAGTTCGATTACGGATACGAGGGAAGGGTGGACAACACAGCTCATTACTTTTCTCTGGGCTTCTCGGGAAGGACGGATATCGAGGAGGAGCCGGAAGAGGATTGGAAGAGAAGGATAACCCTTAAGCGCTTCAAGGATGTTCCCGAAGATCACTGGGCCAGGGAAGAGATAGAGTACATGGCCACAACCGATGTCATGCCGGGATATCCGGACGGAACATACAAGCCGGACATGAGGCTGAAGAGGGGAGACATGATAGTCCTCATGATGTACGCCTTTGACATTGAACCCACGAAGGCTACCGAGAAGGTGTTCGAGGATGTTTATCCCTCCAACTGGGCCGCGGGGTATCTTAAAAAGGCCAAGGACCTTGGCGTAATAACAGGCTATCCGGACGGGACTTTCAGGCCCGGCAAGATAGTGACCCGCGCCGAAGCAATAGCCCTGGCAACGAGGCTTGACAGCATTAGCAATCCGGAATCCCTCAAAGAGATGGAATCGGCCGATCTATACAATGACGTTCCGGTCAATCACTGGGCGGCCAACAACGTCTCTCACGCCAAGAACAAGAAAATGCTCACATATGTAATGGGCAAGTACTTTGAGCCGGACAAGAGGGTGAACAGGGCTGAAACGGCGGTAATCCTCTACAAGACGGATCACGCCCAGGAGACGCTCGAGAGGATTAAGAACCAGTACGAGATAGTTGATACTCAGTAAGCTTGAGGGGAAGGGGCTTCTCCGGGCGGAATAATATAGCATGTGCTCCGCCCGGAGCCCTGAGGAACAACAAGCTTTTTGTCCGCCATCATGGTGAGCTCAATATGAGCTGTTTTGTGTGAAACGTTGAACGCCTCTCTGTACTCTCTGTTGGTGATGCTTCCGTGCTCGTTTATGAACTGAACCGCCCTCATCTGGCGCTTGTTCAGGTCCTTGCCGCTCCACGGGCTTTTGATCTCTTCTTCCTCGTCCTCTCTCGCCGGTCTTGATATCTTAACGTCCCTTATGTAGCAGATATCATCGGTCTTGTAGGGCTTCTCTTCGCCTTCGTTTACGGTTATCACGGCTATCTTCTTGTCGTTCTTTTCCACTATTTCAACTGTCGGGTTGATCGGCGGGACGCAGCGCGAGGTGCCCACTTCGGACACCCAGCTCGTGAATTGATCGTTGTCTATGTCGAGGCCTATAAGATGCTTGTTCTTGTCGTCGATGCCGTAGATTATCTTTCCGCCGTCGCTGTTAGCGAAGGCGACCATTTCCCTGGCCAGGTCGTCGGCGGACGGAACTCCCTTTTCAAATTCGACCGCCTGTCCTTCGCCCTGCTCAAGCAGATTTATTATGTCGTCCCAGTTCATGGTCTAAGGATAATATCACGGGATGTGCTAAAATTCAAGATAATGGTATAATTGCCGTCGATGAAGCTGCTCTCAGCCTTTCTTGACATAATATTCCCTCCAAGGTGCCTGGTTTGCGGGCGACCCGGGCCTGAGCCCATGTGTTCCGAATGCATCGCCTCGGTCGAGTATTCGGACGGCGTGCCTTTGTACGAGGGCGCAATGAAAGAGGCCATCACCAGGTTCAAGTTTGAACGAAAGCGCGCTCTTCTTAATCCGCTTTCCTGGATACTTATAACCGCCTATAACGGTGATGGAGTTGATCTCATTACCGCCGTTCCGCTGTTTTCATCCAGGCTCAAAGAAAGGGGATTCAATCAGTCCGAGCTTCTGGCCGAAAGGCTTGCTGACCATCTGGGAGTGCCTTCCGATTTCACCTTGATCGAGAGGGTGAGGGATACCAGGCCTCAGTTTGACCTGAAAAGGCATGAGAGGCTTTCAAACGTTTCAGGAGCATTCCGCTTCTCCGGGAATGACGTCCGCGGGAAAAAGATCCTCATAGTGGATGACATAATGACAACAGGGGCCACATTATCCGAATGCTCAAAAGCCCTTAAAGAGGCAGGAGCGGCCATTGTGATCCCTCTTGTTCTTTCAAAGACCCCTCAGGGCTGAGTTTGCCAACCGGATATTTTTATGTTAAAATCCTCAAAAATACACATTTTGTGAGGAGGAAAATTCATGCAGATAATCGTTCAAGGGCACGGCACAAACGTCACTTCAGCCATGAGGGATTACGCGTTCAAGAAGATAGGAAAGATAGAGCAGTTTTTCAATAACATCCAGAAGGCCGACGTAGTTCTGGATGCGAGGGCCATTGATGACAAGACCAGGAATCAGGTCGCGGAAGTCACGCTCTGGGTGGCGGGAAAGAAGGTCATAAGGGCAACTGAAGCCGCCCAGGACATGTACGCGGCAATAGATCTTGTTTGCGATGAAGTTGAAAGGCAGGTCCGCAAGCACAAGGACAAGAAGGTCAAGGAAACAAGGCGGAAGGCCAAGCAGGCCAAGATGGAGGAGCGCATTCCGGAGGAGGAAGTTTCGGACGGTCAAAGGGTAATAGTTGACGTGGAGCGATTCGCTTCAAAGCCTATGCTGCCCGAAGAAGCGGTGGACAGGATAAAGGTAATGAAGCAGGATTTCCTGCTTTTCCTGAATCCCGAGTCGAAGTCGGTAAATTTGGCCTACCGGAAGGGGAAGGAATATTCGATTTTTGAGCCTGAAGAGAACGGGCTGAAGTCCATCTCTCCTAATCAGGCCGCGGACGAGGTGGAAACCCAAGGGAAGGACTTTATGATGTTCAGCAACGCCGATACAAAAAAAGTCAGCGTTCTCTACAGGAGGCATTCCGGGAATTTCGGGCTCATAGAGTCGAACGTTTAATGATCTTCAAACTCCTCGCCAGGTTAATCGGTGACTCAAACGAGAAGCGCCTTGACGCGATGCGGCCCCTTGTTGAGCGCATCAATTCCCACGAAGACGCCCTTAAGAAACTGAGCGATGAGGAACTTTCCGCCAAGACATCCGAATTCAAAAGGAGAATATTGGGCGGAGAAGAACTCAATTCCATCCTTCCGGAAGCTTTTGCCGTGGTCAGGGAAGCTTCCGTCAGGACCACGGGAATGCGCCATTTTGACGTCCAGCTTCTTGGCGGCGTAGTCCTGCATGAGGGAAAGATCGCAGAAATGGCGACCGGCGAGGGGAAAACTCTTGTGGCCACGCTTCCGGCTTACCTCAACGCTCTCACGGGAAAGGGCGTTCATATAGTCACGGTCAATGATTATCTGGCAAGGCGCGACAGCGAATGGATGGGCCCGGTATTCACCTTCCTTGGCCTGACTGTCGGACTTATTCAGCACGACATGGCGCCTCCGGAGCGCAAAGCTGCCTACGCAGCGGATATCACATACGGCACTAACAACGAGTTCGGCTTCGATTATCTCCGCGACAATATGGTGACTACAATCGAGCATTGCGCTCAGAGGGAGTTGAATTTTGCCGTTGTCGACGAGGTCGACAGCATTCTGATAGATGAGGCCCGCACCCCGCTTATCATTTCCGGAAGAGTGGAGCAGTCACTCGAGGGTTACAGGAGAGCGAACGACGTGGCCAGAAGGCTTAACTCGGGGACAGATTACACTGTGGACGAGAAGACCAAAAATGCCGTGCTTACCGAGATCGGCATCAAGAAGGTGGAGAAGATGCTGGGGGTCGAGGCGCTCTTTGATGTGTCTCACATGGACCTCGCGCACCAGATAGTCCAGTCCCTGAGGGCGAAAAGCTGTTTTGAGAGGGACACCGACTACGTCATTAAGGACGGGGAAATCGTGATTGTCGATGAATTCACCGGAAGATTAATGTTCGGCCGACGCTACAGCGACGGGCTCCATCAGGCGATTGAGGCCAAGGAAAACGTTGCGATAAGGGAGGAGAGCCAGACACTCGCGACAATCACGTTCCAGAATTACTTCAGGATGTACGGGAAGCTTTCAGGAATGACCGGAACGGCGAAGACCGAGGAGGCCGAGTTCTGGAAGATATACGGCCTTGAGGTCATTGTGGTTCCCACAAACAAGCCGCTTATCAGGACATCGCACCCCGACATAATCTACAAGACCGAGAAGATGAAATTCCTGAAGGTCGCCGACGAGATAGGCGACTGGCACAAGAAGGGGAGGCCGGTCCTGGTCGGAACGAGGTCTATAGAGAAGTCCGAGTTTCTGGCCAATATCCTGAAGCGAAGGGGCGTTCCTCACAAAGTCCTTAACGCGAAGAACCACGAACGCGAGGCCGAGATAGTCAGCAAGGCGGGGCAGGCGGGTGCCGTGACAATCTCGACCAACATGGCCGGAAGGGGAACGGATATAGTTCTCGGCGAAGGCGTCGCTCAGAAGGGCGGGCTGCACGTCATCGGCACCGAGAGGCATGAATCAAGACGAATAGACAACCAGCTGCGCGGCAGGGCCGGCCGGCAGGGAGACCCGGGATCTTCCAGATTCTACGTGGCGCTCGATGACGAGATAATGCGCCTGTTCGGAGGAGGAAGGGTTACCGCCGTCATGGACCGCCTCGGCATAGAAGAGGACATGCCGATAGAGCACAAGCTGACCAGCCGCGCGATGGAGAACGCTCAGAAGAAGGTAGAGCAGTACCATTTCAACATAAGGAAGCAGGTGCTTGAGTTCGACGACGTGATGAACAAGCAGAGGGACGCCATATACACGCTCAGGCGCAGGATACTTGAGGGAAAAAACCTCAAAGAGAAGATCCTTGAGATGATGGAAAAGATGATCGGCGATCTTGTCGACTCGTTCGTCCCCGAAAAGGCCAGTCCGGACGAATGGGACTGGGACGGGCTCATCAAGGCGGTCTCCGAGTTACTGCCCATTACAGGGCTTGAGAAGATCAAGGATGAAAAGAAGAAGGATGAAATCAGGGATAAGCTCATCAGGGTTTTCAGGGACGCCTATGACATCAAGGAGAGGGAGATCGGTCCCGAGCACATGAGGGAGCTTGAGCGCGTGGTGATGCTCAGGGTCATCGACACGGCCTGGATCGACCAGCTTCACAACATGGACATACTGCGCGAGGGCATAGGCCTGCGCGCCTACGGGCACAGGGACCCTCTGATCGAGTACAAGATGGAAGGCTTCAACATGTTCAATGACATGATGAGCAGGGTCCGCGAGGAGATCGTTTCTATGATACTTAAGGTGCGGCTTGCCGCCGAGAACGAGAGGCCTCAGCCGGCGGCGAAGAACGTCAAAAACATAGGAAGGAATGAACCGTGCCCGTGCGGAAGCGGGAAGAAATACAAGAAATGCTGCCTGCCCCGCCGGCAGGCGGGCGGAAGGAGATAATCCCCATGAAAAAACTTATGCTCCTGATCCTTGCCTTGCTGATATTGTCCGGAGCCGCCTCATCAGAAGTGATCAGCGGAGCAACAGGCGAGAGGCCCAAGTACGATCCTCATTCACTTATCGTAAAGTTCAGGCCGGGCATCGCGGTGTCTCCAGGAGGAGAGCGCTTTCTTGCTATGGACTGGGTGGTTTTCAATTCGGAAGGAGTCAGGCAGCTCAATGACAGGTTCAAGGTTCTCAGGTTGAAGAAGGTTTTTACCGGGCCCGAGCCGATTTCGCCCGATCTTTCGGGTTATTACAAGCTGTTCTTTCCCCACAGCGTAGACATTGATGACGCCATGGAAAAATACAAGGCCGACCCTGATGTCGAGGATGTTGAGTATGAATATATCGCCTATGCCGCTGTCATCCCGACAGACACGAATTTCCCGAACCAGTGGGGATTGAGCAATGAGGGGCAGTCGGGCGGAACGCCGGACGCGGATATAGACGCGGTTGAGGCCTGGGACATTTGCAGGGGAACCAACGAGGTCGTGATCGCGGTGGTTGACGGAGGAGTCGACACGGACCATCCCGATCTCGCGTCTAAACTGATAATCATAAACGGCTGTAATTTCATTGCGGGTGAAGACCCGAACGATCCGAACCCGGTGCCGAACGGTAATGATGAGAGTGTGCCTCCGGATACAATTGACAGCGGCTGTGAGCATGGCACCCATGTTTCCGGAATAGCGGCGGCTATCACAAATAATACTACTCCTAACGGTTCGGTTGCCGGGGTGGGGTGGAACTGCAAAATCATGCCCGTCAAATCACTGGACGACGAGGGCGCGGGATATTATTCGGATGTCGAGAACGGGATCAAATTCGCCGCGGACAACGGCGCCGATGTCATAAACCTGAGCCTTGGCGGGCCTTTCAGCTCAGCCATGCAGAGCGCCATTGATTACGCGTACGCGAAGGATTGTGTGATCGTTGCTGCGGCTGGGAATGGGAGCAAGACTTATCCAAATGGGTTTGACATTGACTCTATCAAACAATCTCCCGTGTGTAACGATGGCGGCGCCGGCGAGAACAAGGTCCTGGGTGTATCCGCGACAACGCATTCGGATGCCAAGGCCTGGTATTCTAATTTCGGATCAACTTATGTTGACGTGAGCGCTCCGGGAGGCGAGACTTCTATTCTCACTCAGGGCATTTACAGCTCTGTTTTCCACGATCCGGCCTGGGGATTCAATAACTGGTTCTATTACAAACAGGGAACTTCCATGGCGGCTCCTTTTGCCGCGGGGCTTGCCGCCCTCATCAAATCGCAGAACCCCGCCTGGCAGAACTGGCAGATCATGCAGCAGATGATCAACACAACCGATTATACTGGCCTTTCCGGAATGGGCTCCGGAAGGATAAATGCTCTCAGCGCCCTGACCGCGGCGTCCCAGTTTGCCAACATCAGCTCTCCCGTCCAGAACACCAATGTTTTCGGCAGCATTCAGATTATCGGCACCGCCACATGGGAGGGAGCCGGGCACTACACCATAGCAACTGGTGAGGGAGCAGCGCCTCTTTCATATACCGAGTTCATCGACAGCTCGACTAAGGTCGTGAACGGACTTCTGGGAAGCTGGGACACGACGGGATTAAGCGGCCCGTACACCATAAGGCTGAGGGTAAATGATCTTCCTACCGTTGAATCCACCAGAGTGGTCAATGTGGGAGGAGGAAGGCTCAAGATCGTCGGAGATTCGGTGGGAGGCCCTAATCCGTACAATCCCAGAGGCGGGCAGAACTACGTGATATATTACAAGCTGACAAAGCCGGCGGAAGTAAGGCTCTCTCTCTACGACATGAACGGCTCTCTCGTATATCAGACCGTATTCAACGAGGGAGACGAGGGCGGCCGCTCAGGAGACAACGCCGTAGAGTGGAACGGAAAAACAGCATACAACGAGTATCCCTCTAACGGCATATATTTCTATCAGCTCGTATCTGACGGAGTCCTGCTGGACAAGGGGAAAATCCTCATATATCAATAGTCATGAGAAGACTGTTAATAATACCGGCCGCTCTCGTTGCGCTTCTGTCATTCAGCGCGGATGCTGAGGTGGGGCGAAGGTTCGATGTTGAGCCCGCAAGATGTGTTCCGGGTGAATTGATCGTCAAGATGAAGCCCGGCGCCTCCGCCTTTGAAATAAACACTTCGGCCGCATCAACCGGGATCAAAGGCGTCTACCTGATAAGGATAAATGAGCGCGCGGATATCGATGCCGCCGCTGCTGAAATTGAATCCGATCCGAACGTGGAATACGCCATCCCCAATTACGTGAGGCGCACGCTTTCCCCGGACGATCCCAAATATCTGGACGTCACTCAATGGGGGCTCTACAGGATAACACTGAACCATCTGGGAAGCGCCGAGTCCGGCTGGAACGAGACGACCGGAACGGACGAGGTGGTCATTGCCGTAGTGGACACGGGAGTGGACTGGGACCATCCGGACCTTGCCGCCAATATCTGGATCAATTCAGCCGAATCGATCGGATCTCCCGGCGTTGATGACGACCTGAACGGCTTCGTTGACGACATAAGAGGATGGGACTTTGTCTCCGTTCCGACCTCCGATGTCTGGTCGGGGGAAGACCCGGGGCCTCCAGACAACGATCCCATGGACTTTGACGGCCACGGAACGCACGTTTCCGGCATAGCTTCTTCGGCAACGGACAACGCGGCCGGGATAGCGGGGACGGGCTGGAACTGCAGGATAATGGCGCTGAGGGCCGGATTCAAGGGCAATGACGGCTGGGGTTATCTTACGGACCTGGACGCCTCGGAAGCGCTTATTTACGCCGCCGATAACGGCGCCGACGTTATAAACATGAGCTGGGGCGACTTCGCCTACTCTCCGCTCATCTCCGAAGCCGTCGGCTACGCGTACGCGAAGGGCTCGATACTCGTTGCCGCGGCCGGCAACCTTAACTCGGCCACGCCTCTTTATCCCGCGGCGTCAGAAAAAGTGCTTTCGGTCGGGGCCACCGACAAGAACGACGTAAGGTCAATCTGGGGATGGGCCGGATCAAGCTACGGCGACTGGGTCGAGGTCTATGCTCCGGGCGGGAGCGGCGTGACCGACGACAACAACTGGATATTCAGCACGATGTTCGACGATACCTACGGATACAAGGCCGGGACCTCCATGGCGTCCCCGTTTGTCGCGGGCATAGCGGGGCTCATGAGGACCAAGTATCCTTCATGGAGCCTGGAGGACATAAGGGAACAGATAAGGAACTCGGCTATCAACAAGAGCTACACTTACTATACAGGCTACGAAAAAGTGAAGAGGGCCGACGCGTACAGGGCACTTATTTATCCGCAGGCTGACATTTCAAGCCCTTCCTACCTTGCGCAGGTGGGACCCGGCAATGACGTTGATATCGTGGGCACCGCCAAAGACCTGATAGGGTCCGATTACGCCGATTACCTTGTCGAAGCGAGCCATCATCCGTACACCGCCTGGACGACAATAGTCGCCACAAATGAGCAGGTCGATGACGGCATACTTGGCACGTGGACGGTCCCGAATGAGCTGGGGTTGTGGAGGATCAGGATGAAGGTCCAGGATGCGGCGGGGCACACGAGCGAAGCATTCACCACCGTGACCGTTCTTCTTCCCGGAACGACCAGGATAATTAATTCCATATATGCGCCGAATCCGTTCAACCCGAAGAAGGAGAGCATTAAGATAAGGTTCACCCTGAGCAGGCCCGCCAGCAATCTCGAGCTTAAAATCTACGATATTTCCGGGAAACAGGTCTATGCCAGGAGGTATTACTACCTTGACGCTGGAGAGCATGAGCTTTCATGGGACGGCAGATCGGACTTCGGAGGAATAGCCGCAAACGGAGTGTATCCGTTCCAAATTATAATTGGCAGCGACACAGAAACGCGTGGTAAAATAATCCTGTTCCAATGATGCACGAAATAAAGAACAAACTGAAAACGATCCAAGAGAAAATCGCGCAGCTTGACAGGCTTCTCGATATTGAGGCAAAGCGCAAAAGGGTGGGGGAGCTGCAAGTTGAGTCGGGCAAGCCCGACCTGTGGCAGGACAGAAACAAGGCGCAGGCTGTCCTGAGGGAGCTCAAGGGGACCGAGGGAGAGCTTAAGCTGTGGGAAAATCTCAGGTCAAGATGCGAGGATATGCTCGCTCTCGCCGGCGAAGGTGATTCGAGCATTGAGAAGGAGCTCAGGGAAGAGGTCGAGTCCCTTGATAGGGACGTGGCCGTCCTTGAGCTGAGGACGCTCCTGAGCGGAAAATACGACGCGAGCAATGCCATTATCACCATCAACGCGGGGGCGGGCGGCACGGACGCTCAGGACTGGGCGAGCATCCTGCTGAGGATGTACTCGCGCTACTGCGAGGCCAGCGGGTACTCTGTTGAGATGCCCGAAGTGTCCTACGGCGAAGAGGCAGGCATCAAATCGGTTACTCTGCTCGTTTCCGGAAATTACGCGTACGGATATCTCAAGTGCGAAAAAGGGGTGCACAGACTTGTGCGGATGTCCCCGTTCAACGCCGACGGCAAGCGCCACACTTCTTTTGCGTCGGTTGAGGTCATTCCCGAGATAACGGAAGATGCGGAGGTTGTCATTAATCCCGTCGATCTCAGGGTTGATACTTACAGGGCTTCCGGTCCTGGAGGCCAGCATGTGAACAAGACCGACTCGGCCGTAAGGATCACCCACGTCCCGACAGGCATCGTCGCGCAGAGCCAGTCCGAGCGCTCGCAGCACGCAAACAGGGAATCCGCGATGAAAATACTCAAGGCGAGGCTCCATGAACAGCTTCTCGCAGAGCACAAGGAGAAGATAGAGGAGCTCAGGGGAGAGCTCAAGCAGATCGCGTGGGGCAACCAGATACGAAGCTACGTCCTTCATCCTTACACGATGGTGAAGGACCACAGGACATCGCACGAGACCAGCAGCGTCGAGAAGGTGCTCGACGGGGACATCGACCAGTTTATAGAGGCATATTTGAGAAGCCCGAAAAAGTAGGAGGAGTAAATAATTGGACTACAGAATTAGGAACCTGCTTCTTATACTGATAGCCGTCGGCCTGATCGCGAGTCTTCTTGTCGGGGCAAGAAGGTTCGTCGTTGAGTACCGGGACAGGGAGGTCGAGCTCGCGGTCGACTGGAACGACATAGTAGTGCTCTCTCAGATGGACGGCGTGCCGGTCAAGGTCATCCTTAAGCAGCTTAAGGACCTTGGCGTTGGAAGCGTGGCGCTGACCGAGGACACTCTGGACACCCTGGAGAGAAGGGGCGAGCTGACGTGGTTCAGGGGATCCGACGCCTTCAACGTATTTCGGATAACCGCCAAGGCCAGCTTCCCGTTCAGGGACATGCTGATGAAGGAAACCCTTGATCCTCAGCGATATTACATGCGCTTCACCAGCGTTCCGCTCTACAGAGGGATAAGGGACGAACTGTCGATGCTTCTTGGAAGGGAGCAGGTGCGCGAGCTCAACAATTACATACTTGAGGTCGAGGACGATGAATGGGACCTGGCGTTCCTTGGCATGGGCCTTCCTCAGAACATTTACGCGGACCTTAAGAATTCCGGGTTCAAGGTCCTTCCCAGGCTCAAGAACAGCTTCAGGATAACCTCAGACAAGGTGTCCAGAAAGCTCAATTTCCAGAAGATCGCTTTTGATGACAACATTGTGATATTCGACGAAGAAGAAGTTCTCGGATATCCGTTCGCCCTTAGAACGGTCGCCTCCGAGCTCTCCTCCAGGAACATACGCTTCGGGTACATTGAATTTTCAGAGCAGCTGGGAGACAGGGCCCTCACGTCCCTTATGCGGGAGGACGTGGTGAGAATTCACAGCATACCCGCGGACGAAATGGAGATAATGACGCAAAGAAGGGCCCTGGGCAGGTGGCTGAGGGCCGTAAGGGAGCGGTCCGTAAGGGTGCTCTATATTCATCCATTCATGCGCCCCGCTTACGGGAAAACGCTGGTCGAAACCAACCTCTCTTATATCGGGAAGATCATCGAGAGGCTCGGCTGGGCGGGATACAGGATAGGGGACGCGAGGTCCCAGGCGCCGCTGGGCATCGGCTTCATTGAAACGATATTGATGGTGCTTGGCGTTCTGGCAGCCTTGATATTTTTGACGGACCGCTTTATCCGCGTTCCGGACTGGGCGGTATATCTGTCAATTATCATATGCGTCGCTATGACTTTCGCGTTCGGCTATTCCGGGAAGATCGTGACGCTCAGGAAGCTGGCTGCCCTTGCCGCGGCCGTCAGCTTTCCTTCGCTTGCGATCATTGTTCCTTTCTCTCTCGTGAATGTGGGAGAAATGCTTGCCACCCTCAAGCAGCGGATCATGCTGTTCTTCGCGTCTTTCGGAATATCTCTTTGCGGAGCCCTGTTCGTTGTCGGGCTTCTGTCCGAAACGCTTTTCAGGGTAGGGGCCGAAAAGTTCGCCGGGGTAAAGTTCGCGCTGATCGTCCCTCTGGGACTTGTAGCCCTGTATTTTCTCCTTGAGGATTCATTCAAGGCGACTCTCTACAAGGCGATCAGGATACTTCGCGCCCCCTTCTCTGTCGGTCATGTCGTCCTTTTCGGCGTCGCGGCGCTTTTCGCCCTGGTATTCATCCTCAGAAGCGGCAACTTCGGCATAGCGGTGCCGGGGTTTGAAAGGTATGCCAGAGACCTGCTTGAGCTCGCCATGGTCATAAGGCCCAGGACAAAGGAATTTCTGCTCGGATACCCCGTGCTGGTTCTTCTGGTGTATTATTACCAGAACATCCCCAATGACTGGTTATGGTTACCTGCCTCCGTGGCGGCCGTCTCGGGGGTTTCTCTTGTCAACACATTCTGCCACATACATTCGCCGCTGCTAATATCGGCCCTGAGGTCGGTAAACGGACTCATAACGGGCATCATGCTGGGCTGCGCGGCTGTCTTGCTGATAGAGATCGGGAAGAGGATGGTCAACAGATATGGGCATTGACGTGAGATGAAAGTACTTCTCTCCGGGTACTTCGGATACGGCAATATCGGGGACGAAGCCATACTGGAAGCCGAGATAGTGGGGCTGCGCGAAAAATATCCGCGCGCGGACATCATTGTTCTCTCATCATCCCCCGCTGCCACGGCCAGGAGGTACGGCGTACGGTCCGTTAACCGCCTCAGCCTGAGGCAGATCCGAAGAGCCGTCTCGGAATGCGACATCCTCATTTCCGGCGGGGGAGGTCTTATCCAGGACGTCACCGGATTCCTGACCATTCCTTACTACCTGGGCATAATATATCTGGCAATGCGCAGGGGGAAGCCGACGGTGATTTTCGGCCAGGGTTTCGGTCCGGTCCGTAACCCGCTGAACAGGCTGCTGGTAAGGTGGATGCTGAACCGTGTTGACCTCATCATACTGCGCGATGAAAAATCCTCGGTGGAAATGATCAAGCTGGGCGTAAAGAAGCCGCCTATCCATGTTGCGGGTGACTTAACGCCCAATCTCCCGCTCCCCGACCCAGGAAAATCCGGGGCCATTCTTGAAGCGGAAGGCATAGCAGCGGGCGAAAAGCCCCTTGTCGGCATTTCCATCAGGCGGCCCGCCGTCCAGCTTCCTCGCCACAAGGCTGAAAGCTATTACAGGACAATCGCCGACGTTTCTGATCACATCATAGAGAAGCTTGGAGCAAAGCTCGTCTTCATTCCCTTTCATTACCCTACGGACATTGTGGAATCGTCAAAGATAATAAACCTGATGAAGAACCCCGTTAATATCATTCTAAGGGACTACATACCCGAAGAAATACTTGGAATAGTCAGCCGCATGGACCTTTTCATTGGAATGAGGCTGCATTCCCTCATTTTTTCCGCCATGGCCTCGGTTCCGATGGTCGGCATATCCTATGATCCGAAGGTCGATAACTTTCTTGAGTTTGTCTCCCAGAAACGCCTGGACGTTATGGATGTCGAAAAAGCCTCGCTGGTCAGAATAATCGAAGATGCATGGGCAGGCAGGGAACAGCAAAAGAGCAGGCTCTCTCAAAAGGCCAGGGAGCTCAATTTAAAGGCAAGGCTCAACTTTGAGATACTTGACGCCTTTATAAGATCGTCTAACGCAAAGAACATACTTGGCGTGGACTTCAGCAACGTGAGCTGCGGCGAAGCGCTGGACATGGCGGAAGGGTTCATCAGGTCCGGCTCTCCAAACCTCATAGTCACGCCGAATCCGGAGATAGTTGTTTCCTGCGAAAGGAACGAAGATCTCAGGAGGACGATAAACAGCGCTTCGCTGAGGCTTCCGGACGGCGTGGGGATAATATGGGCTTCAAGATTGCTGAGAAGGCCCCTGAAGGAGAGGGTGACAGGCATAGACTTCATGATCAAGCTCGCGTCCCTCTGCGAAAGGAAAAAACTGAGGGTTTTCCTTCTGGGCTCGTCTCCGGGTATCGCGGAGGGCGCCGGCGATCGCCTGAAACAGATGTATCCGGGCATCAACGTTGTCGGCACATATTACGGATATTTTTCAAAGGAAGAAGAAGCCGGCGTGATAGAGAACATCAGTTCCCTGAAGCCGGACGTTGTTTTTGTCGGAATGGGATCTCCCGCCCAGGAGCTGTGGGCCTCCGGCAACCTGCGGAAGCTCGGGGCCTCAATAGTCATGACCGTGGGCGGAAGCATGGATGTGCTGTCCGGAAAAACCAGGCGGGCTCCCGGAATATTCCGATCCATGTGCCTTGAATGGCTGTACAGGCTCATAAGGGAGCCTTGGAGAATAGGCCGGCAGGCAGCTCTTGTCAAATTTGTTCTTCGGGTTATATACACCAGGCTGTTCATCCGCCCTTCCAAAAATATGCTATAATAATTCCGCATGAGCAGGAAAACCAGAGTCATTAAGGTTGGAAGCGTCCCAATCGGCGGCGGGAACCCCGTTGTCATACAGTCCATGACCAAGACAAGGACATCCGACGCGGATTCCACGGTCGCTCAGATCAGGGCCCTCGAGGTCGCCGGATGCCAGATAGTGCGGTGCGCGGTCAAGGATGAGGCGGACGCTCTGGCTATCAGGGAAATCAAGGAGCGCATAAATATACCTCTTGTGGCAGACATCCACTTCAATTACAGGCTCGCCGTCATGGCCGCGGAATCCGGAGCCGACAAGCTGAGAATCAACCCCGGCAACATCGGAGACGATAAAAGCATAAAAGCGGTAGTGTCGGCGGCGCGCTCGCGCGGGATCCCGATAAGGATAGGCGTGAATTCCGGATCTCTCGAGAAGGATATTTTGAGGAAGCACGGGCACACTACCGCCGCGGCGCTCGTTGAGTCCGCGATGCGGAACATCAGAACACTGGAAAAGCTGAAGTTCAGGGACATGATCATATCAATAAAGTCGACAAGCGTTCCCGCTACGATAGAGGCCAACCGTATCCTTGCCGGGAAAGTGCGCTATCCTCTGCACATCGGAATCACGGAAGCCGGAACTCCGAATTCAGGCATAGTCAGGTCCAGCGCCGGCATAGGGGCGCTTCTTGCCGGCGGGGTAGGGGACACCGTTCGGGTTTCTTTGACTTCCGATCCTGTTGAGGAAGTGCGGGTCGCCAGGGAAGTATTGAAATCGCTCGAGCTGATCAGCTCCGGGATATCGGTAATTTCATGTCCGACCTGCGGGAGGACTGAAATAGACGTTGAGGCCATAGCCACAGAAGTCGAGCGGCGCACAAAACACATTAAAATGCCGCTGAGAGTTGCTATAATGGGCTGCGAGGTCAACGGCCCGGGAGAGGCCGCGGACGCGGACGTAGGAATGGCCGGCGGCAGGGGGCTGGGTCTGATATTCAGGGAAGGGCAGGTCATCAGAAAGGTTCCCGAATCCGAGCTGATAGACGCCCTGGTGGACGAGATAGAATCCATGGCCATACGCTAGGAGGATGCGATGATAGACAGGTACACGCTGCCGAAGATGAGGGAAATATGGTCCGAAGAAAACAAGTTCAGGAAGTGGCTGGAGGTCGAAATTGCCGCGTGCGAGGCCTGGAACAAGCTCGGGAAGATCCCGGATGACTCCATGAGAAAGATCAAGCGGCAGGCCAAGTTCTCACTGAGCAGGATAAAAACGATCGAAAAGACGGTCGATCACGACGTCATAGCCTTCCTTACAAGCGTTTCGGAGAACGTGGGCAGCGAGTCTCGGTTCATCCACATGGGAATGACATCAAATGACGTTGTGGACACCGCTCAGGCGCTGGTCATAAAGGACGCGTCCCAGGTGATACGCGGCGACCTCAAGGACCTTATCAAATCGCTCCGCAAAAAAGCCAAAGCAAACAAGAATACCGTGATGATAGGAAGATCGCACGGAGTGCACGCGGAGCCGATGACTTTCGGCCTGAAGCTTGCCATATTCATGGAAGAAATGCAGAGAAACCTCGACAGGTTCGAGGGAGCGACGAAGGCCGTATCGGTCGGGAAGCTGTCGGGTGCGGTGGGCACTTATTCCAACATTGACCCGAAAGTGGAAGACATAGCCCTGAAGCGGCTCGGCCTCACGAGGGACGCGGTGACCAACCAGGTAATCCAGAGGGACCGGCACGCCGAGTACATGACGGTGCTGGCCATTATAGCGTCGTCTCTGGAGAAGATCGCCCTTGAAATAAGGGGACTTCAAAGAACAGAGGTCGGCGAGGTGGAAGAGCCGTTCAAGAAGGGGCAGAAGGGATCGTCTGCCATGCCGCACAAGAAAAACCCGATAACCTGCGAAAGAATATGCGGCCTTGCGAGGATAGTTAGGGCCAATTCACTGGTCGCGATGGAGAATATTGCTCTGTGGCATGAGCGGGATATCAGCCACTCGAGCACCGAGAGAATAATGCTTCCGGACACTACCACATTGATAGACTACATGCTTCAGAAGATGACCCGGATAATAGACAATCTTGTCATCTACAAGGAGAACATGAAGAAGAACCTGGACAGGACGGGAGGTCTTATTTTCTCGCAGAGGCTCCTTCTTGCCCTGGTTGAAAAGAAGCAGACCAGGGAGGATGCGTACAAAATAGCTCAATCGGCGGCGATGAGGGCTAGGGGGATGGGCAGGAGCTTCAAGGATATTGTGATGTCGGACCCGGCAGTCAAAAAGCACCTAAGCGACAGGGAGATCGCCGAGGTGTTTAACATCAATTACTACCTGAGGAACATCAACGTCATCTATAAACGGCTGGGGTTATGATTAGGGTGATGATTGTTTTCCTTGTTGCGGCAGCAAAAAAGCGCGGCACCTAGATTATTATTGAAACGTACAACTTATCCACAAATCCGGTGGATTTTGTCTCTTCCAGGATCTTCAGCCCGTCCTCAACGCTCACGATCGGATCGCAATTTCTGCTGGCGGAGGAAGCCTTGACAACAAGCGGGGTCTTGCCGGCCCTGTAATTGGCCGCTGCCGCGTCCAGAGTCCTGAAATAGCCCACTTTCCCCCTCTTATAGAGAAGTTCAATGTCGAAATTGGAGATGCTGCCGAAAATCTCTTCGCCGTTTTCATCCAGTATAAGAGGATTAATTGCCGGCTCAAGGTTGAGGTTCCTGGCATCAATGATCAATCCGGTGTAGTATCCCTTCACGTCAACAGCCTCCGCGCTGGACGCAACGGCTTCCTCCGTGACGGAATTCGAAGTCTCCGCGCTGCCGGATTCCGTATTTGATTTGCCGAATAGAAAGCCGAACAGGCCTCCGGACGGTCTATCTCCGGCCTCAAGAGTGGCCAGGGCTGCTTCCGCCTCGATCTCACGCTGCTTGTCCAGCTCAATAAGGTACGGATAAACCACGTTCAGAAGACTGTTAGGCCCTTTGTAGTCGACCGCGCTTGTCACGCGCAGGACCCTCTTCATCGTAAAGATGCGGTAATGAAGTATCGCGGCCGTTTTTTCAACCCTTTCCCTGACAGCTTCGGCGAATACGGTGGAATTCTTGGTCAAATTGTAGAGCCTGCGGTTAGTGTCGAGCCTGAGCTCTCCGATATCATTGACCAGGTTATCAACGGCCCTCCTGACGGCCCGCGTTTCAATTTTCTCCCTGTTGTTGTAAGTAATGAGCCCGGTTATCGGCTCTTCGCCCCTGGTAACCGCCCTGTTCTCGACGAGATCTAGGATAAGCCCGTTTGCGTACTGCTTAACGAGCGGATTGTACGATTTTCTCCAGTACGGCTCGAGCTGGTAGCCCTCAAACCATTCGTGAAGGGCGCAGGAAGCCGAAGCAAGGGCTGTGATAACGATCGCTATGAGAAGGAACGAAACTGACAGCCTTTTCATTATACCCTTCTTCCTAAAGCAAAATTACTACCTTGAGATCTCTCAGGAAATTCGAGGCTGAATCGGCCTCAAGAATTCTGTCCGCGTCTTCACGGGATAACACTATATCACAGTTATACGGACTTTTCAGCTTGCTTTTGGCAGCAACGGTCAGGGGAAAGTCGCCGGCCCTCGAGACTTCCGCAGACGAGTATCCGATAGAAGGAGAGTAGTCCACGAAGCCTTCAAGGATGAGCATTCTCTTGTCAATATTCCTCTTCAGGCAGTATATTTTGCGGCCGTCTTCCGAGACAACATTCGGGGAAATTCCGCCCTCGACTCCCAGGTTCGAAGCGTCTATTATCAGGCCCGTGATCGCGCCGTCCGGCGCGGCTTCATTTGTGCCGGAAGGGGAGGGGAGAGTCATGAGATATTCCGGAAAAAATGTTCCGGCGAGTCCCGCCTTCCCTGCCAGATTGAATTCAAGCGTTACTTCGAGAATGTCGCCCTCTCCGTATACTTTCTCGTGAATGACCCTGGCCGTCTTCTTAATGAGGCTGATAATGCTGCTCCTCAGGGGGAAATCGTTATCGATGATATCCGAAAGCCTTGTTACGCCGTCAACTCTTATGAGCCCTACAGAGGAAATAAGGCGCTCCAGAGCCATATTTTCCGCGTTTCTCCTGATCTTTGCCCTGTTTTGCACGGTTAGGGAGCCGTTCAGGGCCGCCCAACCCCTGGATATTGCCGCTTTTCTCTGCCAGTCGACCGTCAGACCGCCCGGAAATGAGCGCAGAATGGGGGAATCAGCGGTTTCTTCGTAAGGATTTGAGCCTTCCTCAACCCACCATTCTGAGACTTCAGCGAGAACGCTGAAGCCGGAAATCAGCGACATGATTACTGAAAGTATGCATATGAGCGTATTTTTCACGGACTGATTATAGCATATTGAACGCAAGAAAGGCCTTCCTGAAGCCGATTATAATATATGATGGTACATATCAATGGTCCACTCAATGGTCCACGCATGCCCGGCGGAAGCCGGGGAGCAATCAGGGCTGATCGACCGCCAACGCAAGGCAGCGTCACTCAAGGGAAGGCCCCGCGAAAGCCCGCATTGCTTGATGTGCCGCCTTACACCGTGACCCAGGTCGGGATGGATCATAAGGGAAATTGCAATATTTCAGCTCTTGAGGCTGTTTTTGATTTCTACGGCATGACGGGGCGGATAGGGGAGGAATTCGATCTGACCGCCGACGGAACGACGCTTTTCAACACGGCGGCTGATCCCTCGGTTTCAAACGGCCTTAGTTATCGCGACGCAGGCACTGGAGAGGATGGGGTTGACGCAATGAGGACGTTTGCCGAACAAAACGGAATGATCGCAAGATTTAGAACCAATGCGAACATCCGCAATATAACGGATCTGATAGATAATGGCATTCCCCCTGTAGTTGCCGGCTGGGTCAATGGAATTGAGGGTTCGGGACACTACATGGTGGTAACGGGTTATGAGGAGGGTCCCGTAGGCGATGTGACGCATATTTTCGTGGCCGGCCACCAGGAAACTATCTCAAGGATGTCTCTGGAAGAATTCAATGCCTTCTGGAGAAGCAATAATATCGGTCCCGAAGGTTCGTTTTTGTTTGCAATGACACCTGCTTCAGCCGGTCCAGACCAGATTGAAGCATTGAATAACAGCTTTTCCGCCGCTTACTAGGCCCACTTTCTTATCCACACCCTCCGAACTTGACATCAGGTATATTATACGACGCTCAGGATGGTGTGGAAAGATGGTGTGGATATGGCAAGGATATCGGAATATCAGAGGATCAGCTGGAGATTATCGGAAAATTAGGAAATCAGGATCTAGCGAAGACGGTCTTCAATGTCCATCCGCTCAATCTTCTTTTTCCGCTTCTTGAAGTACGATACCGCCGCCGCAATTATCGCGGCAAAGAACAGTATCTGTATTACCGCCCAGGCCAATTGACTACCTCACCAGCTTCCTGAGGGTCTTTCTGATGTCAGAGGCCGCTTCCTTGATCTCTCCCATTGCCTCGTTGGCGCCTTTGGCAGCCCCCTTTATGTCGCTGACGAACGCGGGATCGGACATAAGATCTTCAACGGAGGCCGTGATGGCATCGAGCCTCTCGCTGATGTCAACGAACATCTCCGAAGTCTTTCCCAGGCTGCTTATGGCCTTCTCGAACTCCTCCTTCTCCATCAGCTCGTTCAAGTCCTTGACGAACTTGTTAAGCTCGAAAGTGGCCGATTCTATGTTGGTTAAGGCGTCTTTAACAGCCTTTTGCGTCTCTGGGTCGTCAGTTATCTTCCTTACCGATTCGAGTATGTTCTTTAGCTCTTCAAGATTTACAGTGCCGACGTCAATGAAATCCACCAGCCCCAGGGTGCTGAAGCCCTTGATGACCCCTCCCGGCTTGATGCTTTCATCCGACCTCGAGGGCATTATTTCCACGTACTTCTGCCCTATCAGCCCGTCGAAAGCGACCCGGAGAGTGGAACCTTTAGGGACCTTGATGTTGCCGGCTATGTTCATGTAAACCTTGGTGTCGGCGACTCCGGGAAGTATTCTCAACACCTTTCCGACCTTGTATCCGCGGAACCTCACGTCCGCGCCCTCAAGAAGCCCTCCGACATTCTTGAATGATCCCACCAGCTTGTAGCCCCTGGCCTTGAGGAAAACGTCGCCCTTCCAGATAACCATGCCTCCGAGGGTCAATACGGCAAGGATCGTTACTATCCCGATCTTCGCCTGAGTAGACAGCCGCATACATTTCCTCCTTTGATCGCTATTTTTCCAGCCCGCCCGTGACGAAGCGCCTGATCACCGGATCGCTTGATGCCCTGGTCTCTTCAGGCCCGCCCGCCTCGATTATCCTGCCTTCATGCAGCATTGCAATTCTATCAGCAATGCGGTAGACAGTCGACATCATATGAGTCACGACGATCGCGGTTACCTTCAGCATCTTGTGCAGGTCAACTATTAAGTTCTCGATCGCTGTGGCGATAATGGGATCAAGCCCGGTCGTCGGCTCGTCGTAAAGCATGACGCTCGGATTTGTCGCTATTGCCCTGGCAAGGCTGACCCTCTTCTGCATTCCTCCCGACAGCTCGCTGGGCATCAGGGCTTCGGTGCCCTTGAGCCCCACAAGCTCGAGCTTTTCGGCGACGATCTTCTTTATCTTGTTTTCCGGCAGTTTTGAATGCTCCCTCAATCCGAACGCGACATTCTCACCTACGGTCAGCGAATCAAAAAGGGCTGACGATTGAAATACCATGCCGATCTTCTGGCGGAATTCATTAAGCTTCTCGCCGTCAAGCGAGGCAACGTCTTTGCCGTCAACTGTTATCCTTCCGGAGTCCTGGGGAAAAAGCCTGATTATAAGGCGAAGAAGAGTGCTCTCTCCGCAGCCGGAGGGGCCGATGACCGCCAGCGTCTCGCCTTTATTCACGCTGAAGGTCACGCCCTTGAGGACTTGATGGCTGTTGAAGTTCTTTTTTACGTTATCCAGCTCTATCATGGCCGTCATTTTCCCCTACCTCTGAAAAAGGATCAGCGAAAGGAAATAATTCACGACAATTATCGACAGCAGCGACGTGACCACCGAACTTGTGGTTGAGATCCCCACCCCTCTCGCTCCTCCCCTGGTCTGAAGCCCCCTGTAGCACGCCACCGTCGCGATAATCATTCCGAAGAAGAAGGCCTTTATTATGCCTCCCAGAATATCGGCCGTCGTGAGAAGCGACGACGCCGACTCAAGAAAACCGTAAGGATTGATCCCGACCACGTAGACCGCCACGGCATACCCGCCCACAAATCCGACCAGATCAGCGAAGATCACCAGTACCGGAAGCATGAAGGTGCATGCCAGGAACCTCGGAACAACCAGATGCTTGATCGCGTCGGAGCCCATGGCGTGAAGAGCGTCAATCTGCTCGGTCACGCTCATCGTGCCTAGCTCGGCGGCGATCGCGGCCCCCACCCTGGCGGCGATTACGATGGCAGTAAGGGAAGGCGCGAGCTCCCTTGCAACGGCTATTCCCATGACGCCGCCCACGACGTTCCCGGCGCCGAACTTAACGAACTCATACGCGATCTGGACCGAGAAAACCATGCCGACGAAAGCCGCGGTGACTACGGCAACGCCGATAGAATCCACCCCTATATGGACCATCTGGGCCGATACGTTGGAGAGGCTGAACCTCCCCCGTAAAATGGCGTAGATCGTCCTGCCGAACAGCACGGTAACGTCGCCGAAGGCCTCGAATATGTTGTTCAAAAGTTTCATAACGTCGCTCAGCGCATTATTGAATTCATGACGTAAGGGATCGCGTCGATAAGATCGGAAGCCATGAACCCCCTGTCGCCTTTAATTGAAGACACAACATCGCCCGCCATGCCGTGAACGAAAACGCCCGCGCAGGAAGCGTCGAAGGGCTTCATTCCCTGCGCCAGAAAGCCGGCTATCGCGCCCGTAAGCGCGTCACCCATCCCGGCCTGCGCCATGCCGGGATTGCCGGTAAGGTTTATCACTGAAGAGCCGGGTTTCGCGACCACGGTCTTGGAGCCCTTAAGCACGACAATTATGCCGTAATTGCGGGACAGTTTTTTGGCCAGGTCCTCCCTGCTTCTCTGCACCTCATCAACGGAGATTCCGGCGATCCTGGCCATTTCTCCGGGGTGCGGGGTAATGACCGCGTTGTGAGAGAGGGCTCCAAGCACGGAAATATCATCGGCTATTGCGTTAAGGGCGTCCGCGTCTATCACCATGGGCTTTACATGCCTGCTTCCGGCTATGTCCTTGAGCAGCTTCCGAACAAGGGAAACAGTGCCCTTTTGAGTGGATAAGCCCGGCCCCAAGGCAAGGCAGTCGCATTTACCGTACAGGGCCATGATGTCCTTCAGAGCCTTGTCGCTCAAAGTTCCCGACCCCGTTTCCGGAAGGCCTACGGTTATCATTTCCGGAAGAGCCGCGTCCGCGACAGCAGCCTGGCTTTTCGGAACGCACGCCCTGACCAGTCCCGCCCCGGACCTGAGAGCAGCTTTTGAAGTTAATAGCGCCGCGCCGGTCATCCCCGGCGAGCCCGCGACTATCAGAACCGACCCGCAAGTGCCCTTGTGAGCGGATGCCGGCCTGACGGGGATCCTGCTTGAGACGAATTCGGGAGTAATTACCGTAGTCGCGGAATCATGCGGCTTCTTTGCCTTTGCTTTCTTCGGGTGAAGGGGGTTTTCCTTGGGGATCCCAATGTCCGCAGTGACCAGCCGTCCCGCAAGCTCAGACGCGGGATGCTTGAGAAGGCCTACCTTGGGGTACGCGAACGTCACCGTAACGTCGGCCCTGACCGCGCGCGAGTCCGCCTCGCCCGTATCGGAATTTATCCCGGAAGGAACATCGACAGACACAATTCTTCGCGGCCTGGAGTCATTTATTAGGTCGACGGCGGATGCGGGAATGCCTTCAATTTGCCCGGAGAATCCGATTCCGAATACGGCGTCAACGGCCACATCGGACTCTTTCAGGGAGGATTGAAGCTCTTTCAGGCCGGCTTCATCGGCGACCTCGCGGACTTCAATCCCCATCTTCTTCAGGACGGCAAGATTGCTCCCCGCGCTCCCGGAAATCTTTGATTCCTCCGCAAGCAGGAATACTCTTGCGTCCACTCCCCTCTCGTACAAATACCTCGCGGCAACCAGGCCGTCTCCGCCGTTATTTCCCTTTCCGCATACCACGGTTGCGACCCTTGTCCCCCTGGCGGAGCTCATTACCTGTTCGGAGACCGCCCTCCCTGCATTTTCCATCAGCACGATCTCAGGTATGCCGACCTCTTCGATGGTCCACCTGTCAAGCCTGGCCATTTCTTCTTTTGTGACGGCAAGCATTATTCAATCTCCTCAAGGACAACAGAAGCCACGGCGTAATCCCTGCTGTGGGAAAGACTCAGATGTGCCTTCTCAAGGATCTTGCCCGAAACGGCGATGTGAGGCTTCCCCCTGCTGTTATTCACCACCTCGATCTGCTTCCATCTTATGCCGCGCATCCCAGTTCCTATGGCCTTCGAATAGGCTTCCTTTGCCGCGAACCTGACGGCAAGCTCGGGAAATTTAAGCTTTTTCCTTTTACCGCAATAGATCAGCTCCCTCTCGGTGTATATCCTGCGAAGGAAGCTCTCGCCGTGGGTTTCAAACGCATCCGAGATGCGGTCTATTTCAACTACGTCAATTCCGACTCCGGTTATCATGCGGCTTCTAATATACCGGCGTCAGCCAGCTTGAGTATTTGGCATTTTCGCCGCGGGCAGCGGAGAAGTACAGCTTCTGCAGCTTGGCGGTTATCGGACCCACCTTGCCGTCGCCCACGGGACGCTTGTCAACCTCTACCACGGGAGAGACCTGAGCGCCTGTCCCGCAGAGGAAAACCTCATCTGCCACGTACAGCTCTGTTCTGTCAATTGACCGCTCGATCACCTCGAGGTTCAGTTCGTCCCTTGCAAGCTCAATAAGGGCGTCGCGCGTAATCCCCTCGAGGATGTTGTCGCAGTGCGCCGGAGAAAGAAGCTTGCCGTTCCTCACGATAAAAATGTTCTCGCCCGAACCTTCGCTCACATGGCCGTTGTTTGAGAGCATAATGGCCTCGGCGTAGCCGTTCTCCACGGCTTCGGATTTGGCGAGGGACGAGTTCACGTATATGCCCGTCACCTTTCCTCTGGCCGGGATCGTATTGTCCTCAACGCGCCACCATGTGGACGTGCACACTTTTATGCCTTTTGAGACGTCGAGATAATTCCCGAATGGGGACAGGAATATCGTAAGATCGTCCTCAAGACCGGTCAATCCCAGTCCGATCTTCTCCGAAGACTTATAAGCCAGGGGGCGGATGTAAACATCCTCCTTGTATCCGTTCTGTTTAGCGAGCTCTTTCGTGATCTCGCATAGCTCGTCAACGCTTTGCTTCATCTTGATCTTCATTATTCTGCAGGACCTCTGAAGCCTGTCATAGTGCTCGCGCAGCTTCACTATGAACATCTGCTTTTTTTCGTTGTTCCAGTATCCCCTTATGCCTTCGAAAACTCCTGTGCCGTAATTAAAGGCATGCGTCATTACGCTGATCTTGGCCTCCGAAAAGGGCACGATCTTCCCTTTAAAATAAGCTTTTTTCATCTTAGCTCTCCCCTCTTGCTTACATGCTTTCAGGCGCGGAAATGCGAAGCAATTCTAACACATTTTTAAGGACTATTCGAGTGGCGCAAACCAGGGCTATTCGCGCGGAAGCGACTGCCCGGTCATCGCAGATTACCCTCAGTTTATGGTAAAAATTGTGAAACTGGGTCGCAAGCTCCCTTGAATAAGCTATCAAACGGTGAGGAAGAAGGGACTTCGCCGAATCGCTGATCTCATCGGGATAAGCTATAAGCTTTTTGATAAGGTCGAATTCCGCGGGCTCCTTCAGCAGGCCGAGGTCCGCTTTTTTTACGAGCGACTCGGCCTTAAATCCGGCCTTCCCGGCTTCCCGCAGAATGCTGGAAATTCTGGCGTGAGCGTACTGAACGTAATACACGGGATTGTCGGACGAATGCTTCTTTGCGAGCTCGAGGTCGAAATCAAGCCCTGAATCGGGCGACTGCAGAAGAAAAAAGAACCTTGTGGCGTCCGGACCTATCTCGTCAACGACTTCTTCAAGGGTTATCATCTCCCCCGCCCTCTTTGACATGCGTACCTGAGCCCCTCCCCTGAAGAGGCTGACCAGCTGGCCTATTATGATCTTCAATCTTGAGTCGTCGTGCCCGAGAGCTTTCATGGCGGCCCTTACCCTTGAGACATACCCGTGATGGTCGCTTCCCCAGACGTCGATAAGCGTGTCGTATCCCCGCCTGAACTTGTCGTCATGGTAGGCGATATCGGCAGTAAAATAGGTCGGGACACCGTCCTCTCGTATCAGGACCCTGTTCTTGTCGTCGCCGAAGCTCTCCGACCTGAACCATAGAGCGCCGTCTTCCTTGTATGTCAGCTTCTTGTTTTCAAGAGCCTTAAGCAGGGAATCAACGCTTTTGTTTTTATACAGCGAACTTTCATGAAACCAGCTGTCGAACTTCACGTTCAGCTTTGAAAGAACGGCTTTATGGCCTGACAGAACCTTCTTGATGAGCTCCTTGCCGAGCTCTTTGGACTTGAGCCTGTCCCTGAGCTCAACAGCCAGGTCCCTGACATATTCTCCGCCGTAACCTCCTTCTGGAACCTCCACGCCCTGAGCCCTGGCGATGACCGAGCGGCACAGCAGATCGATCTGCCTTCCGACGTCGTTTACGTAGAACTCCCGCTCCACCCTGTATCCGGCCGCCTCAAGAACTCCCGCGATCGCGTCCCCTATGACCGCCCATCTTCCGTGCCCTACATGCAGAGGGCCCGTGGGATTGGCGCTGACGAACTCTATCAGGACCTTTTTGCCCCGGCCGAGAGTCGATCTGCCGTAACGGCCGCTGAGCTTTATTATCTCGGAAAGCTCCTTCCTGAGAGCTTTCCCGCTCAGAGTGAAATTAACGAATCCTTTTACAGAGCCGACATCCGAGAACAAATTGCCTTTATCAACGGCGGATATTTTATCGACAAGCTCACCGGCGATATCAGCGGGGGCTTTCTTCATGGATTTTGAGAGTTTCATGGCGATGTTGGTTGAATAATCGCCGAAGGAAGGATTGTTCGGCTTCTCAACGGTTATTTCGGCAGGAATCTCTCCGTTGAACGCGCGCTTTATGACCGATGATATCTTATCTTTCATCTCCAGAAAAAGAAAAAGCGAGCCGAGAGACCCGGCTCGCTTTTCTTAACTCCCGTCTGTGTATCAGTATCCAGTCTCGAAATCCATGAGGTCGGATATCTTTCCCTTCGCGAACTTGGTCTTTGACAGTATCTCAACGGCCTCGGCCCTGGTAAGGGGCGCCTTGGGCTCGAAATCCCTGCCCTCAAGGTATTTCAGGAATCCGGCTTGCTTGGCGGCGGTGACAAGAGGAGCCGCCCAGTGCCTCCCTGGCAGATCCGGGAAAGGAGCCTCAAGAACCTTATCCGGCTCCTCCAGCTCTCCGAACCTTGCCATCAGCACAACTCCCTCAGCTTTATTGATGTTGTTCGAAGGCCTGAATGTTCCATCAGGATAACCGAGAACCAGCTTCTTCTCGACCCCTTCTTTCACGTACTTAGCGGCCCAGTGTGAAGCCGGCAGATCCACGAAGACGTCTTCCGTGACCGTCGGCAGTTCCTGGCCGAGCGCCCTTACAAGAAGTGTCGTGACCTCCGCGCGGGTTATCGGGCCGTCGGGCCTGAAAGTACCGTTAGGATATCCCGTGACGATCCCGATGGTGGCGATCTCCTCGATGACGTCCCTTGCCCAGTATGTTGACGGGACATCCCTGAAGGAAAGAAGCTTCAGGACCCTGACCTTCTCTGTCTGCAGTTTTCGGCCTCCTTCGGCGAAGGCGGAAATGTTCAGCGAGTTCTTGCCCGGAGCCAGGGGGACCTCAAGGGCGAAAGCTCCGCTGGGCGTTACCTCCACTGCCACTCCGTTGACTATCACGCTCCCAACATCGTCTTCAACCACCTGGCCCATAACGGTGATCTTGTTGGCATAGGATATGGTCTTGTCGGCAGGCTGGGATATCTTTATGAAGCTCTCCGGAGGAGCTTCGGGTTTCTCCTTCCATATATTGTATGAAAGCGAGAAATAGTGCGTGTCGTTTTCCGGAATATCGTTGTATTGATGGTACGCGTAATCGAACCTGAAACCGCTGTAGAGCAGTCCCACGCCAGCGGTGAAGTTGTTCGTTGTCTCAAGCGCTCCGCCTCCCGTTCCGACGTAATCCTGATCAACGCCGGTGCGGAGAGCCACGTACTGTATCGGCCACCATTCAACTCCCAGGTGCATGAGAGCGGGAACATTATACTGCTCCGGGGCAAGGTCGGCGTCGAGTCCGACTATCAGCTCATGCCCTCCAAGCTGATACGGGCCTATCTCGCCGATCGGTGTCGCGGACACTCCGAGCTTCCAGAGAGCAGGAATTATTTCTTCCTGCCCGGTAGCCCATGTTATCTTTCCCCCCATGTCGGCAGGCAGAATGTTCTGTCCGGTTATTCCGGTGTTCAGCCAGGGAAGAGGCTGATAGAGAAGCCCGATGTCCATGTCAAATCCGGAGCCCGTGCCTCCGTGTATGTCGGTTCCGGAAAGGCCCAGAGTAAAGACCCTCACGTTTGCTCCGACCGCCAGGTTCTGCGCCCAGCCCCAGTCGACTAGATCCCTCAGCCTGGTGCCGTATGTTAAAAGGAATACGGCATCGTTATAGGCAAAGCTCTGCCCTTCGGTCGAGGAAGCAATGACCCTGTACTCACCCTCAAAGCTCACCAGAAGCGGCGTGGGGAAATCAGCTCCTATGCTGGCGCCGACGTAGCCGAGACCGAATGTGCCGAAATCGGTCCTGTATGCGCCGCCGAACTGCAGATAATTGATCTCGCTGATGAACTGGCCGGTCATGCTCATTATCTGCCAGTCCTCCAGGTATCCCAGGCCGGCGGGGTTCAGGAATATGGCGTTGCAGTCATCGGCAAGCGCCAGACCCATTTTGCCCATGCCGAGGGTTCTCGCTCCCACGCCTATTCTCACGGGATCGGCGGCCACCTTGACGTCATCATCTGCGAAAGCGGAGAACGAAAGCATTAAGAGGGAAAAGACAATGAGGGAAAGAATCCTTGTAACTGAAGTTCTTTTTCTCATTTTTTACCTCCAGACAGTTTTTCGAGACATTATCTGAAATTATAACAACGGCATTCCCAATGTCAAGTTTTTTTGCTCAATCATACACGATCAGTTTGCCGGTGCCGATTATCTCCCTCTCGGAAACGATCTTGTAAACGTAAATTCCGTTGGCGGCAACCGCTCCGAAGTCGGTCTCCCCGTCCCACAGCACTTCGTTATATCCTGCGCGGCCGCCGTTGGAGCGCGCACGGAACTTTCTCGTCACTACAACCTGTCCCCCGATATCATACATGAACAGGGTGATGTCCGCGTCCTTTGAAAGGGTGTATGTTATCCTCGCGCTGCCGCCTTCTCCGAGCGGCTTGAAAGGCACGGGATGCACCAATGTGGGGCCGACTACCTGCACGTCACCGGCAATCACCCTTACTCTCATGGGCACGCTTGAACCCGTGTTTCCCAGCTCGTCCGAAGCCGTGATCGTGAACACGTACGATCCGGCTCCAAGCGGATACTCAAGACGGTGCGATAGCTCGTATACGCCTGCCGCCGCTTCGAAGGTGAATGAATCTATTTCGCTTCCGGGTATCCGGTAATACCCCTCAAAGCTCAGGACTATCGAATTCTTGCTGATCGCGCTTGCCGCCTCAGGGGAAGTCGCCTCATCAGTCATGAACGCGGTGATCAGAGGCGACGACCTTATCACGTCATTGTTCACGAGAGGCATGCCGTCAAAGCGTATCCCGTATATCCTGGGCCCCAATGTCTCATGGGTCGTGCTTTCGGTGATCACGTTGCTCGGGCCCGCCATTATCCCGTCGTTGTTTCTGGCGAAAACCCTGAACGAATAAGAAGTGTTCGGGGTCAATCCGTCGAAATTCTGAGGAGGCCCGGCTCCTATGACCTCGATCGTCATAAGGATCGGCTCAAACGGGGTCTCCCGGCTGGCCGCCTCCATCACGTAATCCGTCCACGAAGGGTTGTTCCCGGAATTCCAGTCGAGAGTGACGTAATTGCCCGCCAGGAAAGACGAATACAGTCCGGTCGGAGCGTCCGCAAGCGTGCATTCGGCGAAAATGTTCGTAGGAGCGCTCTCAAAAGTGTTGTACGCGGTTGTCTCTCTCGTATACAGGGTGTTCGGAGTGAGCGCCGGTTCGAGATATTGCTCCGTTTCCGCCGGCAGAACAACCATGCCTGAATCGGGGGCCAGCTTCTTGAAGCGGAAACCGAACTCCGTAGTCGAATTGTCCGTCCAGCTCCAGCGGACAGCCGAGGAAGATTCCGCCGTGCCTATCAGGTTTGTCGGAGGTGCGGGAGGGGCAAGGTTGGCCTGGCCGCGGGTCACCCCCATGTATTTTGCTCCGGTATAGAATGTATAAGTGGGTTCATCTTTAGCTATTGAATAGACGACGTCACCGGATGCCTCCTTTGAATATCCGGACACCGGAGAAAAGGTCGATCCTGAATCATTGCTTGAATAAAGGCCGTTTTGAGTTGATGCAATGTAGATGTCGTGCGGAACGACTTTCGAATCGATATAAATATCGTACGCAGGCCAGTCATGGTTCCTGCTGAACAGCCCTCCCCCGTCGGTCGATACATAGCAGCCTGACGCACCGGAGCCTTCGACGCCGGCGAACAGCAAATTAACATCGGACGGGTCGACCGCGAGAGACTTCACATCGGAAGTATCCGGAATATCACCCGATCCCTGCGAGGAATCGAGGACTTCCCAGGTGTTGTAACTCTGAAGGTTGAACTTGAACACTCCGCCGTTCTGCGTTCCCGCGTAGAGGGAATGCCCCTCAGAAGTGGAGTCAAGCGCAAGCGAGAGAACATTGAAATTCTCGAGGCCCTGTGAGGGAAGCGGCTCCCACATGTAAACGCCGGAACCCGGAGATCCTTTTATTCCCCTGAACACACCATCCCCGAGCGTGGCCGCGTAGATAATTGAGGAGGATTCATCGGTCGAATAATCTATTACTATGTCCGTTACGGTGGTATTTGTCAGACCGTTATTGACGGAACTCCAGTAGTCCCCGCCGTTCAGGCTTTTATAGATGCCCGTTCCCGTGCCTCCGCCGGCGTAAATAACATTGTTTTCGGCCCTGTCGATCTCAACTACCCTGAAATCCGTAGCGCTGAGGAGCCCGTTGAGGAGTCGGTGCCAGGAAGCCCCGTTATCCGTGCTTCTGTAAAGGCCGTCGGAGCCGTTGTTTATGTCATGACGAATAGGCCCCATTCCGGCATAAACGTAATGAGTCAGGGGATCAACGGCAATATCCCACGTTGACAAATAGTTCAGGCCGGAATTATGTGCCTGCCAGCTCGCGCCGGGCTCGCCGGCTCCGTCTATTTTGTAAATGCCGTCTCCCGATGTCGCGGCGTAGGCCTCTTTTGAGCTTCCCGGAACGATCGCTATGCTTGCCACATTGGCAATGTTGGAATTTGGAAGGCCTTCGTTCGCAAGGGCCCAAGTGATGCCGCCGTCATAGCTGACGCGTATCCTGTCGTTGTACAGGGAATAGATCGTGCTTGGATCCGCCTCGCTCATCCAGTAATCATTGGAGTAGGCAAAAAAGTCCCAGCTGTCTCCGTCATCCAGGCTTTTGAAGAGAGAATCGCCTCTTCTGCCGTAGATGACGGACTTGTACGCGTTAAGCGATGTCAGGTTCCTGTCCAGGGACGTATAGGTTTCCCAGCCAACAGCTTCGCTCGTTATGTAATAAAGCTGATCAGCTCTCGCTAGCAATTTTGACTTTCCCGGCACCTTGGCCAGAAAGTAGACGTAATTGACATCAACAAGGCTTGAATATGCGTCCCATGATGGGGCATCGATCCTGACCTTGTATACCGCCTGGCCAAGAGTGTTCCCCCCAACGTAAAGCATGTTTGTATCATCGGGGTCGAACCTGATTTCTGAGATGCTGCTGTCGAAAGGATGGCTGCCAAGAAGAAAACTGAAGGTCTTCCCCTCATCTGTGCTAATCTGAATGTCGCCGCCTATCACCGCGACTACCCTTGAAGAGTCCGACGGATCAATGTCAAGAACACCAACGTGCCCGTTATGTTCCTGTTTTTGCCAGCTGTTCCCCTCATTTGTGGAAATAAATATGCCGTACCAGTATGCGAGCGCATAAACCATATCAGGCCTGGATTCATTGGTTGATGTAACAACCCTGCTAATTGAGCCCCCGTACGGGCCGTTTGTCTTGGTCCAGGTTATGTCAATGGCACAAGCGGCGCTGGTCCAGAGAATGGCGCAAATGACCGATATTAATATCGTTTTTAATGTTTTCATGCTAGTCAAGGATCACCAGCCTGCCGGTTGATATCACTTCCCCCTTGTTGACTATCTTGTATACGTATATGCCGTTCGCGGCCACGCCGCCGAACGCCGTCCTGCCGTCCCACGTGAAATAATTATATCCCGCCCTGCCTCCCTCCGAGCCGGATGAAAACTTCCTGGTGAGGACTATTCTCCCGGATACGTCGTACAGGTAGACGGTGACGTCGGCATTAGTCGACAAAGTGTATGATATGACAGCCGTATCTCCCGAAAGCGGCCTGTAGGGCGACGGATAAGCCAGAGGGTCTCCCACCACCTCTACCCTCTCTCCCATCACCCTGACCTTGCCCGTCCAGGCACCCTTATTGAACCAGGGATAAGCGTTGTCGCTTGCCTCGATAGTGCACAAATAGGAGGCCGGACCGAGCCAGCCCGGAATAACGAAAGCAACTTCCACCGTCGGCTGTTCAACATTTATGAGGCCTGATGGCGAAACCGGGAAAGAATAGTCCCCGAAATAAATCGTCAGCGAGCCCGTGTCCACTCCCTCCGGAGTGACCGCGTACGCGGGCGGCGGCTCATTAGAGGCCCTGTCGGTTATTACGCACGATATCCTGGGCGTGTGATATATGATATCTCCTTCTCCGTACAATCCGGGGAAATATTTTCTGTCATCGAACCTTACATCCATGAAGTACGGCGGATAGATATCTTCGGACGGGACGGGAGGGTCAGTCGTGAATGACGCGACATGGCTGTAATCCGTGGGCCTGCCGTTGCCGTTAAACGCTCTTATTCTGAACCAATACCCGGTGTCCGGGGAAAGCCCGCCTACCAGGCACTCCGAGGTGCCGACAACCCCATAAACGTGGAACGGACCGGATTCGGATGACGCTATCTCAACTTCATAACTTGTATAACCGGGGTTGCCCATGGCCTCCCAGGTGATATTGATCGAAGTAATCCCTGTCGAATCGGCGCCTGGAGAGCCCGGCGCAGTAGCCAGAGTGTATACCTGCGGCGACTGGCCGGACATGGACTGGCCGTAAACATTGAACGCGGCAACCCTGCGGACAGCCGGGGCATTAACGCCGAATCCCGATTCCGCGGTCGAGGTCGAGCCCGAGGGCATCGTGGCGATAGCGGTCGTGCCGCCGGAATCGAAAAGCCTGAATCCGTCCTCATTCATTGAATTATCCTGCCATTGCCAGCGAACGGATGAAACCGATTCCGCGGTCCCGGCCAGGTTGGACGGCGCTGACGGAATATCTCCCGCGGTGGCAAAAGCTTTCCAGACCGATCTGCCGCCAACTTCGCCGTAAAACACGCGAGAGTTGACCGGCGTCCATTGGTCGACCACCATGGGGCGAAAGTTCTGAAAGAGAGTCGTGCCCTCGGCGGGAGGAAGGTTTCTCTCCTCCCTGATCCTCGAGGCGAAATAATGATCGTATTTCCAAACGCCTCTTCTGTAATCAATTCCGTAATAGACCGAAGGATCGTCTGGGTCAGCTAGCAGTGATGTCATGAAGTTGCCTATGTAAATTGCGCGGTCCCACGATTCGGCCTCGACGGTTTTGAACATTACCGAGCCCGCGGTTGAGGCGAATATCACCTCTGGCGTTCCGCGGTTCTGCAAAAACACGTAAACATCCGACAGGTCCCCTTCATCCTTTTGCCAGGAAGCGTCGGACGATTTCCTTTTCCAGATACCTTTGGAATCGGTCAGGCTCGCGTGAACATAAGTCTCGCCCTCGTATGAGGTTGCGATAACGTTTCTGGCGGCCTCATCATAGAGGCCCGTCTCCCAAGACGCCCACGTTTCACCCCAGTCCAGCGTACGATAGATCCTTCCTCCGCCTCCGACCGCAGCGTAAGCCACCTCCTTGCTGACCGGATCCACAGAAATTTCATAGGCCAGGTGCGGGAGGGCGAACTTCACTTCCCATGTGCCCCCAAGGTCATCCGATTTCAAAATCGAGGTAACCGTGCCCGCGTACATGATGTCGGTCCCGGGGACATGCCTGATGCAGTAGATCCGCGGATCGCCAACGCCGCTGTTCATCTCATCCCAGCTGTCGCCCTCATCAGACGTCCTGAATATTCCCAGATAGCTCGTGCCGGCGTAAATCATGGAGCCGGCCTCATCAGATACTACTTCCAGGTATCTCACGTACGCGTTGTTCAGCCCTTTGTTGCTGTAGCTCCAGGAAGCTCCGTAATCCTGGGTCGCAAAGAAGCCCCTCCCCGTGTTGCATGCGAATATCCTGGATGAGTCCGAGGGGTGGATCATGATGTCGCTGAAGTCGTTCTCGTAGGGGAAATCGGCCCTGCTCCAGCTTCCGCCGGACAGGCTGTAAATGCCGTTGTTAGCCGCGTAAGCTACTTCGGGAGAAGCGCTGTCAACCGCTATCCCCTGATAATAGTAATAATTGATCGCCGTGCCGCTCATGACCTGCCAGGAATACCCTTCGTCCGTGGTTCTCACAATCCTGGCCGCAACCCCCTCTCTTCTGCCGTAATACAGCCATGACTCGGGAGCAGACGGGGCGGCGCAAACGCAGGTTATGACCTCGCCGCTGACCATTTGCTGCCAGGTCACTTCATCGGTAGACCGCCAAAGGCCGTCGCCGTCCGTGCCGACATATATTATTTTCCCGTAAACCTCGCTCGAGACTATCTCGATGCAGTTGATCGGCTCGTTGTTCGGAAGCGCGGTGCCTTCCCACAAATCACCCTCGCTGGTGCTCCTGCGAAGCCCGAGAGAGCTTGTGCCGGCATACAGGCGGTCGTTGTCAAGCGGGTCGATGGCAACGCAGTTGATCTCTCCGTCAAGGAGGTTGTTGTTAATGGACACCCACGAACTGCCGCCATTTACGGTCCTTGCAATTCCATCCCCGGCGGTGGCCGCGTAGACAACATCGGGATTGGCCGGATGCACCGCCAGATCATTGACTTTTGTCGCAGAATTTACCAGCCCGGTATTGACGGATTCCCAGGAAATTCCGCCGTTCACGCTTTTAAAAATGCCGGCTCCCTGTGTGCCGATGAACATGATGTCAGGATCGGATGCGGATATTGAGAGGCATTTAACATAACCGCCGTACGGTCCGTTGGTCTGGTACCAGTATAGCGTGGCAAATGCGGAGGCAGAAAAACATAACAGCAGAATAATGAAAAATATCGCTACTTTAAATCCCCGCATTTGAAGACAATTTTAACGGTGTTTCAGCAAAAAGTCAATTAAAGAGGAAAAGATTAAGGGAGATTAAGTGGAAAATAATAGAAATTCATGGAGATTTTTGAAATTGGTAATTTCCACTTAATCCCCACCTAATCACCTCTCGGATAAGACCCGAGAAGCTTAAAAAACGCGACATTCTTTTTAACCTTAGAAAGCGCCTCGGCAACATCCCTGTCCTTCCTGTGCCCCTGCAGGTCCACGAAGAAATAGTAATCGCCGAGAGCTCTTTTGGACGGGCGGGATTCTATCTTGGTCAGATTTATCCTTCTTATCGCGAAATTGCCGAGTATTTCGTAAAGGCCGCCCGGCTTGTCCTTCGCGATCGAGAACACAATGGACGTCTTGTCATTGCCTGTCCTCGCGTGGTCCTTTTTGGAGAGCACTATGAACCTTGTCAGATTGTCGCGGTAATCGTTGATCTTTGAAGCCAGGATCTTTAGGTCGTAGAGCCTGGCGGCCGCCCTGGTGCCTATCGCAGCGAACGCGTGCTTCTTTGACTTTAAGCCCTTAATCTCCAGGGCGCCCTCGCCCAGGGACGTGGCAACCTGCCTGACCGCGTCCGCCGTGCTGTGGGCGAGATATATTTCGACCTTGGGAAGTCTCTTCCTGAGGAAGCCCTTGCACTGATCTATAGCCTGTGGATGAGAGATTATGTCGGTCACGCTGGAGATCTTTGTTCCCTTTCTTGCAAGAAGATAATGGAATATCGGAAGCACCATTTCCTGCCTTATCATCAATTTAACGTCCTTGACCAGCATGTCGGTAACTACCCCGACAGTTCCTTCAATTGAATTCTCGACTGGGGTTATCCCCTCGTCCAGCTTTCCGGAATCAACCGCCTTCATAAGATCGTATATGGTGGAGTAAGGGAGGAACTCCGCGTTCTTTACCTTCTTCGAGTAAAGGACGCTGGCCTCTTCCGAAAAAGTCCCCTCCGGGCCCAAAAATCCTACTTTAAGCATCGCCGGCCTCCTTAAGTGTTCCGAATGACGCGCCACCAAGATGCTGAAGAGTCCTGAACTTCTTCACATCCGGAATGAAATCCGGGCTGAGGAAGCCGTCGACAGCCGAAGCCCCTACAACCCTGCCGACGAAAAGAGTATGGTCGCCGACATCATATTTATGCTCGACCCTGCATTCTATGTGCGCGATGCACTCGGATATGAGGGGAACGCTGACGGCGGCGGCGTCCGAGATGCTTAACTTCGATTCCCTGAACTTGTCCGCGTCCCGACCGCTCACGCTGCCGCAGTATGCCACCTTTGATATAAGATCCGCCCCGGGTACGTTTATGACATATTCGCCGCTTTTTGATATCAGGTCATGAGAACAATGCTTTTTCGCCAGTGACACCCCTACCAGCATCGGATCGTGGCTGAGCGGGGTGTTCCAGGCCACCGGAGTTATGTCTGTTTTTTCGCCGGATTTTGACGTGACGAGAACAACGGTCCCGAAATTGATCAGCCTGTTGGCCTTCGAGATCTTGACTTCCTTTTTCTTCATGCCTTCGCCCCCTCATAACAGATTACCTGCATGTTTGATTCATCAAGCATGTTGGACGCGAGCTCGTCCGGATAGCTGCCGCTGTACACGAGCCTCTTTATGCCGGCGTTGATCATCATCTTGACGCAGATTACGCAGGGCTGATAGGTGCAGTACATGGTCGCGCCCTCTATCCTGACGCCGTGCCACGCGGCCTGGATGATGGCGTTCTGCTCGGCGTGAAGCCCCCTGCAGAGCTCATGCCTCTGGCCTGACGGCACGTTCATTTCCTTGCGTATGCATCCGAGCTCCCCGCAGTGCTTCATGCCCTTGGGCGCGCCGTTATATCCTGACGAAAGTATGCGGTTGTCCTTGACGATGATGGCCCCGACTTTTCTCTTGACGCACGTGGCGCGCTCGGACACGAGTCGGGTTATCTTCATGAAATATTCGTCCCAGCCGGGACGGGAATCAGATGGCATTCGTCACTTCCTCTTGATCGACAAAGCCGACTCCGCGGCCTTGACTATGTCGGGCGCGGTCATGCCGTACTTCTCGAGCAGTTCATTGGGCTTCCCGGATTCAGCGAAAATGTCCCTCTGTCCCACTCTGATGACCGGAACCGGATAATTCTCAGAAACCACCTCGGCCACGGCTCCGCCCAGCCCTCCGATAACAGTATGCTCCTCGGCCGTCACAATGACCCCCGTCTCTTTAGCGCATGTAACAATGAGCTCCGAGTCGAGGGGTTTGAGCGTGTGCATGTTGACGACCCTGGCAGCTATTCCGCGCTTTTTAAGCTCCGAAGCCGCGTCAAGGGCCGCGCTGACCATTATGCCGGTGGCTATTATGGTCAGGTCCTTCCCTGGAGACATGATTATCCCCTTCCCCACTTTGAAAGCATGGGTCTTTTTGTCATTTATGACGGGCGTTTTGGACCTTGAGAGCCTGACATAGGCGGGCCCGTGCATTTGGGCCACCGCCCGGATGACGGCCTCTGTCTCAACCGAATCGGACGGGACTATTACGGTCATGTTGGGAAGAACCCTCATCAGGGCCAGGTCTTCTGTGGCCTGGTGAGTGACGCCGTCCTCGCCGGTCGTAATGCCGCCGTGCGTCGCAACGACCTTTACGTTAAGCCTTGGATAAGCGACAGAAACCCTTATCTGCTCCCAGGCCCTGCCCGTGGCGAATATGGCGAACGTGGAAGTAAAAACCGTCTTGCCGGTGGTGGCCAGCCCGGCAGCGACACCTATCATATCCTGCTCCGCGACCCCCATGTCAAAAAACCTTTCGGGAAACACCTTTGCGAAAAGGCATGTCTTGGTGGAAACCGACAGATCGGCGTCGAGAACTACAATGTTGGGGTTCTCTTTGCCGAGCTCAATAAGAGTCTTGCCGTAAACGTCCCTGGTTGACTCCATCATTTCAATTCCCTCATTGCCTTTTCCACTTCTTCCGGATCGGGCGCCTTTCCGTGGAAGCCGACGTTCCATTCCATGAAGGACACTCCCTTCCCCTTCACGGTGTCTGCGATTATTATCTTGGGAGCTCCCTTGAGCTTATCCGCCCTGTCGAAAGCGTCAATGACTGATGATATGTCGTTGCCGTTCGCGCACTTTACAACCTTCCACCCGAAAGCCTCCCACTTGTCGGGCAGAGGCTGAAGACCCTTTATGTCCTCGACCTTTCCGTCGATCTGAAGCCTGTTGTGGTCCAGGATAACGGTCAAATTCTCCACCTTGTGATGCGCCGCGGTCATCGCCGCCTCCCATATTTGACCTTCCTGGGATTCTCCGTCGCCGATGATAGAGTAGACCCTGTAATTCAGCTTGTCCATTCCAGCGGCAAGCGCCATTCCGACAGCGGCAGACAACCCCTGGCCCAGAGAACCGGTGCTCATCTCTATTCCGGGAAGAGAGAGCATGTCGGGGTGGCCCTGAAGCGAGCTGCCTATCTGCCTGAGCGTCTTGAGATACGATACCGGGAAATATCCGGCCTCGGCGAGCGCCGCGTAGAGAACGGGCGCCGCGTGGCCTTTTGAAAGAACAAAACGGTCTCTCTCGGGCATCTCGGGATGCTTTGGATCGTGCTTCATCACATGAAAGTACAATACGGTGATTATGTCCGCTGACGAAAGCGATCCGCCCGGGTGACCCGAACCGGACCGGGAGGTCATCTCGATAATGTGGCGCCGCAGTACGGTCGCCATGCTTTCAAGTTCCCTGATTCTTTTCTCGTTAACTTTACCCATAAAAACCCAAAAAAATAGAGGTTGAGCTAGGATATCACGAAAACGGAAATATTGTCAATTCGGCCGGATAATTTTTATCTCGGGCTCGAGAAGCAAACCGTACTTTTCTCCGACGGTCCGCCTCACCTTCTCGATCAGGGACAGCACGTCCCTTGATGTGGCGCTGCCCAGATTTATTATGAAATTAGCGTGTTTTGTGGAGATCTGCGCGTCGCCAACCCTTTTCCCGCTGAGGCCCGATTCCTCGATCAGGGCGCCCGCGGACCTGCCTGCCGGGTTCTTGAAAACGCATCCGGCGCTGGGAACTCCTAGAGGCTGGGACTGGCGCTTTCTTGAAAGATTGTCCCTTACGCGTTTTCTTATCCTGCTTTTTCTGCCTTTCTTCAAAGCGAACTCGACCGCAGTCAAAATGTAGTTCCTTCGCAAAAGACTTGTCGTCCTGTACCCGAACTTTATCCGCTTACGCTTCAGCTCAACGACCTTCAAATTGCCGCCGCGGCCGGTCCCGGGAATTTTTACCGCCCACACCCTCCTCACCACCGAACGGATCTCCCTTCCCCATGAACCAAGGTTCATCGCGACGGCGCCGCCGACGCTTGACGGAATGCCGCAGGCGAACTCCAGCCCCGCCAGCCCGCCGGATGACGCCTTGTTGATGAGGGCCGCCATGGACGCGCCGGCGCCCGCGGTCACGCGCCTTCCGTTAATTCTCACGTCGCCGAAGCCCTTTGACAGCTTAATTACCATTCCCCTGAACCCGCTGTCCGAAAACAGAATGTTTGATCCGTTGCCCAGTATCAGGGTCCTGATCCTCTTTTTCAGCGCGAAGCTCAGCGCCTTGATCAGCTCATCCGTTCCTGAGGGCGAAATGAACAGATCGGCCCTTCCGCCTATCCTGAACGAACAGTGCTTCTTGAGAGACACTCCTTTCAGGATGTTTAGCCCGGTGGAGCGCGAATAACGCTTATGCCTTGTCTGCCTTATCATTTACCCGCTCCCCTGGCCCTGGCAAGATACTCCCTTCCCACAGAGTGAATGTCGCCGGCTCCGGCAGTGATTATCATGTCCCCCGGCTTCGCGAACTTTAGAAGGAAGTCCACTATCCGGTCCTTCTTTGGTATGTAGTGGACCTCGGGTCCGGAATTCGCCCTTACGGCATCCTCAATAAGTTTCGTTGAAACGCCCTCTATGGGCTCCTCGCCGGCCGAATAGATGTCGGACAGGATGACAACATCAGCCTCATCGAACGCGCTGCCGAAGTCAGTATGCAGATGAAGGGTGCGGGTGTACCTGTGAGGCTGGAAAACGCAAATTATCCTCGTCTTCGAAGACCATCCAGCCCTGGCGGCACTTAAAGTCGCGGCGACTTCCGTCGGATGGTGGGCGTAATCATCGATGACGGTCACACGGTTGAATTCCCCGACATTCTGAAACCGCCTCTTGACGCCCTTAAAGTACCTGATTGCGTTCCTTATAGAAGTGAAAGGAAGCCCCAGCTCAAGGCCGACCGCAATTGACGAGAGGGCGTTCTGCACATTCTGCAGCCCCGGAACGGCAATCTCAACCCTGCCGAGAAGCTTGCCCTTGAAGAGTATATCAAAAGACACTCCTCCCGCGTCATGCTTGATGTCCCTGGCTTTCAACTCGGCGTCATCGGTCATGCCGTAGCGGACGCACTTCTTCAAGGTTCCGAGCTTCTTCAGGAGGACGTGATTGTTTGAATTGTCAGTGTTGATGATTAGGCAGCCGTCGCTTGAAAGGGCCGACAGATGCTCGGCAAAAGTCTCGATGATGTTCTCAAGCGTTTTATAGTGGTCCATGTGGTCAGATTCAACATTGGTCACTACGGCAATTGTAGGATGAAACTTAAGAAATGAACCGTCGCTCTCATCGGCCTCCGCCACGACAATCTGCCCGTTGCCCAGCCTGGCGTTGCCCTCGACCGTATCGGCCTCCGCGCCTATCAAGTAGGTCGGGGAAAGGCCGCACCTTGAAAGAAGAGTGGATATCATGGAAGTCGTCGTCGTCTTTCCGTGAGTGCCGGCGACCGTGATGCGGGTCTTGAACTGGTCCAGTATCCAGGAGAGAGCGTCGGCTCTGGATATCAGAGAAAGCCCCGCGGCCCTGGCGGAGGAAAGCTCGACGTTGTCGGAGGGGATCGCAGATGAATACACAATCAGGTCAGAGCCCCTGATGTTCGAGCCGTCATGCCCTATGAAGACCCTCATTCCCAGATCGCGAAGCCTGATGGTGTTGGAAGACTCCTTTGAATCGGAGCCCTGAACTCCCTTACCCATCTCCCAGAGAATCTTCGCTATCGCGCTCATGCCGCAGCCGCCGATGCCGATAAAATGCAGGTTTTTTGCCTTATCTACGTCCATCTCGACGGGCCGAAGCCCTCGACCTCCTGACTTTTTTTCTGGGCCTGGGCACGCTTAAGCCGGCTATGCCGTATATCTCCTGCACTATCCTGGCAACCGAACCAGTAGAGCTGTGCTTCCCGGCGGCCTCAGCCATCGACCTCATTTTTTCTGCGTCGGCAAACAGCGATGACATCGTGTTCTTCAAATTTTCCGCGGTAAGAGAACCGTCCTTTATAACGACCGCCGCGCCGGAGTCTTCAAAAACTTTCGCGTTCGCGTCCTGATGCCCCTCGGATGAATAAGGAAACGGCACAATTACGGAGGGGATGCCCTTGCAGGCGATCTCGGCCAGCGCCGTCGCTCCCGCGCGCGAAATCACCAGATCGGCCGAAGCAAGACCATCCCAGATATTGTACATGTACGGAACGGGCCGGTACAGCTTATATCTGGTTATCGTGGTGAATTTCTTCCTTCCGCGCACCGCCGGGATCTGCCCTTCAATATCGAGAACGCGGTTCTCGGTTTTGGACAGTACCCAGTCGTAATCCCTGCGGCCCGTCACGTGAATGACCTGAATGCCTTCTGACGCGAAATAATCGATCAGCTGAGTGACAACGTCATTGATCCTCCTGGCCCCCTGGCTCCCGCCCAGAATCAACAGTGTTTTCCTCTTCTGGTCAAGCCCCAGGTTCTGCCTTGAAACGCTCCTGACGGCCTTCGCCACTTTCTCCCTTACCGGATTGCCGCTGACGATCACTTTTCTGGCGTTAAAGTGCCTTACGGACTGCCCGAAAGAAACGGCGACTCTTCTGGCGAAACGCTGCGAAATCCTGTTCACCAGGCCCGGTATCGTGTTCTGCTCGTGGATTAGAACGGGCATTCTTAAAGTGGCCGCCGCGAGAACCACCGGAAACCCAACGTAGCTTCCGGTCGAAACCACAACGTCCGGCCTGAAATCCTTGAGAATTTTTCTCGCCTGGAAGAAGCCGTGAACTGCCGACGCGATAGAGCTGATAAATCCAAAGGAGAATTTCCTGGCAATGCCCCTGGACCTGATGAGCTTGAGAGAAAAACGCTCCTTTGGAACCACCTCGTTCTCTATGCCTCCTTCGGCGCCGATAAAAACAACATTATTTGATATGTCTGCGGCGAGAAGCCCCTCGGCGATGGCTATCCCCGGATAGATGTGCCCTCCGGTGCCTCCGCCCGCGATCACAATTTTCAACTCTCCGCCCTCCTCCCTATGTTAAGAAGAACTCCCACGGCAAACAGGGTAACTATCAGCGATGTGCCACCGAAGCTAATGAACGGCAACGGTATGCCCGTAGTCGGAAATAGCCCGGTGACAACGTAGAGATTGATGATCGACTGCAGAGCGATCCAGGAAACGATGCCGCCGGCCAGCAGGCAGCCGAACTCGTCCCGGGCGAACCGCGCTATCCTGATCCCTCTTATGGTGAATATTATGAACAGCACGACTACTCCGAGAGCGCCGAGGAAGCCCAGCTCCTCGGAAAGAATCGAGAAGATAAAATCGGTGTAGTGCTGGGGAAGATAAAAGAACTTCTGCCTGCTGCCGCGAAGCCCCAGGCCAAACAGGCCTCCGGAGCCTATTGCCAGCAGAGACTGTATTATGTGAAAGCCGATAGTGTGCGGAGAGCCCCAGGGATCAAAGAACGCGATTATCCTTCGCATCCTGTAGCCGCTGGTAAGGCTGAGGATCACAAGCATGGCGCCGCTAAGCCCCCCGAGGGTCAACAGATAAGCCCACGGGACCCCGGCCAGAAAGAGCATTATGAAAGCCGTGCCACCCATTACGAGCGTGGTTCCGAGATCGGGCTGTTTCAGCACTAGAAATGAGATGAAAATGACGGGGATCAACGCCACAAGGATTATTTTCAGAGCTTCTCTTCCGGCGGCCTTCCATGAAGAAAAAACGGAGGCAAGATAAATCACTATCGCCATCTTGGCGATCTCGGAAGGCTGAAAAGAAAAGCCGAAGACGTCTATCCACCTGACGGCTCCGCCCACAGACCGGCCCAGGCCCGGGATGAACACCATGAACAGCATTGCCGTGACTGCCAGAAGTACGGGCGTCGCGTATTTCTTCAGATAATGGTAATCAAGTCCCATTCCCAATAACAGCGCCGCCATGCCGATGGCCAGATGAGCGACATGCCTTTTAAGGTAATGATAGCTGTCGCCGAGCCTCAGCCCGAGCGTGGGGCTGGCGCTGAATATCATGACAAGACCCACGGACACAAGAGCCATGACGACAAACAGAAATATGAAATCGGTGCCCGGTTTTGCGAGACGCAGTTTCATTTTCCCCTCAATTCGGAGACGGCGCGCTTGAACGCCAGCCCCCTGTCCTCGTAATCCCTGAACATGTCAAAGCTGGAGCAGGCGGGAGACAAAAGCACCCTGTCGCCGCGGCCGGCCAGGTCAAAAGACTTCCTCACGGCTTCGGGCATGCCTTTGGCCCTGGCTATCCTTACGCCTTTCTCGGACGAGAAAGCTTTCTCAAACCTGTCCGCGGCCTCCCCTATCAGCACAAGGCCTTTTATCCTTCCTCTCGATTCGCGAACCATTGAGGAAAGATCCCCGCCCTTGTCCCTGCCCCCCGCGATCAGTACAATGCCATTGCCCAGCGTCCTCATGGCAACTATGCTTGAGTCCGGATTGGTGGCCTTGGAGTCGTTGAAGAATTCCACTCCTTCAAGGGCCCTCACAAACTCTATCCTGTGCTCCACCCCTTCGAACTCTCTGAGAACTTCAGCCACCGCAGAAGGCTTGGCCCCCGAGACAAGCGCGCAGGCGCACGCGCCCAGAGCGTTCTCCAGGTTATGCTCGCCCCTGATTCCGATGTTCCCCGCTTCGATTATCTTCGATTCGATGCCGCCTATACAGCTAACAAGGGCTCCCGATCTCGCGAAAACGCCGCCCTCGGCCGGCCCTTTTCTGCTGAACGGAATCCTTCTGGCCGGGCATGAAGAAACCAGCCCCTTCACGCGGGGATCGTCAGAGTTATAAACAAAGTAGTCTTCGCCCTTCTGGTTAAGGAATATCCTGCTCTTAGCCGAGGCGTACGCCTCCATGCTTCCGTGCCTTTCCAGATGATCCTCGGTGATGTTCAAAATAACGCTGACGCGCGGCCTGAATGCTTTTATGGTTTCAAGCTGGTAGCTTGAAACCTCGGCAACTATGAAATCAAGCCCGCAATCGTCCACGGCCGAGAGAGGATGCCCGATATTTCCGGCTACGGCCGTCTTAAAGCCCGCCCTGGCAAGCATTTCCCCGATCAGGACGCAGGTTGTCGTTTTTCCGTTGGTCCCGGTTACGGCGATCACGGGACATGATATCATGGAAAAGGCGATTTCTATCTCGCTGACGACCGGGATGCCGAGCTCTCCGGCCGACCGCACAACAGGAGAATCAAGATGGACCCCCGGAGACAGAACAAGCAGGCAGGCTCCCTTAAGGACCCCGGCCGAATGTCCGCCGAACTCAAGGCGGACGCCGAGCGAGTCCATCTTCTCCAGGTTATCGACGTCAAAGCAATCGCGAGGCCTGCTCTCCGTGATGACCACTTTCGCGCCCGCGGAAGCGAGCCTCTTTGCGACCGCGATGCCCGACCTGGCAAAGCCCATGACCACCACTTTTTGATCTTTCAGTTCGGAAGGGTTCATCTACAAGATCCTGTAAAGGAACACGCCAAGCAGGCCGAAAAGCACCGAGGCCGAATAAAATGACGCAACGATCAGGGGCTCGGAGAAGCCCATGAGCTCAAAATGATGATGAAGCGGGCTCATCCTGAAGACTCGCAGCCTGAATATCTTGAAGCAGAAGACCTGTACAATGACTGAAAGCGCCTCAACCACGAAAACCAGCCCTATGACCGCCAGAAGGAGCTCCGCGTGAAGCAGGATGGCTATGCCGGCAAGAAGGGCGCCGAAAGATAGCGAACCGACATCGCCCATAAAAACCTCAGCAGGATGGAAATTGAAGCGAAGAAAAGCGAAAGTGACGCCCGAGGCCAGAACAGAGACCAGGGCAATATCGGCAAGCTGAAGCCTGTAAGCCACAACGGCGAACGCCAGAAACGCTATCGACAGTACTCCGGCCGCGAGCCCGTCCAGCCCGTCAGCAAGATTGACTGAATTGGATGTGCCTACGATAACAAAAACAAGGAAAGGAAAATACAAGTACGGCACGTTGAAGTGCATCGAGAGAAGAAGCCCGCCCACCCCCCAGGAGCGGCCCATGTAGACCATGACCGCGGCGAAAAGAGACGCGATCAGCACCTGAAAAAAAAGCTTTCTGAGTGGAGGCACGCCCAGATTGCGCCTTCTTTTTATCTTGAGAAGGTCGTCCGTCAGGCCGAGCACCCCGAACCCCAGAAACAGGAAGATCAGCGAGAGAAACTTTAAATCAATGTCAAAATTGACGAGCACGAGGAACATGACAAGAAATGATACGATCATTCCGATGCCGCCCATTGTGGGCGTGCCTTTTTTACCCTCGTGCGACGAAGGCCCCTCCGGACGGATAAACTGGCTCAGCCTGAAAACCTTCAAAGCCCAGAGCACCGGAAGCATCATAACCCAGCTCAACAGAGCCGAAACGAGAAAAGCGATGACAAGAGAGAACATTTCAACATCCTTTCCCAGCAGTTCTGCGATTTTATCAGTTTTTTGCGAGCTTCGCAATAAAAAGTATGAAATACGAGGGGGATGTGTTATACTTTCTAACTTGATGGCGAAGCAAAATCACATAATCGGGATCGATCTTGGCGGGACAAAGATCCTCTCTGCCTTGATTGACATGCGCGGCAGGATAATTCAAAGCGTCGAAATTCCCAGCGAAGCGGGCAAAGGAAAGCAGCGCGTCATCTCGAACATTAAGAGGTCTGTCAACCTTCTGCTCTCCGACAGAGAGATCAAACTGCCCTCCGTGAAGGCCATTGGCGTAGGGGCTCCCGGGCCTATACAGCTGAAAAAGGGGCTCGTGCTCAACCCCCCGAACCTGCCGGGCTGGAACAAAGTTCCCCTTAAAAAGATACTGGAAAGCAAATTCGGGAAACGAGTTGTGCTGGACAACGACGCCAATGCCGCCGCTCTGGCCGAATGGAAGTTCGGCTCCGGAAAAGGGACCAGGAATTTCATATTTATCACCGTAAGCACCGGTATCGGCGGCGGGATAATAATAAACGGCAGGCCTTACAGGGGCAGCGCCGGAGGCGCCGGGGAAATCGGGCACATGATAATCAAGGCTGACGGAGAGAAGTGCGGCTGCGGAAATTCGGGCTGTCTTGAGGCCATGGCCTCGGGCACCTCGATGGCAAAGCGCGCCATGAGGAGGCTTGCGAACAACGGCAGGTCTCTCATATTAGACGCCGCCGGAGGAAACAGGAGCAGGATAACCGCCAAATCAATCGAGATTGCGGCAAGGTCCGGAGACAGGCTCGCAAGGGAAATAATTGACGAGACCGCTTACTATCTTGGAATAGGCCTGGCGAACCTGATAAATATTTTCGCGCCCGACATGATCGCTTTAGGCGGAGGGGTGATGAAGGCCGGAAGCCTGATACTTTCCCCTGCTTCCAGAATCGCCAGATCGCTGTCCCTCTCCCCCGCCAGAGAAAAGGTGAAAATCACTTCCGCAAAGCTCAGGGAAAACGTCGGGGTTCTGGGGGCAGCCGCGCTCTGCCTTGAGGGAACAGACCGTTGATAACCGTAATCGATTATGACATGGGAAACCTGCGAAGCGTCCAGAAGGCGCTTGAGTCGCTTGGCTTTGCCTGCGCGGTCACCAGCGACAGGAAGAAGATCAAGAGCTCAGGCGGCATAGTTCTCCCGGGGGTCGGAGCATTCGACGCCGGAATAACCGAGCTCAGGAAAAACAACCTTGAGTCGGTCATTCTTGAAGAGATAGGGAGCGGGAAGCCCTTCCTGGGGATATGCCTCGGGATGCAGCTTCTTTTATCGTCCAGCGAAGAGGGAAAACTGAGCGGACTCGGGGTTTTCGGCGGAAAATGCAGGAGGTTCCCCAGGTCCGGATTGGCGGTCCCTCAAATGGGATGGAACCGGCTCATCGTCAAAAATCCGTCTGCTATCCTGAACGGGATAACTTCCGGAGAGATGATGTATTTCGCCAATTCATATTACGTTGACCCTGATGACGGATCGATAATCGCGGCGGAGACAGACTACGGCGTCAATTTTGCTTCTGTCATTTCCAAAAAAAACATTTTCGGGACACAGTTCCATCCCGAGAAAAGCGGCAAAGAGGGCTTGAAGATTCTGAGTAATTTCGGTAAGCTCTGCGGAAAGGAATAATCGATGGCAAAATTCGAATTAATACCGGCAGTTGACATAATGGAGGGCAAATGCGTACGGCTCAAGCAGGGCAAGTTCGAGGAAAAAACCGTTTACGAGGCCTCTCCAATAGAATCGGCAAAGAAATGGGAATCACTGGGAGCTACCAGGCTCCATGTGGTTGACCTGGACGGCGCCAAGACCGGGACTTTCACGAACATCCCGGTGATCAAGGGCATCGCTTCGCAGGTGAGGATCCCCGTGCAGGTCGGAGGCGGCATAAGGAAGAAAGAGGATGTCGAGGAGCTGATAGAAGCCGGAGTTGACAGAATTGTTCTCGGCACCGCGGTCATTGAGGATCCCGCTCTGGTTCAGGAGCTGTGCTCAAAGTTCAAGGACAGGATAGCGGTCAGCATTGACGCAAGGGGCGGAAAGACCGCCATAAAGGGATGGCAGATTGAATCCAACAAGCCGCCCGTGCAGCTTGCGAGGGACGCGGTGGCCCTCGGGGTCGGAAGGTTCATATACACCGACATTTCAAGGGACGGGACCATGAGCGGCCCCAACATTGAGGGCATCAAGAAATTCGCCAGGGAGATCAAATATCCTGTGATAGCGTCGGGAGGCGTTTCGTCCTACCTGGACATTGAGGAGATCAAGAACCTGTCGGTATACGGGGTGGAAGGCTGCATAACTGGGAAAGCTCTCTACGGCGGCGCCATTGAACTGCCCAAGGCGCTGTCCTACAATTCCCTAAAATAAAAAAAGGAGGATAATATGGTGATTAAGCACAAGAAACTTAAACTCTGGGTCAAGGAAATGGCCGCGATGTGCAAGCCGGACAGGATAGTCTGGATAGACGGATCCGAGGAAGAAAAGAAGCGGCTGCAAAAAGAGGCCTTCTCGACCGGCGAGCTGATAGAGCTTGACCAGGAAAAGCTTCCCGGATGCGTCTACCACAGGACGGCAATAAACGACGTGGCAAGGACCGAGAAGCTGACATTTATCTGCACGAGAAACAAGAAGGACGCCGGCCCCACGAACAACTGGATGCCTCCAAAGGAGGCCTACAGGAAAGCGGCGGACATATTCAAGAGCTCCATGAAAGGCCGGACGATGTACGTCATCCCCTTCTCAATGGGCCCGGTAGGCTCGCCGTTCAGCAAGATAGGCATTGAGCTTACAGATTCGATTTACGTCGTCCTCAACATGCGGATAATGACCCGGATAGGCAAGCCGGTGCTGGATGTTTTGGGTGCCGGCGGGGATTTCACGAAATGCCTTCACGGAAAGGCGGAGCGCGACATAAACAGGAGGCTGATACTCCATTTTCCGGAAGACAATACGATCTGGAGCGTCGGCTCCGGCTACGGCGGAAACGTTCTTCTGGGAAAGAAGTGCCTCGCCCTGAGGATAGGCAGCTTTCTTGCCCATAAGGAAGGCTGGATGGCCGAACACATGCTCATAATGGGAATTGAAGATCCCTCGGGATACATCGGATACATTGCCGCCGCGTTCCCGAGCGCGTGCGGTAAAACAAACCTGGCCATGCTGGTTCCGCCCGAAGGATTGAAATGCAAGGGCTACAGGATATGGACCGTAGGCGACGACATCGCCTGGATGAGAATTGATTCCGACGGGTCGCTCTGGGCCGTCAATCCGGAGTACGGTTTCTTCGGAGTTGCCCCGGGAACGAACTCCAAAACAAACCCGAACGCCATGGCAACGATCCGCAAGAACACGATATTCACGAACGTCCTTCTTAAAAAGGACAGGACTGTCTGGTGGGAAGGCGGAGACCCGCCTGATCCCGATGAAGGCACCGACTGGACGGGAAAACCATGGAAGAAGGGAATGGTCGATCCGGACGGTAAGCCTATAACCGGCGCGCACCCTAACGCCAGATTCACGGCGCCCGCCCTTCAATGCCCTTCGATATCGAACAGGATTGAACATCACCACGGAGTGCCCATATCCGCCATAATATTCGGAGGAAGGCGGGCAAGCCTGGCCCCACTTGTTTATGAAGCTTTCAACTGGCGTCACGGAGTCTACGTGGGCGCCACTATGGCTTCCGAGAGGACTGCGGCGCAGTACGGGAAGCAGGGAGAGGTAAGGCGCGACCCGATGGCGATGCTCCCCTTCTGCGGCTACAACATGGCCGATTATTTCAAGCACTGGCTTTCAATGGGGAAGAAGATGAGAAATCAGCCGAAGATCTTCCACGTGAACTGGTTCAGGACCGACGATAACGGGAAGTTCCTGTGGCCGGGGTTCGGAGAGAACCTGAGGGTTTTGGAGTGGATAATCGACAGATGCAGGGGCAGGATTGATGCGGATAAATCCCCGATCGGATACATACCAAAGGCCGACGACATAGACCTTACGGGCATCGACTATACCAAAGACGACCTGAAGAAGGTTCTCAGCATCAGAAGAGATGAGTGGCTGAAGGAGCTCGATGAACAGGAGAAATTCTTCGAGAAATTCGGCTCAACGCTTCCGGCCTTCATGCGCGAGGAGCACAAGGAGCTTAAAAGCAGGCTCAAGAAAAGCTAGGCGCCTTCAGATTCACGATCAGCCCACAGCTGAGCCAGATAATTGCTCCTCATCTGTGAGTAAATGCTCTGCAGTTCCGGAGAGGCATCTCTGCCGTTATTGACCGCGCTGTAGAGGATTCCCAGCCTGTCCCGGATCCGGGCCATTCTAAGGCGGTTGTCCCGTATCTTTTCCTTTACCCTTCTCACGATGCCCTCATCCTCAAGCCTTCTTATCTCCTCCCTGACAAGCTGCTGGATCTCGTTGATCACTTTGGTGGTCAGCGAGCCGTCAGCCAGAGACGAGAGAATCGAACTGCAGCGGTATTCGGCGGAATCCGACCAGTCCGATACATAGCTTTGGTACTCCGAATAGCTCATGGTCCCCGATTGATAGGCCCTGTCGTATACCCGCCTTTCGGCGACTATGCCGTCCTTGACCAGCTTTGCAAGCAGGTCTCTCGCGGCAGAAGGGATTATGGGAGCGCTCTCTCCCCTGTCCTTGTTTATTCGGTTTTCGGATACCAAGGCGCCTTCGGCCGCCATGCCTATCTCCGCCACCGCGGAGTCGATCTGTTCGTAGATCTTCGAATTTCCGGATATCCCCGCCTTTTCCGCGATCTCTTCGATGGCCTCGATCACATTTTCCTCAAGCGCAAGGTCCTCGGAGATTTCGGCAAGCTTCGCGTCATCTCCCGCCGCCGCAGCCTCAGCCATCCCTATGTGATGGTCTATACCGATTATCCTGTTCTGATGCATTGCCGCCTCAAGGAAGAGCTCAACTTCCCTCGTGCCCAGCTCAATAGCATTTTGAAGCCCCTCAAGTTCGGTCAGAATCGCCTCAAGCTCCCTGAGAGAGCCGGCGGACTCCAGCCTCACAATAAGGCCCTCGATCAAAGCTCTGGACGCCGGATCAAGATCAGGATTGTTTTCAAGAAGGGCCCTGAGTTCACCGGTCACCTTGTCTCTTTCCTCAACGATCTTCTCCCTCTGGGCCTTAAGCTCCCCCTGAAGGCGCTCGGCCTCCTCAAAATCGCCCCTGGCTATCGCTTCGTTGAGATCGCTCCTGATATCGCGGGCTTCGCTTATCTCGTCGGACAGGGACTGCGTGATGGACCTGGCCTTTTCGACCGCGAAGTCTATGACATTGGAGATCCCGTCGCTTACCATGTCGACCGCCGCTCCCACGTAGTGCTGGGCTCCTTGATAGACCGACCTGGCGGTATCCGGAAGATTTCTCACGCCCGAGCCGATGAAATTATAGGCCCTGGAGAATGTAGTTTGCAGGCTGTTTGCGGGCCCTTCAGCGGCCGGAGCAGAGCTGATATGGAAGAGGTAATGGGCAATGCCCGAGGAAGCAAGAGGACTGGACACTATCTGCGCGAACCTCTTTAAAGCCGTTCTGGTTTTTCCGCTTCTCTGGGGCGCAGCATGATCCTTTGCAGGTGGGGATTCAACGGTAGCATTTTGGACAACAGGCAGTCCGGTCATTGTTATATTACATCCTCCTTACGCGCGAAAATCTACATTTTCTCCGTTATTGTCCTGGTTGAACATTTTGGCTATTTGCGTCATCATAGAGCCGCCCTGATCTCCGGAGTTATTCACTCTTCTGGCAACCAGGTCCTGAATGCGCTGAAGACCACCGCTGAGATCGGGAATTAGATTGGCGACCCTGTGCCCTTCGGGGCTCTGCCTGAGGGCTGCCAGCTTGGCGAGGGCTTCTCCAGGATTGGAAGTTACAAGCTCCTGGGCCCTGGCTATCATGTTTCTGGCCAGATTCAGGTCCTCGTGCTTCCTTTTCTCGTCAGCCCTGTCAATCTGGGCAATTTCCTTGTCCTTTTTATTGATAGCGTCAAGGACCGCCCTGAAGCTTGAGGAAAGCCCCTGCATCAGCTGCGCGATAATGCTCTGCGAATTATAGACGTCATTAATACCCTGTACCATCTTTCATCCCCCCTTATGCGTTTTCCTGTATTACTTTCAGTCCCTTCAAACCGTGGGCGAGAAGCTCCATGCTCCGAGGGTCAAGGTCCACGCCCTCAATACCCGACTCCTCCTTCAGTCTCGTTATCAGCTTGATAAGGTGCCCTCTCTTCTTGTCGAGCTTCGGGTTCGCCTTCTCCTTAAGAAGAGCGTCAACAGCGTGAAGCTCCTGGACAGCCATGTCGTACATCTTTCTGTTCGCCGTGTCCCTCAGGTTCTCGAACTCGGCGACGGTCAATGCCTCCCCTATCCTGTCCAGGTTGCTCATTATTCCTTTGATCCTCTTCTCAAGAAGCTTGAAAGCCGGGCCCGCCAGCTTGTAGAGAGTGGAGCGCTCGGCAAGCGCTTCCTTGAGCATATCGAGAAGCTTGCCCCTGGCCACCGCAACACCCTCCTTTTCTATCCGCTGAAAGTCGTCTATCTGAAGTCCCAGCTTGATCAGTCCGTTCTTGAGCTTTCTCATCTTAAATGCCGTGTCGAGCCGCGTTATGATATCACCCTTCATGGCCCTTCTCATGTAAAGCGCCCTCAGGCGGTTCATCAGTATCTCTTTTTCCTCGGGCTTTTCGATATCGTATCTCGATTCGCGCTGCTCGTTCGGATCTCCCGTGCCGACCTCGGCCGAGAGATTGGGATCGAGCCAGAAAAGCCCCAGGTCCATCTTTTTCTTCTTCCACCTTGTCATGAAGGCCGGCATGTTGACACCGAGCTTCACGGCAAGGCCTATTAGCGCCTTGATCTGGCTGTCAAGCTCCCTGGTCTGGCCCCTAAGTATCTTCTCCATTACCTTGCCCTCGAGCTCCTCAAGAACGAAATCCTTGGCCTCCGAGCGCGCTTCCTTGAAAAGGGCGCTGGCCAGCCCCTTGAAGCCGCCAACGTGAGAAGGACCCGAATCCTCGGCGGATGAAGCGAGCTTCAGGGCGTCGTTCAGGTTCTTCGACGCCATGACGCGCTCAATTCCCTTTCCGCCGCCGAGCATCTTCCTGAGGAACGCGTCCTTTACCATCTTTGACAGGTCCGAGGCGACAGATTTTCTAACGCCGCCCTTGATGGACTTGATCTCCTTGTCGCTCAATCCCTTGTCCCGGAGCTCGTCTTCAAGCCTCTCCATCTTGCGCTTGACCTCGCCAGCCGCGTTCACGATGGATGAAGCGTAAGAAGCCACGTATTCTTTAACGGTTGAGACGGTCTCCCTGGAGCCCGAGAGGTCCTTGCCTGACTTTTTGTTCTTGTTCTGCTGCTGCTTTTGAATGCCGTCCTGCTCGGTCTTTGTCACCGGTTTGCTCATCATTACTAGGTCCGCGGCCTCCGGCTTGACCTGAAGCAAGAGGTTGAGCTCATGGCCCATTTCGCTCGCGACCTTTGCCGCCATGTTCTGCGGGTTCAAATCGATGTTTGAGGACGCCACGCTGGCGGTAAGCTTGGCAAGAAGCGCGACGTTGGCCTTGTCGGCAGGAGTGTTCAGGAGCTTGGCGATCTGGGTGGTCTCCTTGGCCTCCACCGCCTTGTCGATCCTCTGCATGTTGTTCTGGTGCTCCCTGGCGCTCCTGTTGATGGCGTCAAACTGCTTGTCGAGGTCCGCCCTGCTGGCCTGGCGGCTCTCTTCCATCTGCTTTTGCTCCATCTGTTGAACTTGTAATTTATCCATGCCCATTTTTTACCGCCTCAATTGTCGCTGATGAGCACCGACACGAAAGAATCCTCGGTGAACCCCACCCTGTCGAGGGCTCCGAGGGTCTTCTTCCTGTCTCCCACCAGCTTCTCGATCATCTTGTCGATCGTCTTGACGTGCTTCTTAGACACCCTGTCCGCTCTGTTCAGGTAGAGCTCGAGCCTCTGGATTTTCAGCTCGATCTCCCTCCTGTGGTCGTTCATCATCTGAAGCTCGTACTCAAGGTTCGCTTTCTCAGCCAGCAGGTCGCCTTTAATCCTTCTGCAGGCGTCAAGCTCTATCTCCTCAAGCTTGAGAGGAGTGTAATACCCGGTCCTGCCCCACCTGTCGGCCTGAAGAAGGAGCTGCTTCTTCACCTCGTTGAGTATCATTTTCTGCGCTTTTATTTTCTTGCTGATCTTGCTCATATGTTAATTACCCCGACGTAATGTCCATCATCGCCTTGGTATAGGCCCAGTCGTTCTTTATCTTCGAGTCGATCTCAGACAGAGCTTCGTCCTTGGCCTCGGCCTGGATCCTGGCCTGCTCTTCGGCTGAAACCCCCATGAGAGACATGAGGGTCTGGACCGCGCCGAACTTCACATTGGCCATGAAGCGCTCCAGAAGCAGGTTGTGCGACTTGGACTTCTTGTAATACTCCTTGTATGAAGACTCAAGAGCCCCCATGTTTATCCTGTCCGCGAAGAACCTTCTTATCATTCCCGGCTTCTTCGCGGACACCGACTCCTCATGAGAGGAAACGGAGCTGGAAAGCATCGCGATGTCCTCGATTGACGGATGAGCCAGCTCATAATTATCGGCCTGGGAATTGACCCCCTTGCCCTGGGCCGGATTCACGTCATTGGTGGTCTGAGCGGCCGCCTGGGAGGCCTGAGCCTGCTGAGGCGCCTGGGTAACGGCCCACTGGACTCCGGTCGTGGTGCTGGCGTCCTGCTTTACCTGCTGCTGCTTGTGAGCGTCCTGCTGCTTCGACTGCTCGGAGCGCGGCCCGTAAAACTTGTCCGTGGCCATTCCATGATTTATGTTCAACGCTTCTGACATGATTTATCCTTTGTTCGACTTCTGCGCGCGCTTGTTCTCCGCCCTGCGCTGCGCGGCGAACCTTGAAGCCATCTTGGCGATTATCCTTTTTTCGAGGCTCTGCCTTTCCTGGGCGCTCTTCTGAATTGACTTTTTCTCAATCCCCTTGGACTCGGCCCGGCTCCTCTGCTCCGCCCTTGCCTGGGCCTTTTCAGACTCTATCTTGTTCTGCTGGGCGTTCCAGACCGCATCGTTATATTCGGTCTTCTCCTGCTTGTTCTTTCTCCTGAAGCTGTTATTGAGAATGAGTGTCGTCACGACCTCCTCGTTGAACCAGTCGCCCATCTGCCCGCACGCGTCAAGATACGCCTCTCCCATCAGGAACTGTTCGTTCAGCTCGGCGGTATACCAGGTTCTGTATTTGTTCAAATAGCTCTGCCACGCGGCTTCATAACCTTCAGAATTAAAGTTGCCTTCATCATCGGTGAACTGCGCGACGCTCGGGCATGAGCCCGGATGGGCTACGGTATTCGCGGCGGGGCTGGGGTTGTTGCAGACCTCGCTCCTTATCTCTTTCATCATCCAGCTCAGATAGGCATTGTAATACTCAGCCAGAGTTTCATAGTCGCATTTTTTGGGCGCCGGATCATGAGGGATCGCCTGGCCGAACTCATCCACGTAAGGATCGGTCGGGATGCTCGGCGCTCCGGTGAACCCCATCATGTCGGTGCTGAAGTACTGCGATAGATCCACCTCGATGTCTCCGTACTGGTAAGCCGCCGGATCAAAGGGAAGTTCCGGAAACTCCAGCCTGAAGGCAGTACCGGGCTTCGGTATCCGCTTGGGATCCTCGCAAAACAGTCCGTAAAATGTGTATACGCTCATAACAACCTACCTCATAAACTCAAGATTATCAGGACGCGCCGCCCAGGCTCTTCTCCAGCTGGAAAAGCGCCGACCACACTCCCAGAAGGGTCTCCTGCTTCTGCTCCATCTGGGTCACTGTGGCGTTGAAAAGCATTGTCGCCCACGCGGTGTATTTCTGGTCCGCGGGAACGTGCCTGCCGGCTATGACCATGTCCTTGTCTGGATCTGCGTAATCGTTGAGCAGTCTGAACAGCTCATTGCCGAAATCGCGCAGCTCCCCCTTTATGTCGTATGAACTCGGACCGACTACTTCCAATACCTGTACCGGTGATATTGTCCCGACCTCAGTCACTTTTCCGCCTCCTTTTTCTGTTCAGTTTGCGGGCAGCCTCCCCCCGGCTTGTCGGGGAGAGACGCCCGCTCATTCGCAACCGTTAAGCCGCGTTTTATGCAAGTTTCGAATTGATCTCCTTGACCGTTCTCTGCAACGCAGCCAACGTCGAGGCGCTGATGCTGCTGACAGTTGAAATCTCGAAGTTCATCCTGTCTATTATCATGGCGCCCGCTCCGGACATGGGGTCGACTCCGTCATCGAATCCGGGGAAATAGACCTTGCCTCCCGAAGCACTGATCGTCTGGCCGTTTTCAAAGGTAAATGAATAATCACTACCATTTATCGCTGCCTGAACGGCGTACAGCATCGCTTCCGCGTACTGATCACCATATTGCGCTAAATCTACGGCAATACCTGTGCATTCTGACATCTCATTTCACCTCCTCTTGCCAATTAATTCTCGGAGTGGCACAGGCTGTTGGCGTTCAGCTCAGCCACATCGTCACCCATAGCCGACGCGGATCCCACGAGCTCCTGCTTTATCTCGTCCAGGATGTGCTCGACCTCTACTTCCGCGTCCATCGCGCCCTCGACAATTTCCGGCGCGAAATTAAAATCCACCTTGATCTCGGTCATCTTATTTCCTCTTTTTTCCTTTAAGAATGTTCCTGATCTCGGCTATGAAATCGTAAACCGTTTCGATCTTCTCAGGCACCCTGTTCTCAAACTCGGACCTGTGCCTCAGGAAATCGAGGTCCTCAATATCGGCGCCTCCGGCCGTGACGATCTTGCCGGCGGCGCTTTCGGCGACTTCTTTGGCCACTCCCAGGAAGCTTACATTATTTAACGCGCTGTTCGCCCCGTCGGCCTTGCCCTTGCCGGAGACGCTTGCCGTTATTGTCTGGCTTGCCGCAGCTCCCTGCGCTCCCGCTATAGTCATGAGTTCACCTTAAACCATGTAATTGATTTCGTTGCTCGTGATATCCAGAAGGTCTTCCACGTTGATCTCATTCTGCGCCAAGGGCTTGGGCCCCTGATTGGCCTCCCCCAGAGCCTCCTTAAGTCTTTCTCCCACGTTCTTCGCCTGGCTGGCATCAGGGTTGTTCTGCTGCACCATTTTCCTGTTTGGATTTTCCCTCACCCCTGCGTCGTTGCCTATATTCGTGCTCACAAAACCATCCCCTTTCTTATGCCGTTACGTCTATGTGCCCTTTGTTGTCGAAAAGCTGATTGGCGACTCTCTGGATGTCAACACAGTTTTTCCCGAGCGCGTTCATCTGATCTCCGTCGGTGACGTTCTCGGTCTTCACGCCTCCGGCAAGTTCAAGAATGTATTGAGTAGCACCTGCAACGTCTTCGGAAACGTTCCCGAGCTGAGAGCTCATGGTGGCAGCAATATTTCCTATAGTATTGGTCATCCTTGTCTCCCACTAATATAATCGTATCTTCACGCCAAAAACTTGCATGGAAATCGCCGAAAATCAGGTCACTTCCCCGGAATCCAGCATGCTTAACGCAAGGTCGCTACCGGCGTCGCCCTCGCCTTCACCGCCCTCCGGCTGAGGCTTGGCCTGAGCAACGACCTGTCTTTCCTCTTCGCGCCTTCCCGGGCCGAAGAAGCCGAAGAGGGAGCTTACGGCACTCGTAACGGTCGCCATGTAGTCAGGCGACGGCGCTCGCGTAAAGCTCTCTCTTCTGCTGTCAAGCTGAGCCAGCCTTCTCTCGAACTCGTTCTTGATCGCGGCGTAATCGGCCGGAGGAAGGTTCCTTATGGCGTTCGACAGCTCGTTCCTCATGTTCTGGAACGTCTGAAGGCTCAAACTGGCTATTGCCTGCTGAGAACCTATTAGTTTTCCTATTAACTCGCCGAATTGCGGGTAGTCTGCATTAAGCCTGGCCAGATAAGTCTGCCTGAGGTTCTCCCTTTCCTGAGGCGAGCGGTTCGGATTGGCCGTCTGCGCGGCCAGGTCAACGAGATCCGTCATCAGGAAGTACATGTCCATCATCTTCTGGGGAGCAAGCTCGCTCCAGCTGCTGACGCCAAGCGCGCTCAGGAGAGTGTTCATCGGCGTGGTATTATTGGTCTGCTGAGCCGTTCCTGCCTGGGCGGTCTGCTGGGGAGCAGCCGCGACTTCAGTCTGCCGTCCCTGGCCAATAAGGTTCTCATAGAAATCCAGGACGCGGGAAAGTATGTTCGACGCTACCTCGAAATTCTCCCTCGCAATATTCAGGCCTGATATGATCGGTTTCAGTATCTCCTGCATCTGATTGGCCAGAACCGACGCCGTCTCGTTATCGCCCCGCTCCACGGCTTCTTCGCGCGCCTCGGCCAGTTCGTCAACTTCCCTGATGCCCAGCGAGGTCCCGATCCTCTGAAGAAGGTCCTTGATCTCGATAAGCTGTTCCTGAACGAAAGTCTGAATATTCCTGACAAGAGGCCTCTCCTCGCTGGCGCGCTCCGGCGTTACAGCGGGATCTGTCACTTCCCTCTGACCTGAGCCGCTTGACGCCATGAACCTGTCAACAAGCGCCTCAAGGCTGATATTCGGATGATTAGCCCTGACCCTGCCCACAGGATCGGTAATCCAGCTAATGACGTTGTATGCGCCCATGGCCATGCCGAGTTTCGATCTGCCCTCTCCCGGAGCAGCTCCTTCCTCTATCTGCCCAGAGTGTGAATTATCGACATGCTCGCCGCTTGCGAAGAACCTCATTCTGGCGGCGGAAGCTTCGCGGGGATTTGAAGCGGAAAAATACTCATACGCGGCGGGGAATTGCCGTCTGAATTCTTCAAGCGTCCCGTCCGCTTTGCATCTCTCGAATTTTTCCCTCATCCCTTCGGTATTCTTGTCAATATATCTATCAAGCGCCGCCGTCGTGATGGTCGCGGCAGCCTGAGGCAGAAGCTCCATCATTTGCTCGAGGAACTTGTTCCAGGCGCGCATCCTGCTCTCTATCTCGGCCACGTTCATCTGATGGGTCGCGGCCTTTACCTGGTAATTGACAATGTCGGCCTCCATTGAATCCATCTGGGAGACCCATCCGCTGTGATTCCCGGCCTCCTTGCCGCCTTCCGCCTCCTTTGAGCTCTTGTCGCTACCCTTCACCTGGAACGGAAGGTTCTTCTTGGCGTTCTCGATCTGCATTTTCTGGTATTCCTTCAGGTACTCGATCAGCGCAGGTATCATCTTCCCTACCATTGATATTAACTTGCCCGCGTTGGTCCAGTTCCTGATGGTATTCCGCATCTGGTCCATAGTCATGCCTTGATAGCTGAAGGCGCCGTACGTTCCGTTTTCAATTTCATTAATTTCTCCCATTAAATGATTTATATCATCATTGATTTTAGCAATTTGCTCCTGATCAGTAGCATCACCCAGCTGCTGGCGTAATTTCTCAATTGTCTGGTTGCGATTATCTATCATATTCTGTCGCGTTTGAAGCTCTTTTGACATCATCTCAACCTTGAGCTTTACGAGAGATGCGACGATGGAGATTATGCAGCTTATCCAGCTCTGGATGATATTGCTCTGGTAGGTGATCTCCGCCTGGTGGATCATGTTGTCGCGGGCAGCCATGCGGTCAAGCCGCCTGAAGAGGCCCTCGAGTATCGATTTGGCCACCTGCTCTCCCCTGTTGAAGGCGCCCGTGGCGGAATCGAACGCATTGCCGCTGACCCCGGTCATGTAGAGATGTATCTCGTTCCTGATCTCCTGAAGCATCTTGTAGAGCTTCGCGAGCATCCTTCTCACGTTGTAGAGGCGTCCTATCTGGTAATCAGCGTTCGCCTGATGCCCGCCGTGGACGTAGGAGCCGCCTCCGTCAAGTTCGCTTATCAGATCGCTGTTGATCCCAGTAAATATGCTCTCTTCGGCGTCGGACAGTATGTCAAGTATCGCATTCCCGCTTTCGGAGAAGTCTATCTGGGGCTGCGCGGAAAGGTCTCCGTAGCCGCCGCTCTTTATGTCGTCAAGAAGGTCAGCCTCATTGCCCAGCGTGTAGATGTGAGTGAAGAGAGCGTTGGCAATGGCGATCAGCGCGACCACCGCCGGATAGAAGCCCATGATAGTTAGAATTATGCATATTATAGTGACAATGCTGGATATCATCGCGATCGGGGTCATTGAGTTCAGCCTGTCCACCACCATCTCGGCCTGATCGGCCCTGTCCTCGACCTCAAGCACTTCCTCGAACCACTTGAGCATGAAATCAAGTATCCTCATCATGGTCTGGAAATTGGCGTCCAGAACCTGATTTGAGAGCTCCCCGACCTCGCCCGTTGAAACTCCGGTCATCTCCTTGTGGACAATGTCGCGGCCCTTGAGCTTGACGTTGGCAAGCTCGGAAAGAATGTACATGACGTTGGCAAGGCCCTTGAACTCCTGCTTGATCCTGCTCTCAAGGGCGGGGTCGATCCCGGAAGAGATGCCTCCCGCGTAGACCAGTCCGCCGGATAGAAGCTGATTGTAGAGGTCGTCGATAAGGTCTTCAATCCTTGCCTCGGGCGAAATCCCGGTAGCATCAGCGGCTTCATTCTGATAGTGCTGAAGGCTCGGAGAGGCGTCAAGGTCCATTCCGTACGCCGGGTTGTTCATGGCCGTGTCCAGGTTGGCAAAGTGAGCGAACATGTCGCCGAATCCCGGTATTATCCTCCAGAGCCCGTTCACCGCCTGCTGCCACATAAGGTCTATCTGGTTCTCCTGCTGCTGCTCAAGGTTGTGGGCCACCTTCCTGGCTATAAGGTTCATCATCATGGTGTTGAACTGCATCATCTGGTTGTTGAAATCGGCTTCCATCGCCGCCATCGCCGCCTGAGAGGGCTCCCTGCTGTCGACTCCCGTCATTTCCATGTGGACCAGGCGCCTGTTCATCTGCGAGTGCTTGTTGAGAGAGCCAACTATCCTCATCGCGTTTTGATAGCCGTTCAGCGTCTCAAGCAGCATCGCGGCGCCGACATAATCAATCTGATAAAGCCCGTCGTCAGCAGTGAGGAAAAGATTTGATCCGACCTGCGAGAGGGTCTGGCCGGAATAGAACTCCAGCTGGTTAATGAGATCGAACGCGATGTCGCCCGTGCTGGTCCTTGTATCCTCGGGATTATACTGGGAAGGAGGAACGTTCATCTCGTCGTCATAATAATTGTTCACCAGGTCGACCGCGGCCGCGTCAATGAGGTTGTACCATCCGCCTATTACCGGCACCCAGCCGAGCAGCGTGGCATAAAAATCCGCAAGGCCTCTTAAGAATCCCGGGAAATGATGGAACATGTCCGATATGTCCTCAACAAGATCTCCCCAGTTGCCGGAGGTGAGATCGCTCCAGAACTCATCGACCGCGTCCCAGAATCCGCCGCCGTACTTGTCGTATTGAGCCTGCAGATACACATACTGGTTATGGAGGTTCACGTAGAGGTTCGCCGCCATAGCCATCCTGTCGAAATGCATGAGAATGTAGGCGAACTTGTTCTCAAACGCCTGAAGTATGGCCTGCTTCTCGGACTTGTAGCCTGACACCCCCGTCATTTCCTCATGGACTATGCTTCTAATGTCGCGCTTTGAAGTTTCGATCATGATGAACGATCTCATGCCGTTCATGAGGCCGACTATCTCGTCGCGAAGCTTCATGATGAAGTCGTTGTCCACCCAGAGATAATCATTGTCGCCCTTCCTGATTGCTTCGCCGAGCCTGCCGAGAAGCTCCTCAAGCCGCTCATCTATCTCCTTGTTAAGCTGGGCGAACGGGTCGTCGAGATTGGTCGGATCGGCGTCAGCGTCAGGGTCGTGGCCGCTTGTTCCTATTACGTTCATGCTCTCCAGAGCCTTGAGGTTGGCCTTGGTGACGTCCATGTAAGCCTCTATGGCCTTCATCTGCTCCTCAATGACCTTTCTGGTGTTTTCCCCGAAGGTGATCTTGTCGACAAACTGCTCCCACTTGCTGTCGTTGGCCTCCTCAGCCTCCTCCTTGAGCTCCTCAAGCCTGGCCTCGTTGAACTTCATGATCTTCTCCATCAGCTGCTGATGGAGCTTGAGAACGATGTTCAGCGCGCTCTGGCAGGACTTGCCGATAAGCTTGGCGGTGTCCATGCCCTGGAAGCCCTTGATCCCCTCCATTTCCTCCTGAACAACGCCCCTGAGGTTCATCCTGAGCTTGTGTATCATCTGAAGGACGTTGTAGAGGTTGGTGAGCTTCTGCATCTTCAGGATCAGGGCGTTCTGCCGGGCTTCCATTATCTGCTTGAAGCCATATTGCGCCCAGTTCCAGAAATCGTTCTCGTCCCATGCCTCAAGGATGAAGTCAAACTCCGCGTCTATCGCGGCCGCCATCCCGTAGAGATCGGTATCTTCCGGCATTGAATTGAACATCCTGTTGATATAGGAAAGGTATTCCGCCGGACAGTTTATGTGGTCGGTCCTGAAATCGCCCGTGTAAACCCTGATCTGGCCGTTGGAATAGATGACTATAGTGTCAACCGCGTTGGCCCCCTGGTTCCGCATCCAGGGGTATGTCCTGACGCCGTTGTTTTGAAGATTATACGGGGTAACGGAATTGTCATTGAAAATATAGAGCAGCTTAAGCTCCTGATGATCGGCGCGATATCCCTGAAGAGAGGACATTGTGGACAGGTTATCGGTGTCAAAGAGGCGCGTAACATTGTCCTCGACGTTCCTGTAGGCGAGAAAGACCTTCACATCTCCGTTGGGAAGCTCCGCGACAACGCAGTACACGCGGCTGGCCGCCCTCTCATAGCTCATCCCAGCGTCCATCAGGGCCGCCATGAGAAGGCTGGCGGCTCCAGTCGCCGAACCTCCGAAGCCCGAATCGGGAATGGCATCGGGATTTTCTGCTATGTAATTCAGTACCGCAAGAGCTATGTCGTCCTTCGACATTCCCGCTGTGATGATCCCCTCCTGTTTGAGCCTGTTCAAAAGCTGCTGGATCTGAGGATCGTACGGATCAATATAATCGGCAGGATTGGAGCAATACGCCTCGTTGATCGAATCGATGTGGTCCATAGTCTTGAAATCGAGCACCCTAGAAACACCGCTTGAATCCGTGTATGAAACGTAGAGGTGCCCGTCCGGCGCCGTCATCAGGCTAACGCGCGCGTCGGCTTCCTGCGGGCTCATGCCGCAGAGCCGGACCAGGGTGCTCTCGATCATCTGCTCAAGGAACGTGTGGAGCCCGGAGAAATCAATAGACGCACTGTTCCAGCCGAACCAACCGCCGGAATTAACAACGAAGATGGAAAAAATGCCTGAATAAGCACCGTAACTGGTGGAACCGATGCCGTAAAAACTCCTGCCGTTGAATTTGGACACGAAGTTGTCCATGATATAGTTGAAGATGGCGGCGGCAATTTCATCTTCGGACATGCTGTCATTCAATATTCCGCCCATGACCATAAGATTGACGAGCTGAGTTGTAAGCTGTGCGTACGGATCGTTATAGGGAGCTCCCAGGTACGTGCCGGGATAAAAATTGATTGAGTAATTATAACTGGGCGCGAACGCCATAATATCGTCCGGATCGCCGACAACGGCCACGCTTGAATCGTCAAAAGTGAAGAGGACGTTTTTTGACGAGAGGTTAGCGACGTCGGCGGAATTAATGTTTGAGATGGCGGAATCCATCGTAGGGTCAAGAACCCTTACGCTGCCGTCATCCGCGGTATAGGCAACGTAAATATGGCCCTGGCCGTTATCCAGGTTAACTCCCGCCCCCTGGACCCTGTCCTGCGCCTCGTTGTAGGTCATCCCGCAGTCAATCAGGGCGGCCATCAGGAGGCTTCCGAGAAGGAACGAGAGGTCCTCGCAGTCCCCTCCTCCCCTGCTTATCGTCTGCGAGACGGTGGCCCAGATATCTGTAGATCCGTCGGACATGTAATCGAAATTCTCGATCAGGTAATTATAGACCGCGGCGGCAATTTCGTCCGCGGTCATGTCGTCGGTGATTACCCCGTCATCCTTGAGGGTTTGAAGAAGATTAGCGACCGAAGGATCAAACGGATCGACATAAGTATCAATATCCTCAACGCTGTTATCAGCGGTTCCCGCAGGCGCGGCATTGCCGAATAGCTCCGGAGCCCGCTCGGAGAGCCATTCCCGCAGGTTCATGGCCTCAAAGCTCTCGTATACGCTGACGTCCTCAGGAAGAAGTTCCCTCAGGACGTTGCCGCCGAAGGTGAACGAATCCGCGACCCTGTTCTGATAGATAAGCTCAAGGGACTGCGGAGTGAGGTTGAGGATGTAGTTTGACATGTCGTCCCAGTGGTTTGACATTCCCCGGGGAAGCCACGACGCGTGAGTTTCGGATGAACCGATGCTCGCGCCGGAAGACGAAGCCGAAGAGACGGCAGTTGAATCAGAGGAAACGGCCGAGGCCTCGTCGACCCGGCCGACTTCGGTGGCAAGATATGTCGGAGTAACTGAGGCAGCACCCGCCGCCTCGTTGACCTCCTCCAGCTGGACATTCTGGAGTTGATCAATCGGTCCAGTATTGTTGATCATGCAAGTTTCCTTCTGTGTTCAAAAATGCGCGGATAGGGTCTAGCTCCCGTATCCAACTATATAATCGGGTTTAGAGGGGCAAAACTTGCATGTTTTTTGCGGAGAATCGGGAAATTAAGAATCGAAGGTCATTCCCTGTGGCTATCTATCCAATTGCTGATCTTTTCGCGAAGACCCCCTAGCCTGCCGCCGTCGCCTGAGCGGTCGAACAGATTATTGAACCTTCTCTCCCTCGTGTCCCTGTCTATGATGTTATCAAGCTCCTGAAGGTCGCTCTCGCTGACCGTGGAATTCGGTGAGCCCAGGAGGGCATGATACAGGACAAGGAATGATTCTCTTGTCTGGGGATGATAAGCCATTGCCATTACCTCGGCGGAAGACACGCCGCTGGCGGTGCTTGCCATCACGTTGCAGCTCTGGTTAAGCAGAAGAACATCGGCCCAGTAGGCTGTCCTGGCCTCCGCGTCATATGTCACACCGGCTGGAATAAGGCCGGCTTCCTGCATTTCCTCAAATCTTTGATGCTCCAGGTTTACGATCTCCTCGACCCTGTGCATGATATTCAGGCCCGGCATCCCGAGCTTAGACACGGCATCACTGGTCAAATATCCTTCAGATGTAAGCCAGGTGGAGGGCAAAGAATACACCCCCTGCCTGTTGGGATCGTGGTCCATTCCGTCAAGCAGAGTGGTGACCCCGTAAACATGAGCCCCGTTCGCGATAGCGTCGATTTCATGAGGATTGTTCTCGTAGCGTGAATAAAAATACGTCATGTTCTGGCAGAAGAGTGACCAGCTGATCTCGGTCATCGGCCTTCCGCCCACCGTCCGGGTTTCAGAGCCCTGCCCGAAAAGGGCCATGAAGGCTGACCTCTTGCATTTCATTCCCTGAGCGCAGAGGTCATCATAGAAGCCATCAAGGTCAAAAGCTAGGACCTGATCAATGTGCGCCTCTTGGATTTCCTCAAGGGTCATAACTTCACCGTTTTCAACAGGTTGGCCGTTCGAGTCGCGAACAACGACGAACTGATTATCGTCCGTGAGCGCCACAACGCGACCATCATCAAGCTGGTACATCGTGCCGTTCCTTATGAGGAGCTGGCGGGTGTCGAGACTTCTGATCCTGCGCTTTGGAAGAGGCCCTCTTAGCTCAGAGAGGGGGATTGAATCGTCTATGATAGCGCGGTTATTTTCGGGAGCGATCTCATTGAACTGCTCTTCAGTCAGAGTCATTCTGGCTGTCACCCTGATCGTCTCACCGGGGTTCTCAGGGTCAGCAATGGTGACATCATCGCCCAGCACCTGAACAACCGTGTAACCTTGATCGGTTTTTTCTATTATCGCGACCTCACTTACGAGATACCGCGTATTATCTGGAAGACTTATGGTTCCTGAGCTGTACCCCCTGTCACCGCGTCTTCCGACGTAAGGAAGCATCCGGAACCCGCGGTTGATCCAGGGCATCGTAGTAGAGTCATTCTGGTCGAAACCGACACGGGTCGGATGCTGTACGGAAGAACTGTTGCCGGCCCTTCTGTTGGGCGGCGCAACTATTGGCTGGTTATACTCGTCATAAGGAGGAAGTATCCTGTTCAGGGCCTGCTGGACCAATTCCGGCTCTTCTTTGACCATGACAATGAGCGCGTTAATATCCGTACCGTGAACACCAAGCGCGTTTTGAATAAGCGCGCGGGTTTGATGTGGAAGCGAATCAGGATCGGAGGCGTATGTTCCCAGGGTCCAGACAAGCAGTTCCCTGTCGTCTATCTGGCCATCAGGTTCCTGTCCGTTGATTATCCCGTCAATCTCGTTGATCGTATCTTCACTGAACGCTTCATACAGCCCCAGACGCGCCCTCACGACCCTGGCTTCTTTGGTAAGAACAGTGACATTCTGAAGCTCGGCTGTCGTCACATCGTCCGCCTCGTTCACAGAAGAAGTAGAGGCATCGTCCTCGGGAGCGATGCGGTCAATTTTGGCCCTTGTCAGGGATTCAACATGCTGAGTGAACATGTCCTGATGATTAAGGGCGTACAACATGAGTTCGCGCGCCGATATGTCTCCGGATTCATCCGCATCCATCTCTCTGGCGCGAGCGTCATGCGCGGCCTGTTCATCAGCAGTGACCGTTCCGTCGTTATCGGCGTCAGCGGACTTATATCCGGAATATGTTGCGAATCTTTGCGCTCCGGGCAAAAACCCGGGTACAGGTTCCGTCATTACATGACCCCCTTCAGGCTCTTCCTGATCTCATCTCTCGAGAGAACCATCTTCTTCTTCGCGTCTTCCATTTCGGACTTCACCCTGTTCATCTCGCCTTTAATCGCCTTTCTCCTGGCTGCTCCGCCGTAAACGATGCCGAGCAGAAGCAGAAAGACAAACAGGACAAATACTGCAGCAGCAATAAAAACATATTCCATCCTATTCACCCTCACCGTCCGGCGCACCCGGAGGCAAAGTACCATCTGATTGCCCGCCGGCGACCGAATTCGAGCCCGAGCGTATCATGAGCTCCTCAAGAGAAAGCTCGGCCCTGTTCAGCCACTGAGGAAGCCCGTAGCCCTTCAGGTTGACGATCTTCTTGCCCGCGCCCTCGGTATCGCTTTCCACTTCTTTGGATACGGCGCTGATAAAGTTCTGCACGGCGCTGGTGGCCAGTTCTATTACCCTGGCCTTCGTGAATTTGGAGTACCTGTTTCCCCACTTGGCATGGGGAGGTATGTTTCCAATTCCTAAAGTCATAACATCTTCCTTTCAGGCAGGTGTGTATTGATTTCCGGTTTTCCAACTATATTATCGTAATGAGGAGCGGAAAACTTGCATGGAAATGTGAGATATTTCAATGTCTTATTATTCAGCACATGTGGCTGTCTCCGGCAGATATAACGTTGTTTGCCGCGCACAAAACGGCAGAGAAATTGCTGAATGATGTGTGAGCGCAATAAGGAGACCGGAGGGGGATATGTGCAAGGATATCACAAGATCATGGGATCAGTTAGGGAATATCAGGAAAATAGAGGATCAGAGAGAGGGGTTTACGGGGACCGGGTATCAGATAGCCGGGTTCGAAAGGCTGCGGGTCCGGCAAAAGGCGAATCATTCAATGCTGGAAATACACAAAATTGCCGGATCATTACCAAAAGATGAAAAGTTTAATCTGAAGAGCCAGATGGAAAGGTCCTCAGAGTCGGTTGCAGATAATATCGCAGAGGGAGCGGGTTCATATATAACGACAAAATCAAATGTTACTATGCTAAAACGCGACAATTTCAAGAATAGACATAAAAAGTCCTGATACCTGATTTTCTAATACACAATTACTGATAAACCAATATTCCAATATTCTTTAACATCACTCCCCCTGCTCTTGATCATTTTTCTTAACCTCCAGCTCCGTCATTTTCATCCTCAGCTTTTCCGATTTAACACGCGCCTCCTCCTTCATCCTCTCGAGGTCCTTTTCCTTGAGATCGAGCATTTTCCGCAGCTGCTTATTTCTGGACGACCCCCAAATCGACAGCATCACGAATATCACGACAGCTGCTCCGGCCAGAAGGCCCGCGGCAAGAATTATGCTCCCCTGTTCCATTTTAAACCCTCCTATCCCTTAACATTATTATATAGGGCGAGAATCTCCCTCGCGGCCTTGTCCCACGTAAAGCGGGAAGCAGCCTTTTTCCCTATTGCAATCATGTCCTTCCGGTGCTTCTCATCGGTCAATACAGACTCAAGCGCCGCCCCTATCGACGATGGATCATCCGGATCGAACCCCGCATATGAGCCTTTTCCGGCAAACTCCCTTATCTCGTTTATGTCCGAGGCGGCCACGGGCGTTCCGCAAGCCATGGCCTCAAGGATATAATGAGGAAAGCCCTCGTACCGCGTCGGAGACACAAAACAGGAAGCAAGCGAATAAATCGCGGGCTTGTCCTCCAGGAGAATATAACCGGGCATTATGATGTCCCTGTGGGGACTGCCGGATGCGACCGACCGGTCGACATCCTTCGGATAAAGCTTTTCTCCCCTTCCGATTATGACAAGCTTATGTTTTTTGCGCAGTTTTTCGCCGAGCGAAAGATAAGCCTCTATGAGACCTGATATGTTCTTGTGAAGCCCGAGCTCGCCCATGAAGACGATAGATCCTTCCGGTATGCCGTACTTGCCCGACACGATCCGGAGAGCATCCCTGTCCGCAACGCGCCTGAACTCTTCTCCGACACCTGGATATATCAGCTTGAGCTTGTCGTCGCTCATTCTCATTTCCCTCTTCAGGTATTCGATCGAGCCCTTTGAGGACACGACGAATTTGTCGGCCTTGTTCATCATGAAGCGCGCGAAAGCCTTGTGCCTGAAAAAGAAGCGCACCACCGGACAGTCGCGGACGGAATACCGGGGATAGAGGTACGGGATCAGATCATAGACGGTGGCAATGATCTTGTAGCCTGCCTTGAACGGAGTGAAAGCGAAGAACGGAACGTGATAGATGTCGATGTCGTTCCTTCTGAGAAACAGGGGCAGAGATACGTTGTTTGCCCAGATCGAAGACAGCACAAGATGCTCCCTCCTGACTTCCAGGTTTTTGAACCTCTCCGGGCGGAATCTCTTTTGAAAATAACGGAATTTTTCTTCCGTTTCGATGAAAGCGAGATAGCTGTTTTCGCGGTCGGTCTCAAGCATCTTCAGAAGAAGCTCCAGCGCGTACCCTCCCACGCCCTCCTGGTTTGAGGTCCTGATCCAGCGGGTGTCAAAGGCTATACGCACTTGAGTCCTCCGGTTATTATGATTTCAGGTGCCTGCCCGGATCGATCCTGGAGCCGGCGGGAATGTTCTGGCCGCTTAAGACCCTGCACCTGTTGCTCAGCACGGAATCCCTTCGGATGACGGCCGAATCCCCCACATTGACCCAGCTTCCGATTATGCTTGTGTCAACGGAGACCCTTGCCCCGATCACGGTGTCGGTCCAGATAACCGAGCGGTGAATTTTCGCCGAGGGCCCGATCACCGTCTTATCCCCGATGAGGGTCGGTCCGGCAATATAAACGTCGTCTCCCACCTCAACGCCGTCGCCGAGCATGACCGGGCCCACGAACTTGACGTTCTTTCCTATTCTGGCGTTTTTCCCCTCCCACACGTCCCCGGCCGATTTCTTCCTCGGGCACGAAACATTGACCCTGCCGTTGAGAACGTCGGCGTTCGCGACCATGTACTGTTCAATGCTCCCCACATCGGACCAGTACTCGTCCATCTGGTATCCGTACATCCTGTGGCTCTTCTTGACCAGCTTCGGAAAAAGCTGCTTGCCGAAGTCGAAGAACTTGCCCTTGGGTATCATGTCCAGTATTTCCGGCTCAAAAACATAAACACCGCTGTTTGCCAGATTGCTCAGCGCCTTCCCGGGAAGCGGCTTTTCCTGGAACGCGGTGACCTTGTCCTCGTCATCAAGAATGACGACGCCGAACTGGGAGGTGTCGAGGACAGGATAGAGGGCTATTGTCGCAAGGGATTTCCTGCTCCTGTGGAAAGCAAGAAGCCTGTCTAGATTTATGTCCGTAAGCGCGTCGGAGCTTAAAACCACGAAAGTGTCATTGATCCCGCCCAGAACTTCGGCCATCCTTGCCACACCCCCGGCGGTCCCCATCAGCTTTTCTTCGTAGCTGTAGGTCAGGTTCAGGCCGAAATCGGAGCCGTCGCAGAAATAATTCTCTATCTGCTCAGGAAAATAGTGTATGTTGGCGCAGGCGTCATTTATCCCGTATTTCATAAGCAGCTCGATGTTGTGCTGCATGATGGGCCTATTGGCCACATAAACCATGGGCTTGGGAACGGCAAGCGTCAGGGGCTTGAGCCTGGTCCCGAAGCCGGCAGCCATTATGAGAGCCTTCAAAACTCGTACCTCCCTATTATCGCGAATGTGTCGGTGACGGCCATGTCGGAGGCGCTCGGCTCGTGATATATCCTGTACAGAAAACCGATGGACGAAAATGTATATGTCAGATAATCCATGCGTATGTCGAAAGTGCTGTAGGTCCCCGGATAATCCTCTCCGTACGAGAGCTGGTTATCAAGAACAACCACTCCTTTCGCCGTCAGGCGGGTGGCGTCGGACACGTCCTGTGTGAGCTTTATTCCCACATCCGCCCCGCCGGAAGGGAAATAGTAAAGCCTGTCGAAGAAGTCAACGCCGAGAAGGCTCTCCTCGGCGAGATACGCGGGAGAATTCATGTAGCTCTTTCCGACCTTCTTTCCCGTGATATTCAAAATCATGCCGTCCTTCAGGAGGTCCCTGAACCTGATGGACGAGCCTACGTAGTAGCTATGGTCATCCTTAACATCGGTATTTGAGACTCCCCCCTCAAAACCGAAATCAAAGAACCATTTGGGGCTGAAGGAAAGATGAAGCGATTCCTTGAAAGCGTCCCTGGGATCGCGCTCGCGGACATTGTAATCAAAAAGGGCGTAGAGCTCGTCCACGGCCATGAAGGACGTGTCCTCGTCGAAATTGTAACCGTACTTCACGTGATAATTGGAAACCTGCACTTCGCCCGAGTGAGCTATGCTCAGCGTGGAATACATGATGTTTAGGTCAGCCCCGAACAGCTTCCCCTCGCCCCCGAACGAGTTCCTGGGCCTCATGAACGCGACGCCGTTTTCCGACGGGAAAGTCGTGCCCGCGTTTTCCGAATGGACGACCGTCCCCGGTCCGGCGGTGAAAATCAGATCAAATCCGTAGGGCGTTGTCGCGCGGCCTCCCACGTCTATCATTTCGGTAACAAGTTTTCTTGGCGTTCCCCCGCCCCAGCCGGCGTCCATGGTGTCAAAGTGGGCCTCGCCGTAAAGCCACTCGCTTATGCCGCCTTCGATGTTAAGCCTTGTTCTCCAGTCAAAGCGGGGGCCGGCCGCCGTCTCGCGGCTTGAAGTAATATTGCCGACGGAGGTCAGGTTCCCGGCCATGAGGCCGGCCTCGAACCAGCCGAATTGCGGCCGCGGTATCTCCGGGGACCTGAGTATCTCAATTTCCTTCCTGATCTCGTCGAGCGAGTCCATGAGCTTAGGATAGTATTTTTCGTCGAACTCCTTCTTTCTGGCCTCTGCAACGCCTTCTATCTGAGACTCGAGATACCCCGCCATCCTGCTCAGGAACATCGCGGTCTCGTACCTGTTGATGTTCCTGTTCCCCCTGAATGTGCCGTCCGGATAACCCTGGGTTATGCCCATCTTGACCAGGTCGTATACCGCGTCCTTCGCCCAGTGAGAGTCCGGAACGTCATAGAAAGTCACCGTCTCCTCCGGCGCCTCCTGAGCGGCAGGCTGAGCGGCGGGTTCATCCCTGGACACAGCCGGCGCAGTGACATCCGGCGGCTCGAGGTCCGCCGGCATCCACTCCGGGGCCTCATCACGGGTTTGAGCCGAAGCAGACGCGATCATAGCAGCTGCAAAAATCATCAATATTACGCTGAATTTCATGCTTCTCATAGGAAGTCCATTATAACAAAACAGAGCTCTAAGCGTCCATCGCCGCCCTCATCTCCTCGACGGCAGCGCGCAATCCAACGAAAACAGACCTGGCAATTATGCTGAACCCTATGTTGAGCTCTTCTATCTCCTTTATCGCGGCAATGTTCCGGACATTATTGTAATCCAGGCCGTGTCCGGCGTTTACCCTGAGCCCGAGCCTGCCGGCCAGTTCGGCGGCACGAACGACATCATTCAACTTGTCAGCGGAGAGCGCGTAAGCGCCCGTGTGGATCTCAATGAAACCGGCTCCTGTCTTCGCGCTTGCCTCTATCTGCTCCCTGACGGGATCTATGAACAGGCTGACTTTTATGTTTTTCCTCCTGAAAGGCTCAATGAATTTTTTTATCCTGTCAGAGTGCGAAACAACGTCAAGCCCGCCCTCGGTCGTTATCTCCTGACGCTTCTCGGGAACAAGGGTAATCATGTCAGGCGCGATCTCAAGGGCGATTTTCGCGATCTCTTCGGTCGCGGCCATCTCAAAATCCAGGCGAGAACCAACCTTTTCTTTTATGGCGCGGACATCGGCGTCCTGAATGTGCCGCCTGTCTTCCCTCAGATGGAACACTATTCCGTCGGCGCCGCCCTTCACCACCTCCCCGGCCGCCTCGACAACGTCAGGGAACGTTTCTCTCCTGGCCTGCCTGAGCGTGGCTACATGGTCAATATTCACTCCGAGCTTGACTCTGTTTTTCATTTACTTTTTTGTGATCAGGCAGACCGCGTAAGACGACACTCCGCTTCCGCTGCCGGTGAAACCAAGCCCTTCTTCGGTTTTAGCCTTAACGTTAACGATAGCCGGGGATATGCCAAGAGCATCCGCAATATTGGACCTGATACCCTCGACAAAAGGAGCAAGGCGAGGCTCCTGGATCACAACTGTCGAATCGATGTTGACCACTTCATAGCCTTCGGATTTCAGCATGCCGGCGACACTCCTGAGAAGCTTCAGGCTGGATATTCCCTTGAACCTGGCATCGCCCGCGGGGAAATGCTTCCCGATGTCGCCGATTCCAAGCGCGCCGATGAGCGAATCAATTATCGCGTGAGACAGGACGTCGGCGTCCGAATAGCCGGTGAGCCCTTTCTTGGACGGTATATCGACGCCGCCAAGAATGAGAGGCTTGCCTTTGACCAGCTTATGCACGTCATAACCGAACCCGATTTTCATTTTTTCAGCCTGATCCTGGCGAACTTTCTCTTGCCCACGTTTAGAAGAATTTCCTTCTCAAGACTGACCTTGAGTTTTTCGTCGTTGACAGCCTGCCCGTTGATCCTGACGCCGCCCTGCGCAAGAATCCTGCGCGCCTCGGACGTGGAGGAAACGAGCTTTGCGGCCGAGAGAAGCCTGGCCACCCAGATAGTTCCGTCGCTCTCAAGCTGGGCCCTGTCGATCGCGACCGTCGGGATGTCCGATGGAACGCCCTTATCCTTGAACACGGACTCAAATTCCTTCTCGGCCCTGGCCGCGTGGCCGGAGCCGTGGAAATTCTCAACCAGGATCTTCCCCAGGCGGGCCTTGGCGTCGCGGGGGTTCAGCTTTCCCGATTTGATCCCAGATTCGATCTTTCCGATCTCGCTCGCGGAAAGGTCAGTAAGAAGCCTGTAGTACTTGAGAAGAAGCTTGTCGGGGATAGACATGGTCTTTCCGAATATCTCGCCGGGAGGATCGGTGACGCCGATATAGTTGCCGAGACTTTTGCTCATCTTGTTGTCGCCGTCGGTTCCCTCGAGAAGAGGCATGGTTAAAATAATCTGGGGCTCCTCCCTGAATTCCCTCTGGAGCTCCCTGCCCACAAGCAGATTGAATTTTTGATCGGTCCCGCCCACCTCAATGTCGGACTTGACCTCCACCGAATCATACCCCTGGATCAAGGGATAGAGAAATTCATGGATGGAAATGGGCCTCTCCTTCTCGTACCTGGTCATGAAATCGTCCCTCTCAAGCATCCTCGCGACCGTGTACTTGCCCGCAAGATTGATCACGTCCTCAAGCGTGAGCTTCCTGAGCCATTTGCTGTTGAAGACGACCCTGGTCTTCTTCCTGTCAAGTATCCTGAACACCTGGTCCTGGTACGTCCTGGAGTTCTCCTTCGCCTGCTTTGCGGTGAGCGCAGGCCGTGTTTCCGACTTGCCTGACGGGTCTCCTATCATGGCGGTGAAGTCCCCGATTATGAAGATGATTTCATGCCCCAGGTCCTGCAGAGCCTTCAGTTTTCTCAGGACCACGGTGTGCCCCAGATGAATATCGGGCGCCGAAGGGTCAGCGCCCCACTTGACCTTGAGAGGCCTGCCGTTTTTGAGCTTCTTGAGAAGCTCGTCTTCGGGAATAACCTCGACCGCTCCGCTCCTGATAATTTCAAGCTGTTTTCTGGCGTCCATCATTCCTTGACCACCTCGTAGTACTTTCCGCCGGCCTTGAAGATCACCTTGTCTCCCATCGACATATACCTGCCCGCTTCGGGATGCTTCTTGAGGAGGTCGAAATATTCTCTGCTGAAAAGCTTGATCTTTATCGTGGGATCGCCATCCTTATACGATGAGTCGACCCACATATTCTCCTTGTTCAGGATGAATGCCCCGGAATCGTACTGCTGCACGTAATCGCCGACCCTGTGGCCTCCGTATTCCTCCTCGTCCTGGTCAAGGGTCTGGGCCTGCCTTTTAAAGCTCTTGAGCTGAAGCGAAGTGTCGACCGCGCCTTTGCCTGAGACAGGCGCCGAAGAAAGCATCTCAAGCTCCTCCATGGCTTCCCGCTCATCGCCTTCGGGATTGATGAGATATGAAGTGTACGGCGTGACAATGCCGTACTTCTTGCTCAATGATATGACCTCATTGACCAGCTCATCGCTCTTGCCTTCAAGCCGTATGGTATCGATCAGATATCCGATCTTCCGGGCCGCCCAGAGCTGAGGAAGGTACTCGTTCCCCGTCTCAAGCCTGGGATAATAGACTGAATACCGCATCCTCTCTTCGATCCTGCCGACCTTGCCCCAAAGCGAAATGTCGGCGTCGCCCGATCCGCTGTACCTGCCGAAGAGCATCAACTGCGAGCCCTTGAACAGGTCAGGAAGCGCCCTGGGAAAAATGTCATAGGTCTTCACGTCGGGAATGTCTATCTTCAGGTCGGAGAGCACCGGATTGCTGATCTTTCTGAAGAAGTTCGAGACGGCCACCTCAATGTTCTCCCCGGGCCTCACGTATTCGGTGGCCCCGCCGTTCCCGTCAGCCAGCTTGTCGAGAAGATGAGTGTTGACGTCGTCCCCCACCCCGAAGACGAATATCCTCGCTTTTTTGGAATTGGACCGTCCGGCATTGCTGAGTATGTCGTCTGTGCCCTGAATGCCCACAGTCGGCTCGCCGTCAGTTAGGAATATCAGGAAATTGGGCCTTTCGTTGTCCCTGAACATCCCCAGAGACGTGATGAGCGCCTGATTGATATTGGTTCCGCCGGTGGCATCAAGCCCCCATACGGTCTTCAGAAGCTCGCTCTTTGCGCCGGAGTCATGCGATTCGACTTCGTCGGCAAATGAGACGAGCCTGAAGCTGTCGTCCGGATTGAGGTTGTTCAATATGAACTCAAGCGCTTTCTTTGCCTGCACTATCTTGTCGCCGCTCATGCTTCCCGACGTGTCCAGCACGAAAACGACGTTCTTGGCCTGGACCTCCTGCTGCTTGAGCTCGTACTTGGGGGTGATAAGAAGAGCGAAGAAACCTTCCTCTCCCTCGGCGTGGTGCGCGAGCAGAGACACTCCGATGTCATCATCTGATACCGTGTAGATGAGAACAAAGTCCTTGTCCGGCTTCACGTTCTCCTCATAATAGGTGATCTTGGCGCTGAAATCGCTCTTCCTTTCAATATCAATCTTGTGCGTCGGGGAATAAATGGTCCTGATGGGCTGTTTTGATTCCAGGTCGACCGTTATCGACACCCTTTCGAGGCTCCTTGCGGAGAATTTTTCAGTGTCCAGGGTGTATGCGTACCTGACGACGCCGCTTTCCTTCTTGAGAACTTCAGAGTAGTTGATGCTCACCGGGACTTCTCCCCTGGCGGGTATTGGATAGACCCTGGCCTGAAAAAGATTCCTTCCGACGTACTCAAGAAGCGCCGGGTCCCTCAGCTTGGACACAATGTTCTCGTAAATGTCCCTGGCTTCATCGGCGCCGAGGATCTTCCCCTGTATGTCCTCGCCCTTCACCTTCATGGTGAAATCCGATATCACGGCGCCTTCCGGAAGCGGGAAAAGATATTTCCCTTCAATGTCCCTGTCGGACAGGTTCTGGAACGACTGATCGATATCGGTCTTTGAGAACTGGTCCTTGATGGACACTTTGACGTCATGGTACTTGACCGAGATGGGAGTTTCGGGAAGAGCGATGAGATTGACGTCGGGATCGGGAACGATGAAGCCGTCCGCCGCGGCCTGCCCCGCATAGCACGCGAAAGCAAAAACAAGAAACACGAGAACCGCTTTATTTCTCATATTCCCTCCCGATTATCAGGTTAAGAAACTGCCCCGGATAGGATTCGAACCTACGACCTACGGTTTAGGAAACCGCCGCTCTATCCAGCTGAGCTACCGGGGCGCATGAGACAGCAAAAATTCGATTTATTATAACAGAAATTGAGCCTTTGTGGTAGAATAAGCCCGCGGAGTCGAAGGCCCATTTCAAGGAGGACAAAATGCTGAAAGACCTGGACCGAAAGAAGATAGGGATCGCCGCCGGAATCCTGTTCGCGTTCATCCTTGTATCATGGACAATCAAGTTCATCGGCGCCGGAGAAAGCGCGATCATATTCAACAGATACCGGGGAATGACGGACAGGACCCTCCGAGAGGGAATAAACTTCGTCAACCCGGTCACCGACAAAGTAATTAAGTACGACCTCAAGGTGCGGAGAAGCGACTTCGGCAAGCTCGAAGGCATGTCGGCGGACAACCAGACCATCCTGATCGACGTTACCGTAAACTGGAAGCTTCAGCCGAAACAGCTCAGGAACATCTACCAGAAGATAGTCGGCGACATCAGGCACACCATACTTGAGAACAACGTGCTCGAAGTCGCCAAGGCGGGCTTGGGCAAGTTCAAGATAGACGAGATAGCGCGAAACAGGGAAGCCCTGAAAAAGGAAATAGAAAACGACCTTAAAGAAAGACTGAAGACTTTTTACATTGATGTTGTCAACGTCGCCATCGCGAACGTGGACTACAGCGACGAGTACGACAAGGCGGTCGAGGCCAAGCTGGTCGCCCAGCAAAAGGCCCTGGAGGCGGAATACAACAAGCAGGCGAAGATCAGGGAGGCGGAGGCCATTGCCAAAAGCAACCAGCTTCTCCAGAAGACGATCACCACGCTGGTCCTCAAGCAGAAATGGATAGAAAAATGGGACGGCAGGCTGCCGACAGTGCTGGGAAACGAAAGCCTTATTCTTGATGTCGGAAAAATCGAATAAGCGCGGTTTCTCAAATATCGCTTGACACGATTTGGGCAAAACGGTAAAATGGCATAGTAAGAGTCGAGGTTAATGATTTCTTTGTTACAAGCATCTTTGGATTTTAATATAAATAAAAAGGGCTAGGACTTCATCCAAGACTATCTTCGTCTTGGATTTTGTGTTTTCAGGGGTCATTAACGAACATAAATATCAATACCGGAATGTGAGGTGAGATCTGTAAATGGTTAAGAGTTTGTACGTAGGCAACCTTCCTTGGTCAACAACCGAGGATGAGTTGAAGAACAAGTTCGAGGAGCACGTAAAGGTTCTTTCCGCGAGAATTGTCACTGACAAGTTCTCCGGAAGGTCCAAGGGCTTCGGATTTGTCGACGTCGAAGATGCCGATCTGGACAAGGCTGTTTCTTCAATGAACGGCCAGAAGTTCGGCGATCGCGAGATTGTCGTCAACGAGGCAAGGCCCAGGAAAGAAAGGGGCCTGTAAGCTTCGGACTTAATAATAATCAAGGCTCGTTATAGTAAATATAACGGGCCTTTTTTTATCTGCAGCCTATTTCCCTGAGCACCCTGCGGACGTTCTTGATGGAGACATTGTTTCTTATCTCAACCTTGCCTATCCTTGCGGGCAGGACAAACTGCATCTTCCCTCCCCTGACCTTCTTGTCAACGGAGAGAGCTTTTATTATGCGCTTGGCGCGGAGCCTCTCAACGATGGTGGGCAGGCCCAGCTTGTCCAGAAGCTCCCTGATCCTGTCGGCGGACTCCTTGTCCAGAAGCCTCATCTTGTTAGCGATAAACGCCGCGCAGACCATTCCGATCGCCACAGCCTCGCCGTGGGTGTACCTTTCGTACTTTGTGAGGGTCTCAACCGCGTGCCCGACGGTATGCCCGTAATTAAGGATCATGCGAAGCCCCTGCTCGCGCTCGTCCTTGGAGACGACCTTGGCCTTGATCTTGCAGGATTCAACTACAATGGTGTGCCACACCTTGAGCGCGGCCCTGAGGGTTTCTTCCTCCTCAAAGGCCTTTGTGTTGAGATGATGTGAATTCGCTTCCAGAAACTTGAAGAAGTCCGCGTCCTCTATCACTCCGTACTTGATTACTTCGGCAAGCCCGGTCTTGAGCTCTTTGTCGGGAAGGGTAGTGATTGTCCTTACGTCAATGAAAACGAACTTCGGCTGATAGAAAGCGCCGATCAGGTTTTTCCCTTTCGGATGGTCCACGCCGGTCTTCCCGCCGATTGACGCGTCAACCTGGGCCAGGAGAGTGGTTGGCACCTGAGCGTAGTCCACTCCGCGCATGTATGTGGCGGCGGCGTATCCGGCGAGATCCCCTATGACCCCTCCTCCCAGGGCTATGATAAAGGAATCCCTGTGAGCCTCAAGTTCAACGAGGCGGTCGTATATCTTTGACGCCTGCGATAAGGTCTTGTATCTCTCTCCGCGGGGAACCTCTATTGTCTCCGCCTTGAGGCCGGCAGAGCGAATGCTGGCCCTGGCCTGATTTCCGAAGAGATCGTTGACAAGGGGGTCCGTGACAACAATAACCTTGTCATAGGAGCCGGTTTTTTTGATGAGCTCTCCCAGCTCCGACATGCAGTCCGAGTCAATGTGAATATCATAGCTTCTTTCGTCAAGATCAACCCTGAGTCTGGTCATTTCTTTTCTCCTCCGCAGTGTTTTACAATTTTATCAACGGCGCCGTCTATCGACAGCTCCGATGTGTCCACGGTCAGGTCAGCCGCACTCGCGTATGCCGGCCCCCTGTCCTTGAGCATCTGCCTTATCCTGGAACCGCGATCCTCAACTTTCAGGAGAGGCCGGTTTATGGAAGATCTCAAGCGCCTCTCTATCACTTCCGGAGTCGACTTGAGCAAAACGACCGGGCCCATGTTCCTGAGAATAGACACGTTCTTCGCGCGGAGGACCATGCCGCCCCCCGTAGAGACAACGTGATCGCTCACGGAAGCAAGGCGCTCGAGAAGGGCGGTCTCCATGTCCCTGAACGCGGCTTCTCCGTCCTCCTTAAAAATGTCCTGGATGGACTTCCCCGCCTCCGCCTCTATCATGGAATCAGTGTCGACATATTTCATGCCAAGGCGCGCGGCAAGCGCCTTGCCAATGTCTGACTTGCCGACCCCCATGTATCCTATTATTACTATGTTCTTCGGCGCGTCAGTCATTTTTCCCTGCCCGGAAATTTGCCGGACTGAACTTCACGGACGAAGTTTGAAACGGCCTTTTTGATCTGCCCGCCGACCTGCGCGTACTGCTTGACGAAAGCGGGAACCCTCCTGGGATAAAGCCCTATCATGTCGTGCGTGACCAGCACCTGGCCGTCGCAGTGAGGGCCGGCTCCTATGCCTATCACCGGCACCTTGAGGGCCCTGGCGACCTTCTTTGCCAGAAGCGGCGGGACCATTTCGAGAACCAGGGCGAAAACGCCGGCGGCCTCAAGTTTTCTGGATGCCTTAAGGATGGCTTCCGCGTCGGATTTGCTGCGGCCCGCGGTTCTGTACCCCCCTATCTGATTGATCAGCTGCGGGGTGAAGCCCAGATGCCCCATCACGGGGATACCGGCCTTTATCATTGACTTTATCGCGTCCAGATAGCGGTCTCCCTCAACCTTAACCGCCTGCGCCCCAGCTTCTTTTATGAACCGGGCCGCGTTCTCAAGGGCGGCCTCAGGGCTGACCTGATAGGACATGAAAGGCATGTCAACGACGATCATCGACGAAGATACTCCCCTTCTTACCGATTTCGCGTGGCTGAGCATCTCCTCCATCGTAACCGGAAGCGTGTCATCGTGTCCCAGTATCACGTTCCCCAATGAATCTCCGACCAGTATCACGTCAACGCCCGAGTCATCAAGCAGGCACGCGGTGGGATAATCGTAGGCGGTAAGCATCGCTATGCTGCGCTTTTTTCGCTTCATTTCGCGGAGGGTCGCAGTTGTGACCTTTTTCGCGGACATTTACTTTTTTGCCCCGCCCTTCTGATACACCCTGTACAGGCCGAGTAGCTTTTCCTCAAGCATGTCCCTTGTAACGCCTCTGGTGAGATAGCCGTTCTCCGCAACCGAGATTGTTCCGGACCTCTCCGAAACCACCATGACAAAGGCGTCAGTCTGCTCGGTAAGGCCAATGGCGGCCCTGTGCCTGGTGCCGAGCCTTTTGTCGATCAAACGGGTCTCGGACAGAGGAAGAAGACATCCGGCAGCAGCGAGACGGTCGCCCTGAATTATGACGGCGCCGTCATGAAGGGGAGTTTTGGGCGAAAATATTGAAAGGATAAGCTCCGCGGAAATATCCGCGTCGATATTAATTCCCGACTCAAGGAATTCGGACAGGCCGGTGTTGCGCTCCAGCACTATCAGCGCGCCGGTCTTAAGCTCGGACAGGCTGTCAACAGCCTTGATCAGGCGCTTGACGAACCATCCGCCCCTGGGCTCAGGTACGAGGCCGAGCCTGAAAAGAAGCCTGCCCCTTCCTATCCTCTCAAGCGCCCTGCGGAGTTCCGGCTGAAAAATTATTATCAAAAGGACAAGTATGACGGTGACAAACTTGTCGAAGAGCCAGTTAATGGTGTGCAGGCCCAGAAGCTTTCCGGACGCGTATACAAGGACCAAAACAAGAACGCCCCGGATAAGCTGCATCGCCCTGGTCCCCTGGAGCCAGACCAGCAGATAGTAAACGGCTACCGAAACTATCAATATGTCCGCGGCATCAAGCCAGCGAAACTCAAGCGCTGCCATTAAAACACCACGTCCTTGGCAGTAATGTCCTCATAGGTCTCCCTTCCGACAATTTCCACCGCGTCGCCGTCGGAAACCAGCACCATGGCCGGACGGGGGACCCTGTTGTAATTTGAGGCCATCGAATAATTGTACGCGCCGGTGCACATGACAGCGACTGTGTCCCCCACCGACGGAGGCTGGATCATTATGTCTTTGATAAGAACGTCGCCCGACTCGCAGTATCTTCCCGCTATCGTGACTTTTTCGGTTCTCTTGTCGCCGGCCCTGTTGCCTATGACCGCATCATACCTGGCCTGGTAGAGGATCGGACGCGGATTATCGGCCATGCCTCCGTCGACGGAAACGTATTTTCTGACTCCGGGTATATCCTTAATGACGCCGACCCTGTACAGGGTCACTCCCGCGGGCCCCACTATAGACCTCCCGGGCTCAAGAACCAGCTTCATGCCCTTTCCGTGCTTCCTGAAATGAGAAGTGATGGTTTCAGCGAAGGATTCGATGGTCGGCGCTCCTTCCTCCTCAAGATAATCTATGCCTAATCCCCCTCCAATGTTTATTTCCTCGGAGGAAACCTTTGCGGCAATCCCGAGCAGGACATCAAGCTCGGCAGTAAATGACCTGGGGTCAAATATCTGCGAGCCTATGTGGGCGTGCAGGCCTATGAAGTTGACGTTCTTCATTTTTGAGATCAGATCGACGGCCTCCTCCGCCTTCGACCTGTCGATGCCGAACTTCGAGTCGGTCTTCCCCGTCTGAATGAACTCGTGAGTGTGCGCTTCGACCCCAGGGTTGATCCTGAGCATGACGTCGGCGCGGCTTCCTGATGACGAGGAAAGCTCGTCAATGACGCGAAGCTCTTCAAAGCTGTCAGCGACAAAGCGTCCCACGCCCGCCTCAAGAGCCTCCCCTATTTCCGCCCCGGACTTGTTGTTGCCGTGAAAATATATTTTTTTTGGATCGCAGCCGGCCTTGAGCGCGGTATACAGTTCTCCTCCGGAGACCACGTCGACCCCGAGCCCCTCGTCAGACACTATCTTCATAACGGCAGCGGTGCACAGGGCCTTGCTCGCGTAAACTACCAGGCTGTCGTCATATCCTGACTTGAAGGCGGAAACAAAACTCCTGCAGCGCTCCCTCAGGGTCTTCTCGTCCATCACGTAAAGCGGGGTTCCGAAACGCCCGGCAAGCGAAGCTACATCGCATCCTCCGATCTCAAGAACGCCATCTTTATTGATCTTCGCGGTCTGCGGACGGTTCGTCACAGTTTTTTCTCCTTAATCAGCTTGTACTCTATGCTGTCGACGAGCGCGAGCCAAGACGCCTCGATTATGTTGGTGGAAACACCAACGGTTCCCCACGATGAAGTCTGATCCTGGGATTCAACGATGACGCGTACCCGCGCCGCCGTCCCGGACTTGCTGTCCAGAACCCTCACCTTGTAATCCGTAAGCTTGACGGTGGATATCTCAGGATAGGTGTCCCTTATCGCGTCTCTCAGGGCGGCATCGAGCGCGTCCACGGGTCCGTCTCCGGTGGCTTGTGTCTCAACGGATTTCCCCTTTACGCTCAGCTTGATGGAGGCAGAGACCGAGAACCCCGACTTCGCGGACTCGACCGTCTCGACTTTATACTCAATGAGCCTGAAGAACGGATTGAACCTTTTGAGCGCCCTCTTCAGGAGGAGCTCGAAAGAGGCCTCGCCCTCCTCGAACTGATATCCCTGATGCTCCATTTCCTTGAGCACCTGAAGGACTTTCCTGACCTCGGGGGAATCCTTTTTCAGATCGATCCCGTAGCCCTTTGCCTTGTATATCATGTTGCTTATGCCGGAGAGCTCAGAAACGGTAACCCGCCTTACGTTCCCGACGAGTTCCGGCTTAATGTGCTCATAAGTTCCCGGGTGCTTAAGCACCGCGCTTACGTGTATGCCGCCCTTGTGGGCGAAAGCGCTTCTCCCCACGAAAGGCTGATGGGCGCTCAGCGGAAGGTTCGCTATTTCCGCTATATGGCGCGAGACCTCAGTAAGTTTTTTCATCTGCTCGTCGCTCACGCAGCCGATGCCGGCCTTAAGCTTGAGTATGGGGATAATCGAGCACAGGTTCGCGTTCCCGCATCTTTCACCGTAGCCGTTCATGGTGCCCTGCACGTGGGTCGCCCCGCAATGGACCGACATCCCCGTGACCGATACCGCGCATTCGGAGTCGTTGTGGATGTGAACGCCGAAGGGTTTTTTTATCTTTTTCTTGACCTCGTTCAGGATCTTCTGCGCCTGGAACGCGAGCATGGTTCCGTTCGTGTCGCAGAAGCAGAGGATGTCTGCTCCGCCCTTTTCCGCGGCTTTGAGGCATTTAACGGCGTAATTTTTGTTGGCGCGATAACCGTCAAAGAAGTGTTCGGCGTCAAAGATGACCTCGAGACCTTTTGACTTAAGGTATCTCACGGAATCTTCGATCATCCTGAGGTTCTCTTCAAGCGTGACCTTCAGGGCGTCCCTGACGTGAAAGTCCCAGGTCTTGCCGAATATCGCCGCGACCGAAACGCCCGAATCAAGAACGGCCTTCAGGTTCCTGTCGTTATCGGCCGGCATTCCCGCTCTCCTTGTGCTTCCGAAAGCGACGATCTTTGAATTCTTCAGCTTAAGCTCCTTCGCCTTCTCGAAGAACTCAATGTCTTTCGGGTTGGAGCCGGGCCAGCCGCCCTCTATGTAATGTATGCCAAGATCATCAAGCAGCTTCGCGATCTTGAGCTTGTCCTCGACAGTGAACGATATGCCCTCGGTCTGAGCGCCGTCGCGCAAAGTCGTGTCCAGAAGCGTTACGGTTTTCATTGTAATATCCTTAAAAAAGAGAATAATGGCGCAAAAAAATTATAGCACAAGAGGAAATTGGCTACAAGGAGCGGTAAATGCTTAAGATTTCCTCGGGGGTAGCGGCAAGAATGCCGAGATACCAGAAAAGATCGGCCTGAGATTCAACGGACTTGCCCGCGCTTAATTTGATTTTCGCCCGCGCCAACTCGATTATCCTTTGCCTGACATCAGCGTCAAGCGCGGTGAAATCAACGCCAAGTTCGGTTCTGAACACCCTGTTAAGGATTCTTCTTCCGTAATCAACATTCCCCTTCCGTGGGAAGCCTTCAAGGTGCCTTCTCACCTTTCTTTTGGCCTCGCCGTTGAACCTTGATATCGCGCGGCTCCATATCATTCTCCTGGGAGAAGCCGAGTCCCTGGTCCCGATGAAGACGGTGTCCCCGTCTTTAAGCTCTTCTTTCAGGGCAATTTTCCTTTTATCATTGCCGCCGCATTTCACGAAAGCTTCGCCTATCTTCAGGCCAAGATCGGTGTGCACCGCGAAGGCAAAATCAACCGCCGTTGAGCCTTTAGGCAGGACTATAGGCTCTCCGTCGGGAGTGAACACCATGATCAGGTCAAGGTACCTCTTCAGATCGCTGCTGACCTGGTTAGATTCGTTAATGCCGGCCCTCCAGTATTCCAGCAAGTCCACCCAGTAGGGAGGAAGAGGCTTGCCCTGGTTCAGAACAATCTCGGCAATGCCCCTGTCGTTTATTTTTTCCATGTCCCTCGTTCGGATCTTGATTCTGATATTGCCGTAGATTTCCATCTCCAGGGATATGTTCACCGACCGGTAAAAATTGAACCTGGGCATATTGATGTAATCTTTGACGGTAGCCTCATCGACATGCGGGAATACCTTTTTTATGAAATTTAGAATAGCGTAGCACTGCTCTTTCGTTTCAACGACAATGGTCATCGTGTCGAGATCCATAAGGGGCCTTTTCTCTCTCAGCAGATCCTGGAACTTCTTTGTACCTATCCTCAGCCCCGCTTCATCGCTCAACTGCTTAACGTCATCGTAAAAACTGTATACCGTCCGGGGTTTAATCGCGACCTCGGCAAAATCAAAGCCTCCCGCGTTCAGGACGTGCTGGATCCCCCAAACCATTCTATCGGCGGCCATAGACCTTTTGATCAAGGTCTGTTCAAGGAGGGTCTTGATCTTATTGTACTCCCTGGGGAAAAGATGCATAAATGAAAGGTCCTCCAGCTCGCGCTTGATGACCCACACGCCGAGAACATCGGCAAGAGGAACAAAGAACTCAAGGGTTTCAAGAGCTATCCTTTTTCTTCTGGCCGGACTCATGTGCCGAAGAGTTCTCATGTTGTGCAGGCGGTCGGCCAGCTTAACAAGGGCTATCCTGACGTCCTTTGTCATTAGCGAGAAGAGGCGCTTCCTGTTTTCCTCCGTCCTGAGCGACTGGTCGGTGAACTGGGTTTTCGGGAACTTGCTCAGGGCAATTACAAGAGAAGCTATCTTCGGCCCGAAGTCCTCCTCCAGCGCGCCTAACGAAACATAAGTGTCCTCCCATACGTCGTGAAGCTGGGCAATCATATGGGCGATCATGTCAATAATTTGCATGAGATCGATGAGTATCAAGCCGACCTCAAGGCAGTGATAAATGTACTCCTCTCCCGATCTTCTTAGCTGGCCGATATGCGCCTGATAAGCGTAATGGAAAGATCTCTCTATCTCTTCAATGTCTTTCTCCGGACATCCCGCCTTAATCAGCCGCGCGCTTAGATCATGCCATTTCTCCATGACCCGCATAAACGCGTCTCCGGGAGGCCTGCCTCCTCCGCCGGAGCCTCCCATGCCATGAAGGCCGGAAGAAGAATTCACCTCCAGCCTTCGGCCGGGCCCGACAACAGAGCGTCCCTTCGGGGGCACAACACAGTGCGCCCATACGGGAAAACGGCCGTTTGCTCTTCCCGAAAACCCCGATATCTTCATATTCCCTCCGTAATTCTATCGACAGCTGGCTTTACGGATTTCAGCCAATCGGCACCCTTATTTTTATTAAATTAGCGCCTAATTTCATGATAGGGTGATGATTCTGCGGCTTAGGGCGAGCTAAAACGCGCGCAAAAATGAATCATAACCGCAATCGTCACCCGTGCTCTTTTGCCCTTTCCCGTCTTCTCCTCCCCTTTACTCCCCTTTTTCGCCGTGTTATGATTCCATTCATGAAGCTTTTTAAAGGCTCTAAAGGCGTCTTAAACCTCAGCTACGACAAACTGAAAGCTCTAGCCTCAAAATGCGAAAATTGCCCGTTGTCTGAGGGGAGGCACAACGTGGTCTTCGGCCATGGTCCGGTACCGTGCAAGCTTATGCTGATCGGTGAAGGACCGGGAGAGCAGGAAGATCTGCGGGGGCTGCCTTTCGTCGGACGGGCGGGGCAGCTTTTGACCAAAATATTCGAATCCGTCGGCATCAACAGGGAAACGGATGTATATATAACCAACATCGTCAAATGCCGCCCTCCAGGGAACCGCGCCCCGCTCTCCAGCGAGACCGAGGCATGCTATCCGTATCTTGAAGCGCAGATCAGGCTGATCGCCCCCAAGATCATACTGCTCGCCGGGTCCCCTTCGACCAAGGTCGTCCTTAAAAAAACAGACGCCATGAGCAAGCTCCGAGGCAGATGGTTCAAGCTGCCGGAAACCGAGATATCAGTCATGCCGATATTCCACCCCTCATACCTTCTCAGAAATCCGTCTAGAGATAAGGGCACTCCCAAGTGGCTGACGTGGCAGGACATGCAGGAAGTGAAGAACGCGCTGGACTACCTCAACAAGATCGAGAAGCTCTCCGGAGGGGTAAAATGAGGGAGATAATTGTATCCGCCGTTCAGATGGATGTCAGGCTCGGCGACCTTAAGAGGAACGTGGAGAAGGCCACAAGGATGATAGAGAAGGCCGGCTCCCGGGGATCCAACCTCATAGTGCTTCCGGAGCTGTGGCCCCTGGGATTCGATTATGAGGCCATGGCAAACATGCCTCCATCCTACATCGACGACATACTCAGCCTGCTGGGAGACATGGCGTACAAGTACAGGGCCTACATAGTCGGCGGCTCTGTCGGAGAGGTGGGAGACGGAAAGTTCTTCAACACATGCTATCTGATCGATCCGGCGGGAAACGTCGAGGGCAAATACAGGAAAGTGCATCTTTTCAAGGAAATGGGAGAGACGGAATTCTTTGAGCCTGGAAACACCCACGGATTCATAAGCACTCACCTGGCAAAGCTGGGCATCGCCATATGCTACGACATCAGGTTCCCGGAGCTCTTCAGGAGGATAGCGCTGGCGGGCGCCGAAATAATATGCGTCCCGGCGCAGTTCCCCTATCCCAGGCAAGAGCACTGGGAGGTCCTCCTCAGGGCAAGGGCTATAGAAAACCAGGTGTTTGTGGTCGGATGCAACAGGGTCGGCAAAATGAAGAACACCGAGTTCTTCGGACGTTCGATGATAATCGGGCCTTACGGCGAAACGATTGAGCAGGCCGACGAGGGGGAGTGCGTCATTACCGAAATAATTGACGTGGACCGGCTCTATGATCTGAGAAAAGTCCTGCCAAGCATTGAGAGGAGAAGGCCCGAGGCATATTCTTCAATGTCCTCCCCGGAAGAGAAGGCGGAACCGGCGCGGGAGCGCAAAATACCTCCTTTCAAGTTCAAGAACACCATCCAGCCCATGAAGCCCAGACATTGATGAAATCAAAAGTTTACCTTCTCAGGAAAAACAAGGACGAACTGCCCGGCGCGATGCCCGAACTGTTTGCAGCGGCGGCAGGATCATCCGTTAAGAAAGGCGATTCCGTGGCGGTGAAGCTTCATTTCGGCGAACCCGGGAACAAGGCTTATCTCAAGCCAACTTTCGTGAAGCCCGTAATTGAAGCGATCAGGAAACTCGGAGGGACCCCGTTTCTGACGGACGCGAACACTCTATACAGGGGCGGAAGGTCGGACACGAAAAAGCACCTCCAGTCAGCGGCCGGACACGGATACACTAAAGAGGCGATGGGATCCGACATAGTCATAGCTGACGGTCCGGACGGGAGAGACATCGACAACGTCAAAGTGAATCTCAAGCATTTCAAGGACGTCAGTCTCGCCGGCGCCGCCACAAGAGCCGACTGCATGATAGTGCTCACTCATTTTAAGGGGCACGAGCTCACCGGATTCGGCGGCTCAATCAAGAACGTGGGGATGGGCCTGGGAAGCAAGCCCGGCAAACAGAGAATGCACGCCGACGTTCGCCCGCGGGTGAATTCAGACAGGTGCATCGGCGACGGCGAGTGCGTGAAGATGTGCCCGGTCAGCGCCATAACCCTGGTAAACGGAAAAGCCCGGATAAACCAGAAGAAATGCATAGGATGCGCCGAGTGCGTCGTTGTCTGTCCGACCGGAGCCATAGCAATCTCGTGGGCGGGAACCCCCGACTCGGTCCAGGAAAAGATGGCGGAATACACGTATGGAATGGTGCGCGAGCGGGTCAGGCGGGTTGTCTACTTTAATTTCATAATTGATGTTTCCCCGAACTGCGACTGCTACGCCTTCAACGACCCGCCGATTGTCCCTGACATAGGAGTTACGGCATCTTCAGACATAGTGGCCATTGACCAGGCATGCGCCGATCTGGTAAATAATACGGATGGAAGGATAAAGGGGCCTGATAAATTCAGGGCGCTTTATCCGGACGTCGACTGGTCGGTCCAGCTGAGCTATTCTGAGAGGATCGGGCTCGGCAGCAGGTCATACCGGCTGGTGGAAATATAAAGGAGGTACAGGCAATGGTCAGGCAAAGACAGAAGCAGATCAAAAGAAGGAGAAAAAGAAGAAGAGAAAGGCTGCGGTCCCGAAGGAGAAAGAGAAGAGCCTGATGGACACAAGCTTCCTCGACAGCGAGGAGTTCAAGAGGCTCGAATCAGAGTATAAATTCCTTTCACACGCCAGAGAAAAATTAAGGGGCCATGCCGGAGAACTTGAGAGCGGCAACTTCTCCCTGATCGACCTTGAGACAACCGGCCTGAACCCGCAGGAAAACGAAATAATTGAGATCGGCTCAATGAAGATCTCATCCGGCGAATTGAAAGGTGTTTTCAACAAGCTCGTCCGGCCGAAAGGGCCCTTGAGCGAAGAGATAACCAGGATAACCGGAATAACCCGGGAAATGCTTGAAGGATGCCCGGAGATAGGAGCTGTCCTTCCGGAACTCCTGGACTTCATCGGCAATGATGCTCTGATCGCGCATAATGCCGAGTTTGACATGGCTTTTTTACAGGAAGGCGTCTCCAGGCACCTTAACAGAAAGCTTGACAATCGTGTTGTGTGCACGCTGTCTCTGGCCAGGGCCGTGCTCCCCAATCTTGACAATCACAAGCTGCATACCATAGCGAGATATTTCAAGATTGAGATATCAGCCAGGCACAGGGCCATAGGAGACGTCGAGGCCACGTATCAGATCTGGCTCAAGCTCGTGGAGAAACTGCAAAACAAAGGCGTGGCAACAATGAACGACCTGGAAAAATACCTCGCGAGTCACGCGAGGCAGGCCCCTTTCTAGAAAGGAGCGGAACATGGATTTCATATCTGAGCTATGGACCAGGGCCAAGAAGCTTGAAAAGAAAATAGTTTTCCCGGAAACCGGCGACCCCAGGATATTAAAAGCCGCGGACCATATCACAAAAGCCAAGCTGGCCAGCGTCATTCTCGTGGGAGACAAGAAATCTATCGAAGAAAACGCGAAGCGCGCCTCCGCGGACATTTCCAGGACGGAGATCGCGCATCCGGGAGAAGAACAGAACCACGTGTTCGGAGCAAAAATGGTCAGGTCCGGCACGGCGGACGGACTGGTCATGGGCGCGGACAACCCGACCGCCGAAACAATAAGGACGGCCATCCACCACATCGGCCTGGACAATGAGGCCTCGCTGATCTCGAGTTTTTTCATGATGATGGTTGATAACACCGACATAGGAGAGGACGGCGTGATTTTCTTCGCCGACTGCGGCGTCGTCCCCAACCCGAACGCGGAGGAGCTCGCGTCAATCGCGCTATCCACCGCCGGCTCGTTCCGCAAGCTGCTTTTCGAAGAGCCCAGGATAGCCATGCTTTCATTCTCGACAAAAGGCTCAGCCCACCACCCGGACGTCGACAAGGTAGTTCAAGCGACAAAAATCGCGAAGTCAAAGAAACCCGATCTCGTGATAGACGGCGAAATGCAGGCGGACGCGGCTATCGTCCCATCGGTAGCCAAAAAAAAGGCGCCGGATTCGGCCATTCTCGGAGATGCCAACGTGCTGATTTTCCCGGACCTTGACTCCGGCAACATTTCCTACAAGCTTGCTCAGAGGATCGGAGGAGCCCGCGCTTACGGCCCGGTTTTTCAGGGGACGGCGAAGCCCATAAACGACCTGTCGCGGGGCTGCAGCGTTGAGGATATCATTAACGTTACGGCCATAACGGCCGTCCAGGCCGAATGACATGAGGCTGAAAAAGTTCCTCGATGCGGCAGTCGCGGCCGGAGCGGATGAAGCCGAAGTGTACCTTTCCGTGTCCCGCTCGACGAGCATAGAGGTGCTGAAAGGCTCCATAGAATCGATTAACATTAAGGATGAAACCGGCATCGGCCTCAGGACGTTCAGGGGCGGCAGGCTTGGATTCGCGTACATGACCGACCCTAACGAGAGCTCCGCGGCCGGGCTCGCCGCCCGCGCCGCAGCGAACGCGAAGAACGCTTACCCCGACCCCAACAACCAGATCCCGCTCCCGGAAAAACAGGAGGCGAAGCTGGACCTGTTTGACGGGAAGATAGATCAGCTCTCCGAAAAGGAAAAGATCGAAGCTGCGGTGAGCATGGAAAAAGCCTCCTATGAATTCGACAAGAGGGTCTCCAAGACGGAGAAGGCCGTCTACCAGGATTCCGAAGCGGAAGTGCTGATCCTGAACAGCAAGGGAATGGATGCCGGATACAGGGAGAACCTGTGCGGAAGCCACATCGAGATAATAGCCGAGGAAAATGGCTTGATGGAAACGGGATACTGCTCCAGGTTTTCCCGGTTTCTGGACAGCTTCGACCCGATGGATGTCGGAAGAACCGCCGCGCAGCGCGCCGTCGAGCTGCTCAGGGCGGGATCAGCCCCGTCACAGAAACTTACGCTCGTTTTGCCGCCCTTCGTTGCCTGCGAATTCCTAGACGCGACCTCGCCTCTTTTCTCATCGGATTTCGTGCAAAAGGGCAAGTCCGCTCTCGCGGGAAAGCTGGGCGACGCGGTGGCATCAAACAGCGTCACCATAATCGATGACGGACTTCTTCCTGGAGGGATCGGGACTTCTCCCTTTGACGCCGAGGGAGTTCCGACCGGAAAGACTGTTCTTGTGGAAAACGGAAAGCTCAAGAGCTATCTGTACAACAGCTACACCGCGAAGAAAGACAAAGTGTCCTCTACCGGCAACGCCGTCAGGGGCGGATTTTCGGGAACTCCACAGGTCGGCACAACCAACATGTACATAAAGAAAGGAAGCATACCCCCCGCCGAGCTGATCAAAAATGTTGTAAAGGGGCTGTTCGTCACCAGGGTAATGGGGATGCACACGGTAAACCCCATATCCGGAGACTTCTCCGTCGGAGCGGCTGGGATTCTCATAGAAAGAGGGAAAAAGACCTCTCCGGTGAGGGGGATCACGATCGCCGGCAACCTCATCGAAACGCTCAGAAACATCAGCGAGGTCGGTAACGACCTTGAGTTCGAGATAACTTTCGGCTCCCCCACCCTCGTCATCCCCGGAATTTCCATCGGCGGAAGCTGAAGGCTTGCCTCGACCAAATAAAAGTGTTAAAATACCCCACTTCAAGGAGAAAAATCATGGCAAGAAAGATCAAGATATTTGACACAACTTTAAGGGACGGAGAGCAGTGTCCGGGCGCCAGCCTCAACCCCGAGGAAAAGCTCGAGATAGCAAAACAGCTCGCCAAGCTCAATGTTGACTGCATCGAAGCAGGCTTCGCGATAGCCTCTCCCGGAGATCTCGCCGCCATCCAGAGAATAGCAAGAGAAGTGCGCGGCCCCAGAATATGCTCGCTGGCAAGGGCGAAGAAAGCCGACATCGACAAGGCGTTCGAAGCAGTTAAAGACGCGGAGAAGAACCGCATCCACACGTTCATAGCCACGTCTCCCATACACATGGAAAAGAAGCTCAGGATGACCCCCGAGCAGGTCCACGAGACGGCTGTTGAAATGGTCAGGTATTCCCGCGGCCTCGTAGACGACGTGGAATTTTCCTGCGAAGACGCCGGACGGTCCGAACCGTCGTTCCTCTACCGGATAATAGAGGACGTTATTAAGGCCGGCGCGACCGTGATAAATATACCCGACACCGTCGGCTACACGACCCCCGAGGAATTCTTCGGGCTCGTCAAGGGAATAATTGACAATGTCCCCAGCATAAAAAAGGTCGACGTATCCGTTCACTGCCACAATGATCTCGGACTGGCAGTGGCCAATTCCCTCGCGGCCGTAAAAGCCGGAGCGACACAGGTGGAATGCACGATCAACGGAATCGGAGAGAGAGCCGGCAACTGCTCCCTTGAAGAAGTTGTCATGGCAATCAAGACCCGGAAGGCGCTCTTTGACGCTGAGACGCAAATAAACACGAAAGAGATCCACAGGACAAGCAGGATGGTCAGCAATCTCACGGGACTCATCGTTCAGCCCAACAAGGCCATTGTCGGGGCGAACGCGTTCGCCCACGAGGCCGGGATACACCAAGCCGGCATAATGAGAGCCAGGGAAACTTATGAAATCATGAACCCTGAGGACATAGGCCTCACGGAAAGCCAGCTGGTTCTCGGAAAGCACTCAGGAAGGAACGCTTTCTCAAAAAGGCTTCAGGACATGGGTTACGACATTAAGGGCGAGGCGCTTGAGAAGGCGTTCGAAAGGTTCAAAAAACTTGCCGACAAGAAGAAGCAGATTGCCGAGCGCGATCTCGAGTCAATAATTTCCGAGGAAGCCTACTCCGCCCCCGAAGCGTTCTCTTTCAAATCGATGAAAGTGACGGCCGGGACGATCGGAGCCCCTTCGGCCGAGGTTATCCTCAAGCACAAGGGAAAAGCCGTCAAAGCCAAGGTGAAGGGCGCGGGACCGGTTGACGCCGTCTACAGCGCGATAAAAAAGATAACGAAGGCCAAGCCAAAGCTCGTTGATTACTCAATACAGGCGATAACCGGAGGCACGGATGCCCTTGGCGAAGTTACCGTGCGCGTTACCGAAGGAGGAAGGGTGTTCATAGGACACGGAGCGGACATAGACATACTTGTCGCTTCCGCGAAGGCATTCCTCGCGGCCATCAACAGGCTATTACACGAAAAGAAAAGAACTACTCCTCGACCAAAATGCAGGTGAGGGTTCTGGCAACGCAGCCGGTGGCCTGGATCTTCTTCACTATGATCTCTCCGAGGCTTTTCAGGTCCGGAGCGTCTACCAGGGCGACAACGTCGTAAGGGCCGGTAACCAGATGCACGGTGTTCACGCCCTTAAGCTCCTTTATCATTTTTGTTAGCTCCATGGCCTTGCCTGGAAGGGCTTCAATGAGAATATAAGCTCTTGTGGTGCGGGACAATCAAATCACCTCCCATCGAACTGTGCGTGGATTATATCACAGCGGTGTTCCCGTGGCAATTGTGGTATACGGCTCAGTGAGTATATGATATAATTTTATCGCCAAAAGGACAAAAAGGAGCAATTATGTGGGCTAAGGTCAGCGGGTACTTTTTCAAGGGGCTTATCGCCCTTCTCCCCCTATTCGTGACCATCTGGCTCGTCACGTTCATGTTCAACTTCTTCGACGGACTGACCGGCGGGGTTGTCGACATGTTCAACGGCAAGCACATACCCGGGCTGGGATTCATAGTAACCATACTTCTCATATTTTTCACCGGCATACTCGTAACCCACGTTATCGGGCAAAAGATCTTCGAGCTCGGAGAATGGTTTCTGTTCAGGCTGCCGATAATAAGGAACATCTACTCGTCAGCGAAGCAGGTGAACGACGTTCTCTTCATGCAGAGGACAAAGGGAGGGTACAGGAAAGCCTGCCTTGTGGAATACCCCAGAAAGGGAATATATTCGGTAGGGTTCGTCACAAGCGAAGTTGCCGAAGAAATAAGAAGAAAAGCCGCAAGAAAGAAAATGGTCAACATATTCATCGCCAACACCCCCACCCCCGCGACAGGATTCCTGATAATGGTCCCTTCGGAAAACGTCAAGCTGCTCGACATGAAAATGGACGCGGCTTTCAAATACGTCGTTTCCGGCGGAGTCCTTAAGCCCAAGAATTGATTATGTGGGAAAAGCTTGGAAAATATTTTCTAAACGGCCTCATCGCGATGCTACCGGTCTTCGTGACCGTGTGGCTGAGCTGGATCATATTCACCTTCGCGGACGGCTTTCTCGGCGGATTTATATCCTCCACTACGGGATTCTACTTCCCGGGCGTGGGAATTCTCGCCGCGCTCGTCCTGATACTTTTCGTAGGGTTCCTTACGACATATGTTTTCGGAAAGCGCGTCCTCAGGCGGGGTGAGAGGATACTGTACAAGCTGCCGCTTATTAACGCCCTCTATTCATCGATAAAGCAGATCAACAGGATTCTTTTCCTGCAAAAAGAGACCAAAGCGTTCAGAAGAGCCTGCGCCGTGGAATATCCGAGAAAAGGCATCTATTCAATCGGCTTTGTGACGGGCCCGGGAGTGCCGGACATCAAGAAAAAAAACAGGAGGGAATACATCAACGTTTTCATACCCAACACCCCGACTCCGGCGACCGGATTCATGATAGTTGTCCCCGCCAGCGAAGTAATAATGCTCGACATGAAGCTTGAGGACGCTGTAAAATTAATAGTGTCCGGAGGAGTCCTAACCACAACAAAAAAACTGAAGGGATTGAAATAAATGAGCCTTGCCGGGGAATTCACCAAGGGAATAATCAAGGAGAATCCGGTGCTGAGGATGCTTCTGGGGATGTGCCCCACCCTGGCAGTCACTACATCCGTTCTCAACGGAATAGGCATGGCTCTCGCGACCACGTTCGTGCTGGTCTCGTCAAACGTTCTTGTTTCATCAATTAAGAACCTCATCCCCGCAAAAATCAGGATCCCAACGTTCATAATTGTCATTGCCTCGTTCACGACCATCGTTGACCTGGTCATGGCCGCGACGGCCCCGCCGCTCCACAAGGCGCTGGGAATATTCATTCCCCTGATTGTCGTGAACTGCATAATATTCGGCAGGGCCGAAGCCTTCGCTTCGCGCAATTCCGTTCTGAACTCTGCCGTCGACGGACTGGGCATGGGGGCCGGCTTTCTGCTGACGCTCATGCTTGTCAGCGGAGCGCGGGAGATAATCGGCAACGGCACCATAATGAACATCCCTGTTTTCGGCTCCAGCTACAGTCCGGCGCTTGTGGCGATACTTCCCCCGGGAGCTTTCCTTGTGCTGGGCCTTCTTATCGGGACCATGAATTTCCTTCAGAGAGAAAGGAGCGCGTAAATGCACGTGATAATTGTGGGCTGCGGGAGGGTCGGATCACAGCTTGCCACCATACTGTCCGGAGAGGGCCACGACGTGGTGATAGTCGACAAGAATCCCAAGTCGTTCAAGAGGCTGGGGAGCGCCTTCAACGGAATAACCATAACGGGCATCGGCTTTGACGCGGACATTTTGAAGCGTGCCGGCGTTGAAAGAGCCGACGCGCTTGCTGCCGTCACCAACGGGGACAATTCAAACATCATGATAGGACAGATCGCGCGCCGCATGTACAACGTTCCAAAGGTGATCGCCAGGATCTACGATCCCGAACGGGCCCACATCTACAAGAAATTCGGGCTCGACACGATCTGCATGACCACCATAGGAGCCAACCTCATCAAGGGCAAGCTCCTAAAGGGAGGCAAGTAATGTACATACTGATTGTCGGAGGAGGAAAGGTCGGAGAGGCCCTGGCCAAGAACCTTTCCAAGCGCGGCCATGACATAGCCGTCATGGAAAAGGAAGAGGATATCGCCAGGAAGCTGGCCGAGGACCTGGACGAAGCGCTTGTGGTTTCCGGCGACGGCTGCGATCCGCTGAAGCTTGAGGAAGCCAAAATTGAGCGCGCCAAGGTCGTTGTGGCAGTGACGGGAGATGACGAGGACAACCTGATAGTATGCCAGCTGGCCAAGGACAGCTACAACGTTCAACGGGTGATAGCCAGGGTCAACAACCCGAAGAACGAAGACACGTTCAAGTTCCTGGGGATCGACACCGTGTCAAGCACGCAGATAATATCAAAGCTCATCGAAGAGGAATCCACGCCGGGCGACATAGTCACGCTCCTTTCCCTGAAAAAGGGCAAAATATCAATAGTCGAGATAAAAGTGGACAGCGACTCTCCCGCCGCGAACAAGCAGATAAGAGAGCTGTCCCTTCCCAAGGAATCCCTCAT
>Ga0180433_10000144_pt1 | contig 119629 bp, 97 predicted proteins | sample SS_ome_8_FD_132980 | JGI IMG/M metagenome (GOLD analysis project Ga0180433, IMG submission 132980) | Hypersaline lake sediment archaeal communities from the Salton Sea, California, USA - SS_1_D_1 metaG | ecosystem: Environmental > Aquatic > Non-marine Saline and Alkaline > Hypersaline >... | reverse complement strand
TTCTTCTAATGTAGCCGACAACGCATATTATTTTGCCAAAGATTTTGATTTAAAATTTTTTTCATTTGATTTGAGTGAAGGTTATTCTGTAATTAAAAATGAGATAGCTATTGAAACCTTTCATGAAAGCGCTGATATAAAACAAAATCTGAAAAACAATGTACCAACAGGAACATTAAAATCTTGCTTAAGAACCCCTGTACTATCTTATTTATCACATGTTTATCGAGGTTTAATTGTTGGGACAGGAAACAGATGTGAAGATAATTTGGTTAGATATTACAACAAATTTGGCGATGGTTGCGTAGATATTTCGCCCATTGGAGATTTATATAAAAGCGAAGTGTATGAATTGTTTAGATATTTGGTTACAGATAAAGATGGCAATATTCCAAAGAGTGCGCAAAAGATTATTGACGCAAAACCTACGGCAGATTTATGGGGACCTAACGCTAATCAAACAGACGAAGAAGAGATGGGCGTAACATATGACGAAATAGAATGGGCTGATAGGGAAAATGAAAAAAATCAAATAATTACTAATGAACAAGATCCTGTAAATCATAGGGCTTGGATGCGATTAACAGGACGTCAACGAATAGTGGTGGCTAAAATTCATCAGATGGAAAAGTTAACCAGGCACAAACACAACCCAGCTATTCCGATATGTAAAATAAGACATATAGAGGGTTTTGTAAGATGAAACTAAATAAACCAATAAGGCCAATAAAGCCAACTAGACCGTGTAAACCACAAGAAACTATCTCGGAGATATCATACCTATACGATGAGAGATTATGTGGCGATCATATATCGATAAAAACTCTTTTAAAGGTATGTGAAGAGCAAAAAATTGATCCAAATAATGTTCATATAAACATCGAGACCGAGGAATATGGTGCCGTTGTTGAAATACAATATTCAAAAGAAATGCCCAATCCAAAACTTAAACAAAAAATGTTATCTTATCAAAAAAGACTTAATAAATATAAACAAAAATACGCTAAATGGAAAAAAGATCTTTCTGAATACAAAATAGCCATGGATAAATTCAAAAAACAAAAAGAGATTTTAAATGGCGAAATGATGAAAAAAGCTTTCCAACTAATAGAGTCGGGCGAAATTATTAATGAAAAAGAATTGGCCAAATTGTTTCTGAATGAAAAAAACTATAAATAGAAAACAAGCGGTTGAAAATGTAAAAGCGTTTCTTCCGCATAGCCCCGAAATTGCCACAATTATCGAGATTTGTGATTTATATCCGCTCAACTCTTGGAAAAGTTGGACAGATCATTTGGGCAATTATTTAAAGATTACCAATAAGAAAAAGATTAATTCTATTGTAAACAGCTCCTCTAATAAAATAGATACACTTGTAACTGATTTATATTTTAAAGCCCATCCCAAAAAACTATCTAAAATGAGCACATGGGGTTTTGTTTCATTTGGGAGAGATAATGATAATGAAATGAATATATCTTTTATTTGGTTGTTTGGTCGAGACAAGCGCTTAAGATTAATCTCCTTATCCAAAAACGAATGGAATAAAAATCAACCACCACTTAGTTGTGGCATAAACACATTACGACCTATAGTCAAAAATATTAATGTTTTTGATTATTTAGCGGTAGATATATTAAGAATTCAAGGACCTATAGCAGCTAAAATAACAAAATCGTGGGCTACTATATGGCCTCCTAATAATAAGCTTAAAGAAAAAATGTTATATTTTAATGAAGATCTTAGTAACAAAATAATAAATGATTTGGAGATATAATGGAGCAACCAAGAAATTTTATGCAAGGACATTTAAGATATAAGACCGGAGACGCCACAGTTCCGGTTTCTGCAGGTCATAGAATTATTATTCATATTTGCAATGATGTAGGAAAATGGGGGAAGGGCTTCGTATTATCTTTGAGCAAACGTTGGAAAAAACCAGAGGAAGAATATAGAAGATGGTATAGATCACAAAATAGATTTCTACTTGGTGAGATCCAAGAGGTAAACGTACAATCTGACACCACAATTATAAATATGATTGCACAGCATGATATCAAATCCGACAAAGATGGAAAACCACCAATTCGATATGATGCTTTGGAAACGTGCTTAGAGAAAGTTGCAAAAATTGCCAAATATAATGGAAGTAGTGTGCATGGCCCCAAATTTGGCTGTGGTCTTGGTGGTTGTAAAGATTGGTCAATAATTGAAAATATAATAAAGAAAACGCTAATATCTAAAGGAATAAATGTAACAATATATGACTTGCCAGAATGATAATAATCCCAAACAACTACTATTGTAACATACAAATACCAAGCAATGGTAGTTATTTGGGAGGTTATGTGAAAACAGATATTGTTAAACTAGAAGAAGCTGTAAAAAACAGTACAAGTTTCCGTGGAGCAGCAAGGTACCTTGGTATAAAGCATCACAATCATCTAAAAAAACAAGCTATAGAATTTGGTATAGACTTTTCTCATTTTACTCACGGCAAAGCATATGATAATTTAGTTGGAAAGAAATACAATAAATTAACAGTTCTAGAGGTATTGCCTAAAACATATATTCCAGAACATTATTCAACAAATAAACTGAGAAGATTTTGCAGGTGTGTGTGTGAGTGTGGAAAAGAGTGTATAAAAAGAATCGATAGTGTTAAATCAAATAGGGTTATGTCTTGTGGCTGCGCTGTTATAGAAAAAGGCAGATTTATTAGGGGGCCTAATAACGGAGCTTTTAAAGGAGTTGGGCTCATAAGCGGAACAAAATTTTACGAAATAAAACGTGGCGCAAAAAGAAGAAACATAAAATTTAATCTTTCTAAAAAATACTTGTGGGAATTATTTATATCACAAAATGAAAAGTGTGCACTTACAAATCAACAATTATGGTTCGGAAGAAACAGTTTCCCACATGAAACAAATGCATCATTAGATAGAATAGACTCATCTGTAGGTTATATTAAAGGAAATGTGCAATGGGTACATAAAGATATCAATAAAGTAAAAGGATCATTAAATCAAAAGTATTTTATAGAATTATGCAAAATGGTAGCTCAACAGTTTTAAAATGGAGAAAGAAATGTCAGATCAAGAAGAAAAAGCTCAAATCGGGAAAATCAGCTGGCACAAGCCAAGCCGAATAAAGAAGAAAGAACAACGTAAAGAAAGTGCGAATGTTCGGCAAAAAGAACATAATAATCTTAACACAATGCAAAAAATAGAAAAGCTAGATCAAAAACTTGGACCGAACAAGGGGGCAAAGAAAGAAAGAGCCAGATTAAAAAAAGATTTGGAAAAAGAAGAAGAACGAAGAGAGAAGGTTGAAAGGGCCAAGCAACATCGCGAAACGGTATTGGCTGAAAAGGAAGAAAAAGAAAATAGCACAAAATCAAAAAAAAGAAGTGAGAAATCTGGCAAAAAGAAAACCCCCTCAAAAAAAAAGCCTTGGAAAAGTAAAAAAAGAGAAATAAAAATAGTAGAAGAAATAGAATGTGTAGCACAGGAAGAGGAGAAAAGTTTGCCTGCAATGCCACCTAAATCTTACAGAGCAGCCCAACAAAAATCAAAAGAAGATATGGAAGAAATCTTTGGGCCGGAAACACCCGTAGAAGAAATTAAAAAAAGGCCTAAAAATATCGACAAAAAAAGAGCATTCAGCAATTTCTCCAAAAGAAACTAACTAAATAGCTTTCTTAAAAATGATAACAATACAGCAATAAAAGCCTGCCAACCCGTAACAGTTGCTTTTTCCTTATTATCCTCTGGTTGTTCGGGTTTTTGGATTGGATCTTGGGCGGGTTCTGGTTCGTCTTCTGTGGTAACATCCGGTATGGGCTCTGGAGATATTTCTTCTTTTTCCTCAGACCACGTATCACCAAACCAATTCCACAATCTCTTACTTACATACCAAGCAATATAAACATGATCTGGCCTATCATTACCGGTATAATGAAAACGTGTCAAATTACCAGCAACCACATTATTCTTCAATGGATCTTCTGTCCATGTTTTTGATATAGCTGGCAAACCAGGTGAGGCACCCAAAGAAATTGTTACGCCTTTATCTGGCAGTTTGGCGTGCAATATATAATCGGGAATTTCAATTGGATCGGGATATTTTTCTCTAAGCTTAAATGCCTCATCAAAAATCTTAGAATTTGTAACAGTAGTGCTAACAAATGGCGGAACAATACTAGAATGGGCCATAGCCATAAATGCATCTCCTTCTGCGGCTCTTTTTGCATATTGAATCCAATGATCCAATGTAGATGTGTGACACCCGTCTAATAACAAATAGGTATCAAGTTTATCTCTTTCTGATTTAAACTTAAGCAACTCATCAGCAAAAGTCCAGCCCAAAGAAAATGTAGTTAATCCCCGTTTGCCAACTTCGATATCTAGTCCCGTTCTTTCTTTTACAGCTGCTTTAAATGCATCACCAGTTTTTGCCCATCTTATTGCTGATGTTCTATAAATAGACGAGCTTCCACCTGGTACATTTATAATTATAGGGGAATTAGTAAAAAACTCATCTTTCCACTTATGACACGGAGCCTGAGCAGAACAAGAATATACATTTATTATTACGTCTCTAATTTCTGGCATATTATCCTCTTAATTTCATTAATGAAGAAATTTTGTCCCATATTCCTGAAACAAATGTGATTGTAGGTTTATTACTCTGTTTATTTTGATATTCTTTGTGTAATTGTTCTACTTCTTTCTCAACTCTTTCAAAAGGAAACCCCATAGGATCTACTTTTACATTACTCACATGGAAATGCGCAAGAAAACCATCTTGAATTTCTTTTCTTGTAACCTTGCTAACATTTCCATTTTCATCTTTGGGAAACTCTGGCCTAACATTTGGAAATAGTTCGTGGAAACCCCAAAGAAGTCGTATACATGCTTTTACTTGAGCCTCTGTAGGAGCGAAAACCTTAAATTTTCTTCCACGAATAACGTCTGTTACAACATCATGCGGCTGAACACCAAACTTAGCCTGATAATATGCAGAATACAGATTAGGATTATCCCAATATTCTGGATGATAACTAATTTCTACGCCAGGTCCTTCTTCGTTTAGCGGATAATGTGACCAACATCCTTCTTTAATATCCGCGCACTGATATATAGTTGCTATTCCGTCCTCATTGATATCATCATCTATCATGAAATTTACACTTAATCCCCTGGCATTTAATCCGCGAAACATACTATGAGCCGTATATGTAACAGAATGATGCACAACAAAACATTTCATTTTTTGTTGCAATTCTTTAAATGACCAATTTCTTGCATAGAAATGTTTTTTGGGGTAAAAAGATAAACCCTCCTCCTCATCCCAAGTAATTACCCGACAACCAACATCAAATTTTTTACCAGCGGCTATAATGCTTGTATTTTTTGTACCCATACCATCCTCTCACGAATATAGCAAATTAACGACATATATGTATGAAAGAAAAATTATTTAGAATATTCAAGATCTTAACTATAGTTTTAACGTTAATTATTATATCTACTAATATAACACATGCGGAAAATAAAAATCCTAATAGAGTTCCAAAAACGCATACGCCAATCAAGGTTGTACCATTGGCCGAAGTGTTAAAAAAAGGACATATAGATGTTTTTGGATATGCCCCATCAAATAAGCGCTTAGCTGTTGCTTGGAGCCAAGTTGCTATAGAAAATGGCCAGGGCAGACTTACATACAATTATAATTTGGGCAATATTAGCACACTTAAAAAGGTGCCATATTATATCATTGCCGGCCATCCATTTAGATCATTTCCCAATTTTGCAGAGGGTTCGAGGGCATATTGGAGTGTAATACGCAATATGTGCAAATCATCATTGCCAGCATTTGACGCTGGTGCTCCCGAGTGGGCGGCTAGAATATTGTATGGGTGCGGATATTATGGCGCAGATCCTATACAATATGGAAAGGCTATGCGGCAATTATATTCGAAGGCAACTTATAAAGTTATACCAAAACTGAAGAAATCTAAGTAAAATATTAGGAACCAATATGATAATACAAGAAGAATTTTATAAGGCCATAGAAATAATAAAGAAAGCATCCATTCCTAAAAAATACGAACATATAAATTTCAAACCACCAACGTCAGTCGCAGAAGCCGCCGCTAGAGGTTTGGAATGGAGAAAGAAAAATAAAGGAAAAGGCGGTCTTAGTACGCAACAAGCCAAATCAGAAGGTGTTGGCAGTGGTGTTCAAAGAGCGGTTAATTTAAAAAACAGAAATACTATTAGCCCTGCAACAATACGAAGAATGAAGGCATTTTTCGACAGACACGAAAAAGCTAAACAGGTACCTCCTGGAAAGCAACCCTGGGAAGATAAAGGTAGAATAGCCTGGGAATTATGGGGAGGTGACGCCGGAAGATCATGGGCCAATAAAGTAGTAAAACAAATGGAAGCCGCAGATAAAAAATAAATATAAAATACTGATTAGGGTTTCTTAGACGCAAATAAACCAATAATAAAAGCCCAAATTGTCATAAAGATTTTTACAATTGTATTAATTTTTTCTTCATCAGGATTTTTATTTGGATCTTTTGTGTCTGGAATTAGATCTGTAACCTCATGAGCTGGTTCTTTTATTTCTGGAATCAGCTCATAATCTTCTTTAGGTTCTGATTCCGGCTTAGGTGGTTGCCATGACATAAGTTCATCTGCGCGTCTTTTAAATTCGTTTGTTAGGTTTACCACTACCTGTGTATATTTATCTAATGGAGCTGTAAAATATCCACCCCGTTTTAATTCATATACATATTTAATTGGGTCTCCATTTATTACTTCTTTCCATGCCTTCTTATACCTTTTACGTCCTGCTAAAAATTTTAGGTGGAATTTGGCGCCCTCTAGAGCTGATTTATGGGCCATAAAGAATGTTTGCGGATGATATGGCCAAAACTGATAATATTTTCCATTAATATATTCTCCACACTCATACGAAGTATATGTTTCTCCTTTACGCCTTTTAACATTACCAAAATTATAACATCTAGAATATTTGCCACGACCACATTCTAACGCCACTTGTCCCCATAAAATAGCCAAACTATCTAATGAAGGATATTCTCCATATATTTCTTTCCAGGCCTCCCTAAGATAATAAGTTACTTCTTGTTCTGTTAATGGAGTATCTTTACATGGAATGAAAAGAGGATCCATTGGTGGAATATTATATGTAGGATCTAACATCATATTAAAATGCGAAATTATTTATAAAATTAACAAACAAAAAAGCCCCAAAATGGATTGAGGCTTTAAAACATTAATTAATCATTAATTATCTCCGACCCCTCCCTCTTCTGCCTCGTCTATTTCTGTTTTGTCTGCCCTGACCACCACCAAAACCACGACCACCAAATCCGCGACCTTTACCTAGGCCACCACCTTGATTAGTTTTATCTTTTTTGCAAGGACCAAGTCCACGTCCAGTTTTAGGACCATCTCCTTTAGGTCCAGTTTTATCTCTATTAGGCATAATATTTCTCCTTTAATAATAAATGCATAGATCACCCCAATCTAAATTTACAACCCTGTAAGTTTGACCTGGAGGACCAAATTTGTTTTCTAAAATACTTATTAAACCGTTTTTGAAAAAGCAGACTACATCAGCATATTCTCTGTTTTGTAGCTCCTGCATAGACGATCTAACAACCATAACCCGCAAGTCCAACTGCTTGATATTGTTAACATAATTGGTATCGGAGGCAATACGTTGATCAAACACATAACCATCAACGACATCATTTATGTGCAGCTGTTTAACCAGCATATTTCTGACATTATCGGTCAAATCAGCATTTATAAATATAACAGCAGCGGGGCGTACAACCATAGTACTAATATATAATTTTATTAGCTCTAATTTGAATTCACAATCATATCTTCGAGATCTTGTTCACATTGTTGATTTTGTATTTCATCATGAGCTAATTGCTGCGCATAAAAATTGGGCCACAGATTCATCATCTCGTAAATTTCGTGAGCATTTAATTTTCCAATGCGTTTTAACAATATTTCACTCTCGGTATCTATTAAGAGATCCGGAGCTTTTAAATCCTGCATTTGACAATATCTAAACAAACTACGCATAGCATCATAAATGTCTTCATTATCTATATCCATATAAAATACCTTTCTTCAATCTAATTTAATTGTGAAATATCTAATTCTTCAATATTTTTGTTTTTTATATCTTCACCCATTTCATCGATAACTTTTTTATAAGTTTCTTTGATAAAATGTGTAAAATCTTCTTCGTCCATCTGAATATCTATAGAAATCTGAGAACTAAATGAAAGTAAAACTAACAATAATTCTAACGAATAACTTTCATATTCATTTGTGTCTAATATAGAGTTTATTGCTTTTTCTATTTTTCTGGCAAATTTTTCTATAAGTTTTTCATCTAAAAAAACAGTATCCTCATTCTCGTTATTTTTGGTCATATGGGCATCCTTTGTAAACATAGAGTTTACTTTAATGCCTATATATTAATTCTACGTCCAAAGACCACGTCTAATTTTCATTAATGATACAAAGATTTCATCTTCTCCTTCTTCAAATTTAGCAGTTTCCTTCAACCAAATATTCATTAATCTATCAGCCTCCTTTTCGGTTTCGGCTGATTTGGCTTTTTTGAATAGAGCATCGATTCTATCTTGCCATTCTTTTCGTCCACCCATAAAATATCGATAAATTCTTTGAGCCTCATCATAACAATCCTGTTGAGCTTTCATTCCAGGATCGTTATTTATTTCCTCTGGAGAATAATGTTCGCGCAAATTAGTAGGTTTTTCTTTTTCAATATAATCTTTTAAAACTCTAAAACAAGCAAAATATATTTTATCGCGAGCGTCCATATATCCCCATTTATAATAATCTTCCACAACATCTGGCATTCTTAGGTCTATTAAATGATCTTTTCGGATTAAATAAGACTCAATCCAATATAATGAATTTTCTATTGGCATCCTAAGATGGACGACCAGCCATGTTCTCAATTCTTTGTTTATAAAGAATCTAATTGGATATTTTTCTTTCATTTCCTTGTCATAATCTTCCCAACAATATCCTTTTTCGAATTTGTTAAAACGCCTAGATGGGAGAAAATTATGTTCACTTTTTCCTAATTCAACAACGGTAGGAAGTTGTAAAAATTTTGGAATTTTTAATTTATACATCGGAGCTACTATAGCATGTCTTAAATTCATTTGAAACAGTCTCCTTTAATGGTGCTAAAAATTTAATAAATAAATCTGTAGTCATTTGAACATCTCCGGCGGCCGTATGAGCTTTTGCTTTTTTTACACCAAAAGATTTTACAAGAGAGGATAAATTATAATATCTCCGTCTTTGTCCAGTACATAAATCAACCATCAAAGCAAGTTGTTTTGTATCAATTACTCTGTTTCCCCGCTCAACCGCAAATGGAAATGTATCTATGCTGTCAACTTTTCTCCATAACTCTATCATCGCTTTAACATCAAAATTTGGATTCTGGCCAGCGAAAACCCGGTCCATAGCAGACACACCATCTTCCATCATCCATTGCTCGATTTCTACTAATACATCTGAGGGCTCTTTATAATTTTCTCGTCCAAATTTAGTAAGATGCAAAATATCATTACGCTTGTGCTTATTGACATTTAATGCTTCTTCACTAATTGTTTCTGGGTTTAAAGCCTTGAGTAGCCATGTTTTTTGCTCTCTATTATCAGAGTCATTTAAAGAAAACCGACACATAGAAATTTCAATAACATCATTAGCTACAGCGTTCAGTCCCGTGGTTTCTGTATCTACAACGTAAATAATATAATCTGAATTCATATTAATCTCCTTACACTTATGGCCACCACCCTTAATGTAACTCATAAAAGACGCGCCGACAAGGCGTAAATATATTAATGAGTAATTTTGTTAATGTGAATTATTCGGCTGGTTCGTCATTGTTATGTTCAAATGGCTTATTTTCTTTTGATGAAATTTTCTCTAAATATACGGCAATTAGTTGTGCCGTATATTGGTCTAATGGAATCTCAACAAAATGTTCTTGTTCATTAGAAAATATAATATAAGGAATTTTTCCTCTTTTTATCATTCCACCGTACTTAATCATTATTTTTTTTTCCAATAGTTTCTAAGTTTTGTTTTTATTTTGTTTACTGATGTATTTCCAGCTTTATACTCTTTCAGCAATAAATTAATACCATCTGCGGTTCGTAATATGGATTTTTCTTTTTTAGTTAAGCGCACACCCTTTAATACAAAAACAACTTTTCCATTTTCTAGTATTTCCCAATCTTCACCGTTATGTGGAAGCTCGACACGTTTAATATTTAAAACAGAATGAATTACATCTTTATCATCATCATATAAGTCATCATTTTGTTTAAGAGATGGAAAACAAAATATATCCAATTGGTTTTTAGCTATTATTTGATTGTCCTTAAAATATTTTTCACCCATAATATCACCCACAAGCACTATTTGCAGCTATCACGCCAGAAACAGCCGCTCCCATAATTCCATATATTCCAGCAGCTTCGCCTGCAACAAACATATTTTCTATTTCCGATTCTAAATTATCACCTAATCTTATTTTAGCGGGCATAGGCGAAATATGTGGAATATGATAATAACCCTTTGTACATATGTTGGGAATTATTTTTTCTATTTCAAATAATGTATCATATAACCAACTATATTCAGGCAATAAACTTAACAAACTATGACGGTTAAGAAAAGATGAAACCTTTTCTCTGCTTACTCTATCATTTGATAATAAAAACGATAATTTACCTATTCTGTCAGCCTGTGCACATCCATCATTTTGATGATAAATAGATTTTAGCAAAGAAAATGACACTTTTTCTGACCTCCAACGGTCTTCATTAGATCTAAATGCTGATATGACTAAATCAGAATGATCTTCTGGAATAATAGTGCCTGCCCAATTAAATGGTCCAATTTCTAAATTGTCTTTATATAAAATACAATGGGATTTATTAAATTCCCGCAAAGCGTTGGCCGGCATTTCCAATCTAATACCATATGTGGCCCAATCATCATCTGCTACAATGCCAAATTGCTTGTATAAATTTGTAACCCACCTCCAACCACTTCTTCCAACACATAAGATAAGTTTATTACAAGTAAATTCTCCATTTTCTGTGGATATAATAAATTTTTTTCTATATTTACTAAATGATTTAACCTCATTATCAAAACAAAACGTTATATTTTTAGCCTTATCATATTTTTCTGAAAATAATTTAGATAACTTATGAACACTTTCTGGCTTCCACTGAAAATAGTTATTTTGCTGTAATTCAAAACCTCCTTGTCTTATTCTTTTAATTGCCGAAAGTTTAGGTTTAGAATCTTTATTTAATTTCATTGGGTTAACTTCTTTAAAATATTTCATAACCCATTTGTATGCCGGAATAACTTTTCTTCCATCCATCAAATCAAATAAACAATCAATATCATTAGGATAAAGCTTTCCATTGCCAGTAGGAAAACAACCTAGAAACCCCTCTAGTTGTCGGCGGCGCTTTTGTGGAGGTCTACCGATATCAAATACCACACAAGAACATTTTTTATATTTCTCGGCAATTTTAACAGCAGCAAAAGATCCTGCAACGCCGCAACCTATAATACCAACATCAAAAACCATAGAAAATATCCACCTGTTATGTTATTCATTAACATAATATAACGGATAGATATTCAAATATTGTATGTTTTAAGATATACTATTTTTGTATGCCTCTAGAATTTCTCTATAAACTTCATCTCTCTGAGCAAACTCTTCTGCTAATATCTCATCTATTGCTTTTTGTAATTGCTTCTTGACTCCAAATGGCCACATAAAATAATATGCGGAAGAACAAAAACTTTCATTTATGAATTCTGCTTTTTCTATCAACATTTCGCGCCTAACATCTTCGCTTCTTCCATAACTTTTTTGAATTTCATTAGCCAAAAACATATTCACCAAATATCCACGTAATTCATAATGCATACGCCCTGGCGCTGGCAAAGGCAACAAGAATAAAATAAATAAAGCCAACCCTAACCACCAATAAATCAAACAAAACAAAAGCATGAATGGAGCTAATATTTGAGGAAAAAGATACGCAAGCACAAACCATATACATTTAGGAATAGAACCAGCATCTTTGGCATGAACATACTCATGACCCAAAATAACCACCGGGCCATAATTTGTAGCTTCATCTATTACGCTTTTATCAGCAAAATATACAGTTTTTCCCAATGTTGTTGTATATTTTGTCATAAAATCTTTATTAAAAAACATTAACCAACCTATAATTTTCATTAATGTTGATTGGCCTTTATATTTGATATTAAAATCAGGCAAGAATGATGTTAAGGCATTGTAAAATACCCAAAATGCTTTTATGTATTTGTTATCCGACATTTTCCACCCATCCTACATTATCAAGAGTTTCGGCTGGTGGTGCTACTTTTCCTTTTAGCGCAACCATCATTTTTTTACCGAATTCATTTTGCAATTTCGGCTGTAACTCTTCCGCTCTAGATCCAGATACATCTATTATAACTTTTAATTTTGGATCTACTTTTAGTTTAGCCGTCATTTTTCCCTCATATGGAGGATCCATGTTGTCCATAATACTGAATATTTTTTTAGCTACGTTACTGTTAGGATTAAATGGTTCGTCGACATTAGCACTAGGCCATAACCCAGAATCTACTAAGGCCTTTTGTATGTCACTTGGTTGCGCACTTACTTGCGGTTTATTAGCACCGAATTTTTCCACTAATGCTTCAAATTGTGTAGCCAATTTCAATACCTTATCACCCATTTTTACTCCATATAAGTAGAAAAATCACTATAATTCACCTATATATGTATATATGCAGTTAATATGATTGTATATTTATAGAGTGCTTTTATTATTGATCATCATTGTTATTTCAAATGTTTTGGCAATTTGTGCTGGAGCTTATGCGCTTCAAAGCTTATCAACAAAAATCGGATATAAAACAATATCTAAGTATCCATTACCACCAATTATTATACGTAAAATTTATATAGATAGACATTTTACAAAAGACGAAAAAACAATTATAAAAAAAGCTTTAAAGGCTTGGGAGCTTTTAACTAATGGGCTGGTAAGACTTAGAATTGTAGATGAATCCGCCGTTGCATTACATGAAGGATACGATAGAAGAGAACAACATTCCGATGAAGAATTTTGTAGTAGGTTCTATATTTCAAAAGGATTATCTACAGATGGAAAAATACAACAAATAGATGAATACGAAAAGGCAACTATTTGGGGTTATGCTTATATGACATATGTTCCCAGAGTTGCGCTAATTGTTACTGATAGATTGAAAAATAAAAATATATTACAGGCCGTAATTATGCATGAAATAGGGCATTTGTTAGGTATACCACACTCATGGCAACAATTCTCACTTATGCACCAATATTGTTCGGCTAAAAAGATGACAGTTACAGAAAATGATATGCGCTATGTAATATGGACGGCTTTGCGTGATTATGAATTGCGCGGATATTAAAATAAACTCATACACATATCACATAAACACAATCCAGAACGACACTGATCGTCTCCCTCACAGGGGCCAATTCCTTTCAATTCGCATGTACTGGTTACATAATCACAATAATGTTCAAGATCACAATCTTCTTGTTCAAAACATTCTGTTAGACATTCGTTATTTTCTTCATCTAACGCATAACCACTACACCCATAGTCAACCGGCACATAATCATCGTCTCCATCCTCTCCGAATTTTTCAATAAGATCTTGACACATTTCATTTGTTATAACCATTTCGTCAATATTCATGTTTAGCGTACAAGATGTAAATAAAAATATTCCCAATAAAATCAAAATTCCTCTTAACATATGGCCCTTAACATGTTAAAGTTAATATTTCCTCAGAGCGGATCATTTCCACCACTGTCTCTTTAAACCCGCCAATGAGCTTGGTGGTCTTATCATTAAGTTCTTTCAGCTCATTAATGCGGGCTTCTTGTACTTCGCAGTACTTCTTGTAAAGAAGGAAGGCAAAAACGCTAACGGCTATTAACAGAGCACCTGGTATACCCCAAGTCTCTATAGCAGCGTAAGCAGCAGAATCCAAGTCTTTCAACTCTGACGTAACGTTGACAGCTGGACCCCTAGCCGGTGGAGCAGAACTCATCCTGGCCTTAATTATCGCTTCTGCCGTAGCGCTGCACTCGGAACAGTACAGGGTTTCGGTCATCGTCTCCCTTTCTATGATACTTCGTAGCGCACACGAAGCTCGGCGCCGCGCACGCGCCCCGTCGTAACGCCAGAGTCTTTTTTGATCTGCATCGTGTAAAGCGCGCTTGAGTTCGGGATGTCAGCCGGCGCTTCGATTTCGACGCTGACCTCAGTCCACGCGCTAGAATTCGATTTCACCTCGGACCCCGTAACCGCCCCAACGCCCACCTCGTACAGCCTAGCGTATGTATAGAGCGAGCTGTCGCTGTCCATGATTGCGCGAAATGTGATCTTTCTATGACCAGGCGGATAGTCTGCGGGGTTGAACTCGATAAGCGGGTTGTCATCGCCAACCTGCGTCCACACAGTCGTGGCCTCTTCGCTTTTAATTAGCGGGGCTTTGCAAACCTGGTGGCTAAGCAGCAACGTCTCCGCCGTACCAGCATACGCCTTAACATGCCCATCTGGATCGCCTTGAGCCGCCTTCAGGAGTACATTGCCGCCAGCATTACTATCTCCATCACCAGCACCTCCCTCTAGAACAGCACTTTTACCTGCGGCGGAAGTCGAATCGGTAGCCTTGACAACAATCGCGTATCCTGGGGCAGAGAGGAAGCCGTACCCATTTTCATCAATCTTCGCCGTAGACGCTATCAGTGTTGAGCCGTTGTAGAACTCAACCGGACCGTCACTGCTACCCCCATCTCCACCGTGAAGCTCTAGCGTACCCCCCACTTCCGAATCCGAGGTTGTCTGTGCCCAAACCTCCAGAGGGTCTCCAGCCCCAGAGTTCGTGTCTTCGTGTTTGATCGTTGGCGTGGTATGCGAGGAGTCGAATGTGATGTCGTATGCGTTCGCTATGTTCTTAACATAGAAAGTGTTCCACGACACGCTGTCGCTACCGAGGTAGCCGTTGCCGTCGGCTGGTGGCCAGAAGGTGGAGTCCGTCTCCATCTTTATCGAGCCGTCGTTTCGGACGGTGTAATGCTGAGTGGAGTTCGTAAACAGCTGTATTTCGCCGCTAGATCCCGTGGATTCTATTACGCTGTTTGTTCCACTGGCATATATTCGCGTATGCTCTGTTCCGGCATTGGTGGAAACGCGTAGAGTCGTCGTCTTAAACTCGGTGTAGTCGGTGGTTCCCTGTGTTGTAAACTCAAACAGTCCGTTGGTAGCACCGTGCTCAAATGCGTATGTGGTCTGAGCTGATCCGGTGGTGAACGAGTTCTTGCTAGATCCGCCGCGCTCGAACGAGGTATGAGTAACACTGCCTGGGCGGATATATACAGGCTTGCCGCCCCAGCCAGATGCGGCGTCCGGTGTTTCTAGCGTAATCGAGCCGGCCGATTGCTTGGTACTGTCACCCGCGGTGATGACAACGTTACCACCGTCTCCACCTGCCGCGCCGGAGCTAGTTTGACTGCCAGCGTTGAGCAACAGATCTCCAGCATCGTACGAGCCACCGTCGCCAGAGTTAGACTGAGCCTCAATGGTCAGATGTGTTGCAACACCAGTCGTCAACGCCCCGTGGGTGATGGTCGGTGTATTGACAGCATCATCCCAGGTAATGGCCGTTGATGAGATGTCGATGATGTCATCGGTACCGATGTTGATGTCTAGGCCGACGCCTGGCCACAGCTGGATGTAGTCCGCTCTTGTGCTTCCTGTCGCAGAGCCGATTACGACATCGTCCCCGTCGTTCAGGTGGATGCCCTGAAGATCGTAACCAGACATCCTGAACGTGACGCCAAGATTTTCCCCCTGTGGCAGTCTTACAAGACCGGAGCCGGGCAAGGCGGTTCCCGTGGCGGTGCCTAGCGCAAGCGCGCCATGGCCGCGAAGAATCAGCCCTGTCGTGTCAGCGCCAACCGAAGAAGCACCAGCAACCAGAATGTCAGTTGTAGTGGTCAGGTACGCAAATCCTGTGTCCTGCGTAAATAGCCCGGTGCTCCTTGGATTGAATGTCCCGGTTGCGTCCGTCATCTCGAACGACGAACCATCATAGCCAATTCCGCCAGCTGCAGGTGAGCCTCCAAGCTGCGTATTGAACACAAGATGGAAGTTGTAGAAGCTGGCCCACTGGGTCACACCCTCATCCCCGCACAACGTAACTTTCGGCGTTCCGCTCGTTCCGCTGCCCGCGCCAATGACCACATCCCCACCTTCTCCGGAAGACGTTGTCTGACCGGCGAGTGTCAGATCGACACCATTACCACTTGACTTATCGGTGAAGTCGATCTTTGCACTGGTTACAGTATTGGCGAACTCCAGGCCGGTTGCTCCGTCATAGTCGACGTTGACGGTTAGTGCAGGGTTGCTGCTGTCATTGCCGAATACGGCATAAAACGGAACGTTCAGGTACAGATAATTTCCACTGACGTCTAGGTGCAGACTGTCTGTAGACTCTATGTGAGAAACGCCGGTTCCCTTCAAATATGGGTTGCTAGAGCTTCTGTACGCACGCCATATTTCACTGCTTGCGCTGTGTAGGACAATCTGTCCGTCTGTTGATCCATTGCCAGAATAGACGTTTACATCGCCCGCGGTGGTTGTTGCCCCACCAGCATACAAGTTCAGATCTCCACCAGTGCCGCTAGTTGACGTTTGCGCCTTGATGGACATGTCGGCGCCGTCGTCGGCTTTCTGGGCTTGCTCGATGAGCACACCACCTGTGTATAAATTGCTGAACTGTTGTGTGGCAACCTGGGAGCTTGTGTAAAAATCGACAAGAGCAGTGATGCCATTGTCCACATACAGCCCAATTTTCGGCGTCCCCGTTGTGCCAGCACCGGAGGCGATGATTATATCGCCGCCTTCGCCAGAGGAGGTGTCCTGTGCGTGAATAGTGAGATTGGCAGCTGTACTGCTGTTGCTGTCAATGCAAATCGTAGCCCCGGAAACAGACGTATCAAACTGCCACTTGTTTACTGTAGACTCCGACGGATAGAGCACAGTAGACGAGCGCGTCCATTCAAGTGTCGGAATAGAGCCAGTAGCGATGTCGACAAACGACGCACCGTTAAGCGACAGCTGCCCCTTGTTGGTTCCTTGGTTGTAGCGCAGTCGCATGCCACCAGACGGACCATTGTCGCATGCCGATCCGGCATCGAAGTCCAAGGCGGCTGCATTGGTACTGGGGTTGCCAATGAGCACAGAGCCGTCGGCCCCTGTGCCGTCTTTTGCTCCGGGAGTAAGAGCGATGCTTCCGCCGTCGCCGTTTCCGCTTGCAACAGCATCCGCAGCTTCTATAGAAACAGAAGGACCATTCGTGTCCCCTGCCGTATTAAAAGCAGCTAAGTTCAAATCGCCGCCAAGAGAGACGAGGGAATAGTCATAATCCGCGTCTCCACCAACATTTACTACACCAAACCCAGAAAATAGGGCGGCACTAGAGTTCTTGGTTATGGGAGAAGCAACATAAGCCCCCAAATACGCAGTGCTGTCATCACTGGCATGTCCTTGTGGAGAAGCGGACATAGCAGACCACATATGGCCAGCTGTAGTTGCACCATCTCTTGTAGTTGCTATATTTATTACTGCTGTTAAATTAGCGTCTGCCACTTCCGCCGTAGCATATATGGCGGGAACAGTTAAGTCCACGCCATCAAATAATGCGCCACCACTGACACGCAAAATCTCACCATTTCCAGACAAAGCACTATTACCAACAACACCTTGAGTAGCTAAAAACTCTCCAGAATTCGCCGATGGATCGGTCCCAATTCCAATCGAATCTATTCTAAGAGAGTCAGAAGATTCATTGTGAAGTTCGTGTTCGCCAGTAACAATGGTGAGATATCTGCGTTGTGCCAATGTATTTTCTCCGTTTTATAACTCTATTTGAATCCTACACTTTACCATTAATTATAGAGCAACAACAACTTTGGGTCTTAACAATACCTCGCAGGTTTTGCTGGCGTCATAATTAGAATTATCCAAACAAATTCCAACCTCTGCCACATATTGACCTGCGGTTGTTGGGGCTGTGGCTGTTAACTTGCCAGCTCCAGTTCCAGTATCTGCGGTTCCTAAGGCTAGATATACAGGATCACCAGCTGATGGAGAACCACCGTCAGTTGTAAACTTTGCGTTTTCTACAACACCACCAACAGTCATGCTGCTAGCAGTGCCTTCATTAGCGCCAAACATATAAGATTTTGCTTCTGTAGTTGCATCAGTTTTAGTCATAGTGCCATTAGCGCTTACATAACCAAAATCACCATCAGCTAATCCGGTAGTTGTTAAACCAGCAACAACAACTTGGCTACTAGAAAGACCACTATGTGTATGTAATGCATCGGCATTCGAACCATCAGTTAATGTATTCAAATTGGTACCAGTTACACCGGCCGTACATTGAACAGCGCCAACTGTCAAGCTGGTGCCGCCAGGAATTTCTGCAGTACCATTTGCCAAATCAACAAGCCCACTACCTAAAAACTCATAATCGGGATTGCTTGTGGCATTACCAAACTCAACCTTTTCAGAAGAATCTGTTGTGGTAATATCAATATACGCATTGCCACCTTCTTGTACTAGAAGTGCATCGCCCAAATTGTCCGCAACAGTAATTGTTACGGTTTGAGAGGCGTCCATATCCAAGGCAAAAGTACCAGTAGGATCCAAATCGATATTAGATCCTGTCATGGTAATTGCATCGCCACTTATAGTTAAACCAGCGGCTGCAGTCAAAGCAGCTGTAGTAACATCTAAACCATTAGTAGCATCAACATTACCAGCAAATGTTACTTGACCAGTTCCTAATTGACTTAAATCGGGATTAGTTGAGGCATTACCTAAGTTTATTGCTTCTGAGTCAGTAGTTGTGGTAACATCTATATATGCATTTGCACCTTCTTGTAATAGGAATGCATCAGCCAAATCATCAGCAACAGTAATTGTTGCAGTTTGTGCCGCATCCATATCTAAAGCAAAAGTACCAGTTGGATCTAAATCGATATTAGATCCTGTCATGGTAATTGCATCACCACTAACAGTCAATCCAGCAGCTGCGGTCAAAGCGGCTGTGGTGACATCCAAACCGTTGGTAGCATCAACATTACCAGCAAATGTTACTTGACCAGTTCCTAATTGACTTAAATCGGGATTAGTTGTAGCATTACCAATGTTTATTGCCTCAGAATCATTGGTTGTGGTGATGCTAAAGTACGCATTTCCGCCTTCTTGTAATAGAAAGGAATTAGCCAAATCATCAGCAACAGTAATTGTTACAGTTTGAGAGGCATCCATATCTAATGCAAAAGTACCAGTAGGATCTAGATCAATATTAGATCCTGTCATAGCCATTGAAGATGTGAACGTTGCAGCACCTCCAACAGTAACATCTCCAGTAGATGTCTTAAACGTACCACTAGAGCCAGAAAAGTCAAAATCAGCAGCGCCACCTGCTGATGCTAAATTTATGCCAGATGCTATAGAAATTGCAGCATTAGCAGTTAATGTTAAGTCAGATCCGCTTGAGGCTGAAATCTGAGTTCCAGCTTCAATACCGTCTGATGTAGAAAGTTGAATAACTTTCCCGCCACTAATATAAATTGGACGATAGTCAGTCATTTTTTTTGCTCCTCAGTTGTTTTAAAAAAGTAAGATTATATTCCTCCTTTAAATATTATTTTTTTTATTTTCTTAAAACAGAGACAGTCGACTTCCCCGAAAATCTTAATAAAATTCGTTAACAGACTAAAACGTTTATATTCGGCCCCCACGCTCCAAATAAAATAGTAATATTTAGCATTTCGTTTTTATGTTAAATTATTAGTTAAATTAGTTGTACATCATACACTAACAACTCTTTTTTGTTGCAAAAGAATTTTACATGTTTTAGATCCCGCGTAATTACCATTGCTTATACAAATACCAACTTCAGCAACAAAATTTCCTGCACCGGCTCCGCTACCTTGTCCGGTTGGTGCGGTTGCTGTTAATTTGCCGGTTGCATTTGCTTCTTCATCTGAGGATGCCAAATAAACTGGAGCACCATTGGCCGGCTCACCACCTGTTGTTGTAAATTTTGCATTTTCAATTACACCAGAAATAGTTATAGTTCCAACAATTCCTTCGTTAGCTCCTATAGAATAAGATGATGCTTCTGTTTTTGAATCTGTTTTAGATACGATATCTGCGTCGGAAACATAACCAAAATCACCCTCTGATAGTCCTGTCGTAGTTAACCCTGATATAACATTTGCGTTTCCAATAGCTATTTCACTAAAATTACCACCATTTGTTGATACTTCAAATTTATCAGTAGCAGAATTATATCGAAGCCTGCCCATTCCTCCAGGACTAAAATCGACAGAATCACCTGGTCCAACATCAAAGAATGCGCCATTGCCAGCACCATCTTCTATAGTAATACCAACGGGGTCAATATACCCATCTACAGTGAGTTTACCTGTAATAGTAGTGTCACCTTCAACTAACGCATCACCAACAACTCTAAGGGTTTCCGCTCCAGACATTGTTGTATCGCCAATAACTACGGTCTCACTATCAGATGGGTACAATACCGTTCCGCCATCTGTCCATAATCCGAGATCAGAATATTCTGCGGCAGTCAAATGGTAATACTCGCTGCCTGTACCGCCCTGTATACCTGCCAGATCATTGTGATTTTGTACAATAGATCCGCTAAAGGAAGTTGTAAATGGCGTTAGCACTGCTGTGAAAGATGTGTCGTCCTTGTCAATAATTATCTTGCCGACCAACAAACAGAAACCACCTACAACAGGAGGTATAACGGATGGTGGTTGGGCATCGTTTGCTTGGGCCAGTAGGTAATTTCCCTGACCATAAACCACATGAACTTCATCGCCCGCAACATCTACGTATACCCAATGAACACCATATCTATTGTTAGATAACGTCGAAAGCCCAGCTGTGATATCATTATACTGAGTATTATTTATTTGAGTCTGGCCTGTCACCTTTGTCCAGCTCGTGCCAGAATCCGAAGTATAATAATAATTAAACGTATCTGCCCCAGACATATCAAATGATGGGGTTGTGGTTTTACTAAATCCAGCCCAGAAGACACCAGACGTTAGAGCAAAGTTTCTAGTACCCGTTTCGCTTATGATCATTCCACTTGTTCTATGTGCTCCCTGGTCTTCCCAAAAACGCCTAGAACATTGACCGCCCAAACTATTAAACTCAGAATTAGCAACCCAAATATGGGCCACAGTACCATCACGCCAAACCATACCAACTCGAATTCTGGTTTGGTTCCACAAATTAGTGTCAACAGTCTCCACACTAAGCTGCGGAGAGCCCCCATTATAATCGCAATAAATAAAGTTAATAGACTCATCTGTTAGGCTTAAGCTATTATTTGCGGCCCAATCTATAAATATTGTCTCGCCATATCTAGAGTCAGTAGTCTTAATTATACCAGTGCCGGCAGTAACAGCAACAGTTCCATCACCATTATCTGTAATATTTCCGCCAGTAATAACAGTAGGAGTAAACTGTTGGTTTATGGCGTCCTTAAGAGTGCTATAAGTTGATCCTGCCATATGTTGAATATCTAGATCAACATATCCAGGAGCGCCAGAACCATGAGGTACGCCACCTTCTATTACAACATTACCGCCATCACCATTGCCGCCACCTGAAGTCTGGCCACTAATAGTTATAGTAGAGCCATTACCAGTAGTATTATTAGCCTGCGTAATCGAAATATCGCCAGCTGTTGCGCCAAACTCTATCTCATTTACACTAGACGTTGATGGACTTAAAGTATCAGATGTCCTATTCCACTCTACGCTGCCTGTCGGAATTTCACCATAACTTCCACCGTTTTCTGACATCTCAAATTTATCGGTAGAGCTGTTATACCTAATCCTACCTGTTCCAGCGAGACTTGGGCTGGAATTTTCACCAGCGCCTAATTCCAAGAATGCATCGGTCGTAGCGCTCTCTATAATTACGGCTATCGGATCTAGATACCCATCTACGGTCAATTTACCATCAATCTGAACATCACCCTCAAATGTAGCAGCTCCCGTTCCGAAATTCCATGTTGGATTTCCCGTTGAAACTACTGCAGAACCAACAAAATCTACTTCGTCATCATCAACAACAATCTGTGCTGTTTCAGTTGCATCTTCTATAGAAATAGTTCCATTATTACTTCCCCCTTGGCCGGGACGTAATGTTACTGTGCCGCCATTATAGGCACCACCACCAGTGCCGTCTCCACCAAATAGAATAGCACCGCCACCATGACCATCATCAGCATCACCTCCACCAAGAACTAATAAGCCGCCATGTGAAACCGTTCCGCTAACACTTTGTGCGCGAACCCTCAACTCATTACCGGTAATTCCATTATCAGGTGATGTTATCTGGAAAATACTTGGATCAGAAACGCCAGCATCAAAATTAAGATTGTAACCAGAACCACTCGCACCTAGAAGCAACTCACTTTCTTGTAACCTCATGTATCTTGTGCCAGCTATTAAGGACTGATATGCACCACCCGTTGGAAGATTAAATTGCATATCATTTAAGGCTGTTGCGTCATTATTACCAATAATAATATTACACTGATCAGTTGCCCCTTCTCTCTCATTTGATATTAAATTGATATCAGCAGAGTCTCCAAAGTTTCTAGCAACAATCGCGCTATCACTCTCCATCCTAATTGCGCCATTACCCGGAAGTATGGTGCCTAATTCCATATGAGATTCAAATCGAACAGCCCCAGTAACACGCATCATTTCTGCGCCAGCCATTTCATTGTCACCAAGAACTAGCGTATCATTTGTCCAATCAAGTTTGGGATATAAAGTACCTGTTACAGAATCATAACTCCAATATCCATCAGAAGAGCCGCCAGTACCAATGACCTCATAAGCATTTCCCCCGAAAGATGCCAAAAGCTCTTGTGCTGTCGAATCATAAATTACTCTGCACATACCTGGGCTTGAAAGAGGAGCGGCAGTACCATCACCTATTTCCATATAAGCGCCATTACCATAATGATCTTCTATGGTTATGCCTATCGGATCTATATAACCATCTACTGTGAGCTTGCCATCAATCTGTACGTCGCCTTCAAAGTCGGCATCTCCAACCACAAGAATATCTTCTAAGAATGTTGCATTTTCATAACATTGGACGCCAGTTTCACTTACACTAAATCTTGTATCGTTATTAACGTCTAAGTGGATTTCCTTATTTAATGCGGCATAAATTACAACATCATTTACATCACCAAGATCATCGCCAAGAGTTATATTGTTATAACCATCAACAAATAATGTACGAATATCTGAAGTGCCTTGCTCGTTCCTCCAATAAACAGAATGATTATTAGTCATTCTTAATGCGCCAACAGTTGCTGGAGAACTTCCTATCTCGATAAAGTTTGTCGCATCAAAACTAGTAGCGTTTACCTCGTTACCAAATGTTGCAACACCAGTTCCAAAATTCCAGGTTGGATTAGACGGCGCCGTAACGGTATTGGTATCAGATGCAAAGGACATCATACCAGTACCATCAGATTGCTCAATAATTACGGAACCTTCTGTTGTTGAGTTACCCGCTCGCAAATGTAAGGTTCCGCCTGTTCCGGTCCCACCAGTATTAGCATTACCCGCTCGAATTAACAAATCACCACCAGTAGTATCAACATTACTAGTCATGTCTTGAGCATGAATAGTAAACAACCAACCAGTAGCAGAATCGTTAGTATCATCAAACTGCCTAAAGATAGGATTATTAACATCATTATCAAATCGCAAATCCGCCGGGCTTACCTCAACAAATGCAGATGCCAACTCAAGAATACTTGCGTTGTTTATTCTTAAGCTATGAAATGTAGATGATGGTGTATTGTAAATAATACCGGCAAGATCGGCATCCAAACTTCCAACATTTATTTGATCTGAGTTATCTAACGAAAGAACTTGAACATCATTAATTGCCGCACTAGACCACTCAATGGCCAAATTATTTTGCAGTCTAACAGCACCGACACTTGGCAACCCAGCACCAACACCAACAGCCATATAAGAGCTAAAATGCGATGATGCAAATCTAGATCCTGTCGTTCCAATTTCGCCCTGTCCATCTCCATCAGGAACAAAATCAAAATCACCTTCCATCGTAAGGTTGCCGTTACTTTCTACGGTATATCTGGCAAGACCACCTGTTTGCATTTCTATTACGCCAGAATTTCCGACAGATAGTGCAATGTTATTAAAATCTGTCGTATTTTGACCAACTATAATATTATCAGAAGCATCAAGTGTTAACACCTCTATATCAAGAGTATCAGTGCTATCACGCCAATAAAGCATTCCACCGTTTACAGAAATAATATCTGCTGGTGCCCCAATACTATCAGTTAATACGCTAGGATATACAATTCCTTCAACAGGATCTCGCTGCCAATAACTTCCGCCACCAGCAGGAGCCCACACAGCATTGCCTAAACTATCTGAAGTTAAAACATAACCATCAGAAGTTAATGATCCTGTTATTTGCAAGTCCTGCAATATAGTTTTGCCAACAACATCTAATTGTGTTGTCGGATTTGCCTGACCAATACCAACATAACCATCACCAGTTACCTTAAATGCACTTATTTCACCAGGCATTTCACAATTGATAAAGTTACCTAATGTGCCGCCCTCATTAAGTAAACGCAACATATCAGACAAACCAGAATCATATCCGCCCTCTATTTCTTCTGGTAAGACAAATATAGCACCAGCAGTATACTCAGCGTTAGTGCTTCTGGTCCCACACTCAACAATCATAGCAGAAGCGACAGAGTCAGATGCCATATTACCTTCCCATACAGAATCAATAGCAAGGCCAACAGCAAATGTATCAGACCCTATATCACCTCTTGCGCCAGCTTGAATGTGTACTGCGCCTACCTCTCCGCCACTTACAATATTATTGGGTGTAAGGTTAAATGTTACAGATGTTTCTTTATCGTCAGTAATATCAGATTCTGGCCGCTCCACATACATTACCGACTGACCAAGATCACCAACAACTTTAAATTTCTCATATCCGTCTTGAGAGAAATCACCAACTATAACATTAGCGCTAGTACCAGCTGCCGGCCACATATTATCGCCAACTTGTGTCCACAGAGAAGCTCCATATCCATCCCCACCAACATCTTGATATGGGGCACCACTATAGGATACTCGTAGTTTATTATTGTATTGGTCGTAAATTAATCTTGCAGTATCTGGAGGAGCCAAACTTGCCCCATCACCAACACCAAGTTCAAGGAAAGCATCAAATGTTGGACTCTCTATTATTACACCAATGGGATCTAAATATCCGTCAACAGTAAGTTTTCCGGTTATATAAGCATCACCATCAACTTGTAATAATTCGGTCCCAGATGGCCCACCTGTTGCGCCCGATCCTATTCCGACATAACCTGAATCTATTTCAATGGCAAAAGTGTTTGCATTTGTACCATCAAACAATTGAAATGTTTCTAAATCACGACTGAAAAACATTCTTGTAGAATTTTGATATCCAGCAGCAAAGTCTCCTGGAGCACTAGGATCGGAGGCAGAACCAACATAAGCCCAACCTAAACCACCAGCCGTTAACGATCTGGCCCCTGAGTTATTTTCAAATACAACATAATCATCATTTCCTAGGCCAGCTCTTACCACCATACTTCCGGTAGATCCGCCACCGGCACCATCTCCTAATAGAACCTCAAAATCACCACCATCAGCATTTCCGCCACCATTTGAAGCAGCATCACCTGTTTCTACAAAAATGCTAGCGCCATCAGATCGTGACCCAACAGCAGCAACAGCATTGCCAGCGCGCAATGTTATTTCACCGCCACGATAAGCTCCTGAAGCGGCCGTTCCTGGTCCGGTTTCTAATATAATATCGTAACCATAACCATCTGGAGCGCCAACGGGAACATCAGTACGAATTAACAGATCTTGCTCTAAAGCGCCAAGAGTAGTCTCATAACCAGTTCCGCCACCAGACATTGCCAAAAACGCATATGTATTGGGATCTGTTGAATATATAGCGGGAGGAGTGGCAACAAAAGCCGCCACATTACTATCAGGATCATCTCCAATTTGGGTCGCTACATCAGCACCAATTGCTCCTGCCAAACCATTTACACCCCAATAACCGTCTCTAACCATATGAGACCAAATTAGAGCCGTTTGAGTACCGTCTAAGTAACCAACAACAGATAATCCAAAGTCATTGTCTCCTAACGCTCCAGCATCTATAACTTGCTTACCATGTACAGAAAGTATTTCATCTGTAAACGGGGAAGTGTCGCCAATAACAACTATCTCGTTTTCATAATCATTTGGATATAATACATAACCATCTTTTGTCCATTTACTGACTTCAGGAAATGCGCCAGTTAAAATATCTTCATAAGAACCATGATTTGTAGACACCTGGAATGTTTCTGTAACATTGTTGTAACGCAATCTTCCTTCGTTTAGGTTTCCAACACCAGCGGCAGAACCATCAGTAAGATCCATAGCCACAGCATTTGCACCAGTAACAAATCTTGCTGCTGTTGTAATACCAGGCCCATATTGCATTCTTATATTGTTACCAGTAGGTACGTGCAAAACAACATCTCTTTGGTAAGTACTATTGCTTCCCACAAAAATATCGTCGTTAACATCTACTGTAAGTGCGCGTATATTTCCGAGACCGCCATTTTCTCTGAAGTTTATAACATCAGCATTTTCCAGTCTAATAGCGCCTGAGTCTGCGGGTGAGCCTCCTATCTCGACATAATCAGAAACATCAACACTACCGGCATTAAGCTCACCAACAACGGTAAGATCTGCTCCAAAATTAGCACTTCCAGTTCCGAATAACCACGTTGGGTTATTGGCCAAGCCGCTAATTTGATTACTGCTAAAGGATAATATGTCATCGCTAGCAACATTTTGTATTCTAATTGCGCCAGTATTAAACCCGCCGGACTGTCTTAGTATTACATCACCACCGACAGCGCTTGGGGCGTTTCCGCCATGAATTATTACATCACCGCCATCACCACTATCCAACGCGGCAGCACCACCCCAAATTTCAACAGCACCACCAACACTCAAATTACCAGTAACATCTTGACCCTTAATGGTTAGGGTTTGAGCTGTAACATCATACCCATCTTCATCAGCCTGGGTGATAACCGGATCTAAGGCGGTTGAATCAAATTCCCAATAGTTTACGCTAGCAGTTGCGGGAGTTAGAACATCGCCAGTTCTATTCCATTCACTGCTTCCTCCAGTTGCTAAATCTACAAAAGCATTTCCATTAGCTGAAAGTTGGAATTTCTGCGAAACTGCATTGTAAATAATCTTTCCCTCATCCGCAGCACTACGTGAGGCGTTTTGCCCAGCACTCAACCCAAGGTAAGCATCATTTGTCGCACTCTCTATTATTACGGCTACCGGGTCGATATAACCGTCTACAGTAAGTTTGCCTCCTATTTCCACGTCGCCTTCGAACGTTGCGGTTCCCGTACCAAAAAACTCATAATCCGGATTTGTTGTTCCCCCGAAGACAATTGATTCGGAACCAATATCTGTAAAGACCTGCATATAAAGATTTGTATCTTCCATCAACCTAAACGCATCAGATCGATCTTTTGCCACGTCTATTGTTACGACATCAGATACGCCTACCCGATCATATCCATCAACAGTTAGAATATGACCACTACCAAATAAGTGAACAATACCCGCCACTCCAATACCATTTCCGGACCCACCATAAAGCTCGACATCGCCTCCAGACTTATCAGTAGCTCCCGTTGCATCTCCGCCGGAAATTACAACATTGCCACCATCTTCCGTTGAGCTGTTTTGGCCAATAATAGATAGTGGATTGGTAAATGTATTTGTAGCAAGATGTTGAATGGTTGGAGAGGAGCCGCCAGAGAAATACAATGCCTCATTATCATTACTTATGGAGGCAAATGTAGTTCCAGAGAAATCCTTAAACACAACCTGGCTGGAATTAGTAATAATATAACCCTGAGTACCACCAACAGAATCTCCGCCTTGGATGTAAACATGACCACCACTACCCAAAATTCCAGTAGCATCACCACCACGCAACCGAATAGCACCACCATTACCCCAAGTATATCCGTCACCAGCGTTCACATTGATATCGCCACCTGTCGTATATCCACTTCCAGCATTTAGAGTTAATGGACCGCCAGAAGAATCATTGCTAGACTGTGCTGAAATTGATAATGTTTGAGCAGCACCGGAGGTTTTTGTTAGTTGTAATATGGAAGGATTCGTTGTTCCTTCTTCTATAACGACATTTCCTAACAAAGAGGTGTTTCCGACCACTCTTAATGACTCTGATCCAACAACAGCATTATCACCAATTACAACTGCGTCTGTAATATAGTTATCCGGATATAAAACACCTCCAATATATGTCCATGGAGAAGATCCTGCGTAACCATCAATGGGAGAATACGGACCGCCATTTGCAGATACTAATAATCTAGCACCAACACTATCATATATCAATCGGCATTCATTGGCACTGGAAATATCAGCATTTTCACCAGCAGATAATTGTAGGAAAGCATCATCCGTTGCACTTTCAATTATTACTGCAATAGGATCTAAATAGCCATCAACAGTCAACTTGCCGTCGATTTGTACATCACCCTCAAAGGTAGCTAATGAAGAGCCAAAATTCCATGTTGGATTGCCGGGAGATTCGACTGACGTATCATCAAACGTTACAATACTAGTACCACCAAACGGCTCACGTATTATTACCTGCCCTACCGTTGTGCCTTCTCCTGGTGTTAGATAAACATTTCCACCTATTCCAGAGACCGCGGAACTACCGGCATATAAGCCCAAATGACCACCATAACCATCGGTACCATAACCAGCCGCAAGAGTTAGATTCCCACCAGCACTACCAATAGCAGAACTGCTTTGTGCGGCTACTCTTAGGTTTTCTCCATCGCCAACTGTTGTATTATTCTGCTGTATTGTGGGCGACAATACAGATGAATCAAAATAGATATCACCACCAAAACTAGAATCACCAGATTGTACCCATAATGCATACGAATTTGTAATAGTTGCATTTGTACCTTCTGATGGGGCGCCTTCTATGGCAAACGTGGCAGCTGTAGTTAACGTGGAGGCGCCATCAAACTTATAAGTCGGAGCCTCTACAATTACCGCTCTCTGTTGAGCTAATGCCCCGGCGGCAAATTCTACATCTCGCCCTAATTCAAAACTTATATCCGATCTCTCAGTAGAAGCGGGTAATTCAACATGGGCCCCACCAATAACCCTAAATGCATTGGCGCTAGCTCCACCTGAAAATCCTGGTTGGGTAAATTGTATGCCATGCAAATTTTGGATATTCCAAGATCCGGCCTGACTAAGTGCCCAAATTTCAACCCCAGATTCTGTATGTAGCCTCATACCACCTGAAGCATTATTAAACCTCCAAATAGAGCCAAGCCCAGCACCAAAACCAAATTCAGCACATAAATTGTTGCTATCATCATCAAGCCTAATACCATAATTATCAACTGCCGCCCAGGAGTTGTTGTATATATAAACCGAACGATCTGCTACGCTGGTTTCTCCAATTAACTCAATTAGATGAGATGGGGATCCCGCACCGACCATGGATTTATTCAGGATGATATTATTATCCATCTCCAATTCGCCACCGATTTGAACACCATCGGTTGGAACAATTGGATACAAAAATCCGGTTACATCACGGCCCCAATAGCCATCTCCTGTACCAGAACCCAAGGCAACATATGCGCCACCGTCTACTGATGCCATGAATGACTTGGAAGTATTATCATAAATAATGCGCCCAGCATCAGACGGAGAAAGTGCCGCATTTTCTCCTGCATTAAATTCTAAGAAAGCATCATTTGTGGCGCTGTCAATAATTACGGCAACAGGATCCAGATAACCGTCAACTGTTAGTTTGCCATCAATTTGGACATCACCTTCAAAAGTAGATAGTCCTGAACCGAAATTGAAAGTTGGATTACTACTTGCAGTTACAGCTGTGGTGCCATTAGAAAAGTTTATATTACCACCTGCAAATGATAACCATGTAGTTCCAGCACTCTCTCTTATAAGAACAGATCCTTCAGTGTCGCCAGCCCCAGCCTGAATAACAACACTTCCACCAGTTGATCCGCCACCAAAAGCCGCAGAGCCGCCTAGAATATTAAGGTTTCCTCCTGTGCCTGAATTTAGTGTTGTTCCTTGTGCCCTGACAGTCAATGAAGAAGTATAACCATCAGAATCTTCATGATAAATAGTTGGGGTACTTATGCTCTTATCGAATCTGAATAATGGATCTCCAATTTCTACCCCATTTACATTCACTGTAATGATGGGTGTAATTGCGTCTGTTATAACAACAGAACCTGCTATATTTCCATTTCCAGGCTCCAAATATAAAGAACCACCAGCAGCCCCACCACCGCCGGGGCAATTCTGGGCTTGGACAGTAAGGTTTTGACCAGTTACACCTGGTGTTATATCTTGGTCTTGATATATGATTGGTGAGCTTGTCGAACTATCAAAAACCAACTGACGTGGATTTAATATTATATAGTTAGACGCCACCTCAACCATATCCGAGCTATTAATTTGCATTCTTAGCTCGTTACCAGTTGGAACATTTAATACGACATCTCTTTGGGAACCACCCGTACTTCCAATTAATACATCATTATTAGAATCAACGAATAACCCCCTAATATCTCCAGTACCCAAGGTGTTATTCCAATAAATTCCCTCATTATTATTTAATCTAATAACTCCAATTGAAGCCGGATCTGACCCTAGAGCAATATCATCTCCGGAAAAAACAGGATACAAGAAACCAGACTCATCACGCTCCCAATATCCATCACCTCCACCACCGCCCGTCCCAATAATACGGTAAGGGCCACCATCTACAGACATCATAAATGCCTGTGTAGAATCATTATAAATTAAACGACCAGTACCAGGTCCAGATACAACAGCATTTTGTCCATCGCCAAGTTCTAAGAAAGCATCATTAGTTAGGCTTTCTATAATAATACCAATCGGATCAATATATCCATCTACTGTTAGTTTCCCGTCTATTTGTACATCAGCGTTAAACTCTGCATCTAATGTACAATTAAATAATGTCTCACTAACACTAAATATAGGAGATGCAGCAGTTGTTAGGTCTACAATTTCAAAATAATTATCTACTAACGTTCCACCTGCCTTTTCAACCTTCAATATGGTATCAACATATGATGGGTTTCCACCAATCGTTGCTGGCTGCAATATATGTTCAACTATAAAGGTACCATCAGAATCTACTTTACCACCAGATAATTTCAACCCAATACCACTGGCCCCAGCCGTCCAACTACCATCGCTTTCTGCATTTACATCTAAAGCAATACCTGTGCTACCGGCGTTGTTGGCTCCAATTCCTCCCAAAATTCTTACAACCTGGCATGTATCCCCGGCTAAAATATCGCCCCTTGCCTGTACATCAATGGCAATTTGTGAAGACGCACAAGTACTGCCCGGCCTTATAAATGTAGCCATAGGTTGTCCGGCAACGCCATCTACTCTAAGAGTTTCATTTCCAGCCATTCCCGAGGCATTAACAGCTAACGCACCTTCTATAACGGCATTGTTTGCTACCCTTAATTGTTCTGGTCCTGCAGGAATTGTTGCTCCGCCACCTACCCCAATATAACCACCATTTGTATCTGCTTCTAATGTAATTTGCTGATTGCCAAGCAAATCCGTCATCATCAGACGCATTTCCGAAGCATCATAATACAGATAATTGTACCCATCTCCTGCTGCCAAATCTCCGGCGCCACTCGCCACATATATTTGGCCCAAATTAAAATATCCAGGAGAACCAAGAACAGCTATCTTTGTTGTTCCATCATTTTCTGTAAGCTCCAACATATTATTGTTTGTAGTTGGAGAATTGGCTATATGAAATACACCACCTAAAGCACCGACACCATCTCCGGCGCCTAATTTTACATAAAAACCACCACCCATTGCGGGGGTTGTTCCATCGCCACTCGCACCACCACCAAGCTCTACTTCAACATGGCCACCATCTGCCGCATAACCAAACCCAGAAGCTGATCCGTTTCCAGTTATTATATCTAAATTCGATCCATTATAAGCACTATTTGGATTTGCCGCATTAGAACTTCCTGGATTTATAATAATATCCCCAGCATATCCATCCATAGGTGTCGTAGTTGCCAGTTGAATATGTGGAGAGTGAAGACCACCAGAAGGAGATCTTGCAGCAACTATGTTAAGATTTTGATCTACAGATAATAGTGCAAATGTATACGAATCAAATGAGCTATCATTTCCAAAAAGTGTAAAAGCAGAAGACCATGCTGCAGGATTTCCAATTTCAGGCACATCTGCAGTAAACGCAGAAGTTAAAGAGTCAACATGATCGCTTGGTATGCTGGTTACTTCTGTTTTATAGCCGTGAACTGCCTCATAAGGGCCTAGTCCGGAAAATCGCTGCATCTCTACATTTACTACGGTTGCGTCATCAAAATCACACCAACCACTAACAATTACAGCATCTTCTTGTCCTGGTTGACCTTCTAATAATGTAAGTCCCTGAACTCGTAATTTTTCACCATCCCCAGTAACATCTGTCCCGCCGATTACTACATCGTAATTTGTATTTTGTGGATATAATATGTACCCATCACTTAAGCTCCAATAACCATCACCAGATGGTCCTCCCCCACCAATTGGCAACCAACCGCCAGTAATTGGAGTAGAAGCTTCCCAAGATTGAGACAGATTATTATAACGAATTCTCCCAAAACTATCACCAGGACCTACGGGAGCAACACCACTACCATCATAAGCCTCATAATATGCACCATCACCAGCACCAATAGTATCTAATATAGATACGGAAATTGGATCTAGAGCGCCAACCACAGTTAGTTTTCCACCTATATACGCATCTCCAACAACACTTAATTGTTCAGATCCAAACGGCCCGACTGTTCCCAACCCCAAAAATCCACCATTTACATTTGCGGACAAAACCGCTGTGGCCACTCCATTACCACTAAATAGATTTATAGCACCTTCGGATTGATCGTAAAATAACCTAGCATAACCATCTATACCAGAAGAAAAATCACCCAAATCTGTTGGATCTGTTGCCGACCCTATTTCTACCCAACCTTCTACACCCGCAGAAAATACAGGATAGCCATCAGTAGTTTGCATTCTAACAAACTCACCAATATGACCCTCAGCAGCTTGCATTACAACCGCGCCACCAAAACCAGCACCAGCACCTTCACCGGGATGGAAGTATATAGACCCACCATCAGCGCCTATATTACCACTTGTAGCATCTCCGCCAAAGAGATATAACCCACCACCATCAGCATCAAATAAGCCATTAACAGCCCCATGTCCAGCCACCAATGACAAATCACCACCAACATACCCACCAGGCAATGATGCATTACCGTTAGATGCAGTAATGAAAAAAGATGTGCCAGGAACACCATCACCAATTGTCTCCGAACTTAATCTAAACGTGCTCTGTGCAAAACCAACAATATCTATTGTGTCCGGAGATGATGAATAAGTACTACAATACGGACCTCCAACAGTAGATTCTACAGTAAATCGGCCGTGTCGATCATAATCATCCGACTCTCCCAAAGAAACAATAACACCACCACCAAAACCGGAGCCACCAGCAGCAGCACTTCCACACAATATATTAACATTACCACCAGATCCGCCAGAGCCACCAATCTGATACCCATCACCAGTATGAAGCCAAATATTTCCACCATCGAAACCACTAGGGCCAAAATCATAAGTTGCATTACTGGCAAATAATGCCAAGCTAGCTCCTGGCCCGTTTGTTGTGTTTGTATCGGCATGAATTTCAAATTGAGCATTAGATAAATTAGGATCTAATCCGCCATTTAGTCTGGTAGAATAACCATCAAAATCTACTCTAACATATTTGTTCATAACTGGATCATTTATGATAAATTCTCCAGTTCGACCGCCAATGCCGTCACCATAGCCCATATTAAACTGTACACCACCACCAGTAGCTGGATCGCCATTAGTGCTACTCGCATTGCCGCACAAAAAATACATAAGCGGGCCATCTATAGCCGCTGCACTTGATGATGAATCTCCGGTTTGAAATAATAATGCTCCACCAGCAAGTGCAGTACCAGGAGGAGCACCAGCTGCATCGGCACTACCTGTTTGCATAGAAATGACACCACCAACACCATTCGAAACACCACTGGCGGCAAATACTGCCACATTAGGACCATCACCAGGTCCAGAAAATATTCTATCACATGACAAATTTAAATCATGATCAAGAGCCACAACAGTTCCCTGATAATAATTACCAGAAGCACTATCTCCAAATACAACTATGGCACCTGATGGTGGATTTGAATCATTTATAGTTGGAGCATCAAACAAAATTCCAGCCATAGCTGAAGATGGATGATCTCCCAAGACATTTTCTGCGCCAACTTTAATAGCGGAAACAATTTCTCCGGGACCTAATGGATTGATCCTTTGTATCGAAGCCTCAATAACAGAAACATTTCCATTATCGCAATTAGCCTCAACCAATAACGCATCAGAAAAAGGCGGCAATGAACCACCATCCATAAATGATCTTCCACTAACGTAGAATACTTCACCACCACCTGACGTTGCGATATCTCCGATAGCCACATTATACGCCACGTCTATTGGATGAATATCGGTACCATTCAACGACCAATAACTATAACCATCATAACCGTCGCCAGTTGGAGGTGCCCAACGTACAATCCCAAATGCATCCGAGGTTAACACATAACCCGGCATCGCCCCGTCAATTAAAAAATATCTTCCATCAGCTGTTATTCCAGAATAGGTTGTGGCCGTTTCATCCGTAAAGGTTACAAGGTCTCTTGTCTGTCCTGCAAACCCCCTCACTGCAAGAAGCTGCTGATCAGATGCTCTAGCCTCTAAAACAACTTTTCCATGGTCTCCTGCAGGAAATCCAACTTCAGAAAGACCAGGTCGAACAAGCAAATTACCACCATATGTATCCGGTGTAGAACCATAAGAATCTCCAAGCGCAAAAATGGCATCTCCACCAGACTGTTCATAACCATCACCAGTTTGAACCAAAAAATAACGACCATAACCATCAAAACCAGTAATAGTAGTAATAACACAGTTGGTATCTAGACAAAATAAGGTAGAATCCCAATCATCACCAGTAACAGGATTTCCTGAAGCAACAAAAGCTGCTGCGTGTGCATGTCCAAATGGGCTTCTAACAGGCTCTATCGCAGCAAAACCACCAATAAGCGTTGTATCTATATCGCCAGCATGTTCTTCAGCCTGAGCAAAATAACATACCAATCCGCTGCTTGAATCTACCATCGGAGCGGGACGGTCCATTGTGGCGGAAACCACACCAGTATTTACAACTCCAGGGCCAAAACTTGTTATAAAAGATATTGGTGGTGGACCGGGAACATCTAGATCCGCCGTAACACCCAAATTTAGACCAGAATCACGATCTCCACTAATTATAACCACATCGTTTTGATCATAACCGTCTATTAGTCTAATTTCTGGGATGCTTCTATTATATATGAAACCATTCGCCATTATTCATCTCGCTATATGTGTATTATTACTAAAAAGCAATTTATTAGGTAAAATTGGATAGTTCAATACCTACAGCAATGCAAAATTAGGCGTTGGATAGCTCAAATTTTTGTTATTATTACTTAATTTTAATGTGCAAATTTTATAATGTTTGCATAGGCCACCAAGAAAATGTAAATCTAGAGCCAGCTTGGAAAAAACCAACAGGATCCGTAATAATTTCCAATGAGGTTATTTCAGACCCAACATCTGATTGCAGCATTCGTAAATATGAATGTTGTGTAGTAGAAAACAACACCCCATCATCCCACTGCATAACTCCCGCCCTAGTGTTGGCCACAATATATTCAATATCTCTACCTACCCACACCCAAGTTTGGAACCATCCTTCGTGTACATCTCCAAAATCTCCATCCCAACCATGAACAATAGCATTTCTATTTCCTGAATATTGAGTATCACCCGGAGTACCATATGTGTCTTCAATAATATAATGACTATTACCTAATGCTGGTCCTGTACCATTTACTCCCAAATAAATCAAATAATCCAATGAAGGAGCCTGTTGTAATCCCAGATACATCCCTGTTATGCAAAAAGCACCAGCACGATCTCCAACAACAGGACCATAACCCACAGAATTCGTAGGGGCAGATACACGTATTGTTTCTATTTGAGCCATAGACTCATCAATATGTATAAGATCGCGATTTGCTGAATGAATGTATGCTTGTGGGCGCCCAGTTGCAGTATCCATACCCAAATCACCAGCTTGTAAGGCATTTTGACTGCCAGACCATCTTAAAACATCAAATCCCGCACTAGGGGAGGAAGTAATAGTATTTTCGCCAGCTTGCAAGGTTTGAAATGCGCCGCAAACAATACATCGCTTACATCTTTGCCAAGGCCATAACCAAAAATGTCTTCCAATTTTTTTACACAATGATTTTTTCATTATTTCCTCAAAATTACGGCAAATCTTTCATCGGCCAATATGCAAGAGTAAACCTTGAACCAGGCTCAAAATACGCTCCAATATTACCATCCACCGATATTGTGTTGATTTGATCTGCTTCTATGCGCAAAAATGAATGCGATGTAACGATATAAATTTGACCATCCACCCACTCACTATGACCAGACAAAGTATTTATAAAAATCCAATCATATGACTTTAATGCCCAAATCCAAGACTGAAACCATCCCTCCCTAATTGAACTGTCAAAATTTCTTACCCACATAATGGGATGAGCTGTAGTGCCAGATGTATGATCTTCAACAACGCCACCAACATTAGTATTATAAAGCGTCCTCTCTATTCTATATTGCTCATTAACAGTTGGAGCATTTCCATTAATATCTATTTCAATCCAATGTTGAATACCAGCATTATCGCCATCAAAATTGCCAGAAAGACAATACGCAATATCGATATCGCCATCAAGCCCTGTAAAATTAATAACTTGGGACGGAACAGCCACGTTAATAGTTTCTATTTGAACCATAGCCTCATCATAATGCACTAAATCCCTACTTGCAGAACTAATATAAGATCTTGGCCTTCCGGTAACTGTGCTCATTCCAATATCACCAGCTTGAGTTGGAGATTCTGAGCTGGACCACCGCAAAACATCAGTTACCGGTGGAATATCTGGACTCCACGTTAATGAACTTTCCCCAACATGTAAATTTTTAAAAGCGCCACATAATAAACATCGTTTTGTCTGTTGCCATGGCCACATCCACAAATGTTTCCCTCTTTTTTTACAAATTCCCGTACTCATATATTTCCTAGAGTGCCTTCATAGGCCACCAAGCTGCAGTAAATCTTGATCCTATTTGAAAAAAATCATTGGCATTTCCGGCTATTTCTATTAAATTAAAGTCTTCTATAACTTGTATTCTAGTATAAGCATGCGATGTTACTATATATTCTGCCGCTTCATATATTTCTGTATGACCAGATTGTGTTGTAATTGTCAGCCAATCTCTTTGATCATCAACCCAAAAAAAAGACTGAAACCATCCTTCATGTCGCTCACCAGAATCTATTGAATTCATATACATAATACCATGACCATTATGACCTACATGATCTTCTCCAGTTCCTACGCCTATTCGATATCTTGTACGCTCTATAACTGCAAAATCATTAGCTCCAACGACATATGTAGATGGGCGCATTTCTATATAAACCGGAAACCCACTATTTACACCAATAAAAGCCCCACTAATAGAAACCGCAACATCTTTAGAACTATCTACTGCCAAATATACGCTATGTTGTGGGGCGGATAATCTTTGTGTTTCATATTGGGCCATAGACTCATCAGCGTGTATGAGATCGCGATTATCCGAATGCATATATGCTTGAGGTCGGCCTAAATTAGTGTCCATACCAATATCACCCTCGTTTAAAGATGACTGTGATATTGACCAGCGTAAAACATCAGTAACTGGAGGAATGTCAGGACTGGCTGTAATGGTATTTTCACCTACTTTAAGATTTTTTACGGCACCACAAACAGCACACCTTTTTGTGTGTTGCCAAGGCCATAGCCAAAAATGTCTTCCTATTTTTTTACAAACGGTATTGTCCATAGTTTTATCACAACTTTACTAACTTGTTTCATAAGATACACGCATTTCTGCGTTTTCTACCTCTCCAGTAATATCGCCAGTTACCTTAGCTTGTACACGATATATTTGAGAACTATTCTGGATATCTGTTCCAACATCTAATGTTACCTCAACATATGTTAAAGAATCTGATGTTGTTGTTATTTCCGTACCAGATAATGTAGCTCCACCAACTTCTCGTAAGCGTAAGTGAACAATATCGCTAGCAGAACCACCTACTCTCTTAAACACAGCTCCAAATTTAACAACTCGTTTAGCTGATGGGAAGTCGGTAGGATCGAACTCAATGACACCAGCCTCGTCTCCCAAATTTGCCCAACTAGAACCTGAAATACTTACAAGTTTAGCAATTAATGTTTGTCTAGTATGCGATCCAATTGGAAGAGTGCGCGTTCCACCAGATTGACACTCAACATAACCATTATCTCCGGTTCCATCTCCGCGACCACCATCAATAATAGCATTTCCGCCATCGGCATTTGTAAATGTAGTTGTACCTCCTTGTAGGTATATATCATCACCATTAGCGGATGAAGTTCCTGCAGGTCTAATAATAGAATCGTTAGATCTATTAAACTCTAATACATATTCACCAGTCCCGTCCTCAGTGAATGACGCCACCTTTGTAGAATCTATACTAAAATCTATTGTCCCAGCAGCTCCACTTGCCCCGGGTGTTCCTGTTGTTATATTAACATCACCGCCAGATCCAGTCCCTTGACCATTACCACCTTCAATTGTAATACTTCCACCAGCGTAATCTCCACCACCAGTAACGCTTTGAGCCTTAATGCCCATAGACCAAGCAGCATTACCTGTTCTATCATTTTGAGTAATATTTGGTCCAAAATCATCATCGAAATGTAAATCCGCACCTAACTCAACAGATGTAGAAGAATCACCGATAACAACATCATCAGTAGCATTAGTAGAAACAAGTAGTATATTTGCGGAATTTCCAGAATTTCTACCATATATGCCGGTATTATTAGAAAGTCTAACTGCGCCAGCATCAGCAAGATTTGAGGCACCAATTGCGGCATAAGCGCTTAAATTAGCATTATTAAACTTAGAAGATGCTGTTCCTATTTGACCATGAGTACTTGTAGCAGGAACAAAATCATAATCATCTTCCATGGTAAGTTGACCGGTGGCTTCAAATGTGTATAACTCTGCACCCGAACTATCTTGTATTTCTATCGGCCCAGCCGCACCGGCACTCCATCCTGCAGCCTGTTTTAATGCCAACATTCCTCCGGTACTACCACCACTAGATGCATCTTGAGCTTTAATTGTAAGCATAGCTCCAGAAGAACTAAATGCGGGATTTTCTTCTTGAGTTATTACAACATCCCCAGCATTAACATCAAAGCGCCATGTATTTACCGATGATGTAGATGGTTCTAAAACATCACTTGAACGAGTCCACTCTATAGAGCCTGTTGGAATTTCTTGATAAGAACTTCCATCTACAGACATTTCAAATCTACTATTGGAAGCATTATAAACTATCCGGCCCTCATCAGATGAACTCACATCTGCAGCTTGACCGTCAGCCATTTGTATAAAAGCACCATCGCCAGTATAATCTTCTAGGATAATTCCAATAGGATCAATATATCCATCAACAGTAAGTTTACCATCAATATATACATCGCTATTAAATTTCGCATCTCCAACAACCCTTAAATTGTAACCATCAGCATCTGTTCCACCAATTACAACATCCTCATTATTTGCGGGATAAAGAGTATTTCCAGCATCTTCCCAAGCCGTTGCACCAGCAGGAAGACCTAAAATAGATGTTGCACCAGTCATATCAATGGTGGTACCATCAATAACCATAATATCAGCGCCTGGATTCCCCAATCTAGCTGCCGCGGGCTGAGTAAATCTAATCTTTCCTGTATAGTAGCCATTTCCTTGACATAAAACAACATCTCCACCAGTTTCAGCCTCACTTGGACCAGTATCAGATAGTCCGCCATAAATAACTACATCGCCACCTATTCCACCACCATAACCAGTATCGCCTCCTGCTGCCAATTTAAGCCACCCAGAAGTTCCATCTGTAATTCTGTCGGTCTGAGCAATTATTGTAAAGTCTCTTCTAGCAATAGATGTTGTGTTATCCTCTTGATAAACATAAGGACCACCAGGAGGAGTACCAATATTATCTGCCCAATAAAGCTCATCATCCTGCATCTCAAATTTAGATGTAGAATAATTTATTCCACCAGACAACCAAACTTCACCAGCTTGAATTACAACATCTGCAGGTCCTGTTGGCCCTGTGCCTCCAAGAACAACCTGATCAGATAAATCAAACTGTAATAATTGAACATTTGCCGAACCAGAATCAATAGAATAAAGCCCATTATTACCACCTCGCGCCAATCTTATTGATCCTACAGTTGGAAACGTTGCACTAGCTCCAAAAGCTGAATCACCATATACGTAGAATCTTTCAGTACCTACCATGGCATTCGTACCAATAACAACATCATCAGTTGCATGAGTCGTAGGATAGATAACGCCAGCATTTTCAGACCACGGAGAAGTACTAGCCCCACCTATTGGTTCATAAGGATTAGCATTGGCTGACATTTCCCATCTTTGCTCTGCTTGATTATATCGAATTCTACCCTCATCGGATGAACTTATACCAGCACCTGAACCATCCTTCATCTCGAAAAACGCCCCATCACCAAAAACCTTATCTTCGATAATTACAGCTGGAGGATCTAAATAACCATCAACAGTTAGTTTCCCAGATATATCTACATCGCCACCAAATGACCACGTATTACTATTTGTTACAACACCATACCCATCATGCCATAATTGAGATCCCGAAGAAATATCAGATCCCAAATGTATAGGAACATTATCTGGAAGTAACAAGCCAATATCATAATCAATCCCGAATGGAAGACATGCAAAGCCTATTATATTTGCATCTGATGGTGTATTTAATGGCAAAGCCCCATAAACTACAATAGCTGAATCTGAGGAGTCGCCCACATAACCATCAACACCACCTCCCCAAACAGTAAATACATTTCCACCAGTTAGCGGGGCAGATCTTGTAACTGTTAAACTTGCAATAGATATAAAATTGGCATCACCTACTGTGGCATAAAACTGAAAAGCATCATTCGTTTCACTTACAACGTTAGAATTGAATTCTAGATGATGGCTTGCCGAATTATGATAAAGCCGGATATCCTGTGTAGTACCAAATACTATCTCTTGATCATCCGATAAGTATATACTACCCCACTCGTCACCACCACCAGAAATGCCCAAGTTGCTTAATGTGCCCGGGGCATTTATAGGAACAATATCACCACACCCTACAGAAATATCATCAGCAACATCAAAAATAATATTGTAACCATCGCTAATTTCAAAATAGCCAGCTGATTGACCGGGCGACCCTTGAATAGTAAACGGTACTGCTCCGGCATCAACATTCTCTACAATTACAGCCCCCGCGGCTCCACCAACACCATCTCCAAGACCACCTTTTAGAATAAGAAATCCGCCATCTCCAAGACCACCAGATTCCATAGATTGCGCTTGTATTGTAAGATTCGTTGCATTTCCAGGGCCGGCATTTGTTTCTTGAGTTAAGATTGGCGCCGGAACATCTTCTCCCCAAAAAACTCCACCATATCCATCAATTTCAAATATTGTGTTTTCTGTATCAGTAACAAGCTCAAGCAAAACCTCGTTTTGTACTGGACCAGCTTTAATTGTAACTGGTACATCATCAAAATCTGCCGTTTCAAAAATAGATTCCCCATAGACTCGCAATTTTTCTTGATCATATTGGGTAGATATGCCGAGCGAAACATTCCAAGAAGAATTATTAGTATATACTTGGCCACCCAGTTCTGTCCAAGGGCTAGTAGAACCCCCGGTAGATATAGCAACATAAGGATCGTTATTTGTTGAAAGTTCAAACTGATGAGATAGATCATTATATCTAATTCGACCCTCTCCTAATTGACTTCTTCCAGCAAGTTGTCCCGCACCCATCTCTAAGAACGCATCATTTCCTGCACTTTCTATAATCATTGCAACAGGATCGATATATCCATCCACCGTAAGTTTTCCGGATATATCTACATCTCCTCCGAATGTAGATAGGCTTGTGCCAAAATTAAATGTTGGATTTCCTGATGCGGTTATACTTGTGGCACTTGTTGAAAAGTTAATAACACCATCAGATCCCAGCCTAAACAACTCGCCACCAATAGATGTTTGGATTGAAGTATAACCAGGAGTATCACCAACCCCAGGAATTAAAATTACATTTCCGCCAGTAGATCCACCAGCAAGTACCGGAGCATCACCACCTAATAGCTGTAAATCTCCAGCCGTCTGATTATTTGTTGTAGTTTCTTGAGCGCTTATATATAAAGTATTTCCAGCACCAGCCGTCTCATATTGATAAATAGCAGGATCAACTACTGAGTCCTCAATAACTATTCCACCTTGAATGGCGATATCACCTACAACTCGCAACTTTTCGGTGTCAAACATAATGGAATCACCGATAGCCACGTCCCATGCAGCATAATCTGGGTATACTACTCCAGCACCCTCATTCCAAGGACCAGCCTGAGGACCAGTTGAAATACCTACATAGGGGTTACCATCCGTAGACACCTCAAACTGTTGCGTAACAATATTATACCTAATACGACCCTCATTAGGCAAACTAACATCGGCAAAATAACCATCGCCCATTTCTACGCAGGCGTCACTCGCTGCACTATCTATAAAAAGATATCCATCAATATGAACGGTTTCGTCACTTCTGATAACATCCGTACCAACAGATATTTTTTCTGGAAAAGAAACTACACCAGTTTCATGAATGATAGTACCATCAGTATTATTTTTAGTGAAACCCATTACCTATTGTCTCCATTAATATATTCCCACACATTAGCGTCACTAATTCTGATACATAAATTGGAAATTAATAAACAATTTCCATTGTATCTATTCTTGCTGCCCATATAATGACTTTTGCGTTCTCGCCAACAACTTCTATTTTAAGAGCGCCATTTACTACATCGGCGCTTATATCTACATCCCAGTCCGCATCATCGGTATGAACAATAGTTTTTTGATAATCATCCAAAACAGTTGTTCCCACTCCGCTATCGCGATGAATATTTCCTTCAAACATAAATGTAGCGTTTTCGCCATTTGAATCAACTCTTCTGGCAGAAACTAACAAAGAAAACGAACAATTAGAATTATCTTGTATAACCACCCTATCTGCGAGATTAACTAAAAGTTCGGTTGGGGTTGTATCGGTTGTCTGACCAATAGCCACCAAGCTTCTAGCAGGCGCCATATCATAATAACCATCTATAACTAATTTGCCCTCTACTTCCAAATCAGACTCAACAAGAACGTTACCTTCAAAGGTAGCGTTTCCGGATCCAAACTCCCAGGTTGGATTACCATCCGCTATAACAGACAGACCTGTAAAATTAACTAAATCATTACCTATAACAATTTGATCAATACTATTAGCATCTTTTATTTGTATTTCGCCATTACTAACAGATCCAGAACCGGGAATTATTATTATATCACCACCGTCACCTGTTGCGCCCCTACCACCTTCTACTCGTGCATACCCGCCAGTACCATTCGCTGCCGTACCTCCTTTCAAAGTAGTATTACCACCAGGACCACTATTAGCGCTTTCGCCACCATATAATCTTAAATCGCCGGCCGCAGAACTACCAGCACTTGTATTTTGCGCAATAACTGTTAAAGCCTTACCCGGCGCAGAACTAGTTGGCTCAATCTTAATATATGGCTCGCCAAAAGCTGTCTCATCAAACTGCCATGTGTTTACTGATGCCGTACTGGGTTCCAAAGTATCACCAACTCTAGTCCACTCACCAGCGCTAGTATCAATAACCTGATATGCACCCCCATTAGAAGAAATTTCCCAATGTTGTGTTGATGCATTATACCTTATTCTACCTTCATTGGGATTACTAACATCAACCAGCTGACCATCAGTCATTTCTATAAAAGTATCAACCAGAGCACCACCAACAGTTACATAACCATCCACACGTAGTGTTTCATCGCCCAATAATGACGTTGTGCCTACCGTTATTTTATCTGGAAAAACAACAATACCATTTGTATGAGTTATGCTGCCAATTACATTATCTCGCTTAAATCCCATTGTTCAACCTCTTTATTTATTACATTTTTATTTTGGTAAATTTAACTGTTGCGCCCCACTTGATATTTTCACCAACATCTCCGACACAAACAATATCAAGTTCATTGTTTACAGCCTGGTTAACATCCAGATCACAGCTCCACACCCCGCCACTTTCATCACTGATCGTGGTTTTGTCCGACTCATTAACTTCTGAGGTAATACCACCATAACGCTTTGCAGAATAATAGAAATGCCACGAAGCAACATCTCCTGTTCCAGTATTTATCGCTGTTACAATAATATCAAAAGTATACGCCGAATCATCTTCAAGCACCAAATCATTATCATATTCGTCTAAGTATAATCTTACAGGATTTGCATCAGATGTCGTATTTGACATACCGAACGCTACACCACTAACTACATCGGCCGAACTATGTTCAACATTTCCATTAAGCTCTATAATGCCATTACTTCCGCCATCATAGCCATCACCAGTCTGTATTACAATATTACCACCACTATTTGCTCCATCTTCCGCAGCGCTTTGAGCAACAATAACAAGATCGGATCCGTCTCCAGAATCAGCGTCCTCCTGAACTATAACGGGCATCACATCTGGATGAAATTCTAACAATGTGTAGCTGCCATCTATCTTAAACGAAACCATATGATCTGTATTGCCGCTATACAAATCTATAGAACCATTATCTGTTCCTGGTTCAGCGGTATTTCCGCTATGAAGTATTAGATTTCCACCATCACCACCCGTTATATTTGTGGCAGCACCGGCATAAATATCTAAGTCGCCACCACTTGCTGCCGCGTCGCTTGTGGATTGTGCTCTAATTGTTAATGTTTCTGCATTTCCTGAGCTAATAGAGTCTTGATATATTGACGGACCAGTTACTGAAGACTCAAATATAATATCCCCACCAGCAGATGTATTTCCCGCTACTCTAAACACCTCTGTATCATACATAGATGCGGCGCCAATAACAACATTATCAGCAACATTTTCGGGATATAAAATGCCCAAAGGATCTCTATACCAATATCCATCACCGGTCGAACCACCACCTAATACTTGCCAACTGCCTCCAGGCACTGCAGACTCAAACTGATTTGATATATTGTTATATCGTATCCGAGCAAAGTTATCACCAATATCTGGGGCAGCTACAGCCGTACCATTGTACATCTCAAAATAGGCACCATCACCGGTTGCCTTATCTTCTATAATAACAGCCGAGGGATCTAAATATCCATCTACAGTTAATTTGCCGGGTATATATACTTCTCCGCTGCCCGCGTTAAGTATAATATCTCCATCCGTACCACCTGCACCAGCCTCTCCTGACAATATCTCTATATTACCGCCATCAAAGCCTGCAATACCACTTTGAGCCCGAATTGTTATATCACGCCCATCACCCGAAACTGATGGATTTTGTTGAGATATTAATACTCCAGAAAGATTATCATCAAACTCTATCTGTCCTAACGATGTACCATTATCTCTGCTTACTCTGAAAACTGGAGCATTACCGGCATTTATTTGAACTGCGCCATCTGCAACATTACCAAGCCCAGAAAATAGTATTAAATCGCCACCGTTAGACCCTCCAGCACCAGCGTCTTGTGCCCCAACTAGAAAATCAGCACCATCCATACCGACCGGAGCAGTGTCCTGAAAAATAACCACACCACTTGATAGCTCAGAATCAAAAACAAAATTAGCAGAATTTGGGCTTAAATTATATTCTCTCAAGACCGCGAGATCAAGCGATCCGGCTTTAAATTCAATTTGACCAGGATAACCAAAAACATTAGCCCCACCATTTCCAGATTGTATTAATACATTTCCGCCACTTCCGTTTCCATATCCATCACCAGCACTTAATGATAACTTGCCTCCATCGTGGTCCCCAGACGATAATGACTGCTGAGCCGAAATATAAAAATCAGAGCCATCTCCAGACGAACTCTGTTCTTGTAAAATATAACAATCACCAATAGAGTAATCAAACGCAACAAAACCCGCAATTGTACTATTAGAATATATCCTTGCAACAGGAAATAAGCCACATCTCAGCTCAATATCTCCACTTATGCCGCCGCCAGTTTGTTGCCCAGAAATTAATCTTAAATCACCGCCAGAACCCCCTGAAATTGCGCCAGGTTGGGCTGAAATTGTAAGATCGCAGCCATTTGCCGTACCAAATTCTTGTGCAACATAAATATTAGCAGCACTAACTCCACTATCAAAAATTATACGAGATTGTGTGCCGCCATCACTTGCAAAACTTAACAGATCAAAACTGCCCGATTTAAAGTTTATAGCTCCGTCATTATTACCAGTACCACTAGCAATATTAACACTACCGCCCGTACCACTAGTAGCTCCACCATTACCACCGAACAGATCAAGGTCCCCACCATTTGCAGCTACATCATCCGTTGTTTGTGCGCTAATTGTTAGTGCTTCAGCGCCACCAGAACTAATAGAATCTTGATATATTGACGGCCCAACAACTAGCGACTCAAATATTACATCGCCCCCAACCGCCATATCTCCTGCGGCCCTAAATACCTCTGTATCATACATGCTAGTCGCATTTACAGCCACATTATCGGCAACATTTTCGGGATATAAAACGCCAATAGGATCGCGATACCAATATCCATCTCCAACACTCCCGCCACTTACTAATGGTTTATAAGGACCGCCATCTTCAGAAACTTCCCATCTATTAGTAGTAGCATTATATATGATTCTTCCAGTACCAATATCCGAAACCTGTGCGTTTTCACCAGATTCCATTTGCAAATATGCGTCGTACCCATCTAATGAAGAAATTAATACACCACCGCCATAACCGGCACCAGAACCAGATCCTAATCTAATATTAAACAACCCACCATATGCAGACACGCCTCCATCTGATACTCCGCTGCCTGTTTGTATGCTAATTTCTCCTCCATCAGCCTCTCCACCAGGCAACGCTTCTGATGGACCAACCGCAAGTCTAATAGGTCCCCCAGAATAACTGCCAGCGCTAGTTGCATCAGCGTTTCCAGAATTTATAAACACCCCACCGCCATCGCCATTTTCGAAAGCACTAGCTGCGTGTATAAATACATGATAACCATCGCCAGGATCTCTTGTTACGGCGTTCATGGTTAGATGCTGATCCAAGGCTGTTAAAACATTACCATAAGAAATATCACCAGGTTTTGCTAAAAATGCAGATGTTATTGCTGGTACATAATCTCCATAAACGCCAGACGCAACAAATGATGCTCTTATAGCAAACGGATCATCTGCCAATAACGTCCTTATGTCGCTAGATATGCCGCAAACAAAATCTCCAGCATTTAAAGCGGCATATCGTTCCATTTTCGAGCTTATTATTGAAGAACTTGTTTGTCCTATAGACCCGGAAACCTCTAAGGCAGATTCATCAGAAAGAAGCTCTCCTCCAACATTTATCTGTCGCCCATTAACATGTAAAGACTCATCCGAAACCAAAGATGTTCCGCCGATTACTACAGAATCAGTGGCTGGGTAATTTGGATAAAGAACAGATCCGTCTCGCGTCCACTTAGAACCAAGATATCCATCATCTGTGGCAATTGGAGCATATACCGATCCGTTCTGAGAAATCATAAATCTCTGAATAGAAGCATCATAAATTATACGACCAGTGCTTCCCGGAGATGTTTCTGCATTACGACTATCATTAATTTGCAAGAAAAATTCATCATGTCCTGTGCCAGAAAGAATAACACCACCACCATATCCATATCCATCACCAGGACCAGTAACTAATTGAACATCTCCTCCGTCTACAGCACCACCACCAATACCACTGGCTGCAGCTCCAGTATACATCCTGATATCAGATCCTGCTATTGCCGCACCATCGCCAGCTGCCGAATCACCCACAATAAGATAAATAATTCCAGCCTCATGTGCGCTACCAGGAGCTGTTGCTACGGCGTCTAGGCTTTCTAATTCCAAGAAGCCCGAACTACCATCACCACTTGGATATCCTGTATTTAATCTAATAGGATAAGAACTACCAGCGCTAAACTGTGCGGTGCTAATGTTACATGACTGATTTATTGTTACCAACGCCTGGTCATAATTTTGAGTGGCACCCTCATCTCCAGTAATAACAATACCAAACATACCATTACCAGGAAGCTTGTCTGGTAAATCGGCATGGAAAGCGGCCATCCAAACTCCTGAGTCCGCCGCGTCATTAGCTAATACCGTATGATAAGCGGACATCATTTGTCCCGGAGTGGCGCCATTTGTCCGTGTGTAAGATACATCAACACCATAATTTACGCCAACAGCGCCAACCGTCTGGTCAATCAACAAACTACGACCATTTGTAACTTGTGTGTACTCTATCTCTACCTTAGAATTAGCGTCTGGCGTTATTGTTCCAACACCAAGCTGATCATCTATAAATACATCTCCGCCAAAAGTAGCTGCTGATGTACCGAAATTCCAAGTAGGATTGCCAGTTGCCGTAACAGAACCAGATCCACCACCCACCACGGTAAAGTTAATATTATCATCAAGAGCGATAATCATATTGTCTAAGGCAGCGTTTCTCAAATAAAACGCCCCCTCTGTGTCACCATCTCCCGGAGCAACAATTACATTGCCACCCGAAGACCCCATACCAGTTGTCGGGGCATTACCACCTACCAACCACAATGAACCCGCATTATATCCGTCACCAACAGTTCTTTGAGCTACTATATTTAAATCTGTACCGATCCCAGATGTTTGTCTTTGAGACAATGTTGGAGATATTGTATTAACTCCAAAATCAATATCGCCCTCCATTAAGAAATCACCACCACTAACTCTTAACTGTTCTGTACCTGGAGGATCGGAGCCACCAATAACCACCTGATCATAAACAGATGTAGGATATACAAATCCTGCTACATCGCGAGTCCATACGGAATAGGCCGTAGTAACAATATCCTCATAATCCCCAGTATTAATTGATATCTGGAACTTCTGTTCAGCATCATTATACCTAATACGACCAGTATTAGATGTAGAAATAACAGCACTTTGACCGTCGCCAAACTCCAAATATGCATCATTTAATGGGCTCTCTATAATAACAGCAATAGGATCAATCTCTCCTACTACTGTTAATTTTCCACCCACATACAAGTCGTTCTTTACATTAGCATTTGTATGAATATCAACGAGATATGGATCTACAGAAAATACCGGGCGATCATAGCCGTCCCTAAATATTACGAAATCATCTGTGGTATTTCTTGGGGTTGTAACATTAAATATACCATTACTACCACCCTCTGCGCCCTCTCCCAGCTCAATTAGAACTCCACCACCATCTATAGATGAACCGGGTGGAAATGGGCTACCGGTAATCGAGCGGGCATCACCACCTTGTAGTTGAATTCCTCCGGCAGAATACGGAGTTGTAGTACAAAAGGCACTACCACCTTGTAGTATAACATCTCCGCCATAACCGTCATAACCATCACAAGGCGCCAAGTAGATATTTGGGCCATCACCAGGACTTCCGGCCCTAATAGTAGATAATACCATTCGCTGATCTACTGACAACAACGCGGCATCATAATAATCTCCCGAACTTTCGTCACCAAATAAAACATAGGCCGCACACTGCGCATCCAAATCATATCGTTGTGGCGTTTCTGCAAAAAAGGCAAATGTACCTGATTGACCGCTATCTCCTACAATAGTTTGAGGCTGAGAAGAAATTCCAGAAACCACCTGGCCTGGTGGCGCCGGATTAACACGATCCATTTGCGCTCTAATTACACTACTAGCAATTACATCGCACTCAGCAGAAACATAAAGAGCACTATACCCGGCCTGATCAATGGCGCCACCAAAAATTGTCTGGCGTCCATGTACGGCCAGTTTCTCACCATAACCAGAAGGAAGGTTGTCACCAATTATAACATTATAGTTAAATCTGTCTGGATATAATGTGTAGCCATCTAAGGACCAATAACCGTCTCCTCCACCACCGCCACCACCAGTCATGGGAACCCAACCGCCACTTACTGGTGTAGACAGCTCAAACGATCCGGTGCTGTCATTATATCTAATTCTACCAAAGTCATCTCCAGGATTTACGACGCCGGCTAAACTTCCGTCATAAGCCTCATAATATGCGCCAGTTCCGGCAACTTTATCTTCTACGGTTACAGAAATGGGATCTAACGCACCATCTACAGTCAGTTTTCCATCAATTTGAACATTACCGCCAAATGTAGCCAATGATGTTCCAAAATTCCATATAGGATTTCCACTAGAAGTAACCTCAGCGGCTCCAAAGTCAACTAATGCGTTTGGAGAATAAGCCCCACTAGTTCTAACTAATAATCCGTATTGTCCTTGCCCATCCCGTAAATAAAGGGTGCCATCCGTGTTACTTCCTCGTCCTGGCGTTATGGTTAAATCACCGCCAGTACCATTAAGATTTAACGCATCTCCGGCGCCCAAAATCAAATCACCACCAATAGAATTTAGCCTATCTGCAATTTGTGACCTAATAGTTAACGAATTTGCAGCACCAACAAGGTCGTAATTTTCTATTGTAATTTTGGGTGAAGGGCTATACTTAGAAAACCTTAAATATTCACCGTCTATACGAACATCACCCAAAACACTTAACGACTCAGATCCGAATGGTACATCTGTACCAATACCCACAAAAGAAGTGTTACCATTTATAGTGACGGTACTAAGCCCACCACTATCATTCCAACGCATCGCACCATCTGTTTGGAAATAAATTACGCTGGACTCACCACTTATTCCGGCCGCAAAATCACCCCTATTAGCAAGACCAAATCCGCCACCAACAGAGGCCCATCCTTCTACGCCAATTTCTAATGCGGAATAACCATCTTGATTCTGAAATATAGCCATTGGGCCGGAAAAATGACCATTAGCTCCAGTAATTGTAAATCTTCCAGGATTTCCACCTATTCCTGCCGCCGAACCCAACTCAACATTACAACTACCACCATCTGCTGGAACAAAACCATCAGAAGAGGCATTACCTAATATTATCAGCAAATTTCCTGCCGCACCCGCAAAAGGACCAGTAGATGCACCATTACCGGTGTACATTTCAATATCTGCCCCGTCATAACCACCAGGAGCTGTAGATTCTCCACCACCACTGCTCAAATGTAAAGTGCCGCCATAACCATCAAAACTTCCTTGGCCGGCAGATATTCTAACATCAAAGCCATCACCAGGCGCTCTTCGTACTGATCCGATTTCTAGATCCTGATCAACCGCCGCAAGACCAACATTATAAAAATTGCCGGTATCTTGATTGCCTTCTACTACATAAGCAACTCGTACCGCTTGTGGGTTTTCTACATCCGGTTCAGCCGCAGCAAATGCCACAGAGGCAGAATAAATATTGTCCGCAGCTAAATTATTAACACGACTAGTAATGCCGGTAACGAAATAATAACCATCAAGAGGGGTCATCCTGCGTATACTAGCGTTAATTACCGCCTGATAGGATTCCTGAATATCCGCCTCAACATACAGCGCCTCTGACGATCCAGACGGAAGATTGTCACAACGTATTACTTGACGACCATATACGTATAACTTTTCGCCAGTACCTGTTACGCTATCTGTCCCAATAGTAACATCAAAATCATCATCTAATGGATGAAGAATATATCCGTCTTTAAGATCCCAATAACCGGCATAGCCATCACCACCAAAACTAACCCATCCGCCAGTATTTGGGGTAGACATTTCCCAATCTTGTGTGTAATTATTGTATCTAAGTAATCCTCTCGACTCAGAAAGTAAAACAGGAGATACATTGCTACCATCATAAGCCTCGTAAAAAGCCGAATCAAATGTAACTTTGTCCTCAATAGTTACTGAAACAGGATCGATCTCTCCAATTACGGTTAGTTTTCCCCCAATATAAGCGTCACCATCAACATTCAATTGCTCTGAACCGCTTGGACCCATAACCGCTGTAGATCCTATTCCTATATACCCACCATTAGTAAATGCGTCTAATAATATGGTTGCCTGATCAGAACTGTCAAATAGGGTTAATGATTCTTGCAGCCTAGAATAGGTCATGCGCGCATAACCGTCTGTACCTACCCAAAAATCATCACACTCTAAATAAGTATCACCAACAACGTGAAGCTTCATACCAGCTGCTGGCGTGGCCGTACCTATACCTACAGCATCATTAATGGTAGTTAATCTAACAACAACGCCATCATCCGTCCAACCAGAAGGTGCGCCACCACCAATTGGAACATAAGGAGCGCCGGCATAAGAAACCGCTAAAGAATTAAAACCAGCATGATATATTAATCTAGCCTCAGGTCCCAAAGGCCCAATCGCTTGAGATGGGGCAGCAAGTTGTCCATCTCCAAACTCAATATAACTACCAGCTGGCCCTAAATTATCCTCTATGCGCAAACCAGAAAGTGGACTGTCTATTCTTACAGTTTCTGGGCTTACTGGATTAATTGGTCCCGGAAGAAAAAGAGTTCCAAGTCCAACCGCAACATAGGGCAATGTCGAAAGCGGAGTAAATGCTTGTAATTGAATGACTTGCTGATTTGCATTATCATAAAGATTTAAACTCTCATTTGCCTGATTATAATGCAACCTGGTAGTACCAACCATACCAGAAGAAAAATCGCCAATACCAACAGCATCTGTAGCCGTCCCGACCCTCAATCTACCATCTATTGTTGTATCGCCATTTACTCGTAATTTTTCCCCAGGAATAGATGTTGTAGTATCACCTATTACAACGTCATAATCAGAAAAGTTGGGATATAAAAAATTACCATCTAATGTCCAATAACCATATCCATCATAACCGTCACTAGGGGCCCAATAAGCGACTCCATCAAAATCAGATGTCAATACATATCCTGGTACAGCCCCATCTGTCATCTGAAAATGACCGTCACCAGTTACAGCAGCTAATAAATAACCATCATAATTCTCCCACCTTGTCAAATCAGCAAAATTTGGAACAGTGGTTCTAATTCGTACTGGCGTTTGATCTTCATCTACACTCCAAAAGATTGCGGATCCATGTTCTCCACTAGTTGGCCCTAATCCAGGAAAAACTATAAAACTACCACCAGCTCCGCCAGCAATATCGCCGTAACCCATTGTAAATACAGCATCACCACCGCCGTAACCGTCATAACCTTGCCCCGTATACACTGCAAAATTTGGCCCACTACCCGAACCCATTGAAGTTGCATTAATTATACAATCTTGACCGTACATCGTTAGTGTACTGTCCCACAAATTATCAGAGGCAGAATCACCGAAAGCAGCAAATGCAGCTACGCTTTCTGTGGCATGAGGAGCTGATCTTCTAGGCTCCAACGCCAAATAACCAGCAATTATAGAACGCACATCATCAGCGGCATGTTCTTCTATCTGAGCCAAATAACAGCCAATTCCAGCTCCAGATGCTGTAATGGGACCAGATCTAAAAACATTAGCATATACCGCGACTTGATTTTGAACACCAGCACCAAAGTCGGCATCTATAGTAACGGGGGACAAACCATTCCCAGCAATAGCATTAACATAAACTTTACTGTTAGTGTTTTCAGATCCGTCTATGATTACACGGGTAGTTCCGTCATAACCATCAATTAATTCAATCTGAGGTATACTTCTGTCGTATATAAAACCATTTGCCATTTATATGCCTACTGTTTGTTGCTTTAGATTGGTGGAATTTGAACCTTTGTGGCTCTAACATATGCAGTCCAAAAGATATCTCTGCCGGCAATTCCTGTACATTGTATATTTAATTCATCAGCGCCGGTATCATCTATGTCAATATCACAATCCCAACCAACTTCGTCTTCATAAATAATTGTCTTACTGACTAATCCCATAATCTGTGTTCCAAAATTATCTCTACGACCACATAGTTCAAACTTATAAGCCGCCGATACTATATTTGGCCACAACGAAGGAGACGAACCCACAACTTTAATTTCAAAAATATATGTACTAATAGTATCTAAAACAAAATATTCTGCCATACCATCTAAAAACAAATCTACAGTTACGGCTCCGGAAGACGCATTCCTTAAAACCAGACTAGATGACTGAGACTCACCGGCAGAAGACCAAACACCATTAGACTGTGCAACTTCGCCATAATTTTCTGCACTGGCGTATCTGCCTATACAAACGCCAATATCTGCATCTGTTGTGCTGTGATTAAACCCAATATGAACACCACCATTCATTAATGTTCCATCACCTGGTTCTAATAACAAATTTCCACCTATTCCAGCGGCATTTGAATTATCTTGTGCGGACAGCTCTAAATATGACGCAGCCCCAGCTGAATTTGTTGCATCCTGCGTAATAATTGGATTTGTAATTGTTTCCTCAAAATGAATAGAGTCCAAATTAATATAAACACCATTTACTCCGGCCCAATTTGGAGTAACCGCCATATATGGAACGGCACTTCCAGCAACAAACCCATTAGTTGATATTGCGGCAGTCCATGATGGCATTAAGGCAGGATTATTATGACCTAATACAGACATTGTTCCTGCAGAATCATAACCAACAACGCCCACATCTGATACGCCTTGACGAGACATTACCCAGTTATCAGTATTTAATCGAATTTCACCAACAGTTGCAGCGGTGGCTAATGGACCAACAACTAGAGAACTAGAAACGCCAATATCACCAACAACATCAAACTTCAAATTAGGGGCAACAGTACCAACACCAACAAAATCAGTAATAGTTGTCAAACGAACCACAGCGCCATCATCTGTCCAACCACAATCGCCACTAGGGCCTGGGCCCGGACTGTAACCATCTAACACATCGTAATCTAAATCAACTACATCCGTGGGAGCCAACTGAAACCCAGCAATCGTACTATTCCAATATAACCTAGCACCAGTAGTGATCGCAGACAGATTTAAAGCTGTAAGACCACCATCTATAGAAAAATAACAGTCCAACGAGGTATATCCATCTCCTATACTAGAAGAAATACCATTAACAATTACCGTAACATAACGATCTCCTATTGGTTCTTCGCTAATTTCAATTCCGGTATCTTGTCCATTACCAGGTCCGGTAGCAAATGGTATAAGGTTTTTGTCTTCTGCTGTAGGGGCACCACCACCACCAGAAAAAGCTGCCACACCAGGTTCCCACAAACCTGTAGTTGCATTATACCGAATAACGTTTTGGTCAACGGCCCCACTTTGAGCAAATTGTTTTAGATCAACCTTTGTCATGATTTTAACCTGTTATTTCTATTGTCAGACTCTCTATTTTGTTGGTTGTTTTTGTTGTTTATGATTTACAACATGTTTGATGCATTGGTACGGTCTTTGTAATTCTGTGTCCTACATCATCATCCTCAACACAGATAACCTTTAATGCTAACTCGTCATCTACCTGAAACTCTTGATTACACACTGGGCATTTTCTATCGTCAAACGCCAGGTCACCAGAAGTAACAGTAACTCCACGTATAAGCCCAAACCTATTGGCATTTGTTCCAACACTACCTTGTCCATCAGTGGTGGGATAAATATCGTAATCATCTGTTACCTCAAGATCTTCATCCAAATATGAATGACTATCATCTACTCTTATTCTGCTCGCACCTGCTGCGCTTTGTAATTGTACCTCTCCCCCAGAACCAAGTGAAGAAGTACCGCCGTGAACTACCACATCACCGCCAGCAAATGTAGTTGTGCCATTTCCACCAAACAACCTAAGTTCTCCGCCTTGTGCATCGCTAGCTCCTGTTTGAGCCTTTATTGTCAGTGGATCTCCAGGATCGCCGCTTAAACCACCCCCATCTTGCGTAATTATTGGATTAGTAGATGCTTGTGAAAATACAATTCCTATACTGCCAACATATCCAGTAACGTCAGTTGTAAAGGTTGTATTTACAATTGATGAGCCAAAAATCATTATTACTTCACCATCATCACCACTCGCCGATCCCCCTCCTCCTGGGGTTAACTGAATATCGCCACCATTACCACCAGTTCCATTTGCATCACCACCATTTATTTCAACATTTCCGCCATCAAATGAGCCAGAAACTACACTTCCACCACCACCGTTAAGAATTAATGCTCCACCAGCATTGTCTTCGGATGGTTGTGCCTGAATGGTTAAATCGGTCCCCGCAGTAGCAATCGCTTCATGAATAATGGTCGGATTAACTACGCTAGATAAAAATGCAAATTTTGGAACATGACAATACGGGCCATCATCAAGCCATCTCATTATTACATTTGGTGTAGGCGTAGCCGCATCCCAAACATCTACACTGCCATCAACAAATGCACCAGCACTCTGCTGTAACACTAATGTTCCACCACGACCACCACCGCCAGTAGCCGCCTGAGCCCTAATGGTAAAAGTCTCTCCCGAACCACTACTCAAAGTGTTGTCTTCTTGAGTTATTAATACTCCACCCAAAGCCGGATCTTCTTGGAATTGCCACGTATCTACTGTGGCAGTTGTTGGATATAAAGTATTAGCCGATTGTGTCCATTCTCCAGCACCACCACCAGTACCTATAGACAGCCAACCAGCAGTATTTGGCGTTGAATACTCCCAATCCTGCGTTAAATCATTGTATCTTATTCGGCCAAAATTATCACCGGGATTAACGAATGACACAGCGTAACCATCATAACTTTGTAAATATGCACTATCACCGGCCACCTTGTCTTGAATAATTACAGAAATAGGATCTAAAGCACCGTCAACCGTCAGCTTTCCAGGAATATAAACAACACCATCATTTCCACCTCCATAACCATCACCGGCTATTAAAATAATATCACCGCCATTAGTAATTCCACTTTCTTCTCCATCTCCCGCTATGATCTCAATATCAGGGCCGTTATTTACATTAATAGCTTCTGTGCCAATTCTAAGAGTTTCATCACGACAGAACAATCCATAATCATAAGTATTTGTACCAGAAGAATCTCCAACAATATAAAATGCTGATATTGTTGCAGCTGACTGAGCATTAAATGGCGTTTTAGCTGTATAGGCAGCAACTCTCACCTCTCTGCTATCACCGCCAGCCGCAGAATAATCACCAGGTGTACCCGCGTAACATCCGTATAATTTATCTCCACTTATTGTTGTCCCACGAGTATATGTGGCACTTACGGCAAAAACATCATCAACATCAGCAATGTTTAAATCTACATCTACCGCACTTTCTCCAGTAGCAACAAGACCTGCCGGCTCAATCTCAACCCTAACATCTATATCGGCATGATAATAATCAAAAGATGCCGCCTGAGTTGAACCACTATAAATTGTAACAGGGCCGTGCCAATTTGCGGTTGCCTCACCTACACCACCACTTAACCTTAGTTCTCCACCACGTGAAAAAGCTGAAATAGACTCTTGCGCTTCAAAATGTAATAATCTTCCATTACCAGCTGATTCTCTTATGCCATGACCAAGCCACACATCAGCATCTTCTGTAAATTCAAAATATGGACCATCAACATCACGACCTAAAACGGCCATATCAACAGCTGCTGGTCCACCAATTGCTCCAACTACAAAAATAACCTCTCCATTAGATGCATCCCCAACACCAGGAGATAAAACCAAATGACCACCCCGTGATCCAGGAGCTGTAGTTGGTTGTGCTTGAATAATAAAATCGTAACCATCACCACTTAGAGACCCAAGCTGACCTAATACAGGTTGTTGATCATCATTAAATATCCACACAATTGAATCACAATAACCATCCCCGAGGCCGGCAATATGATCAAATACGCACATTGAATTAAAAGACGCCCAATTATCACCATCATAATGGATAATTCCGCCTCCAACCGCATCAGATTGAAATAGTTGTTTTAGATTTACTTTGCCGCTCATATTTGCCCTACTAAATTAAACAACGTCATAATGAAAATCTACTGTATCATTAGGATCCAGCTCCATATTAGCAATAATACCATTCCAATATAAACGATCTCCGGCTTGTAATTGCTTATAAGTTCTTGCCGTAGCCCCACCATCACCGGAAAAATAACACTCTCTATTTATCGCACCATTACCAACAACACTTGATAATCCATTAATGGTAACGGTTACATAGGCATTTCCGTTTGTCGCTTTTGCAGGAGTCTTTGTTAATGACAATCCGGTCCAAGAACCATCTCCAGCAGTGACAAACGGACTTAGCGCCTTATCTTTATGTGTTGGAACTCCACCAGCTGCACCCGTACCACCACCGGTAACTTTTTTAATTAACCAGCTTAATAGAGCCTCCATAGCATCTAACCTGGCTCTAACGGTACCATATGTCCCACTAGGCAACACACCAAGTTCAGATTCTATAGCAATAATGGCATCTCTTAATCTGTTAACAACTTCGCCTTTAACAGGTGTAACATTGTCAACAGTTGGTGGAAGCTCAATTGAACCATCTACTTTATTTGGATAACTACTATAACCCATATTTCAGCTTTACTTTGTTGTTAAAAAACATATATTACAGGTATTTCTGTACGATCTCACAAGTATGCTCAAATATGCCTGTAAAAATAATTAGATAATGGAAACACGGGTTGTGTAAAAACAAAAAACCCGGTGACGAAATCGTCACCGGGTTTTATACACAACGGTCTGCTAAATATTAATTTTAGTCTCTATATCACCCCCTTAAACGCTCGTTTTAAGGCCTTTAGTGTTATTGATTTAGGATCCAACCTATAATAAGTTGGACGTGTCGTAATCTTACTTCCTCGCTTACGACTAAGTTTATTTGCATTTACACAATCTACTTTAAAGGCGCCAAACTCTGATTTTCGCAGATCACGAATACGAGAACCTACATTTGGCATACGTAACGTAGTTCTTGACATCCATTGTCCCTTACGAATCAACAATGACAACAATGCGCGCTGAGTATTATTTGTAAGCTTACGCCTATTTATTCTATTAACTAAAATATCAACTTTTACTTTATTTAGTCTGGCTTTCATAAATATTCTCCTACAATTTTAATTTCTCCTATAATTTGTACTAGTTACACGATTACAACACAATATAACTTAAACATTACTACTCGACAAATAGATAAAATCTGATTATAACCCTAGCTCTTTAATAATATTCGAAAATTGCTCCTTTGTTAAATATACCGAATTTACAATTGTTTTTGAAATATTATTTCCGTCTTGAGAAGATAATATTACAGCGATATTCTCCCCCACTTCCCTTATTTCAATAAAATTATTACCTTTTTCATCGAATTCTATTCTCATTTTAATTTTCCAATTTAGTAAGAATTTCTACTGAATCTTCACGTATAAATAAAGAGTGCTCAAAATGTGAGGATACATCTTTTGTAGTAACTGTCCAACCATCTCGTTCTACTTTTGTCTTGTCACTACCAATAGTTACCATTGGTTCTATAGTAATAGACATTCCCGGCTGTATTCTAACGCCACTATCTTTATTTGCACGATTCGATACAAAAGGTTGCGCATGTGGGGTATTGTATGAAATTCCATGACCACCATATGAGGCTATCAGCTTAAAACCCGATGATTTTACATATTTATCTATAGTTTCGCCGATTATGCCCAACCTTTTTCCAACTTCAATAGATGATATTGCCAAATATAATGATTTTTTACAAACTTCAATCATTTCTGTATGTTTAGATAAAATGGGATCGCCATAAATAACAGTTATTGCAGCATCTCCTATAGCACCTTCAAAAGTAGCGCCAATATCAATTTTTACAATATCACCATTTTTTAATTTATAATTAGAGGGAATCCCGTGGACTAATTGCTTGTTAACAGACGCACATATAGCCCCGGGAAACCCCTTATAATTCAAGAAGGTAGGATAACAATCTTTGTCTTTTATTATTTTAACACACTCATGCTCAATATCTTTTAATGACAAATTAGGAGTTTTTTGCTCTATCATTTGTCTTGCTTGATATAAACACTTCGCCACAACCGAGCCGGCATATCGCTGTCTTTCTAACCACTTATCGTCTTTTAATACAATAAATTGGTTCTCAGCAAATCTGTCTTTATTCATCGGCGTTATCTTGGCTTTTCCTAACAACTTTTGTAGTCGTTTTCTTTGTTGTTTTCTTTTTTGCTGACTTTTTACAACAACCAGATCCGCCACAAAGACACTTATCACTAAGTGCGCAATTAATTATATTGCGATCTAGTTTTTCTATAAATTCCCGAATAGCCTTTTCTTCATCTCTACTTACGGGACCACCACGAGGCCCATTTGCCAATAATTGCAAATGATTACGTACTACTACCATATCAGCCAAATCATTTATAGTGTGCTTCATAATTGATTATCCCGTTTGATCCTCTACTACTTTACGCACCTGAATTTCACCAGTTTCCTCATTCACAAAATGCATCTCTCCAAGACCATACTTCATATAAACACGAAGCATAAGGTTCTCGTATACCAATTCAGCGCTACGCTTATCGGTAGTTACCTTTTCAAGCTGCATTGTCATAAATCCAAGATTTGCTCTAGCATTACGAATCTTTTCAAGGTCTTCGCTAGACACAAATCGTGCTTTTTCTTCAACAACCGCTTCTGTTTCGGTCTCTTCTGTTTTTGTTTCTTCGGTTACATTATCTTTATCCATATTATTCCTCCTCAAAAATAGTCCAATATTCGACATGGACTTCTACATACAATTGGTCTGATGGTTTAAGTTTTGACATATCTTTTTTTAGATAATAAATACTTTTTTTCCATTCAGCCACAACCTCTTTATCAACGTATATCTTAAATCCCCCATCACCATTTCCCAATATAGTTATATCAAATTTTCTTAATATATCTCTAAGTTTAATTTTATGATTTACAGAAAAATCATTAAAACCACCTTCTGGAAAACATTCTTCCAACACGTCCTCAGGGATACCCATACTTTCTAAAATATGTATGGTAAATTCGTATTTTGCCTCCTCTTCGACAATACGACATGTATCCCTGTTAGCTAATATAACACTCTTCATTAACTTTTTTTTATTTATTTAACAAAAAAATTAGCCACATCCTGTCCAACCACAACCACCACACTTTTTACAACCTTCGGAATAAATAAGTTCAGGACTACCACATTGCGGACATGTTTCCTGGCGACTCTTATCTCTTACCTTTATATATCTTCTTAAAAGCCTGGCTAATACATTATTTATATCTACAACACTACCATCCTTTGATAATTGATCTGCCAAATAATCAACAGGAATACCATGTCTTAATGCCATGGACATAACTCTAGATGTCCATGCTCCATCATCATTGTCAGATGTTTTAACTATATCACCTACCAACAATTCATTGCTATTTGTTAATAAATTATATACTCCCTTTTTAATTTTTACAATTTTTGCTTCCTTGAATTTATTGGGAATATCGAATTTTTCCGCTTTCCCCATGAACATCTCATATGGGTAATTATGCAGTAATCCTATCAAAATTGCCCATTTTGTTCCCTTAATTGTTGCGTAATGAATTTCACAATTTAACTCTTTGGGCCTTTTAGGAGCATTTGAGGGAATAATCTTCAATGGCCTTCCACATTCATCAACATCTGGAACAAGAACACCATCTTTTGTTCCCTCTACATACACGGTAATTCCTTTTAAATTATTTTTCCACGCATACCAATAAATATCAGCAATTACCTGTGGTTTTGTGTTTCTCGGCAAATTTATTGTATTATGAGATACAAAATTATTAACAACATAAGAGCGGCCATGTTCAACTGATAAATCATACGTATCTTTTTCCCACACAAAATCAGAGCTAACAACTTTTCTAAAAACAAAAGTCTCATCAAATATTTCAGATTTATATTTTGACACATCTAAACCCATATCACATAACATTAACAATGTATCTCTTGTAATATCCATACCTTGTTTATTATAACATGTCATTGAATAAAACATTTCATACAATTTGTTTGATTTTATTGACGGAAGAATATTCTTTCTAAATACATTTCTAACATTCAAATCAGGAATATGACCTACCAAAGATTTCCTAGATGGTCCTCTAAGTTTTTTTGTCGCCTCATCTATTTTTCGGTCTTCAGCAAAGCCTATCTTTTCTATAAATTTTTGAGATTCATTCATGCCACAATAAACAGTCCACGCATCCTTTGTAGCATATTTATTACCACCGGGAAACTCTCTTATTGTTCCTTCTTTATTTACCTTGACAATACCAGAATCAATTCCAAACTGATCTAAAATAATTTGAATCTCCGCACACAACTGCTTACTAGAAGATGTCATTATACCTAATTTTTTACATGACACAAATCCATCCAACGTTAATCCCTTAATAAATTCAGCTGTTTGCTGTCTACCAGCGCATTTAAAAATAGATCTGGGAACAGTTTTTTCATGAGCTTTACCGTTTATTCCTAAGTAACGCACAAAATCACGAACAATACGACTATTAACCTGAACAGAAACCAATCCTTCCACACGATTGTCTGGACACACATAACATTCAATACCAAATATATCTTTTATGATATTTATAAAATCATCCACCACATTATTACGCAACTGTGATAACCGAATACCATTATCAGATACAGATCCGTCAGAAGTCAAATACCCAAGTAACCTAGCTAATTTTTTACTCATTCTATTGGGTAATTTAACCTTTTTTGTATTTCCTCCAGAAATACTAGATTTGAAATTCCCCAATGTAGTAGAAAAATGTTTTTGACTATTCCCAAAACAACCCAGGCCAATTCTTCCAACTACAAAATCGCCAGGCTTTATATCCTCCAACTGAGCCCATCGAAAAGTCCCAAGATTATTTCCTAATATAAGTAATTTATGATTTGGAGTTCCTATAATTTTCCTGCCACCAGTAAAAGAAATCTGATAACAATAACTTTTGCCATTATAAAAGCCCTCAGAAATATTAGCCTGCTGGTTTTCGTGATTAATAGTATTTGTGCTTTCAGCTAAATTATAAAACCCCTTCTCTGATCTTTTCCCTACAATATCTTCTATATAAGATAGACCATCCGATGTATGTACCAAATGATTACCAACGGATAGACATGAACTAATACTATGACAAATGTATTTTTGTTCTACACCTTGAATTTCTACACGTTTTTTCCAATCAATATTATCTGATGTTACAAAATAATCTGGTAAAGCATCATCTTTTATACCAAACATGTCCAAATAACACTTTGCATTAGAGTGAAATACTTTATATTTTTTCCACGCATTACCCTGCTCATCATAATGATCAATATTATCACTGGTAGCATCTACTTTTCGTTTTCTTATATAGGAAATCTGAAATATTGGCTCAATTCCTGATGAAATATTATATGCATCAAATCCGCCAAGCTTACTAACTATAGCAACAGATCCAGTAGGCGCCTGCGTCAATAAAGAAATATTTCTTCTACCATATTTTTCCATATCCTTAAGAATTTTCCTGGGTAATCGTTTAATAAATTTGTTATTTTTTTCTTTTTCCCAGTCAAAAATAGGAAACGGACCACGAACTTTTGCCAAATCTACAGACATCTGATATGCGTTATCTCTTAATGCCTTATAAATTTTATCTACAGCATTTAAAGCTTCATCTGAGTCATATTTAATACCAAGTTGAACCAGCGCATCTGCCAAGCCATGAGTTCCTAGGCCTGTTCTACGACCCAATTCTCCAGATTTTTGAAGCTTATTCCAAATTTCGGTTTCAAACCCTTCGTCACAAATAGTTTTTATACGATCAATTAATTCCAACTCAAGATCAATCAAATTATCAATCATTTGCATTCCGATTTTTACATCCTCGGAAAATGATTTAAAATCAAATGATGCATTATCTTTAAACGGATTTTTAACATAAGCTGTTAAATTAATTGATATTAAGCGACAAGAATCATAACTGCTTAAATTAATTTCACCACAGGGATTGCTGCTAACTGTGCGAAATTGTTCATAACAGTGAGCTGGTAGATAATCACAGACATTATCCCAAAACATTATTCCAGGATCGCCATCTTCTGCTGCCCTCGTGGCAATTTCTTTCCACACTGTTCTTGCATCTACCATTTTAGATATTTTTGGTTTTCCATCGCACGGCCAGCGTTGTTCGTATTCGATGTTTTTTTCTACAGCATTTAAAAACTCATTACTTAAACGCACAGAAACATTAGCATTTGTAACTTTGGTTCGATCAGATTTCATACGTGCAAATTGTAAAACATCAGGATGATGAACATCTAATGATAATAGAAGCGCTCCTCTGCGACCTGACTGGCAGATCATTCCAGTAACACTTGAATACAAATCAGCAAAAGACCATGCACCACTAGACGTTTTAGCAGCATTAGTTACTGCAGCTTTTTCAGGTCTTAGTGTAGATAAATCAGTTCCGACCCCTGCACGTCTCTTATATAATTGCGCAAGCGCTTTGGCAGTATCAAAAATTCCACCAATACTGTCCTTAGGAGGCTCAACAACAACGCAATTGGAAGCAGACATATACTGAAAATTATTACCAACGGCAGACATTACACCACCACTTGGAACAATTCTCGCGAATTTATCTAATGCAGAAAAATATACCTCATATCTTTCATTAAAATCTAACCCGTATTTATCCGAATCTATTCTTGCAAACTCCGTGGCGAGTCTTTTATGCATATCAACAGGACTTATTTCATAAATATTATCATAACTATCTTTTAGCGCATATTTATCAACAAATACACTGGCAACAAAAGAGTCGCCATGAAAATATTCTGTAGAACGCGCCATAGCTTCGTCGTACGTATATGTCTTATCTCCCATTCTTATCATCCTTAAGCTTATCTATCTCTCTAAGTGTAAAATGTGTTCTTTTATTTTATATTTTGATTCTTTTAATATTTTTATGTATTGAGATCTTGTCAAATCTAATATTCCAAGTATATTGTTAATCGATTGTTGTCTAACATTATTACAACCAAACGTCATATTAACTACAGCCTGATGTTTTTCTGGTAATGATTTTATTGCCTCTTGTATGTTTTGGCTATCTTCAGAAGATTCGGCTAATTGCAAAGGATCTGGCCGCTTATCGACCATGATCGGCATTTTATTGGTTTTATATGGTGTCATTTCCTTTGTTTTGTGAAGCGGAAACCTTATAGTAGAGTGCGCATTGGCTGCCCTCGACACCCTTGTTTTAATATACTGATTTGCCCACCACGTAAAAGATCCCTTGTTAGGATCGTATGTATTAAACGCCAACAAAAGAGCCTCAAAAGCTTCTTGCCGTAAATCAAAATAATTTGGAAATGACTTATATTTATAAGTTTTCATAAAAACCAAATATTCCAATTTCTTAATACAAGACTTCTGATATGTTAAAAAAACTTTGCGTAATTCTTTTGAATCAAACTTTTCAACAACCCTCTTAAAGCAAATATAATCATGTGACAAAGAATCTAGTTCTTCCTTGACTAAACATTTCATAGTTATCCTTTCATAAACTAAATGTCTTGATAACCATTATTTGTTTTCTTTTCTTCTAATTCCTCGATAATAGATTCTATAGTTAATTTCAATATTTCAATATTATCAATTTTTAATAATACTTTCAAAATTCTAATTAAATAATCTATGGTTATTCGCTGGGCCATATTATTTATTTTTCAAATCTTTCTTTATTTCGCTTTGCAATAATTTATTTTGATGATATCTTTCCTCGCCTACTAAATTTGCAAGCATTTTTTCGTTTTTACCGGCTGCTCTTTTTAGCTTCTTTGCATCAGACTTAATTTTAGCATTAAGCTCATGCCCAGTTAATGTTACTATACCTTTTCCAGATCCGCCAGAAATTAAACGCTTTACTTTTCCCTCTGTTTTGCACTTGGGACATACCGTAGGAGGATCTGCCTTGATGCTATAAAATTCCTCCCACTCATAACTACAGTGTGTGCATATGTGTTCGTATGTGGGCATAATTATTCCTCTGTATCATCTGTAAATTCGACAAGTTTCTTATCCACTACTTTTAGATCTATATCCTGTGTCCAATCTTCTTTTATGCGTTTTTTAAATTTTTCATCAATAACCTCAAACACAATAAAGACACGATCTTCTTGTTGGACATGTTCTATTCTAACGGCTTTCGCAACAACATTATATTTATTTTTCGGATCCATCGTCATCCTCTTTTTTACCATACCAATCATATTTTTGAAGTGCCGTAGAAATATCTTCTTCGGCATTAGCTGTAATAAAAGAGCCTATACCATCGCCTTCTGGTGGTTTATACGGCTCATCCATATCTTTAATAGTAGCCATATAAAACTTTTTACTTAATACATGTTTTCCAAGCTCACCGTCTCTATTTTTAATAATATGATACACCATGTCTGGAAAGTTTTTTTCACCTTTTCTCGATTCAATCTGTATACCAATATCCGCATGATGAATAATTAATGAGGAGCGCCCAATTCTATGCATACCAATAAGATCGGCAGAGTCTTTAATTGTTTTTCCGGGTCTATTTAGCTGCACCGCCGTTAAAACAATTGTATCATAAGCACGAGCAAATTCATGTAACTTTGCAGAAATATATCCTAATCTAAGCCAATCATCGCCATCTATATCATTACACTCCATTAATCCCAAATAATCTACAACCACAACATCAGGCTTACGACCATTGGAAACAGCTTCGTCATATCGCGCCTCAATTTGCTCAACAGTAACACCGCGAGGAATATCAACAACCTCAAAATGATACGGATATTGATTAATAAAATTAACTGCGCGATTTAAGTTTTTAATATATTCTGATTTAATATTACAATCTCTAATGCCATAAATCGGAAGTTCAGACAATCTAGCAATAGATCTTCTTACACAGGCTTTGAATGGCATCTCTAAAGAAAAATACAATATATTATAGCCCTTACCAAAATGTTCTTTGTTTGTATATACGGTGTTTTTCTGCATCCAAATCTGAATAGCCATATTATTCAGTAACATTGATTTTCCAGCGCTTGATTCTGCTGCAATTATCAACATTTGAGCGTTTCGCAAACCACCAGTAGCATAGTCTAAATATGAATAACCAGTATTAATACCCGCATCAATGTCAGGATCCTCAGCCTTTCTCTTATATTCTTCAAAAAACTCGGGCATATAATCCTTCATAGTTTTTTGAACATATACTTGCCTTTGACCCCGCCTTACAGTATCTGCCAGGTCTACTTTATTGCGTATTTGTCTGATAATGCGCTCATGATTGGCGTTATCAAAATCAAAATTATCTAAACTATCTTTAAGGCTTAATATTTCTGTTTTTGTATATCTAGATTTTACTTTTTCAAGATCATATTCGAATTCATCTCTATTAAACTCAGCCTCATCTAATTGATCCCAAATAAGATTTAATTTTTCCTTTAGCTCATTAGGGCCCGAGGCAGACTCTAGCATTGTACGTCTAGTTGGTGGCGATTTATATGCTTTTATATGATCCATAGCCAACTTAGCAAATGGCTTGGCATCATACATAAATAAAGTATAATCAAATGTACTGACGAACTCTCTAGCTACCGTTTTATCTGTAACAATTGCTTTTAGCAGTCTAAGATCCTGCCTTTCTACGCGAATATCATCATCTTCTGAAGCTTCAACATCAAAACTAGCAATATCATGCATATCAGTCATCATTTACACCATACTTACTTCATATGCTTTCTAAAATCCGAACCAACCACAGGAACGATGTCCACATAATTCATCAAACTCTCAATACTAAGCTTAATCGAACCCACAAAAGAATCAATAACATTTGGAGAATTTGTACACATAAAAACAGGCAAACAATTCTGTGATCTTGTGCGAAATATATTTTCTAAAGTTCTTCCAAACAAATCAGACGCAGAATCAGTTGCCATATATCGAGGATCAAACTCATCAATTACCAAAAAATCAACCATTAATAATTCTCTGCGAATAATGTTTTTATCTGAATACTGGCTAGCTATTGCTGTTTCAACAATATCTGTAAGAGTAACATACAAGCAATTATAACCTTTTTCGCACGCTCTTTTTAAAATGTTAGTTGTTATTAGTGTTTTTCCAACCCCATGTGAGCCTGCAAAACACAAACAAATTCCGCGACTATATGCCCCCTCCAAATCATCAACAATTTCATTGTATTTATCTAATAATGCCTTGTTACCCTTAAAATCTCGGTTCATATCTAAAGACCAATATCTAATAGGAATATTACTCGCGGCATATCGTTGCAAAGCAGTATTGATAAATCTACATTTTTCACAAGCCGTATCGAGCTGCGCGTTGGCCTCACTACATGTTGGACAATCTTTTAATGTGTTGCCAAGAGCTTCAACGACTTTTCTTTGAGGAATAGTTATTAATGAATCACTTCTGGAAATTCGGAAAGACATAATTATTACCCGTTATTGCCCTAGGACCACGCTTTAAATGCATGGCCACCTGTCTTTTAAGATCTTGTACTTGCCTAGCTTTTGCTTGAGATAATTTATTGGTGCGTTTGGACCAATTTGTTTCATTATGATCTAATACAGGAGGATCTGGCTCTATAACCCCATCGACGCCAAACACATTATGACTATCAAAGAACACATGAATAAACACAACATTATTTCGTGTATTATTTATTATCAACAAATCTTCGCCACCTTCGGACTTCAATATTGACTGTTCATCCGACCAATCAATAATAACACCCTCTGCTGTAGTTCCATTTTGAAATGTTATTCTAGCCTTTTTTCCTATAATAGAATTCATAGGTTATTCCTACACTTATAACATACCATTGACCCATCATTCTGATTCGGCACTGCATATGGGTAATATTCTTTGCATTTAGCGCAAATCATACCATCTTTAAACTTTCCTTTTGGTATAACTTTTTTTCTAGCCGATGATGATGTATTTGAATCATCTTCATCTTCATCGATCATTTCTTCAAACAATCTATCTAATATGTCTATATCATCGTCATCAAAATCAAATTGGTCCCACATATCTATATCATCATCAAACAGCTTAGGATCGATCATTTTAAGTCCTTTATCATCTCAAACTCAAATCCAACCGAATACAATTGGTCAAAAAGCGCCTTATATGGAGCACGAATCTCATCATTATCATACTTATCAAGTGCCATTTTTGCAAACGCCAAATCACCAAAAGTATTAATTGGAAAACCCAATTTATTACCTATGTCTTTAAACTTTTTTGGTAAATCTGTCGTACGCTTTATTTTATCATGCTCAGATTTATATTCATAGAATTCATTCCCCAACCCTGGAGTACCAAAAAAAGCTAAAGTTCTTATTTTCATTTTTTGCGGAATAATTTTACAATCAAAAACCCAATCAATATAATCTTTGACAGTTCTCATATTCGTGGTAGCCAACATAGCACACATCTTTTTAATTAAAACTATCTCAGTACATTTCATTGGTGCCTTTTTACAACTATATGCAAAATTTTTATTATAATGTTCACGATATCTCTTATCAAAATATCCCAACAAATGAATTGGTTTCCACTGAGAAACTTTTAATGATTCTATCTCTTCGAATCTATTAAAAAATCTTTGCCAGGGTTTAGAAAGAAAGCGAATAGCCTCTCGCCTTTGTTCGTTCAAATCAATCATAATAATTTCTCCGTTATTTCGGCCATATAATATGAAATTCATCTTCAATGGAATAAATTTTCTTTCTAGCAAGAGAATGTTTTCTCAAAAAATGCGCATTATCCAAAAAATCAATAATTGCCGATTGTGTTTTGCCGGGAAATTTTCGGATCACCCTTCCAATTCTCTGCAATGACCTCACAGATGATTTTCCACCACCGGCAATAACCAAGCCAGATAAAGAAGGCAAATCAACACCTATATCAAATATTGTTGATGCTAAAATACATTTAATTTTACCACTCTCTAAATCATCTTTGGCTCTTATTCTAGTATCAGAAGAATCTTTACCACTTAATAATACACAAGGAATATGTTTAGAAATTTCTTTATATAATTTCTTGCCATGTGATATGCGAGTATATGACACTAATGGAGAATATCCTTGCTCGACAAGTTTAATAGCTCCCATTATGACTTTTCTATTACGTATATCATTCTCTATTACATAATGCTTATAGATTGTTGGATAGCTTTTCTTTAATGATTCATGATATTTTGGAACTTCTAAAAACTTTATTATCGGTTTAACTAAATATCCGTTTCTTATCAAATAAGAAGCAGAAATATCTACAATCTTTCCACCAAACACACATTCAATTAATAGGTCAGCCCCATCATCTCTCCATGGTGATGCACTCATTCCATAAACATTTTCGGGATTTATGTTTCTTGATATTTCTTGTATTGTATCACAAGCGGCCAAATGACACTCGTCAAAAATATGCACCTTGCTTGTTTTCATCATATCTCTGATGTATTTATATTTCGTCTCATCAAGTTTCTTTTCACCATCTGATACATCATCAATAATTTTGTTGCTTTTAAGCCCTAATGCCTGTCCAACTGTCCATATGCTAGCAATATTAATATCATGAATATCGCATAAGCCATCACCAATAATGCCCACGGGATCATCAAATATTTCGTCAAAAAATCTTTTAGTTTGATGCAAAAGATCTTTTCCAATAACGTAAATAACAGACTTTTTTCCAAAATATGCGGTAATTAAAGCGGCAATGATCGACTTTCCTGATCCGGTTGCCATACGTATAATGCCATTATAACTTTCTTTTACGGTATCTAAAACTTCTAGCTGATATGGATATGGATATTTATTAATTCTCTTTAATGCGCCAAGTATTTCTATTGAGTTTATTGGAGTTCTTTCAAGCTCCTCTTCATGAATTGTTATCTCTTTACCATATCGCTCATATAATTCACAAACTCTAGATAATAATCCATACGGAAAAGTTAAATTATTCGACAAGATACGATGAACTCCATCCCATCGAATAAATTGACCACCAACATAATAGCCTTTATATGCTCGGGTATGTTCCGCCCCCTGCACTCTAAAGGACAATTCATCATCTAATATGCGCACAAAATTAATATCTGTTTCTTCTTTTATGTAACAGATATTGTCTTTTACTACAATTTTAGCCATTATTTATTACGTTTATCTACTAGCTTTTGTGTAAACTGACCAAATTTTGACTTTTTCTTTTCAATCTTTTGTTTAATTTTTTCGACAGCAGACACAGTTTCACTTTCGCCAGTATCTATATTAAGCTTTAAATCTCTAGAAACATCTTTTGTTTTAAGAGTCGTTCGATGTAATGAAACTTCCTTTTTAAGCTCTTCGATTCGAGGCTCGGGAAGTGCTAAACCACTAAAAAACGAATAAACCTTCACAACATCTTCCTCGATATCTGCCGTATAAATTCCTCTAAACACACCAAGTGGAGTTCCAGCGGTATCTTGCACCATACTCATGGCATAATTTATACTAGAACTCGGGATTTTATTCCAAACATCCTTGTTTGCCAAAACCATGGCCCCAACATAACGAGTCTGTTTTAGATCAAACCCGCTGGCAAGTAATCCTGAATCCAAATTAGTAATTATAGCTTCAGCTATAGCTGTATCTGCCTCATAATTAGCCACATTCATACAGCCATATAAACTCAAACCACCGCCATCAATCAAAACCTTCAAAAATTCCATTGGATCCAAACCTTTAATTGAGGAGGGCTGAGAGGAATACGTATTAAACACATCTAATGGTTCAACAATAGCCTTATTGCTAACATTATAAAAATCCATTTGGCCAACATCACTAAAAATTGATTCAATCTTTGCATTGTCGGCAACAATTAGGTTATGAATAATTTTTTCTTTAGCTTTAACAGCAAGCTCTGACAAAGACTCAAGTGCGTTACTTTTTGTTTGCGCATCTTCATTGGTCATTGGCAATACAGTAATAACAACAATAGGATTTCCAATAGAAGCTAAAATATCGATAATGGTATTTACAGAACCACTACCGCTACCGCCCCCCAAAGACGTACAAAATACATACACTTGAGTATCAGCTAACTTATCTTTAATCAACGCATAAATTGCGTCTTTATGTGTTTCTGCCGCCTCATTTCCTAAACTTCTATCTTTACTCGCACCACCAAGACCATAATCCAGAAGCAACTTATTCGACTGGGGAATGTTTATATGCTCTAAATCTTGTGTGGCGGTATTTATTGCAATTGCTTCATAACCCAATGAATGAAACGTTTCAGCAATACGCGATCCAGCCTGCCCGCTACCGATTATACCAAACTTTATACTTCTTGTCTTTTCTTCTAATATTCTAGGGGGCATCTTATCCTGTTCCTTATTCTTAGATGCAAATTGTTCTTTTAAAGCCTGTAATTTATCATCATCCACCTCCGGCGCAGACGTAACTACATGCTCAGAAATATCATCTATAATTTCTTCTTTTTTACCTTCAACTACATCTGTTTTCACTGACATGATTCTTCCTATTTTCTAAATAATTACAAAAACTTACACTATATCATTTTGCATTACATATATGTTATTTTATGCAATGATTTTGACAATATTACCTTAAAATCCACTGATTATTTATATACCAGGCCGCACACTGTTTTAACCCTTCTCGAAACCTAAATTTTGGTTTCCACCCCAGACTTCTTATCTTAGAAGAGTCCACGGAATATCTAAAATCATGTCCTGGTCTGGGATCTTTAATAAAGTTTAACAAATCATAACCCTTTTCCATAACATTACAAATCTCTTGGAACACTTCCACATTAGAAAACTCATACCCAGACGATATGTTGTATATTTCATTTGGTGGAGAGGAGCGCAAAATTGTCATAATGGCCTCACAATTATCGAAAACGTGAATCCACTCTCTTAACTGCTTTCCCTGACCATATATTGGCACCTTTTCCCCGTGTATGATGTTGTTAATTATCTTTGGCATTAACTTATCTGCAGATTGTCGTGGTCCAAAATTATTACAACATCTTGTAATATTATATTGCAAGTTATGGGTTTTATTTGCAGCTTGTACAATAAGCTCTCCCGCTGCTTTTGAGGCAGAATATGGGTTTCTTGGATCTAGTGGAGAAGTTTCAGACCATGCCTTATCTGACTCACTAGATAACTGCCCATAAATTTCGTCAGTTGAAATATAAATCAAACGCTCTACATTATATTTGACACATGCATCAACAATAACTTGAGTTCCTAAAACATTTGACTTAATAAAAGGAACCGCACCACTAATTGAATTGTCTACATGGGTCTCTGCCGCACCATGCACAACAATATCTGGACGCTCTATTTGAAATACAACATCTATAAAATGAGGATCAGCCACATCTCCAACATAAAAAATGTGACCCTTGTTAGCGTAAATATTGTGAAGGCTATTTGGAGCAACAACCTTATCTATACTGGCAATATCATACTCTTTTTGATGATATAAGACATGTCTTACGAAATTTGAAAATATAAATCCGCAAGATCCTGTTACTAATATTTTCTTTTTACTCATATTTTATTCTTTCTGTGAGCATGTTTTATTAAAAGCGCTTGAAACATCAGTGTCTTTTTCTATTGCTTTTTTACTTTTTTGTTTTTCCTTTTCATATCTTACAAATAAGTCATCAGTTACGACAACTCTATTACGACGCTCTTTTTCTTTTTTTAACTGCTCTTCTGTTGGCATTAAGTGTGCAAATAATGCAGATAATGTCTCAGGCGACAAATCAGGATCCTGATTGTTTTTCTCTATTAGCAGAGTAACGTCTTCTAAATTAATCGACAATTCATCTAAGTTTTTTACAACAATATTATATACTTTATCATAAATCTTATAATTACGCTCTGCCGCCAAAAACTCACAAGTGGCTTTATAATATTGTTCTTTCATGCTAAACTCACCCTTACTGCGCAAGTCTTTTTCGTATTGTTTCATTACTGTTCTAGAATAAATATAATTCGCCTTAGACATTGCGTATTTCTTATCAAAACCAATCATTAATGCGTTGGCCTCAGATAATTTACTAGAACTAACAGGGGGCACAACATCAGTATCATCGGAATTAGAAGTGTTATCTATAAAAGCATCATCACTCATTATATTATTACGAAACCCAGAAATCAAATCATCATCCCATCTTCTTATTTCCTTTATTTGACTAATAAATGCATCATCATCCAACATATTTTTATTTCGCATTTCAATAGCTAAATCTATTGCTACGCCTAATGGTTGCTCAAGCTTTTTAGAATCTTTCGGATCTTTATATTCTACCGGATGTGTAACTACGTCTTCTGTACTTTCAATAACCTTACCACTTAAAATTTCATCAGTATAATCCTGACCAATCTTCTGCAAAGCTTCAATTTGTTCCTGAATTTTTTCAGGGTCGCGCATAACATCTTCTACCACTTCTAGTTTAGTATCTTTTTCTTTTTGTGTATAATCTGATGTTTTTTTATTGTTGTCTTTCTTTTTATTATTAGTCATTTTGTTTTCTCCAAATTATCCTGGTACCAAGAGATTGTCCTTACCAACCCCTCTAATAATTTTGTTTTAGCTTCAAATCCCATAATCTCTTTTGCGCGAGACACATCCAATCTGCGTTTTGGCTGGCCATCTGAAACCTCACCAGTAAACTCTATATTACCCTCAAATCCTGTAAGTTTAGCAATTAAATATGCCAAATCTTTAATTGTTATCTCATCACCCGTTCCAATATTAATTGGCAATTCTGTATCAAGCCCTGTTGTAACAGCCTGAACAATAGCCTTGGCAGCATCTCCTGCATATAAAAATTCTCTAGACGCAGCCCCGGTACCCCAACAATATACCGTATCTTTATTATTTTGTATTGCATCTGTAAACTTATTAATAAGAGCGGGAATTACGTGACTGTTTACTAAATCAAAATGATCATAAGGTCCATATAAATTAACAGGTATAAGATGCGCGCCTCTAACCCCATACTGCTCACGATATGTGTTACCCAGCATCAACAAACCCTTTTTAGCAAATCCATATGGGGCATTTGTTTCTTCTGGATAACCATTCCAAATATCATCTTCTTTAAATGGTACTGGACAATATTTCGGATAACTACACACGCTACCAAGCGTATACACATATTTTACTTTAAACTGTACTGCCAGCTCAAAAATGTTTAAACCCATTTGTAAATTGGTAGATAGAAATTTAGCGGGGGCATTTTTATTAGCTAAAATACCACCACAAACAGCAGCCATATGAACAACCACATCTGGTTCATAACGAGAAAAAACATCATAAGCCAACGCCGGACTTGCCAAATCACCACGACCACCATTAGAGCCTAAAAACGCAACGAAATAATCATTATTTACAATATATGGCTCAAAGGTATCTTGAACATGCTTTCCTAAAAACCCAGTTGCCCCTGTACACAAAACACTGATCATTTTCGCTCCTCTGGACAAGAACTCAAATCTATTTGTTCGATTTCAATCCATTTTGATGTAGAGGTTTGTTCTATTCTAACTCTTTGACACGCCCCTATAACTTCATCATTATCTATATCCTCTATAATATAACCAGCAGACGATGGAACTCTTTTAGAAGCGTTAAAACTGTCATTATATATGTGTACTTTAGTTTGCTTTTCTTTTCCACGAAATTCGAATCTTTCATCCTTTTCCGACCATTCTAAAAGCTTTATCGTAGCATCACCCTTAATATCTACCTTATTTGGTATAACATTTATTATTAATGATGGTAATAATTCGTCCGAACTTACCTCTAATTCCAAAAAACTAATTCCGCTTATACTATTTCCATCAGGCATAATAACGCGATTTTCAATAACATCTAATAAGTTAATATTTTCGCTTGGATTTACCATATCTATTCTCCAGACACATTTATTGGAACGTTTATTTGTAATTCTGCATCTGATTCTATCTCGACAGGCACATTTATTATTTCTATTATAGCTCTTGAATATATTTCACCGGACTCAGCCATCCAACCTATTTTAGTAACAGACTCTATTTCTTCGCCAGTTTTAGCGCTGACGACTTTTGTGCCCTCTATTGTTCCGTCACTAATTATTTTTATTTTCATATTTTTATTTCCTCCCCGGTAACTCGCTCTTTATATGCCAAATCAAGATCGTGATCTATCATGGATTGTACCAAATCATCAAAAGAATATTCCGGTTGCCACCCAAGTGTTTCCTTAATTTTTGATGCGTCTCCACATAGTTCAGGAACTTCTGTTGGGCGCAAATATCTTGGATCAAACTCAACATAATCCTTCCAATCCATATTAAGCTTAGAAAATACCGTTTCTAAAAATTCTTTAACAGAACGGGTTTCACCAGTTGCTATACAAAAATCATCGGGTTCATTTGCGGTAATAATTTTATACATTCCCCTAACAACATCACGCGCATCAGACCAATCTCGTTTCGAGTCTAAATTACCTAAGTATAACTTTTCTTGTAATCCCAAATATATTCTTGTTGCGGCCCTGGTTATTTTGCGTGTAACAAAATTCTCTGTTCTTCTTGGAGATTCATGATTGAATGATATGCTATTTACCGCAAATAAATTATAAGCCTCTCTATAATTAACCGTCACGCTATGAGCTGCCAATTTAGCACACGCATAAGGTGATCGTGATTTAAACGGTGTTTTTTCATTCTGAGGAGCTGGTTGATCTCCAAACAATTCAGATGTTGAGGCATTTAAAAACCTTGTTGTTGGACTATTTTTCCGTATGGCCTCTAAACACCTCAAAGCACCTGTAGCAACTATATCCATCGTATATTCAGGAATATCAAAACTAACTCTCACGTGAGATTGGGCCGCAAGATTAAAGAAAATATCAGGCTTTGCATCTCCAACAAAACTTGCCAACGAAGAATAATCAGACATATCCCCATATACTAACTCCAACTGTTTTGATATATGAGGATCTTTATAAATATGATCTATTCTACTGGTGTTAAATGTACTCGTTCTCCTATTAAGACCATATACTTTATATCCTTTGTTTAATAATAGTTCCGCCAAATAAGATCCAGTTTGACCAGTTATCCCTGTAATACACGCTGTTTTCATTTGTTTTCTCCTTTAAAAATCTTTCCAAATTAATGGTTCAGATCTTTGTCCTAAATACCCATACATCTTGCCACATTTTTCATCTAATTCTTGCCTATTCTCAATCATAGAATAAGTTTTTTCATCATTTTGTTTTTGCGATGTCGGATTATATTGTCTTAATTTAGAAATTCCCACAAATTCCCTAACAATATTTATATTTTTCATATCAATTTTTAAATTCTTGTCTACGAGATCCTCATACGATAAAACCAAATAATCATCTGTAAATCTGTCATCTAAAATGCGCTTACATGCGGACAATTTTCTAAACACTTTGTTGGAAAATTTCTCAATGCCCTGATAATTAAAATGCAATGTGTTTTTTATTTTAGGTAGAGGATCACCAGATTGTAATCCCCATCGTCCAGTTGTTCTTGCTAATTCTCTAGAAACAAATGATTCGCTTAAATTTTTTCTATATAATAAAATAATTTTAAAGTTTTTGTTTCTACATATATTTTCCAACGTATGGTTTGCCTTACTGGTAATGATAACTTTTGCCCCAACAGACTCGTTATGATATTTAGAAAATAGAAAATTTAAAAATCTGGATGGATTATCCATTCTGTTTTGCACTACTTTAAGTGACTTATTAATACCTAACTTTCTCAGCTGGTTCAAATTAAATGGCTGAAACAAAAAGTGACTATATGGCGGCTCATGACACATTTTTCTCAACAATGAAGATCCTGACCGCACAGGTGACATAATAATAAATTTTTTCATAAAAACACCACCAAATTATAAAACAAATAACCCCACAAAGTCAAAACACACCAATAAATATAACACAAAAAAACTTATAAGAATGCAATTATCTGTAACATCATATATGTTAACCATCGGCCCACTTATTTTTTTTCTATATTTTGCTCATTTATCACTTGCAGTATAGGTCAATATTTTTCAAAAACACATCTGACCTAAAATCTTTAACAACGCTCCAATTCCCAGGCAATATTTTCAACAAATCATTTAATGGTTTTTGATCTTTATAAAGCTCAACATTTGAATATTCTGTATACAAATATCGTGTAAATTTTAAAATATTTTGAGCACCCAGGATCATATTATATTCACCACCCTGTACGTCTGCCCAAATAAAATCAATATGGTCTATGTTATTTTCTTGACAAAACGTATCTAATGTACATGTGTTTACTTGTATTGGCCTTTCAAATGTAACCCACTTCCATCGTTCTAAATGTCCAGTTGGCTCATGTAAAGAAGACGAAGCCGTATTATTTATGGAATGCGTTTGTGGAGTACCATTAGACATATAGAAATCTGCAACACCATTCTTATTGCTAACGGCGAATTCTACTAGAGTAATCTTATCGTATACCGAATTTGTTTTAATATTTGCTATATTGCGCGGATCACACTCAAAACCATAATAATTTACATTTTTAAATACATCCAATAATTTTTTGGTATCTTGACCTTTGTGCACACCAATCTCAAACACAATTGGATTTTCAAACACAATATCTTTAAGTATGTCGTATATATTAATCATTATATTGTTATTTTTTGGCATTTATTTGCCTTAGACACTATTCATATATCGCTTTAAGTACTTTATGGACAAATCTTTATATTCACAATTTACTAATCTTTTCACTTCAGATAAATTATCTTTGTGTGTTAGTTTACTATGATAATTTAGTTTGTTTGCGTCACCCTCTGTACGGCCACGTTCAGCTACTTTGTGGTAATATTTGAGGCTTCTTTTTTGATGAAACTCATACGAAGATATAAAATCATCCAAATTTCTAGAAGATATGTTTAGAAATTTCAATATTTTTTTTAAAGTTTTTTTAGGATTCAAAATTAAGTCTTCATAATATATTAATATTTTATCAGCCTCCCAGTCATTATACATTTCCAAACAATTAAAATATTTGCGGGAACGTCTTTTTGTTAGTCCTATATTCTTTTTATTCATAGTTCTAACAATAGCTTCATACGGATTTCTAACCAGCAGTATCAATTTATGAGATTTTTTAGTTTTTTGAGCCCTATCATTATTTATATGATGAACCTTTAATAAAACCTTATCACTACCACTTAAATCTACAGTTTTTTGGCGCGAACCAGCTACTATTGGATTAATAATATGCGCAATACAATATCGTACCCACGTATTTCCCGATCTGGGAAACGACAATAAATAAGTTTTCCTTTCTCTTATTTTTTGTTTCTTTTTTTTCATCATAAATTTAACGTTTCCTATATTTTGAGCGCCTATCACTAGCGGTATATTTATCATCCCACAACATTTTGCCCTTAGGTGCGGAGCCACCTCTGCCAGAATAATTAATACAAAACATTTTACTACCATTTTTTACAATTAAAGTGGTAAATCCTTTGTGGTAATTTCTTCTACTTATACTACTTGTTTGATAATATGATATTAAATATTCGTCTGATTCATATCCATTTAACACATTGTTCCAATGGGAAGTTGGAGCACATCTGAAACAACCATTTGTTCCACCAAGAGCGCCTGGCTTACATGTAGGATCTGGACATGTATGTCCATCTTTCATATTTAATCTTGGGCCGTGCCTATGTTCGCCACATCCGGTAAACAAACCAAAACGAAGACCATTTGGGGCAATTTTTCCATAATATTTCTGCATAGCATCTATTAATTTTGCTATGAAACCCGACTTAAAACCATGATCATCATCCATTATACAAATATAATCTGGAACATATAACTTCTGCGCTAAAAACATACAAGTGTTTCTAGAATCTGCAACTGACAAATTTGAAGATAATATTAAGAAAAAATCGTCATTTACATTTAAATTTTGCAAATATTGCCATTTCTCTTTTCTGCCATCTTTAATTTCGGTAGAATCAAAAACAATCAACGCCGCATCATTTTTTTTAGTTTCTTCAATAACCGATGGAAGAGTTTGCTTTACTATACTTATACTTCCATAAGTTTGAAAAATTGTAACAATTTGTTTTTTATCCATACTAATAAATATTAAGAATTATACAAAATAATCACTCAACTCTTTTGTAATTAAATTTGCATAGATATATGATGAATATTGATCCTTAAATTTTTTACGGCCAACCTCATATGAACTCGACAGCATGTTTTTATTAAAATATCTTTTATCAACTTCCTTATTAATTATTTGTCCCTTTTTTACTATTTTAATAGCACTATTTAGTTTACCTTTATTCAAAACATCGATTTTATTAAAAAACTTTATTATTTTATCAAACTCTTTATATTTCATATTTTTTAAAGACTCATATCTAACACATTCCGTAGCGACTCCGTTCAAAATATACTTTCTAAAATGTTTTTTCAACCTAAATATTTGATCGTCTACTAATTTCTGAGTAGTGTGCCCATTTTCCGCCATTAAAAGCGAATAAATAACATCATCTGGGTTTCTATACAAATATAATATGTTATCATGACCAACTTTAAGGTCCGAAAAAATATCATGGTCATGAAACCACATATAATCCGTTCTTTTTCTTCGATTTTTCAAAAATGTAACAGGACCATCACCCCTTAAACGAGGTTTATTATAGTAAAGTTCTAAGGTGCAATTAAGCCAATTACTACCGCTTCGCGGATAACTAATTAATAAGGGATATTGTTCCATTCGCGGATCATAAGATGAGTTCATATCTTTCTAATATATCTGCTTAAATATTTTTTTTGACATCATTTCCAATCATTTTACACGAGTAAGTCTAGGTCTTCCATCAAAAAAGATTTTTATATTATCTGAAGGATATTCTGGTATCTGTATGCCATATTTGTTCATTGCTTTTCTACAATTTATTGTCATTTTGTCATGATATGTAGTTTCACCAAACACACATATTGAAGATCCAACAGTATATATTCTATGATTATATTGTTTATTTCTGTTACCCATCAACTTATGTAAATCCCTTAACTCATAATTTTCAGGCAAATTATTATTAATAAAAATATCTTTCAGCCACTTACATCTAATAAAGTGATGATTCCAAAACCCATGAACAACAGAATCTGAAAACTTAAACAATACTAAGTTTTTATCTAATTTAATCTTAACATTTCGCCTGTGTTGCGCCGGAATAGTTAGCGTTCTTACTGCGTCTAAATTGACCGACGCATTGTTAGATAATGTTTTAGAGATTTTTCGAAAACGCTGTGCATCTTTAAAACTTGCCACATAACGATCATCACTACACCAATAAACAAATTTATTATCTGGTATACTACCCAATAAAGCAGACATGGTGGGTTTCATCTCTTTTTTACATTTTATTGGGGTAATATTTCCTGGCAATAATTTTATTTTTCTTAATGTTTCGTCATTATTGTATGGAATATTAAATGTAATATCAAATTTCGGAAAAAAATCCAAATACGATCTTATCATTAATTCCGTAAAAGACAGCCTGTCGTCATATGTCAATACAATAAAGTCCATATTTACCTATAATTATCTTATTACATTACTAAGTTTGTTCTTAATCCATTTAGGAGGATTTCTCTCCAACCAACAACCCCATTTCCACGCAGCATCGCCCTTTCTTATTGTGTCGTAAAAATAATAAACATCAAATGCCCGACCAATATCAATCATAAAAGCGTTATGCAATTTATTATGTAGTTGTTGTATTAACCATATACCAGGAGATCCTCCACTAAAAAAATATATAACATCATCACTTGGCGATATGCTATTATGAAACTTCTTTATTTCCTCTAAGTAATCGTACACATACTCACTTGCGTTTGTATGACTTATCTTAATATGTGTATAATTTTTCAAACCAAGTTTTTCACCAAAATTATCAAAATAATAAGGGCCAACTATCACAATACGTTTATCTTTGAAAGTATTAAAAAATTTTTGAATCTCTCCAAAATAGCCCCAGCGCCTCCAACATATCGCATTAAATGGTATTTCACCACTCGGTATCATTTTCTTTACCATTCTGGGAGACCACGGCCAATTTCCTGGTGGTGGTGGGAATTTACCAAAAAACCATGCCCGATCACTTACCGCCAATTTAAAATTATTTGGCTTTGGATTAACAATCATATTTAATTGTTCTTCAAATATTTCTGACTTAAATACCCATGGGCGCTTATAACTTTGCTTTTCCTCCCATGCTCGAATCATGTTTTGAGACCATGTTTTAATAAATTCCGGTGTGATATCAATAGAATTTGGATATGCCCAACCTCGATACCCCATAAATTGTAATGCTATCCTTGCTGTACACCAAAATTCAACCTGAAATCTAACAAAAGAAAAATATTTACGTCCCGCTATTTTTTCTATAAAGTACTCAATAGAGGGATTATACACCATAAGCCCAGAACCTTTGGCAATAGGAACTTTCTGTATGTTATTTGATTTTGTCATATTGTTACCAAGTTCGGCTTTATAGTCCCTCTTTAAATGCAATAATAACACAAGACAACAAGCAAAAATAATCTTTGTCGAGACTTTCGCGGTTAAATACATATATTTAAAATGACGAAAAAATATTTAAATATAGTATCACACTATGAAGCTTGCTTTGAAAAATACGGAGATTCACCAAAAGGTGTTGACTGGCCAAATGCTGATGATGCACAAATAAGACATAGCATTATGCTAGACGTTATTAAAAATAAAAATGATAATTTAACGTTATTGGATTTTGGATGCGGACTGTCTCATTTGTATGATTACATAAAAGTCCAAAAATATCGAAATATAAAATATTCTGGACTAGATATTTCGAGAAAATTCATCAACAAATCAAAACAAAAATACCCACAAAACACATATTATTGCTACGATATCTTGAAAAACAAATTGCAACTGCCAAAATTTGATTACATTATCGCAAATGGGGTATTTACAGAAAAACAAAACCTAACCTTCACCGAAATGTTTGATTATACGAAAAATATGATTAATAAAATATTTAATCATTCCAAAATTGGATTATCCGTAAATTTCATGTCTCATCATGTTGATTGGACTAGAGAAGATCTTTTCCATTTGCCGTTTGATAAATTGGCGAATTTTTTGAGAAATAATATATCGAAAAATTTCACATTTAGACAAGACTATGGGTTATATGAATATACAACATATATTTACAAATAATGGAGACTATTAAATATGGCTAAAGTTATAATTTTTGGAGTTTTAGATTTTGCATCTTTGGCTCATTATTATTTAAGAACCGATAGCAAACATGAGGTCGTTGCATTTACAGTGTCTAAAGAGTACATGCCAGACAATGCGGTATTTGAAGGCTTACCTGTTGTGCCATTCGAAGATATAGAAAAACATTACAGTACGGACGAATATTGTCTGTTCGCACCATTATCACATAGATCAATAAATCGTTTGCGAGAATCAATTTACGACCAGGGCAAAAATAAGGGATATACGTTTGTTAATTATATCAGTTCTCACGCCACAGTTCTAACCGACAAAATAGGCGACAACAATTTTATCCTTGAAGACAATACAATACAACCATTTGTAGAAATTGGCAATAATTGTGTTTTTTGGAGCGGAAATCATATTGGTCACCACAGCAAAATTGACCACAATGTATTCTTCACATCTCATGTTGTACTTTCTGGACATTGTGACGTAGGTGCAAACTCATTTTTCGGAGTAAACGCAACAATTAGAGATGGCGCAAAAATTGGAGAAGGATCGCTTATTGCTATGGGGGCATTAATTACCAAAGACACAAACCCATGGCACATATACAAAGGTGCGCCAGCAAAACATGCCACGAATAAAAATGATGAGCCTTTATTGAGCAAAGATATTGATTTCTAATATTTATATATAATTATGAAAAAAATATTTGGAATAGGGTGGCCAAAAACAGGAACATCTTCTTTAGGATTTGCCCTTAAAAACTTAGGATATAAACACCTAAAAGGTCATTGGAAAAACTCCAATAAACTAATGCCATATTGGATTAATAATCAATATGACAAACTATTCAAAATTGCCAACCAATACCAATCATTCGAAGATATTCCATGGGCGGCAAATGATTTTTTTATCCATCTTAATAAAGAATTTCCAAATAGCAAATTTATACTAACCATTCGCGATCAAAATGATTGGTTATTATCATTAAAAAAAATGGTAATTAATGTATTAAAGCCTAAAATACATACTGGTTACTTTTTATTTCATAATAAAATTTTTGGTCATAACTATTTTCCTAAAAATGATTCATATTATACCGAAATTTACAAATGTAGAAATAATATGATAATCCAATATTTTGAAAATCATCACAATTTTTTTATATTAGACGTAAGCAAAGATAATTCATGGATTGATTTTTATCATTTCTTAAACAAAGAAGTTCCAACAAAAAATCCATTTCCACATAAAAACAAATCTAAACAATGTGGCAAAAAATAGACCATATATATAATGTATCTGGTAAATATCGATGGAATCAGACACATGCACAGCTACCTACAATAGATAGTATATCAAAAAATCGTTGGAGAATATATTTTTCTACAAGAGATGCCTTAGGTAAAAGCAGAATAAGCTTTATAGATGTAGAAGCCGGAAATCCACAAAATATACTATATGAACATCACAAACCGGTACTGGATCTTGGCGAATTAGGAACGTTTGATGACAGTGGCGTTATGCCATCATGCGTAATATCTAATGGAAACAAAAAATACCTATATTATACCGGGTGGACAACAAGAAAAACAGTACCATATCATAACTCTATAGGATTGGCCATAAGCTATAACGGCGGAAAATCCTTCGAAAGATATTCTAATGGCCCAATATTTGGAACAACACACACCGAGCCTCATTTTACTGGAACATCATGGGTAATGATTGAGAATGATGTATGGAAAAACTGGTATATGTCATGTACAAAATGGAAAATGATAAACAATAAACCAGAACCATATTATCACATAAAATACGCAGAATCAAATGATGGAATAAACTGGCAACGCAATAACAACGTTGCAATTGATTATAAATCCAATAAAGAAGGGGGCATTGTTCGCGCCTCAATAATCAAAGAAAATAAATTATATAAAATGTGGTATTCTTTTCGCAATATCACACATTATCGTAGCACATTACAAAACAGCTATAAAATTGGCTATGCAGAATCTATCAATGGAAAAAAATGGATTAGAAAAGACGATCAAATTAATTTTTCTGTTTCTGATGCTAATTGGGATTCTTCAATGATGGCATATCCATATGTAATTTCATATAATGGTCTAAAATATATGTTTTATAATGGAAACGGTTTTGGACAATCTGGTTTTGGTTATGCGATTTCAAAATAATAATTATATAAATTAGACTGGTAAGAAAAATGACGAAAAATAACAATAAAAACACAAACAAAACATCACCGATAATATGCTTAACATGTAAAAACCCAAAATTCTTAAAACACAAAACATATTGGGAATGTAAACACTGTAAACAACAATATGTTTGTACAAATGGAATTCCAGATTTTTCAATTAAATCGAAAATAAGAAATGACGATAAACATCTTATGGATTCTTTTTATAACAATCTTTTTGGAAGATTTTATAATTTTTTCATGCCATTTTTAAGCCTTCCGGTCAGACCAATTAAAATATCAATTAAATACTGGTTAGCATATTTTTTTATTGTATTATATTTGATGCTTGTAGTTGGATATTCAATTTGTTGGCTTGTTTATTCACAACATTGCGTATCTATAACAGATATTTTTGTAGGAATATTATTAATAAGCACATCATACATTTTATATAAACACAAATACATATTTTACTTATTAGTTTTAGCTATTCCAACCAAAATATCACTATTCAAACACCAATACAAACCAACCAAAACATTTACACAAATACACTCAGAATTTCAAAAAGAATATCAAAATTCCACAACAAAGCTTAAAATGCTAGACATCGCAACAGGTACATGTAATTCACTGTTTCGTCATGGATGGATGAATTTGAATGCAGAATATACAGGAGTTGATCTTTCTAAACAAATGTTAACTAAGGGACAAAAAATCATGAATCAACAACATGTTCCTGTAACCCTTTTGTTAGCTGACGCCCATAAGCTCCCTTTTGAGTCTGAAACATTTGATATCGTTACAAATTATGGCGCAATTAATAGTTGTGCTAATACAAAAGTTGCTTTAGAGGAAATGGTAAGAGTTACAAAAAAAGGTGGTAAGATTCTGTTCCTAGACGAACAATTATACAATTCTGCATCTTTTATTGAAAAGCTTTACTTTAAATTCGTATTATCAAATCATAATGTTATTCATCATTGTCCAATTGAATTTCTTCCTAAAAACATTGAAGAAATTCAAGTAGATCAAATATACCAATTCTATTATATCTGCACCGCGCGAAAAAGCAAGAAATAACTATACTAAAGTATAACAATTAAGCATCTCGGACAAATCCGACATAGAAGTATTCATAACCAAATCTATAATAGATAAATATATATTATCATAATCTATAGCCGATCTGTTCATCTCTATAAACTTCAAACTAATATTTTTGTTATCAAAATCATTAACTGAATATAATTCCTTTCCATTTATAGCGTTTATATACACGCTTGCATTGCATTGTACGCATATATCTAATATTCTTTCTTGACCATGTAGTTCCGAATTGTCAAATATAACAGAGCTATCAACTATTTCGGTGTCAATACCAAGATACTTACAAAAATGAACTATACTTTTTTTGTTCATTTCTGATAGGTTATTAGTTTCAAACATAACCACATTTTTTACGATATCATATACTTTATCAAAATTAATTGATTTTTTATAATTAAGCTCTAAAGACTTTAATAGCTTTTTGCGCCACTTATAATCACTATTTAATTTGATATCACGTATTTTAGAAAATTGACTTGCTTTGCTGGTTTGTACGCCAAAATATGATGGTTTGCCATGAATATTTATACGATTACGACTAACCCACCCTCTTTTAATGTAATTTACATCATCATAAAACACAAATTTATCCGCAGCCGCTATTAATTGAAAATAGCCAATATATGGAAAAAAATACGGTTGCATTATTGCCAAACGCATATTTTATACCACATGAACAAACCAGCTTCTACCGGTGCTTGTAAATTTCAATTTATTATCTTTACAAAACTTTTTAACTGCCATACTAACACTCTTCCAAACAAAATCATCTCCCCATAGAGTGCCATTTTTCTTAATTTTAGGAAGCCACGCCGTCATATCAGAAAATACGGCATTATATGAATGTTCTCCATCTATATAAACCATATCTAAACTATTATTATCAAATAAACTAGCTTTTGCCGGAGAAAAACCCTGAATTAATTTAATATATTTATCATATTTTAAATCAGTAACGATTTTTTCTAGGTTTTTTCTGGCTGATTTCATTTGTTTTTGACATTCAATTAAAAAATCTTTGTCTGGTATTTGCCCATTTGTTCGGCTAATTCGCTCCCAAGGATCTATCCCAAAAATTACATTATTATTTGCTATACAAATATCTATTACACTTAAAATGCTTGCCCCTCCATATACGCCAACCTCCACAATTTTACCGTTTTTTATTCCAGATAAAATCTTGCGATATTTATTTAAGCAAGCATTTTTTAACGGCCAACCCTTTAATTTGTAACCTTTATGAATAATTTCTTTACCAAAAGGAAACTTACCTTGTACGCCCGGCTTTTTTTGATTTGACATTGTTTTACCCATAATATTTGTTATTAAATTTTCTTTTCAATGCATGTGGAAAACGACGAGATGGTATTTTTCTATTTAAAAAATTACACAATTCTTCCCATCCATCACCATCTTCCCAATTGACAACCAATAAATCATTTGGTCTACGTTCAAAATATTTTTTAATCATCTTATTACGATTAATATATCCTTTTATATACTTATCCTTATATTCGCTCACCCGAAATACACCATTATTTGACTTAATTCCATATTTCTGCTCAAAACATTTCTCAAATAATCCTATCACTCTTCTATAACGCCTGTCTCGTCTGAAATTTTTATGAATTCTCCACATTAAATCAGTATAATTTCCACTTGGGACAGTGCACCAATTTTTTAATGATTTAAACCAACATTCAGGATCTCTAACGGTTAATATAAACTTACTATTAATAAACCTTTTATCTAACATTTGGTACAAATCTAATATATTCCAAGGAAAATCATTAAAATGACGATACATTCTACAAACAACATTCATTTGCGAAAACATATCCGTATAACTAGATCTAAATCCATTAATAATATGCTTAGACTGTGGCCACGCAGCCATTTGTCCACACCCAAGAACATTTAAAGCAACTCCTAAAGATGTAGTTCCAGTTTTATTTTCTCCTATACCAAATATTTTATTAAAACCACCTTTATGCTTCCGGTTAAACTCATACATTATCACCCACCACAATACCATCAATTGCATCTATTATGCAATCTATATTATTATCATCAAACTCATTATTTAATGGGAAATTAATAATATGGTCAAATAACATATTCGAAAATGGCAAAGACTTCAGCGGCTCATAATATTTATGCACTACAATTCCACTATTATCAAATGCTTCTGTACCTATAGGCTGATCGAACAATACCGGAAAATTATTATATACTGTTCCTGGCTTGTAATTAAACAAATTAACACCATCAATACTTTTAATCATATTAACTAATTTGTTTTGTACTTCTTTATGTTTATCTATGTTATAGTTTTCTATATGACACAATATAAATGCCGCCGATACGTCAGACATTTTAAAGTTAGAAGATAATTTTTTATGCTTACGATCAAAATAAAAACCAAAATTTACAATGGATAACACCTTATCATAATACTGCTTTGGAACAACAACAAAACCTCCCTCGCCGCAACCCAAATATTTAGTGTGATGCAAACTTCCAAAAGAACAATCGCCAAAATTACATATATTTACCCCGTTACACTTAGATAATGGAGAACTAGCGTTATCAAAAATTAGTATTTTACCAGTTGCATCGCAATATGCTTGCCACTTATACAAGTCGACATATGAGCCAAAAAGATTTGTTAATACTATCCCATCAAATTTGTGTAATTTATTTTGGTCAAAATCTAATGTATATGTATCATATTCGATATCTAAAATTGAAACATTGCACCCAGTTCCAACAACAGGTGATGGAAAAGTAAATGCAGGCACAACCCAAGAATTTACATCCAAATATTCTTCACATAAAAACATCAATGTATGTAGCGCTGTAGTTCCATTACTCACGCAAACAACACATTTGTCTTCGTCTATTTCTAATATTTCTTCTAATTTTTTTTCTAATAATCGTTTTACGGGACCATCGTTTGTATAATGGTTTTTTGATTCTGAAACAGACAAAATATCTTGTATTCTTGCATAATCTAACTTTTTATTTGCCAAAAAATTAATCATTATAAAGCCTTATATTAAATTCTTTTACATTTTAATATTACAACAACAATTACTCAACCAAAAATTGATCAGATAATATAATGTCCCTACAATTAAATAATCTTAACATTTGGAACATCAATTCCAGCAACTTTAGCGCGATTAATATATTGTCTGCATTTTTTCGCACAAAGATCTACTGTTGTTATGTTATTAAAATGTTTTTTTCTACTTTGTCTTGTATTAACGGCGTTTCCTAATACAGATTGTGTTTCCTTTGTGTATGAGATGCCTAATTGTTTAAAAAATATTTTAACATTTTTAACGTCGTTAAGATTTTCAACTCTTACTTCGTGTGTTTTTATGTTAGGATAATCTTTTTGGAAACGCAACGCTCTAGCCTCAATATCTAACAAATAAGCAATACAACGATTATAATGACTCATCTGCTTGAATTTACCCAAAGCCCTTGTAGCCGCCGTGGGAGAATCTGTGTTAACCATCCAATCATAAGACACGTGATTTTTTCCCAAATAATCTAGCTCTATAAAGCTTTTTAATGTATTTGCTAAATTCCTTCGTAAAATAATAACTTCTACTTTTGGTCCAAAATGGTCAATAACCACATCAAAAAACGTTTTTATAAACATATGATTTGTTTCACTATAAACAAGTTTTGATTTGGGTAGGTTTGTAATAATGTTTTCTATCTTATCTGTTTTTATTTTTCTATCATCATAAGAGACAGAATAAGGATATTTATTAACTGCATGTAAATATTTTCCGCTCATTGTTGGCGCTTGTTCACCAAAAGATGCTATTTCTGGAGAAGTGCTTAACAACTTTTGAAGATAATGTGATCCAGAACGACCAGAATTTATACAGAAAAATAATCTGGAAATCTTACTCATATTACACCACGTCTTGCTGATATGGATAAATCTCTAATCCATGAATACAATGTGTAATATTCATGGACAAATTTATTGTTTTAATATGAGATAAATCATTTTTATTATATACAGAAATCATATCCGGCGAAGATCCTCCAATAATTACCCGATCATCAAATGTTAATCCCCTTGCAAATGGTTGTCTGGCTATTTTCTCAGAACGATCTGCACCAACCATTTGGTTATGGCCTATTCGTCTAACATTTACATATTTATCACAACGTCCACCAATCGAAAGAATAGCTAAACGCCCTCTTTGAGTATCATTACAAATAATTTTATCATTCATATAAGGACGACAATTATGTGTTCCTGGTAAAACCCTAGAAAACACTTTAAGTACATTGTTTTTTATTTGCAAAAGTGACGAAAAATTAGTACCAGAGCAAAATACCCCACGATTATCTGCATATACATTGTTTATATGTAGTGAATCAGCTTTTATCGGTGGATTATTTTTTTTACATAAAAAAAACTGATTCTTATTTTTATGTTTTATTGTCATACAATTAATCATTTTATTGTTTTGTAAATTAAATGCAATAATCGAATCGTAATTTGTAGAAACCACATATAATGTTCCCTGAAAAATACAAATTTCATGAACACTTCCCAGATAATTATCCTGTCTAATTGTATCTATATGCTTAAACTTTTGATTATATATTTGAACACCGTCATGCAATCCCAAATATGTTTTACCTTTCCAAAATGCTATTCCACGAAAACCACGCTCACCACCACGCCCATGTAAACTAACATCATGCTTAGCTAAAAACAAATTTTTATACTTACCAGTATTCAAATTCACCAAATAAACACCACCATGAGCCTGCGACTGCTTAGAAGATCGATGTACAGACGAAACTAAAAGGGTGGGTAATTTGTAAGATTGACCAGGTGGTACTAATTTGTTTTTGTGAACATTATGAGCCATATTTGTACCCATATTTTTTTATTATCATTCTATCTTTTTGTTCCACAAGCCTAATCAAATCAGAGTTATAATATTTTGTATAAGGCTTTTTCGTATAACTATTTTCTTTTGGCCTTTTATGCCATTTACTCATATGTTTTTTATTAACCGGTAATTTGTATTTAATACAAAAATTAGACAAATCAGCAACAAGATTTTCTGTTTTTCCAACAACATCCAAAGATAACCACTTATCATGATTTCTTATAATATTTGTTTTGTTTTCTTCGTTAAATATTTCTTTATAATTAAAACAAAACATATAAATATACCGATAACTGAAAAATCCAACATCTAAGCTATGCATATACTTAAATTTTGGAACCCCTACCGGCAAATAAGGATTTCCCACAGGATGAAACTTGCTATCAATTCGCTTTTTTATAAAATTTGTAGATAGCATATTGCTCAAAAATCTAGAAAATTCATTGCTTTTTCCGTCCAAAAATAATCTAAGAAACTGACCGTTTGGCTGTTGGTGCAAATAAAAAGAAACATACCAGGCCCAAGGATTTCGAACCATACCAAACTTTATCTTATCCCTATATTTTATCTGTAAGCTATCTATAGGCTTATGCCAATCCTCCAACTTCATAGAAAATGCAGATGGCAACGCCTCACGAAACGCAGATCTAATAAACGCCCCGCCGGTATGTGGGTTATGAATAAAAACAAAATTTTCACCTATAATCATAAAATTACCTATATTCTACCTGACAAACCAACCATATCTAGTAATTCTTTGATCCTACTCAAATAAGTATGTTCCGCAAATACTTTTTCTGCACCCGATTTGCCAATATAATTTGCCAAATCTGGATTCTGTAACATGTGTTTTGTTTTTGTTACTATGTCCTCGATAGAATTTGCTATAACCAAATCACAGTTGTTTGTAAAATAAGATTGCCAATTAGGAAATTTTAAAGATATTGTCGGCCTACCACTCGCAAGACACATCAAAAGACGATCAGAAAAATAATGTGACAAGTTATTATAATGACTTACACTTAAAAGACAGCAACTTTTATGATAAAATTTTGCTACCCTTTTCTGATCTACACTTCCGCTTGAACGAAAATTTCGGGGCCAACCAGATCCAAACAATCCAAATCGTCTGTCAAATGCTTTTCTCAATAATCGACAAACTTTCTCTCTCTCTGGTCGCCCCGGATAACCCTCTTTTACATTATTATTGGCAATAAAAACTATATCATAATCAAAATTTAAAGGCGGTTCATATGACGGATGATACAATTTAGGATCATACCCAATTTGCCAATAACCAACATGTCTTCCTTTTATTTGTTTTTTGAACATTTCCAGTTGGCCAGTAGATGATATTAAATTATAATCAGCAATTTGAGCAATATTTTTAAAAGATTTTGGCACGTAATTTCTAACATCGCCTGTCCAATTTGTAACAATAGAATTCGGCAATAATCTCTTCAGCTCACGTATAGTTCCGGCATCAATAATTGTTGTATGCTGAATTTGCATATGTATTAAATCTGGCCTAAACTCTGATGCCCTTTTAATTAACTCACTTCTGGTAGCCCTTATGTTTTTTCTGCGATTATGATAAACAGCAAAATAATCAAATACTTGCAATTCACACCCGGCCTGTTCGAAAGCATCATAAACGCCACGTTGAATCACTTCGCCATAATTAAGAGGTAAGAATAAAACTTTTATCATAATTTCTCTATAACGCTAAAATATCAATAATTTCGCCTATATACAACACCAAGTTGAGCCATTTTTAACTCTGTTTATAGTGCTTGCATTGACCCCAAACAATCCCACAAGTTCTTTTGTGTCTATATTATTATTTCTTATATATATTACTTGTTCTTTTGTAAGTTTTGAATTGGGATTATTTTCTCCAGTTACATCAACATTAGATTTTTTATATATTTTACCAAGATGAGCTAAGCGGTTTTTTAATTTTGCCTCCATTGTATGTTTACGCCCATAAAACGGATTATTTTTTCCTGACATATCTGGTCTTGGTTTATATTTTACATTAGAAAATATATCATATTTCCTTGTTAAATGTATTGTAGATTCATTATACAAAAATTTATATAACTTTATTATGTCACTTTTTCGCGTACAAACCACCCTCATTAATGGTCTAGAATAACGATTTACAACTTTTAAGCGTGTCGAAATATTTTGTTCTAATAAAATTGTTTTAATAGAATGACAAATTTCTGACGTTCCTATAAAATTCCAGGTAGCTCTATTTTTTTTATCAATACCTATATAAGCATCACTATCTGACAATCCTCTTATAAAATGTGAATATAAAAGCTGGTTCATCTTATGTGGAAATTCCAGGTCAAAACTCTTTCTAACATGCATGCCATGCTTAATTAGATCATTACACATTTTTTGATTAGTTATTACAAGCGTTGCCGTTTCACTCCATTTTTTATTTCGCTTTCTGTAATATAATGGATGTGTGCTTTCCATATGTTTTTTCATTTCGTCTAAAATATATGCATCTTCCGATTTTATTTCCAATGACATAGAATATTTTTTACTTTTATGTTGAATTATACAACCATCACCATATAAAAATCCTAAAATATACGCCTTTTCTTGTGTGTCTATATTTTTGAAAAAATTACAGTTTATTTCATATTTTTTATTTCGTAAATTTCTTGGTACTGATGGAATATTTCGCTCTTTTAATATATTTGAAACACTACGTACACTTATTGATAGGTGTTCTGCAGTTAATTTCACCCTGCCAAGCTTTTTATATGTTTTTACTACTAAATCTCTATCTATTCTCTTTTTTCCCATATCTTAATGTGGTTGTATTCCATATTTTACCAGAAAACACTATAACAATACCCACCCTTTAGGAATTAAATCAGACGTATTATGTGTTGGCGATAATTTTGGACCAAACCATTTCTTTGGAGCTATTACCGTCTTACTTGGGTTTTTATTTAACCAGGCTGCCCACCAAGAAAAAGAAGAATTTGCTATTATATTATTTTCGCATTTGCTCATAATATATAAATCTATATAATCTTTATCATTCTCTACAAAAGTAAACTTATCTCCAACAAAATTCTTTTTACACCACATAATATCATCAGAAAAAACCAAATATTTTCGTGCCTTTATAATCTCCATAGCTTTTGTGTAATAATCCATTCCCAATATATTATAACACCCACTAAGATGTGGCTGAATATAATCCCCTCGCCTTACATGTATACTTGCAACACCAGGTTTGATTCGCCCATCATATCTTGGACATAATGTTTCTCTAATTAAATCTGTATAATCTTTAAAATACTTCTCACTTTGAAAATACCCATGTAAATTCATATTAGATTTAAATGGTATTTTAGAATAATGAAAATGAGGCTCTTCATACGTAAAAGAACTACAAATTTCATTTATATCAACAAATTTATTTCTTGGAATATTTACAAAACATTCTAATAATGGACATTTTGGAAATATATAATCGGTATTGTTAGATAAAGCATGAGAAATAGTTGTTGCGGCTTGAAATAATGAATTTCCAATTCGACCATAATTTCCTAATTGCAAAAAAGTTATAGACATTCACTACTCCAAACACATATGCTTATGGCTGATATTATTATAGCCTTTTATAGGTAGGTTTTGTTCTTATAAAATGATCTAGAAACCCTTGTCGTTTTATATTGACTTTATAATCTGAAATAGGATTCTCATTATTGTAAATGTAAAGAATATCATGTATATAACGATAATGTGGACCAGACATTTCAAGCATTGGGATCATAAAACTTAAATCCCAAGCCATGTCTAACCATTTACCATCTGGATCATAAAAATCTTCCTGCCGAATCTTTGCAAATAGCCATTTATAAAACGTCCTTAAATGTGATGCTCTCCATTGCGCCCTACGAAATACATTCTGTTGTACCACCATCGGTTCAAATGGTCTACAACAGCCCCTAGAATTGTTTGGATGATCTTGATACGAACCATATGTCATCCAAACATCTTCGTCAGAATATACTTTATTTAATTTATTTAATACATTTGGGTGCGCCAACCAATCATCACCATCTAATGTTACAATTATTTCATCATCATCACACGAATGAATCATATCATACAGATTTTTCATCGCACCAACTCTAGTTTGGTTCTTAATTAATTTAAACAAACCTTTTTTATCTTGCGCAGATAAAAATTCTTCTACTAAATTTCCCGTATTATCCGGAGACTTGTCATCTACATAAATGGCCCTAAATTTATCATAATTTTGAGATAAAACAGAAGATAAATTTCTCTTGTACCAACAACTATTTTTATAACTTGGAATGACTATAACAAATTTCTTCATATAACCCTCTTTTTATTTGTTATATATCAGAATATACGAACAAAAAATCACTCGAATACTATTAAATATATATACGGAAAATATGGTAAATAACCGAGTAAATCTAAATATAGTATATGCCCCCCAACCAGGGCCAGATCGCAAAATATTTGAAAACGAACATGGAGAAATCTGGCACAGCAAAAAAAAGCATCCACAAAAAATCAATATTGGAATGGGTTGGTATTCGATTAGAGATCCAAAGCCAGGAGATAACATTTTAGTATTAGAACCATTTTGCGTATTGCCCAAAGATTACAATATTCCATTTCTAAAAAGATTTAAATATATTTTTACTTGGGCTACTAAAGCCATAACTAATCACAGAATAAAAAAGCGCGTCATAGAAATAAACCACCCAAGCTGTTTAGGAATCGAACGGGAAAAGGTTGGCAAAGGGTGGGTTCCTTGGAAGCAAAGAAAAAACGAAATCGTATTTATCGCAAATAACAAATCATCTACACACAATTCAGAACTATATTCATTAAGATTACAATTGGCTGACTTTCTAAGCAAACAACAATCAAAATATAAAATATCATGGTATGGCCATTTTAAATTAAAAAGACCATATTACAAAGGCCCCATAAGATCAAAACATGACATTTTGCGTCAAGTAAAATTCTCTATATGTACTGAAAATTGTTATCACCCAGCATATTCGTTCAACTATTTTACAGAAAAATTACCGGAAGTATGGAAGGGCGGAGCTGTTCCACTCTATATGGGATGCTACAATATAGATGCTTTTAGCTTCCCAAGTCAATCTTATATAGATCTGCGAAATTTCACAAAAAGAGATGGAAAAGAATATAATATTTTGGGCCCAAAGTTAATGGAACGTATCAAATCATATTCAGAAAATGAATATGAACGTTATTTACAAAAATTAAAAAATAAAATAATGATACCACAAGCATTATATCATCACATATCATATAAAAGAATGTGGAGAACAATGATCAATACGTTTTATAGGGGTCAGGCAGAATAGAAGGCGCTGATACATTTTTTCATATCTTGGTTTAACTTATAATCAACTTTACAATTACTTTTCACGCGCAATATTGAATTTATACCAGATTTAATAGTATCTGCTGATGGAACCTTAATATTATCCACATTACCATCGCGCAACATATACTCGCAATTTTTCTTATCCATCACAAACCAATTAGAACTAACTACAGGCACTCCCATAATACACGCAAAACTTAAAAATGATGAATGATAATCATGTTCTAAAGGTATATCAATAATAAATTTTGCCTTTGAAAATATAAATAACAATTCTTCATATGGCAAATACTCGTTTATGGCAATAACATTTTCAGGATACATGCCGCGAGCACCAACAACAGCCAGTTGTGGCCAGTTTTGATCCCACACATCTATTAACATTTTGGTAATTTTATCATTCCTATTAAATGTCAATGCGAAATTTTTGTTAGTAAAAAATGCAGACTTTCTAAATGGAACGGCCGGTAATGGTCGGTGTGATAAATGAACAGTTACATTTGGACACGCATTTTCTAAAAATTGCACATTCGATAATGATGGGCTAAAAATCATTTTACATTCTTTTAAAATTTTCACATCATCATCTGAAAAGCTATCTTCATCAAAAACGTCTATCCACACTCGATCTGCGGGTCTAACAGCTCCGGCCTTACAAATTAAAAGCTTGTTATTAATAAAATCATTTCTACTATCTATAATTTTTAAGTTTGGGAAAAATCCACCTATTTTACTAATCCACCGCATTCCAGAAACTGTTGTTGCCGAAATGTTCCCGCTGATATCTTCGTATTTCTCATTTACAGATGCAGTAAATGGATATCTAGAATACATTTTGGAAAGTTTATATGCGTTATCATTAATCTCTAAATCTTCAGTTATGCTATATACAGGAGGAAGGCCACATATACCACTAGAATCAATAATAGATATTGGTTTTCTTGGATCTATTTTTTCTTTATGAATATCCTTAACAATTAATACACGACCAATAAGAACATCACCAGAGCAATGTTCTTTTGGCATGGATATATAAAGTTTATGTGGCTTATTAAATGCTTTTTTGCCGGTTTTTATAGATATGTATTTATCAGATAGTCGATCATCTGCTATTATATTTTTAATTTCTTTTGGAGTTGCCTCATCTGCAACAAAACCAAAAAAGATCTTGCCATTGCCCCCTATTTTTTTAGAATTTACAATGCAAATATAACTTGTATCGGCTTCAAGTGGTGATAATGGTATAGTGCAAGAACTTCCACTTTTAAGTAAAACATAGTCTTTTCCATTGCTATGAATATGCTTTACCATTTTTGTGCGACTGGCCTTAAATTTATCAAACCCTCCAACAGCATCGGAATCATAAGATACATATTGTGCCAAATCTGACTGTGCTGAATCTATTGTTATTGGAATTTCAGCCTTATATTTTGTTATATCATATCTGGCAAGATCTGCTGCCGTAGAATCATTTGCCTCTGGTATCGCAGCTGGGGCTGGTACATTTCTAGCCGCAAACATTGGTACATTTTGCTGCTTAGTAACAGGAGGTCTTTTTGCACTGTCTTTAAATATAATATCTCTAATCTCACAAGGACCTATAAATCGAACACGATTGTTTTCAACAATATATGAATTTTCTGGCTTTGTTTTTAATGCAATAACACCATTGTAATCTATAAAAGCACCTTCCGATGCAAACAATTTTTCTCTGGCCAATCTCAAACCGTTATGCTTGCTACACTTAGATATTAATAATTTCCACTTATTAATCACATTTTCGCCTTTAATATCTGTTTCGTCTTCTATATCTAATACAACACCATATATATCTATATCTCCGGTTGATGTTTTTGGTCTTACAAGGTGTATCCGACTATTTTGATCCACATCAACATCTATTAATTGTGATACCTTTGAAGCTACAATAACTTCATCTTTAGAACCACTAACAGATATCGCACCATTACCAGAACATCGCCTTGCACATATCTTATATGATATTACATCCCCAAAATCAGACAGATTTAACACAAGCATTCCATGACGGGCCTGCAATCTACAGCCAAACTCAGAAATCCTACAGCTTCTTTTATTTTCTATATAAGCACCAAGCTCTTTTGCGCTAATTTCAACCATAATCTACTCATCATTAAAGGGTATAAACAATGATTTTTTGCGGGCAGCATAAGCTCGGCAATTCTCGTTAAATTTGGGTAGGTTTTTCGTGTGCGATTCTGTTTTAAAATCGCGATAAGCGCCAATATCGTACTCTCCTTCCCCCATATGTTTGCCCTGCTCTTTAATATAACCTAAACGCAAACCAATAACTCGAATTCTCATCCCCCAGTCCGCATCTTCCTCTCCATAAGTCCCATAGTCCAAATGATTAAACCATCCAAGCATTTTATGCAAAGATCTGTTAAATACCATACAAGCAGTTCCGAGATTACCACGTGGCTTATCCTGAAATGTTTTCCCATTTAATGTCACTAATGGATATGGCTTTGGTTCCATATTTACCCCTATAGATGCATACTGCTTATTCGCCTTAAGTATAGATACACATTCTGACAGCCACCCTCTTGGAACCCAGACATCATTATCTAAAGTTGCTAACCAATTACTGGTAGATAAAGAAAGAGCTTGATTTCTACCAATGGCTATTCCTCTGTTCTTTTCGTTTTCCTTAATTGTAAAATTATTAAATTGGGATATTTTTTTTATTTTTTCTTGACATATTTGTTTTAAATAATCAGTAGTTCCATCCTCTGAGCCATTATCCACAAATATTAAATTATATGGAAATTCAGTATTATCAAAAATACATTGTAATGTATCTTTTGTTAGTTTTAAACGATTGTGTGTAACAATCATTATATCTACGCAGTCTATCATATTAATTTCCTGAAATATAAGAATACACTTTCGTTGGAAAAATTTCCTCTATTGTATATATAACATTTTTCCCCTCCAAATACCTTATATTTTTAGATAGTTTGAATTCCCCACTAACTGGACGGGAAATTATAGTTGCATCCGAAATAGCCCCTCCAACTAATAAGAAATCTATCGTACTTGATAAAATATATTTAGCCTTCATTATTAAATACAATAATAATTCCATCTCCATTGGCAAAACAGTAACAAAACTATAAAAATATTTAGAAGGATTTTTTGTTAAAACAATTAAAGGAATATTTTCTTGAGACAATAATGCACCAAATGACTTTATTTGTGTGGGGGTCCAACCTAAACAATCCTCATTATGTACAGACCAATCCGTATCTGGTAACAACAACACAAATGGCCGCTCCTCTGAAATTTTAGACACGTCAAGTTTAGAGCGCAACTTGCTGTGATCTCTATACAAATTACGCAACTTAGGCATGTATCTGATATCCCAATCAAATAAAGATTTTTCAATTATTTGTTTTACAGCCGCCCTAGAATCAAAATATCCATGAGTCGTATAATAAGTTTTTACATCAATATAATTATTCAAACAGTTAAAATATGCATTATTTTCCTTGTCAAAAAACAAAGGCACAGGATAACGATCTAAAACAGACTGATCTACATCTCCATTATATAATTTTGCCAAACCATTAATTTTAATCAATGAGCCAAACCTGTCATCCCCGGCCCATAATAACTTAGAACTTGGCAGCATGTAATTCATCATCTCACACAACACCAATGAAAAAAATGATTCCAAAAAACCACTATAAGCAGCAACAATGATGTTTTTATCTTTTAAATTAGACAACACAATAGATCCTGGCACTTCCGGAACAATATATTTGGAATATTTTATTGTCCAAGGAATACCAGGCGAAAAGGGAAAATATTTAGTACTAAATCTTGACCTCATTATAACTTTATACCAACACTCTTACATGTCTATTGGAGATTTGGTCTGCAACGCCAAACTCTATAAAAAATGGAACTTGGTGTCCAATCTGTGCTAATAAATATAGAAAAAAATAATATAAAATAAATATTATATTGCAAGTCCATATTTTGGATTGTTTAAATACAATTGGTGGTCTATAATACATTTATTCCCCCAATTTCTTTTAAAAACATTTACATTGTGTGACATAAATAACTTGTTAACCGGATTTTTTTTAAGAGATGCAGATGTTTGATGTATTATATTTGTATTTCCACAACAAAAAATTGGCATATTTTCATTAATAGAAATTTTTAAACACAAATCTACATCTTCAAAACACCAGTTATAATCCTCATTTAACTTATTAACTTTTTTAAATATTTTTGATGTTAGTACGCAACAAGCTGCCGTCACAGCTTGAAATTTTCTGTCATAAGAATCATATTTTGTAGATTTCTGTCCAGATTTAAAATTCCATGGTAAATTACCATATTTGTGTGAAATTACAATGCCATAATGTGAAATTGTTTTATCTTCATTATATAATTTACTACCAATCATACCAGCGGCATTATCTTTTAATAAAGATATCATCATTTTTATATTATTATCCGATATAAATTCGATATCATTATTTAAAAGCAAAATGATATCAGAATCATCGGGAGACGCCAAATCGAACAAAGAATTTACACCTTTTGAAAAACTATCTCGATTATGATTTTTTGCCAGAACTTTTGTATTTTCCCACCGAATCGCCTCGTCGGGAGTTCCATCAGTACAGCCATTTGAGCGAATATACCACTCATATGGACAACCTGTTTTATCCAAATTACGAAACAATCCATCCCTAAGCTTGTTTAAAAAACCTAATCCATTCCAAGATAATGTTAAAACCCTAATCATCTTTTCATATTCCTATAAATCTCAATCATTCTACAAATCACCAAATAAATAGCATAAAGAGTTGCAGCGCCCACACAAAAACCAATAAAATATAAACCGGTAACAGAATCTGTGGAAAAAAACGCCTTTGTAAACAACCAGCTAAGCAAAAAAATGACACATGGTATTCCGCCAATCATTACAAGCGTTTTAATTTCTTCAATAAATGGGTTTTTTTCGTTATTTTTCATATCTTTCCCAACCATTCTTGTCTAAATAGTTCTCTAGATTCAATATACATTTTTTGTAAATCTAATTGTCTACCTGTCATTCGACCAAAATGATGAACTGGAATCTTGACCTCTTTAAATTTTATTCCAAGTTTTTTTGCCCTAAAAGACAAATCATCATCTTCAAAATATGCAAAAAACAACTCATTCCACGGACCTAAAGACATACCATTACACATTTTCCCCGTAGAAAAGTCCCTATAATGATTTAATTTTAGTTTATCAAACGTTTCCTTAGAGCCACACATACACCAACCACTCATATACCACAAATTAGTCTGAGGCAAACCCATGCCCTCTGTTACAAAATTTAACTCATCATCCAAAAGACCGCCTTGAGTGCCTACAATATAACCCTTTTTAGCATACGAAATAAGATCAAATGTCCATAACCGATAATTACTCTTTACTCTAATATCATTATTAAGAAATAATACATTATTTCCAAGGGATTCCATATACCCAGCGTTGTTAGCCCCTCCAAATCCCCTATTTTTTTCAAATTTAATATAACCTACATGAGGGGTATCACAAGTGCATTTGCTTTGAGCCTCTAAAACAACCATTTCTGTATCATCATCGCTACCATTATTAACAACAATAATTTCGTGATCTCCAGGTAATTTCATCAAATCTTTTAAAGCAGATTTAGTAAAATTTGCATTATTGTGCACAGGTATTACAATGCTTAATTCAATATCAGACATAACTATCTCACCATAGACAATATTTTATCAGCCACATTAGACCAAGTAAACTCTTTTACTGCTTCTTGCATCTTTGGCTCGAATTTTTTAATTAATTCGTCGTAATTGTCCACAGCTTGTTTTAATTTGGCCGCACCATCTTCAACGCTTGGTTCAAACATTTCAGCATATACGCTTGGATTCCAATATTGATAATGCTTTGGCATTCTTACCACCTTACCATCAATTAATAATGAATTATTTTCGTTTAAATAATGTAACTGACCACCATAATTACTAGCCACAACCAACTTCCCAGCAGCAAAAGCCTCTGTACCTGGCAACCACCACATTTCCATATGACTCATCATAAAAACAATATCGCAAGCGTTGTATAATTCCACTAAACTTGGAACAAAATCACGGATTACTTCTATTTCCGCGTGGTTTTTATACTTCTTTTTAAAGTCATTTAGTATTTCAAAAAAATTAATATCAAAACCTTTGCGTCTTTCACTATCTTTCTTCTTTGGTATACTGACCTTTATAACCAAACAAACATCGTCATCTTTTGTAAAGGCCTCACCAAATGCAAACAATGTCTTTTTTATGTTTTTGCGCAAATGTGGAGTTGCAAAATTCAATAATATTTTGCGCTTCTTTTTTGTTTTTAATGGATGTTTGCTTTTGACAGTAAAATCATTTAGATTTATTCCATGAGGAATAACCACAATCTTTTTATGTGGTATGTTATTCTTCATGAATATTTCCTTGGAAAAATCAGATGATGGACATAGAGTAGTACATGCTGTATGATATTTGATCATATTTGGCGGAATAATAGTACCATCATAATTCCAAATTCCAAACCTGTTTCTTGGGCCTGCCGCCAAATAATGCGGAAAATTATGCATAGCCGTATAAGATATCTGACAATCATACTGACACATCGGTCTTGGCTTAACGTGTGACTCTAAATCTTTTGGCACATATTTTTTATTCACACCATCCGTAGAAACAAAATGAACCTCATGACCCTTTTCTAATAAAGCACGACCAATATTTTGGCCAACAATAGCCCAGCTAAAAAGGGTTCCACCAAACAAAAATTGTTGTATCTTTATCTTCATGGTTTGACAAATGGATTTATTACTGAATCACCGCTATTTTGCAACGTATGTGATGTGTTTATTAGATTACTAATTAATACGGCAAGATCTAATGCAACAGACAATTGCTCCACCTCAAGAAAACCGCCCCGCATAATTTCATTACCATGAGTATAGTCTAATATAACAAACCTTGGAACAATATGCACGTCAAACTTTTTAACAGCATATGAAAAATTAGAATCCAAACTACTCACCATAACTGGCATAAAATTACTGTTGATCTTTTTGACAATTTTCGGATCTTTTAACACGGTATGTTTAAACAAGGCACACCCAGCACAACTTTGATAATGAAAATATATAAATACACATTTCTTTTCTTGTTTCGCTAGCCACAATCGCGTATCACTTAACTGATACCAGTTAACTTGTTCGGCCTCTTGTTTTTGCACATTAACACTTTGATTTTCTGTATTTACACAACCAAACGAAAAACAAAATAATGCCAACAATATTACAAATATAAGTTTTTTCATAATTACTTCCTATCTCTAATCGAGTTAAAATTGCCACAAGCAGTATTATACTCATAAACCGCTTGTTTTAAACGGTCAAAACACACATTATTATCACCAAACTGATCAGCAAGTTCTATTAACTCTTGCGCCTCTTCAATAACATATCTCTCAGAATAACGATACAACTTCGAATATAAATCTTCCCTAACACATACATCATCAATATTTAATGACTTTGCATACGTGAGCCATAACGGAATATCATATTGAAAGATGTCTACACCATCTGAGGGCCACAAAATATTAATAATATCAATGACTTGTCGGGGCGTTAGCTCAGCGCGCCTTTCCCAAAAACACTGACCGATATAATACACTTCAACATGACACTCATCAACAGAAAAAGTATATAATGCATACAAGTAGTCTTGAAATTCTTTCACCTGCATATTTTATTATATAACAGCGCTAAGTTGATAATAGCCCAATTATTTCACTTGGCTCAACTAATACAAAGTTACCAGTAATCCACCCAGCTTTCTTTAAATATACAGTTATTTCTATCTTTGTTACTAACGATTTATAAACCTTATCTACATACATGTCTTTTGCGGTAAGTTTTAATATTCCAGTAGAATGGTCCATATAAACACCAATAATATCGTCAATAATTATACCATATCCATCACTATATCCATCACTATATCCGTCGTCATATCCATCAATGGCCGGAACCATAGCTTGAATAGCTACATTGAATTTAACTTTGTTTAAAAACAAATCTTCTGGCTGTACAGTAGAGCAATCAGAATATTTCATTGCGGGATATCCAGCAACAGTAAATCCCGTATTATTACTATCAGCTACAAATTTTTCAAAAACATTTAATGACACCTCTTCCAACGGACTGTCTGGTAATTGTAATATGATTGTGCCTATTTCTATATCTTGCTTATGAAAACTACCATCGGGCTTTAATATTTGACCGTCACCGATAATTAAATGACCTGGAACAAAGAAATCATTGCGTCCCGGATCGCATACTGGCAATGCACTCGGCCTCTCTTCACATAAAAAGTCCGCCGGATTATCGCAAGAATATTTTGTAACAGATTCAGACTCCGTGAAAGCTGCCGGCACAAGTCTGGAATTACTACTAAGCGTCAATAAATATTTTTGCCAAAATGGCTGTGGAATAACCTTGTATGTAACCCCCATAAATGGGACGGCGGAAAATACAGGATCAATATCAATTACCGGACTCATTAAATACCCATCATATACTAACTCATATGGGCTTAATGAATCAGGTGATACTATATTAATTCCATAATAACCATCTAGTCTTACATACCCATCACAATCAAAATAGCCATCATAACGGCCAACGCTTTGTTGCACTGTAAAGCACATGTGATTAAACGTACTTCCAACAGGAAATGAATTTATCGCTTTATTAACATATTGGGTAATTAAATCAACATCATGAGCTGTAATATATCCATCACCGTCAACATCAGCTCGCAAAACCTCTAATGTTGTAAAATATCCATCGATAATTTTTTGCTGGGTAGAATTAGAATATATGCTCTCACCAATTAAAGACGCAGCTGCTGCTATATCTGCTTCTGTAATATACCCATCACCATTAACGTCACCATAACCATCAACACAATATTCAACCTTAAATATACGATATGGTTCTGTACATGGATAATTTGGCAATAATTTACTACCTATTAAATTATTTGACAATAAATCGGGCCCCGGATTAACAACACAGAAAGTGTCACCCTTAACAAGACCCGGCAAAATCAACTCTCCTGTAATTTCTGGGTTTTGTTTTGGATTTGTGTCGCGCATACAACCTATAATCAATGGCTCTGACACATCCGTAAGTTCTGCTAATCCATCGTCATCAACAAAACTAAAAGAAGGCACAAATTGTTTCCTAGAAAAAACATCATTTCCAGTGCGTTCATTTTGTATTGTTAAGCTCTCTTCGGTAATTGCCTGTAACACACCTATATTAAGAACATTTTCACCAGTATCTGCCATTGACTTGTTCTTAATCTGATTATCAATAGTTGCGCCAGTTTCTGGATCTATAACTGTTTTAGAATATTGAATACCATTTCCAAAATCATATCCCATACCATCAGCAATTTTGGCCGCATCTGTCCATACTTGAAACCACATGTCTTCTTCTGGCACATCAACCCACACACCACTAAATACGGTTGTTCTAGCATCATCTAGTCTGTCATTACCTACGCCAATAAATACCGTGCCATCATTAGCTGCACCTGCTCTACGCACTGTTATGGCGTAAAAATTGCCAGGAACAACCTCGCTAGTATCTCCTGACCCCACCTGCGTAGCGCTAAAAACAAAATCCACAGGTTGTAATACGTCAGTTAATACATATCCAATATCTTCTAACGCCTCTTTATCATAAGTGAGTTGTACTAACGGCTCACTATCGGGATCAAAATCTATAGCCAATTCGGGAACTATCGCCGTTGGACATTGAACCGTAGTTTGTAATGGATAAATGCTAATAACCAAATCTCCAGTCCAATCAAACCAATGCTCAACTGTAGCGTTTTCATCTTTTCTAATTCCCAATAATAATGTAATCTTTTGTATATTATCAGTTGTGGCTTGGAATTTTTGCCCAATTTGAGAAGTAACATCACCAGGTACAAGTTCTCGATCCGGTTGCCGTCCGGTTGTAGTTATATCAAGTGAATTTGCACTATATTCGGATCCGATAGCTTCCTGAATCATATTATACAATATGACTGTCGGGTTAGGGGGTGCTACAGTAGGATCTGCTACCTTAAAATCACGCCAAAACAAATCAGGTTCTACGTCCTGAGCAACCATAATAGCATCACGAGACAATTGAAATGACGCTGTTTCTCGAACTACAATGCGCCCACCATTCGTCCTAGAGCATTGGTTATTACCCTTAAAATCATTGAAAAACATCGCTAAAATACGAATATAATGTTTAGAAGTAACCTGAGAACCATTCTTATAAAAATAAAACTTATCTTGCTGTAACGTTCCATCAAAAGCCAAACCAACAATAGCAACTTTAACACTTAATCTACCGAAAACATTAGAACCAGATAATTCTATTTCTATTTGATTTCCAAGGTTTATATCAGATGGTTGTTGATGCACATGAATTCCACGACCATCAAATGTATGAGCAGCAATAAACGAAGCCTGTTCAGCATCAGGCATATCAGAATCAAATAAAACCCTTTGCTCTCGTGTAGCTAACAATACACCAGAACCAAAATGATTTTGAATAATTGATCCCTCTGTTTGGGTGTTTTTCTCTTGTTCTACATCCATGTCGGTACGATCTACTCTTTGAGCATCATGCCATCTGTTTTGAATTATGGATACATCTTTACGAATCGTCATGGTTTACCTATCTGATATAATTGAGTGTTACTTTGCTTTGCGCCGGCTTTAGTGCATTTATTAGACTCTCTAAAACCTGTTGCACTTTTGCGTCGCTAGAAACTATATTAAAGGAATCTATGATATTTATAGTAAAATTAAATATACCATAGACATCATCTTTAAGCAGTGCAAAATCATCTGCTTTAAACTTTACTGTGTCAAAATTCATTAAAAACGTAGTAAATGCATCTTCAATTACCGGATACACAATGTTCAAATTTTGACTAAAGTTAACATCCGTAGATTGACCAGCAATAACTAAAGGATCTCTAGAAACATTACTCAGTCTCAAGTTATCAATTCTTGCCTGGGCTGTATTGGCTCTTAAATAATCAGAACCTATAAAAAATTCATTGATTGGATCGGAAAAATTGATATCATCTATTAATACTGAATTATCAACTCCAGCAAATCCTTGACCGAAAATAAGCCCCTGTCCAAATAATAAATCGGCTCCAAACCTTACCGCTCCCCTTTCCTCACCGTCTATAAACAAGCGAATTTCATCCTGATTATCTGCGCGGTTAAATTTATATGTGGCTCTAACACGATGCCAAGAATCTCGTGACCAAAATACTGGATGTCGCACCTGATAATCTATGCCAACGGCCCTAACATTAAATGTTATAAATCCTTCTTGATCTTTATATATAGAAATGCGATCACCAGACAATCCGCTTGGTATATAGTTTATTTTTACCGGAGTCTGTTGGGCTGGCAATGCCTTTCCCAAATTAATTGTTTGAAAATCTGACAATAACCTACCACCAGCAAAATAATCGACACCATCATTATCAACGTCTGTTTGCAATCTTACACTGAAAATACTAGCGGCACTTCTTGATAACTGTACAGTGCCATTAGTTAAACTTGTGGTTTCCTCCTCTAATGATCCACTCGCATCAAAATAAAACCTAAAATTAGGATCATTGTACGTATCAAACTTAGGACTAACCCAGAACTCAATAGAACCTTCAGATAATGTTTGTAATCTTCCGCTATTATCGTAAACCAAAGGCTTATCCGCCACAATTAAACTTTTATCAAAATTACTATTAACGCTACTGCCAGACTGCAAATAATCTCTGGTAGATGTTACCCAAAAATCTGCATCATTAGACAATGGAAGTTCATTAAAATGCAACAACATTAAAGTGTCACTATTTGCAATAAATTCTCTTAATGCGGTATAATCTGTAGTTATAGAATCTTCGTTTTCCGCCAATGACTCGCCCACACGAACATCTGTTAATTGTGTAGATAAAATTCTAAATTCATCAATAATAGCATTTGCCGGCTTGTGACTATTCATATCAGATCCAATATGAGACTCTATATTATTTACCGGATCCATCGGAATCTCTAAATGAGCAGAATAATCAAATTCATACCACCCTTGTTTTAGTGGAAATGGCTCATTTGTAGCTCCAGCAACCTCAAATGTAAAAAATCCATTTTGGAAACCGCTTCTGCCCAAAGTAACATTAAACACACTATAGTTTCCATTACTGAATGCTATTGGCGGAGCGGGCGTTATAGTAATATTTGTGGTATCTATACGCCCTGTTATTGTGTAAGTTCCGGCAACCGCGGCCGGAGAGTTTATAACTAATTTCTGACCAACATTAGAATCTACAAAATACCCGCCATGATCTGTAACAACATTGCTTCCTGTGCCCTCAAGCGTTTTACCCATCTGTGTCTTATAACTAAACCTCAATACAGGGAATATTAAATTTCCTTCAGAAAATGTTATTGGAAATGCCTCTTTTATTTCTACAGAGACACTGTTTTGTGTCGTAACTATTGGGGTTGCCTCAATATTGATGGATGCAACTGTCAAAAACTTATTTGTGGTATTTTGAATGGAGGGAGAGTTAAATGTTAAAACCTCTGCTAATGGGCCCGATGGCGTTACTCCAAAAATAGTTACAACAGGAGGCGTTGAAAAATTAACATTACCTCCCGTCATTCTTACAGCCAATGTCCTTCCTTCCGTATCATTTGATGGCTGACTTGTAGTTAATCCAGCAGCAAAAAATCTTCCACCAATAAGAACAGAATTATGAGGCCCAATTGACTCGATAGGGTATAATACAGGATAAATTTTTGCCTCATCCAAATAAATTGGTGGTGGCAATTGTGTTTTTATAACACTACTAGTATTGCCCCAAACATATTGTCTGGCCCTTGCTCGCCTATGGTTTAATCCAAGAGTTCTTATTGCAATTTGATCTCCCGCCTTAGCACTTCCCAATAAAGACAACACATCTTCGTTATAAACATTTTTACTAATAGAATAACTTGGAATATCAGCTCTAAGGCCTGGAATCTCTGTTTCAACGCCACCACTAATAATAGAAACGGCAATATTGTTAAACAAATTTATTTCACTTGACACAACTACAGAATATTCGTTTACAGAAAATCTTGCATCATCAAATGTGGATGGCATGGCCGAATCTAATTGTAAGGTATTTCCAATAACAGCAAGTATATTGTAAGTGGTAAATCCTGGCTCCAAAATGTGAATGGTATTTCCGACTACAATCCCCTCTGATGTAAAATTAACACTATCGGAATAAACCATATTTGATCCGGCAACCGTATGCATGTCATTGTTGGTTACGACATTAAGTGGAACTACACCAGCCACAATTTCTGGTTTGACTGTTCTAAATCTATCCGACGACGTAGCAACTGGCCTACCACCATATCTCATAATATTAGGCATCTCAAAACCATCTATAAATAAATGCATTTCATCTTGCCTATCAGATGTATTAAGCTTCCACGATACGGCTACATGATGTTTTTGGCCAGCTAGCCAATCTGAAATATCCGCACTAACTTTGAATTGGTTTTTTCTATTAGTAACAGCGTTACCATTATCAAACACCCTAAAATTTAAATAACCACGGCCGTCTTTATATAATGAAAACCTGTTGGTTGATTCTGTTTTACCAAAATCAAACAAATAGTGCTCATTATCAGCCATAAATGTAATGCCATCAAACGAATATCCGGGCACATACCCATCATTGTATCCATCTTTATAGCCATCTGGACTTAAAACGTCATAGCCATCTAAATTGAATTTGAATTCTATTTTTTCCATTCCACTGCGCAAAACGTCATCAATTTCACCAAGGCCCGGTATCCATTTTGCATCATATACTTCGCCGGATGATTCTATAGTACCATAATATACTGCCCCACCCATAATGTGATACCCATCATATGCTTTATTTCCCACATATGCTCGGGCCAAAACATTCCATCTCTTGGCATATTCGTCGTAATAAATGAAAAATCCAACCTGATTAAATATAGCAGAAGGCAACCCAATAGGACTTGGAACATCCTTCCGATTTACAACAAATCTATTATTTAAATCCATTGTTGGATGATAACTGCTCGCACCAATATAAATATCGTCAGCAGCTACGTGTGTGCCATCTTTTTTAAATACTTCAAATGTTAATGTGGCATCATTATCAAGACCGTTCCACTCTGGAATTACCCACATTTCCAGAGTTCCCTCTTCTAATCTAAGATTGCTAGATGTCGGAAATGTTATTGTTTCTCCATCATCATCAATTAGTACACCTAAATCAAACTTTGCGGGTAATAAAGATATACCCTCCGTATAATCAATTGCATTCAAATATAAATTGCTTATACCTAATGACCACGCCTCAAACACTCCTTCGACAATTTCCGGATCAATATGCGTTATATGAGCAACCATATCTGTAATAGATGGAATTGTTGGACCTCTTGTAAATGATTGCAATGCCGCTTTTAACGCATCTCTATATCTTTCTCTTGGCAATGTCGTATCAAAATTATTTAGAACAGGAACGTCCACCAAACTACCAAAGTTCTTCAACAACCCACTTCGCAACGCCCCAACTTTATAAGAAACAAAATATTGGTCCCCCTCATCTAATGCGCCACTATTTCTAAAATCTAAAACATTATCCCCATATTCGTAGCTTACAAGAATCTCATCTGCCAAATAAGTATAATCAATATAATAATCACCACGATTATAATCAACAACGGGTGTCGCACCACCATTCATTCTTAAATGATACGTTATAAACACGGCTTGTCCGGGAACTGGAGCGCCTACAGCTCCAGATAATGTTATTGTATACCCGGAAAACGAACCACCAGCATCATATAGCTCTTGACCATCACTAATTCTTACCACACTAGTAACACTAGCAATTTCAACACCAGCAGATACAAATGGCACATCTATTGTTAAACCAGGATCAATAACAGAAGAAACCTTAGATAATATACCATCAGCATCTAAGGTGATTACATTAGCCGAAAATGTCGCTCCTTCTGCAAAATTTGTGGGATTTTCATTGTTATTTAAATCATATACGTCATAAATATTACGAATGTTTTTTATATCATCAGAAACAGTGATAGTTCCAGCAGTTACAAAATATGGCAATGTAGTATCACCATTTAAAAACCTCTCATCGGATCGATCAAATGTTGACGGAGTAATAAAATCATCACCAAATATTGTATAATTAATTTTTTTGTCTATTACTGAAATCTCACTAATCTGATGATAAATTTCTGACACACTAATTAAATGAGGATTTTGAGGTTTAATGTTATAATTCTTATAATTTATTGTTCCTAAATCAAAGTCTTGTATTGCCGTTACACCCAAATATACAACGCCATTAACATAATCCACTTGATATCTTCCAACTTTCAGCCGGTCTATATTGTCTGATACAGATAGAATTTGTGAATCAAAATAAAGTTCTTTTTTGAAAATATCAGAACGACTAAAAGACACACTACTATTGAAACTAGAACCAATAACATCTTCCGATGTAGAAAATATTCTGTTATATTTAAGATCTATTACAAATATTCTTACGCCTATAGAATTTGTAACCTCATTATCAACAATTAATGTCTCATTTAATATATCTGTAAATTCCGCTCGCTCTCGGTTAACGTCTATAATTCTTGGCGACACCGTATACGAATAATAGACCGTATCATCACTCCATCTAGTTACCTTATAAATTTCTCCACTTGTCTCATTATAAATGCGAAACACATTTGTAATTGGCCCATGAGCTACGCGCACAGCATTTGATGCGTTAATACGATTTTCTATTCTCTCATCTAAAACTTCGGCATGAACTTGAGGGACGTAATCTATTTCTGGTGTCAATGCTTGCTCATAATCGAAAGATATCTTTGCGGTTTGGCCCGTTAAATCTCTTAACGGACTTGCCGCCAAATCAGAAGTATCAGGATCGTATGTATAATCAAGCCTTGAGTCAAATGTGTTTCTATACTTATAGTTCATTACAGGTGGATAATTGCCAGTACCGTCACTAGTTACGGCACCATATACAAATATCCTACCTGTTTCATAATCTACCGTATATTCACCTGGGTTTGCCGGTAATCCATCATATTTAAATGGAAGTTCCTTTATAAATGCGGGATGAGTGCTGAAAAATGGTGGATTAGATTCTGGATCTAAAAACTCAATACCACCAAACCCTGAAATCTTATCTGTAGCAGTTACGATAGGAAAATAATCTGTAGTAAACTCTGTAATAATTGCCGGTGCCGTTTCCCTTGTTGCATTTAGGACTTGAGACACTGTTACTGATTCCTCATCAACTACTCGACCCTCAGACTTATACTCATAACTTACAACAATTGTATCACCCGCAGCTGGAATATCATATCCACCATCTAAAATTGACGAACTTAACTTAAATTGATCAGTATCAAGCGTTAGTAGTGTTGAGGCGTAACTTTCATCATAGCGCGAATCCTGTATACGATACCCTAGTTGCGATATATCATATTCTGCTCTAGCGCCAGACGCATACTCAAATACAACAGAATTCAATTTAGTTACCGGAAATTTATTAACCGTCAATATTAATTTATCAAATGTCCCAGGGCCGCTACCAATAGTTAATCTTTCATTTGTTATTGGTGTTGCAAGTAGTGTAACTGGTCCTCGTGGAAAACTTGTAAAGCTAAAACTAGTAGATGCCGTAGATCCTGCCTGCTGTCTGCCTACACGAATAATTTCATATGCACCCTCTTCTTGTAGTCTATCATAAGGACCACCACCGCGAACTTTTAATTCGTCATACACAATATCCGTCAAATAATTATCATTTTTAGCTTGTCTAATATCATACAACGCCCTAGTAAGTACCTTAGATTGACTATTTATAGCGTCACGAATTATAGTTCCGGTTTGCAAGTTATAAACATTATCTTTTAATAAATGAATTAAATATGTCCTGATAGGATCTGCCGGATCTTCAGGACCAATTACCAATGGTACATTTGTAGTTCCGTCTTCTAATAAAAATGAAGACCCATCTTTTGACTTAAATTTTGTTGACAATGTTGACCGGAACTCCACAAAATAAGCCGCATACGGTGTCATAGGTCGTGTAGTTATTATTATATCGGCACTAGAAATTTCTACCTCTAACACTGTTGGCTCAGGTACGCTTGGTATATTCGGAGTTACCACAACGTTAGCGGTGTTAATAAGCGGATCAAGATCGTCCGTAAATCTAGCACGAATGGTAGTGCTATCTATAACTTTTATTTTTAATAGTCGCAGATTTGCCATAATACTATCTTGTTTCCGTCTCTATTTCAACATTGTTTGCTACAATATATTCGTTCTTTTGAGCCGTAATGCTTAATACAGATGCTGCTTCATTTGCCTTATTAAAAAATATAATTCTTGCACGATCCACACCGTTTACTTGATACGCGGCATTAATTAGATCGCTAGAGTCAATTGTCGTACCCAATGCTTGCGCGTTAAGCTCTGCAGTTATGGCATCTTGAACGTTTTGTCTAACAATCTGTGGTGTATTCTCAAAAGACGTGGTCACAACAATATACATGGTAACATCTACCAAAATGGGGATGGCAGCCTTTACTAGTACGTCCGCATTTACTGGTCTCGCATCCTCCACAGAAAATGTTGTATCAGTAATTAACCTGTCGTAATTATATTTTATTGTAATTCTTTCATTTGCTTTTGGAGCTAAATAATCATAATATGACTTGTATCTTGTTCTGGTTATCGGCTGATTTAGATTTGTAATTTCTAAAGTGGCAGATGAGGAGGCTGTAGATGTAAACCCACTGGATATTGACACAGTGTCTACAAGTGCATATCTATTGTTAGTATATAATGTTCCACTTTTACTAAATGATACATTTTCAGTATCCTCTGTTGTTACAATATAAAAGCGTACCCTTACCTTATCACCGACAACTGGTGCATTATCATCATTGTCAAATGTAGACGGTAATGTTACTTCTGTTGCCGTCAAAGTCGCATCAGCAACACATTCGTCCTTGACGAAACTATTATCTCTTAAATGATAGCCTTTAATATCGTAAGCATGCAAAACACTTAATACATCATTATTTATAGATGTCGAAACCTTTTCAAAACTTATAAGCCTTGCAACTCTAATATTAGAAGGAATGGATGATACAGAGCTTAATTCCAAAAATGATTTTATCGCTGATGATAAATTATGTTTAAGCCCATCATTCGCTACGGTAAATACCTCATCAAAAACAGCAGTTATGGTAGTGCCAGATACGGTAATAGTGCCAGAAGAAATAGGTCCAGAAATTGTCAGCCCCAAATTTGAGGGGGCTTGTCTTAGATTACTAACAATTAAGCCTTCACTATCAAAAACATGCGTGGTTGGTTGCGTACCGACATTATTTGTGGCGCCAGTATCAAATGAATTTCCATCTCTTATTGCCGGAAGAGATGACAATAATGTTGATGGCAATAATTGGTTTATATTTGCAATATAAGTACACTCAACAATTCGCCCAGCAGTGGCTACTCCCGATGGAACAATGCTAATTACATTACCACTAAAATTACCCTGAGTATCAGCATTATAAACATCATCTGCATTATATACGATTGTTACATCTTCGCCAAATGCACCAACAGTATCCGTTGGTAAATATATTGTTTTAGCGCTAAAAGAACCATCAGCACGACTTGTATTCCATAGTTCAGCACCATCTGAGTCACGCACAATGCTAACAACATTAGTCACATCAACTGGAACAACAACTGCCAAGCGTTGAGATGCTATGGTTATATCGGTTGAGTGTTCTGAAAATACGTTTACTGTAACTACAGAACTAATAGGATGTGTAACTGTAGCTGTTAAAAATGAACCGGCAGCTATTAATGTCACACGCTGTCTACGAACAGCATTTGAAAATCCCCAATCAATACTATCCTGTACATCTCTTGGATTCGTTCCTAATGTTCTATTATCAAAATCAAAATACGGATCATAACTAAAAACCCAAGTATAATCTACTTGTAGTGTATCAGAAACAGATGGGAGACTTTGACCACTAATTAAGATCCTACCAGAAATATTGAGGGAACCATCATCATCTGGGGCCTGATCGTCAACAACATATCGTTCCCCAGTTGTTACATTAAATACTCTAGTAACATTTTTTATAGGGCTATGTGATAATTGTATGTAATTTCTATTAGATCTATCTACCGCACTATTTTCATTTACCACAGAAATATCTTGTTTAATTTCAGTGACTTCTAATAAATCAGTAAATGTTAAAGGATCCTGGCCATTAAATAATGTTTTGGTTTTATCTTCAGGAAAGTCACTAATTCTATCAGATATCCAGTGCAATCTATCAAAGCCCCATGGACTCCCACCATACACTCCAAAATCATCAATTAACTCATAATTACCAGTGATTCGACCTAATCCGTCAACATCCTTTTCTACAAAATTTGCACCGCTCAATGACCCTCGCACCTCAATAATATTAAATGCAGGTTGATTGGGCAAAACTTCATCGGCAATGTTTTCTAAACGTTTTCTGGTCACAGTTTTTGATTCATCGCCCTCAATTTGACCTAAAACATAATCATTATCGGAATCTGTAGGATCACCTGTATTACTTAAATCCTGATAAACATAACTATCTACAACCTCTTGAATTCTTGTCCCGAAAATTATGATATCTACTTTTCCACCAGTCCCTTCGGATATAATCGTTCTAGTACCATCAGCCGCAACACTTACCTGAGTACCATCCCTTGTCATTAAAGGATCTCCGGCCTCAATAACAATAGCATCAAGAACAGATGGGTCAGTTAATGCTGCATTACGATATCCTAATGATGTACCTGTATTAGCTCCGCCAAATATAGCAAAAACTCTATTGCGAAAAGTTGCATCATCCTCAACATCCCTACCGCCACCAAAAGGAAATGCATTTGTAACACCATGAATACCTGGTATGTTAGTAGAATTTAATGTATATTTTGCTATGTTTCCCTGAATTCCTGACGACGTAGCCTCTACCAATACTTCCGCAGCATATTCATCACTTATACCGACATAATCTAAATCAGACCGATATTTTGACGCTGTAGCCCTATATGCATTGGCATTTACAGTACTAATAACAGCACTATTTAACACAGAAAAACTAATTCCACTCTTAGTGTAAATTATATCTCCTTGATTTATCCCAATATCTACATCTAAACCTTGAAATGTTAATAACGCCGGGCCAGTAGATTTACTTCCTCTCTGCCTAACTGCACCGAAATTCTGCGCAATTCTATCTAAATCTGACCCAATAGACAATCTTAATGACTGCAAATTGGAAACCGCATTCAATTCTTCGTACAATCTAGCTATTTGTGTACCTAAACCGTCCACAAAGACATCTCGGGCGGCAGACCCTGGTTTTGTATCCATTAATGGCTGAGCTGCTCTATAAAAATCTATCAGCCCTAAAATTACTTCATTAGCTGTGCGTATGCGTACCATACTTGTATCCTATCATAACCTTTACGTTAAGAATATATATCAATTATATGCTGAAAAATTGCTAATTTACAGACTACCTTGTATAGGTTTAACTGTAAACTCTGTAGAGGCCTCAGTTAGCGCTCTTGTCAGCACACGAACTAACACAGAAAAGTATCGAGGATCTATATCGTTTCGCTCTATACGAACCTGACTAATTGCCGCCATATGCTCAAATGGAGTAACTCTTTGCCCCTTTGCTTGCTCCTGTTGATTGGCTTGTAAGGCTTCTAAAGCGCTGGTTAATTGACTAGATGCCATAGTAGACATAAACTCCATGTCTAGAGCATTACCTATTAGACTCTTGCCAATTGGTGAGCCATACCACGGAAAAAAAACATTAGATCCTAACGGAGTAATACATATTTTCAAAATATCTTGAACTAACTTCTCAGTATTCTCCACTCGCTCCAAATCCCCATTAGAGCCAAGTACAAAATCACCATCTAATATTTTAAAATCAAACGACATTATTCTGTTTTTTTGTAAATAATTAACATTCCTCACTAATAAGGCAAATTATTAGTTCATTTAACCACCTAAACACTAATCAGATCCTTCCTGATCTACTGCATTTGCTAGTCTTTTTGCCAATTCTTTATCTGCAAACGATAAAATATTAATTAGTTTTTTTTCAAAATGTTCTAAAACAGTAGTAATTTC